>ERZ777003.400-NODE-400-length-86502-cov-11.639594_pt1 | contig 86502 bp, 78 predicted proteins | sample MGYA00374956_ERZ777003 | MGnify/ENA primary metagenome ERZ777003 (study PRJEB29302, sample SAMN06268252) | bioreactor metagenome | isolation source: Joint BioEnergy Institute, California, USA | place: USA:Joint BioEnergy Institute, California, USA | collected...
GTCGCGTTGCCGCTCCCCCTCATTCCTCCTCCTTCGGCGACTCCGGCGGAAGCTCCGGTTCCGGATCGGGTTCGACCAGATCCTGTGCCAGCCGCCCGAGGAAGAACTGCAGCTCCTGCTGCGCCACCATCGCCGGCAGCGGGTCGCGCAGGTCGTACTGGTGGGAATGATCCTCGGCGCTGTCTTCGCCGCGCTTCTCCCCTTCGGTGATGATGTGATGCTCGAAGGTGACGGCGTCTTCGTGGCTTTGCATGATGACCAGCTCGCCCCATCGCCAGGTGAAGTGGACGCGGATGGCGAGTTGGTTGCCCCAGGTGCTCACGCGGTGGACGATCCGCTGGCTTCGCAACAGCTTTACCAGCTCATCAATGGCGGGCAGGACGGCATTGTTGAGGAACTCGGCGTAGTTCTGGTTGTACAGGTTCTGCTTCTCCATCGCCTCCCGCTCAGCGGCGAGCTGCTCGGGAGCCACGTCCCTGTAGGGCAACACACGTCCCAGCCACCATCTGGCAAAGTCCTTGTCGACCATAGCGGGCCATGATACTCGCCTTCGGCGGCGTGCGGAAAGCCGCGGAGCGTGCTATCATGCCCAGCCACCCATGAGCGAGGCGACCCACAGCTACTATGACTGGCAGATTTCGACGCTGATGCTGGCGTATGACGTGGTCGAACCGATCGACCGCAACGACACAGCCCGGCTCGCCGAGCGCGAACAGCAGGTTCGCGAGGAGCTGCGCGAGATGGTCCATGCCGTCCTGCCGCGCGATTATCTTGACAATCCGCAGGCTGAGTTCCCCCCGGAGATCGTGATGTTGCTGACGCGCGCAACCCTCCAACGCGCCTCAGCCATCATCAACTCGACAGGACCGCAGGCGCAGTAGTCGATTTGTGTTTGGATGTTTGGTGTTTCGTTGTTTTGCTGCAGACTGCCGACTGCAGACTCCCCCGCTGCCTGCCGCCCGCTGACCTCACGGCGAGAGCCGCCGCCGCACCCACGTTTCCCCATGCCGGGTATAGACTAGCCGATCATGCAGACGGCTGGGCCGGCCCTGCCAGAACTCGATCTCCTGCGGGATCAGGCGATATCCGCCCCAATAGTGCGGTAGCGGCACTTCCTGCCCGGCAAATCGAGCCTGCAGCTCGCGCGTGCGCTTTTCCAGTTCTTCGCGCGAATTGATCGGTTCAGACTGCTGCGACACCCACGCGCCGATCTGAGCATCCCGCGGGCGCGTGCGGAAGTAGGCTTCGCTCTCCGCGCGATCGACCTTCTCGACGATGCCGTCGATGCGCACCTGCCGCTCCAGCGGCTGCCAGTAGAAGACCAGGCAAGCCTGCGGATTGCCCGCCAGTTCACGCCCCTTGCGGCTGTTGTAGTTGGTGAAGAAGACGAACCCCCGCTGGTCGTACTCCTTCAGCAGGACGACGCGCGCCGAAGGCTTGCCGTCGGCGGTCGCCGTGGCCAGCGTCATGCCGTTGGGTTCGGGCAGGCCGCGCTGCTGCGCTTCGTCGAACCACCGGCGAAACTGCTCGATCGGATCGGCTGCTGCATCTTTCTCATCCAGCGAGCTGATGCCGTAATCGATCCGCAGATCGGGCGAAACAAACTGACCAGGAACGGTGGGTTTCTCAGCCATGCCGGGAAGTATAGACACTTGCGGCGGCGGCGCGTATCACGCCAGCCGAACCGCCGCACCTGCAGGGTGCTACGGTGTGGTCACCGCCGTCGCTGGCTGGGTCGATGCCGGCCCCACGGCCTGACGGTATCCGTACATCAGCATCCCCAGCAGCAACACGCCCGCACACACCAGCGTCACCACAACCATGAACGTCAATTGCCACGGGTGATGCGGCGCCTCGGCATAATTGAGGCGGGTGGGCGTCGGTCCTTGTTCTTCGGGATGCGTCACAGTCAGCCTCGATCCCACTGTCCGCCGCCCGTCGGCATGGTCAACTGCGGCGCAGGCGCGACAGCTCCGCGTCGCGCGACCGCTGACGCTCCGTCGCCTTCCGCAGCGCGCGACGTTCCAGCCAGTTCAGCGATGCCATCCCCTGGGCAGATACCTTCGCCAGGATCCGGTCGATCCGCTCCTGCTCGGCTTCGGCATCACGCTGAAGCTTGCTCAGGCGCTTGGCAGCCCGGCGGGCGCGATAGCCCTTGATGGTGCTGCGCGTCGACACGCCCCCACCATAGCCCCCGGCATCCTCATCGCTGAAGGCCCACGGCCCCTCCACCGCCAGCATCCGCCGCTGATTGATGCAGTTGACCAGGCAGTTGATCCCGATCATCAGCAGCAGCACCCACCAGTACCGGCCGATGCTCGCGATGCCGAACATGATCATCAGCACCGCCCCCACGATGCCGACGTTCACCGCGATCATCATCGACCGGTAGAACCCCAGCTTCGGCCAGAGGATCGACTGCAGCAACTGACCCCCATCCAGCGGCCACACGGGCAACAGATTGAAGATCAGCAGCGCATAGCTGATCCCATAGATCCAGAACAGGAATTGCGACACGCTCAGCAGCCCCCGGTGCGTCACGATGCCATGCGCATCGCCGAACGCCCACGGCCCCAGCGGCCAGATGCCGATGATCGCGTAAAGCCCGGCCCCGCACAGCAGGCAGATCAGCACGTTCACCGCCGGCCCGCCCGCCACCGTCACAAACTGCGGCCACGGCCGCCGCGGCGCGTACGCCATCGCCAGCCCGCCCAGCGGCGTCACCAGGATCTCATCCGCCTCCCCGCCAACCCACCGCGCCGCAAAGCAGTGCCCGAACTCGTGCAGCACGACGATCGCAAACAGCGCCGTCACGAACTGCACGCTCGACGAAATCGTCCCCCCCACGCCGAACAGCAGCACCAGCACCGCCAGCACCGCCAGCGACGCATGCGCCCGCACGTGGACCCCAAATGCCGTGAACAGCGGAAACGTGCCGCTCCACAGCCACTGCAGCGGACCCATCGACGAGGACGATCGATCACGGTAATAGGGGCGGTCTTCCCAACCCATGCAAACAACCCTTCACGGACTTTGCCCCCTGGATCTTCTCACCTCACGCTCCCCCGCCATCCGGCGCTCAAGCGCGGCGACGGTGAAACTGCTCGTACATCAGCAGCGCCGCGATCGTCTTGCCGTCCTCGATCGCGCCGCTTCGAATCATATCCAGCACGTCGTCCATCGGCGTGGGGACCAGCTCGATCTCCTCCCCCTCCTCCAGTTCCTGCCCCTGGAACTCCAGCCCCGTCGCCACAAACCCATACATCCGCTCGGACAAAATCCCCGGCGATGTAAAGAACGATCCCAGCGGCGTCAGCTTGTTGGCGATGTAGCCGGTCTCTTCCAGCAACTCCCGGCCGGCGCAGTTGATCGGCAATTCCCCCTTCTCCAGCGTCCCGGCGGGCAGTTCCAGCAGGCTCTGGCCGACGGCGTACCGCCGCACGCGGATCAGGATCACCCGCTCGTCATCCAGCAGCGGCAGGATCACCACCGCGCCGGGATGCACGCACACCTCGCGGCGATGCCGCGGCCCGCCCTCCTCCGGCTCCAGGTGATGGAGCTCCAGGCGAACTTTCACGCCGTCATATAGAACCTGCTTCTCGACCAGTTTCAGGGACATGCTCGAAGTATACGCCCAAAGCCGAAGTTGCGCCACGCCTCAACTGCAAAGCGGCCTCATCGCGATCTTCCCAGCACCGTATCGGCGCTACCGCCCCTTGGCATGACGCGCAGCCGCCATCAGCCCGCGCAGCGACGCCCATCCCCCCGGAATGGCCAGCCAGATCCCCCCATACGCCACCGCATACACCCCCATCGCGACAATCAACCGCACCAGCCGCCACTCGATCGTCGGCGTCCACCGTTCAAACAGCACCAGCACCGCGCCGGCTGCCAATGCCGCCACGCCCGGCCGCCATGCCGCGCCCGCAAGATCCCGTATCCGCAGCGGCGATTGCGACAGGCAGAACACCAGCGCCGGATAGACCAGCACCCATGCCGCGATGGCGACCCCCGTTGCCACGCCCATCGCTCCCCAGCGCGCTCCGATCGCCGCGCCGGCGATCATCGTCCCCGTCGAGATCAGCGACCAGTGCAGCCCGCGCCGTGTCCGCCCCTCCGCCAGATAGATCCACCGTGTCACATGGTTGAAGCTCATCGCCACAGCCGCGATCGTCAGCGTCCGGAAGATCGGAATCGCATCGATCCATTGCCCGCCCAATAGCAGCAGCAGACCATCCTCAGCCTTGATGTACAGCAGCGCCATCGCGCCAAACGTCGCGCCGAAGATCCCCAGCAGCGCCGTCCGCACGTAGTGCCGATACCGACCCGGATCGTCCTGCAGACGGCTGAGGCTGGACACAACCACGCCCATCAGCGGGTAGTACACCTGATGGAACGGCATCATCGCCCAGGTGTAGGCTTTGGAGTACAACCCCAGCGGTCCCGCGCCTACCATCCGCCCCACCAGCACCTGGTCAATCTGCCGCCCGATGTAGTTCACGAGCTTGGCAGCCGTCGCATACGTCCCGAACGACATCAGCTCGCGCAGTTCCGGGTCCTTCATTGTCGCACTGCGCGACGGCCGCGACGGCCGCCAGCGGCACAGCATCCACAACCCGGCGGCCTGCAGCACCTGCAACAGCACCTGCTGCGCCACCAGCGCCCAGTATCCCGCTCCCGCCACCGCCAAGCCGATCCCCGCTGCGATGCTGATCGTCATCGCCGCAAGGTCGATCCCCACAACCGTTCCGAAACGCATCTGCCGCCGCAGCAACCCAAGCTGCAGCATGCTGATCCCCATCGCCAGCGTCCCGATCGCCAGGACGAGCGTGATGGCCACAAGGCTCTGCTCGCCGTAGAACCATGCCAGCAGCGGCGCCGATCCGGCCAGCAGCAGCGCATTAAGTATGCTGATCCGCAGGTTGACCCAGAACAGCCCGCTCACCTGCGCCTGCGTCAGCGTCGCGCGCTGGGTAGCAGCCGTCGAGAAACCGAAATCCGCGAAGTTCGCGAGAAATCCCGTCACAACCGTGACCATCGCCAGCAGACCGAAATCCGACGGCCGCAGCAGGCGCGCCAGCAGCATCGTCGCGCTGACGTTCATCACCCACGCGATGGCGTTGGCGACCAGCGACACCGTCCCCGCGCGGGCGGTGCGGCGGTCGAGGTCCGCGCGCACCTGCTCGGTGCTCAGGAACTCGTCCTGATGGCTGTCGGTTGGCGCCGCCGCATCCGCGGGGCTGAGGCTGGGTGTGGCTGCGCTCACACGCCCTCCACGGCTGGCTGATGGCCCAGCCTGCTGGGCAGCGTGCTGCTCGACGCAGCCGGCGCGTGGCTCATGTCACGATAGATCACCTCGAAGCGATCGATGAACCGATCCATGGAAAACTCCGCCATCGCCCGCTCGCGGCCGGCTTGTCCCATCTGCGCCGCAAGGTCCCGATCGTCCAACAGGCGCACCAGAGCTGCCGCCAACCCGTCGCGATCGCCCGGGTGGACGACGATGCCTGTCTGCCCGTCGATCACCTGCTCGGCCAGGCCGCCGCTGTTGGCGGCGATGACGGCGCAGCCGCGCATCATCGCCTCGGCTGCCACGATGCCGAACGGCTCTTCCCAGAGGCTGGGCGCCACCTGCACCCACGCCTCGCAGAACGCCGCCTCCATCGCCTCCTGCGACACGTGTCCCATCAGCAGCACGTTCTCTTGTAAACCGGCTGCGATGATCCGCTGCTCAAGGCGCGGCCGATCCGGCCCGTCGCCCGCGATCAGCAGGCGCACATCGCCGATCCGCCGCACAACCTCCTGCATCGCATCGATCAGCCAGAAAATCCCCTTCTCCTCCGTCAAGCGTCCGGCGAAGCAGACCAGCGGCCTATCCGCCAGACGATGCCGCGGCGCGCGGACCGGCACGCCGTTCCACACATAGTCATCCACGCGCCAGCCTTCTTCCTCCAGCCGGCGCCGCACGTGCGCGCTGTTGGCGATCACGCGATCGAACACCTCAAACCTATCGCGCAACAGCCGCCGCTGCACGGTCAATCGCGCCAGCCCGCCCAGCGACACACATCCTTCCCGCCAGCACACCATCCCCGGTTCATGGTGACAGATGCACCCATCCGGCAGGCGCTTGAGGGCCAGCGGACAGATCAGCTCGTAGATCACCACATGCAGAAGCGCCGGCACGTCCCGCAGCTCGCGCAGGATGATCGGCGAAAGCTGGTTGAGGAACATCCGCACGTGCACGACATCCGGCTTGAACGTGCGGATGACGCGCCGCAGCTCGGCGGCAGCAGACGGATTGGCAATCTGCGTCAGCCGGCGCAGCGGGCCGGTCGTGCCGAAGGCGACATGATCGGCTTCGATCGGGCCGTGGCCCGGCGTCGCCGAGCTGGCGAACCATCGCACCTCGTGTCCGCGTGCACGCAGTCCATCCCGCAGCGTCGCCGACATCCTTTCAGCGCCACCAATCGGCTGGCCGAAATCATGCACAATCAGGACTTTCATCCCGCCGCTCCCGCGCCCGCGGTCGTGGGTGCGATTCGATGGACCGGGACATCCGCGCGATTGAACAGTTCGTATACACCGCCCAGGGCCGTCATCAACTGCGACAGCTCGACCAGCCCGGCAATCGGCCACTGATCCGGCTGCCAGTGATGCCGCAGCAGATACCGCAGCAAACCGAACTGAAACGGCAGCACCTGCGAGCCGGCGCTTTCACTCGATCGTTGCGCCACGCGCCGGCGGAACTGCAACTGCCCCCGGCCATAGCCAAAATGCTGCCGCATGAACGAGCGCAGCGTATAAGCGTGGCGATGATGGATCACCGCCTGCGGCACATACACAGCCTGCCCGCCGTTGTGCTGCCAGCGATGGCAAAAGTCGTAATCCTCCCCCGCCGCCAATGGGAACGACGTATCAAACCCGCCCAGGCGATGAAACCCCTCAGCCGGGCAGGCGATGTTGGCTGTCATGAAAAGCCAGTATCCCCCCACGCGGCACCCGCGTCCCTCAGCCGACGATTCGTACGCATAGTCCGTCAGCACCTGCGACGCCACGGCATACGGATCGTCCGGCAGCGCGTTGATCACCCGCCCGCCAAGCAACGCGTCCGGCGTCCTGGCAAACTGCTCGTCATACCGCATCAGCCAGTCCGACACCGGAGCGCAGTCGTCATCCGTAAACGCCAGATAGCGCCCGCGCGCAAGCCGCGCCCCCGCGTTCCGCGCCGACGCCGGACCGGCATTCGGCTGACGGTGATAGGTCAGCCGAAGCTCGCCCTTGAACGCATCGACGATCGGCTTGAGATCCGTCGGTGATCCGTCATCCACGACGATCACCTCATACGCCCGGCGGTCAAACGCCAGCCGCGACACCGCCTCCAGGCAGGCGCGCAGCCGCTGAGGGCGGTTGTACGTCGGAATCACGATTGAAAACGCCGGCTTGTCCATCATTCCTACTGCAGAAGCAGATCGCGCTCGTCAGGCCGCAGGTGGCGGGCGCGATCGAACTCGAATCGCGCCAGCACCTCGCGCGTGCTCCGCCCGGCGCCCAGGGCGAATCCCAGTGCCTGTCCCAATGCGTCCAGCCCCAACCCAAGTGCCAGCGCCGGGAAGACCCGCGCGCCGGCTTCGGCAAATTTGCCGCGCATTGTCCGCAGGCGAAGCAGCGGAAACACCGGCGACGCCAGCGCGTAGATCGCACGCTTCACGGGCGAGAAGCATTCGAGTGTCGCGCGCGTCGCCGCAGCCAGGCGGCCGGCGCGGAAGCGCAGCAGCACCGTCGGCTTGAGCAGCGACGGATTTACGTGCCGAACTTTCGCCTTCGGCGCGAAGTAAAACTGCCGTCCCAACCGCCGCAGCTCCGTCAGCAGTGTACCCGATCGGCCCATGTGTTTTTCCAGCTCATCCCACAGCGGCAGCAGCGCGGATCGCCGCAGGCAGATGTTGTGCAGCGACACCTGGTCGATCGGCCCCTCGCGCACAGCGCCGTACCACGCGCCGTAGCCCATCAGCAGGTTGCACCAGCTCAATCCCGTTCCCGGATTGCCATTGCAGATCATGGACGCGACAGCCGCCCACTGCCCGTCGCCGGCTTGGAAACCGGCGAGAACGTGCTCCGCCCAATCGGGATCAACGAAGGCGTGATCCTCGATGCTGGCGATCAGCTCAGCGGACGCAGCCTTTATGCCGCGCGACGCGCAGGCGTCGATGTGCTCGATCCGACCAGCCGCGACCGTCCGCACGGCGAAGAAGCCTTCCAGCTCCTGCGGTTTGGCGTCGGAGATGGCCTGCTCGCTTTCAGCGACGACGACCAGCTCGATGCGGTCGGCGATCGTCTGCTGGCGGAGGTGTCGCACCGTGCGGCGAACGCCGGCGAAGTTGTGCGTCGCGACCACAACGACCGACAGCGCCGGTTTGGTCGTGTCGGCCAGGTCCAACGGCGGCAGATCGCTGGCTGGAGCTGGCGCTGTTTCGACGGCTGGCGCGCCGGCGACGGCGATGCGCTGGCCGCCGGACTGCGCGGACTGCTCGGCGGCGATGAGGGCTGTGAGAGAACGATAGCCCGCTTCCAGGTCGACCGGCGACGGCTGGCCGCGTCGCACGGCATCGACGAATGCCGCCAGGGCTGCGCGTTGCGACGGCTCAGCCGATGATCGCAGCGCATCGCGCAGGCGCCGCGGCGTCTGCAGAAGGGCTGTCACCCCTTCCGCGACACGTCCGGCATAGCCGCCGTCCCGCTGCGCGGGCGTGAACGCGAGGAAGCGGCTGCTCAGACGATCGATGCAAAGCCGCCCGCGGTCGCCGATGATCTCGATGCGGTCGTCATCGACAGCCGAGATCGAATGAAAGCTCTGCACGGGAACGCCGCTGGCCAGCCGCATCTGCACAGCGGCGGTGTCGTCTTCGACGCGCAGGCTTCGGATCTCCGCCTGCACGTCGGCAATCGGCGATCCGGCGATGTACGGCACGAGATCGAAGTGATGCGATCCCAGGTCCAGCAATGCTCCGCCACCGGAGACACGCCGGCATTTCCATTGCGGCAGCGGCCGGCTGACCGAGCTGAAGCTCGTTCGGATCGCCACGATCCGCCCCACCGCGCCTGCGGCGATCTGCTGCCTGGCCTGCTGGATGAGCGGATGGAAGCGATAGTTGAACCCGATCATGCCGATGCGGCTGGCGCCGCGCGCCGCGTCGAGGACGCGCTGGGCGTCGTCGAGCGTCGTGGCGATCGGTTTTTCGAGGTAAACATGCTTGCCGGCGGCGAAGGCCGCGACGGCTGCATCGGCGTGCATGCCTGTCGGCAGGCAGATGACCACAGCCTGCACGGCATCATCCGCAAGGAGGTCGTGATAATCGCGATAGGCGCGGGCCCGCGGCGCGCGCTTGCGCGCTTCGGCCAGGCGATCGGCATCGGCTTCAGCCAGCGCCGCCAGACGCACGCTCGGCAGCGACGACAGCACATGCAGATGGACCATCTGCGCGATGCGTCCGCACCCGATCAGCCCGATCTGCAACGCTGCTGCGTCCATCGCACTCGCATCCGTCAGAACCGCTCCCACGCGCCCGTGGACAGGCGCTTTTCCCATTTCAGCGGATAGTCCTGTTCCTCGATGGCGTCAGTCAGCTTCGCGCCGACCAGGGCATAGTTCACCAGCACGCCGATCACGGCGATCGTCACCACCGCCCGCCGCGCACCCCAGCCCAGGCGGCTCCACGCGTCATACGCAAAGCCGAACCCAAGGATGAACAGAATCCCCAAATCGAGGAAGCCGCGATTGCCCATGCTCCAGCCGAACCACCACGCGTACCACGACGCGTTGATGTACCAGAGCATCAGCAGCGACAGCACGCCACACACCAGCATCGGATCGCGCCATCGCCCGTCGCGCCGCAATCCGAGCCACAGGCCCCAGATCGCAATCAGCAGGATCGGCGTCCAGCTCAACAGCCCATGCCGCGAGGAGATCAGCGACTGCACGAGGGCGGGATCCGTCCAGTAGAACACCTCGTTCTGCCGATAGCCGAGCCCTTGCACGCTCGTGTGGACGGCTTGCCCTGTCGTCACCCGCAGCACGACCTGATATGCCACCAGCGGCGCCACGCCAATCAGGGCGATCGGCAGGATCTTCAGCCATCGCCCCAGCAGCCCGGAGCGAGTGATCCGCCACAGCAGGTACACAAACAGCGGAAAGAGCACGGCATTGGTCAGCCGGCAGGTGATGGCCATGCTGATGCACAGCGCCAAAGCAAGAAACAGCCCGGCCCACTGCCGCGCTTCGATCGGCTCGCTGTCGCGATTGTCGATCCGCTGAAGGATGCGGTGCACGAAGAAGAAGACCGCGATGATCCAGGCCGCCGCAACGCCGTGCGCCATGAACGGCTCGCGGAAGACGTACCACGCGTAGTGCGTGCCGATCCAGAAGCTGAGGATCGCGGCGGCAATCGCCGGCCCGCGGATCCGGAATCGCTCCTGCAGCAGCTTGTCGGCCAGGATCATCCCGGCTGTGATCAGCCCGATGATCCACGCCAGACACAACCCCTGGTAGAACAGCGTAAATCCATCCGGCATGAAAGCGTCGAGACCGGTCGCCTGGTACAGCGTCCAGGTGATGCCATGTGCCACCAGAAATGCCGGCAGCAGCGTGATGGCGACACCCATCGGCCACTGGTTGACGACGTAACCGTGCTCGTTGTGGTCATCGAGGATGCCCCCTCCGATGACTTCGCCCGTGCGCATCCGCGTCGCGGCTGAGAAATCGAGATTGCCGTTGATGACCATCGCCGGCAGGTAGGCGTAGAACCCGCGTGCGTCGGCCTGGATGAAATCGATCGGCCGCTGCTTGACCACGCCCTGCGCAATGGCGATCGCCCACGCCAGGCCGTAGAAGGCAATGGCAAGGGCGACATACAGACGATAGCGCCGCTGGGGCTCCGATGGGAGCACGATCTCCGCCAGCCTTGACGCTGGCGCGGCGGCGAGGTTGTCGGTCCAGTTGAGCTGGGCTTCGGTCATGCGACCTCCCTGTTGGCAGGCCTCATGGGGTGCGGAGCCCTGTGGCGCGGACGCGTCAGGATCCCGATCGCCAGCGCCACGCCGCTGTAAAGGAAATAAAGCACGTGCAGCGGCAGGACAGCCGTCGTAAAGGCCAGTCCGCGCTGCCGCAGGAAAAAGGCGTAGAAGTCACGGTTGAGCGCAACCATCGCCCCCAGCGGCAGCGCGATCGCCAGGATCCACATGCGCAGCTCGCTCGTGACGGCTGACACCGTGACTACAACCGCCATCAGCCAGACAGTTCGCTGCAGCCAGATCAGCCAGCGCGAGATCCCCGCCTTCCAGCGGGCCGTCACCACATCCACCAGCGACACCGCCCCATACACCACCACCGGCAGCACCGCCATCCACGGGAACAGCCAGCATGTGACCAGCCATCCCACCACCGTCAGCCCCGCGAATACGGCGCTGATGCGCTGCGACCAGCCGAGATTCAGATCATCCGGCAGGTCCCCCCGCTCGAGGATCAGGTGCGTCCACGGCACACCGCGGTCGAACACGTCGCTGTGAATCAGCGAACCCAGCGTCCAGCGCTTCAGGTGCGTGGCCTGCATTGCCTTGTTCAGCACAATGCGATGGCCGGCACACTTCAGCCGCATGCCCAGATCGATGTCCTCGATGCACGGCCGCTCGTACCGTTCGTGATCGAAGCCGTCCATCGCAAGGAAGATCTCGCGCCGCACGGCGCCGCAGCCGCTCCAGAACGTCCCCGCATCGGTGGACGACCTCTGGTGGATGAAATGATGAAACAGGTTCTTGTACTGCGCGATCAGCCCCGGCGAGCCGGGAGTCGTGTCGTAGCTGCCGAAAACAGCTGCCACATCCGGGTTTCCATCGAACGTCCGCAGAAATGTCTCGATCGTGTCCGGGTGCACGCACACGTCGGCATCGACAAAGAAGACGATCCCACCCCGCGCCAGCTCCGCGCCGCGGTTTCGCGCAATTGCCGGCCCGCCGCACCGCGGCAGGCGATAGACCCGCGCCCCCATCGACCGGGCCACGTCGGGCGTGTTGTCGGTGGAGGCGTCGTCGATGACGAGAACTTCGATGTCTTTGACTGTCGATCGCTGGAGGGCTTCGAGGCAGAGGCGCAGGTTGCCTGGATCGTTCCGAACCGGGATGACGACCGAGACACGCGGCGAATGGTCAGCCGAACAGCTCATCAGATTGCGGATTCATCAGCCAATCACACTCGGCTGCGCAGGCGGCAGCCGCTTTACCTGCAGCCATCCCAGTGGGCCACGGCGTTGTAGATCCGGGCGCCGAAATAACCGGCTGCCCAGCCCGTGAAAAACGCCCACGCAAACCCCACCAGGCTGCCCACGAACGTCACCTCGTAGCCGATAAACACCTGCCCCAGCAGCGCCAGGTGCGGGCCGACGACGTCGCCCCCCTTCAGCACCAGGTAGTTCGTGGCTGCAAACAGCCCCACCCCGGCCAGCAGCCCCAGCACAATCCCCATGGCCATCGCATTCATGCGAATGACTCGGGACGTGGGTTGTTCGGTTCCGCTTCGCACGATCGTATCCAACGTGACCTGTGTCATCAGACGAACTCCAGCAGGTTCTTGAGATACCGATGCTCAACGCGGCGTTGCACCAGCACCCAGTTCAGGAACATCAGAACATTGCGCATGGCCGCGGCGACCCAGCCGCCGAGGAACCCCCACACAAACCCCCATGCCGCACCGATGAACGCCCCGCTCACGGTGACGGTGTATCCGGGCAGGTACTGCCCCAACAGCGCCAGGTTCGGCCCGACCACCGCCCCGCCGCGGATCACCAGCAGCATCGTCAGCAGGAAGATGGCGCTGGCGCACAGCACGCCGGCTGCCAGCCCCAGCCCGATGCGATGCACCTTGGCGAAGATCAGTTCGATGGCTTCCTGGATCTGCGGCTCTTCCACGTGCGGCGCCTGCGTCGTCTGGCGGACCTCCTCGTGGTACTCCTGGTCGGCATTGACCTTCCACAGGTCGTACTGATGCCCATGGAGCATGTTGCGCACGGCATACATGCCCGTGAGCATCGAGTGATCCTGGTTGTTGTAGCGATGCAGGCCGTTGCGGCCGATCGTCGGACAGTTCTCAAGCGAATCCATGAACTGCCGCACGATCGCCAGATAGCGGGTGTATTCCGAGTCGTAGACGGGATAGGTCTTCTCGACACGATAGACCACGCCGTCTTCGATGTCTTCGTACCTGGCCAGGCCGATCTGCGCCAGCTCGCGCTTGGCCAGTTCGATCAGCTCCTCGTCGCTGGTGTTCCAGAGCGCATCGCCCTTGTTGCAGAAGTACTCCAGGCCGAGCGATGACTTGCTCTGGTCGGGCACCATGTCGGGCGACCAGTTCTTGAAGTTCTGGATGCGGCCAACCTTCACATCCGGATCGTGGATGTAGATCCAGTTGTCCGGGAAGAGGTCCGGCTTGTTGACGATCAGGCAGACCGTCAGGAAGTCGCGGTATTTCAGCTTGGCGGCAGCCGACAGGACGTTCGACGGCGGCGGCGGATCGAGGCGCTTGATGAACTCCGTCACCGGCATGCTGGTGATGAAGTCGGTGGCTTCGATGCGTTCGGACCTGCCATCGGGCGTTTCGACGGTGACGGCTGTGATGCGGCGGCCTTCGCGATGGATGCGCGTGACGTTGCTGTTGAGGCGCACTTGGCCGCCGGATTCGTCGATCTGACGGCGGACGGAGTCCCAGAGCATGCCCGGCCCGCGGCGCGGGTAGTCGAACTGCTCGATCAGCGTCTTGATCCGGCCGTGGCTGGGCTTGAAGAACATGCTCAGCACAGCCGTCTTGAGCGACAGATCCTTGATCCGCTGGGCAGCCCATTCGGCTTTCAGCTCACTGGTGCTGATGCCCCAGACCTTCTCGGTGTAGGTCTTGAAGAAGGTCAGGAACAGCCGGCGGCCGAAGCGATTGGTCACCCACTGCTCGAAAGTCTCCTCGACCTTCGAGGGGAACATCTGCCAGCGGAGATAGCTGCAGAGGATCAGGAAGCTTTCGACCGGCCCCAGACCGGCGAAGGCGTTGAGCGGTTTGAGCGGGTAGTTGAAGAACTTCTTCTTGTAGAAGATGCGCGACAGGCGCGGGCGGCGCAGGAAGTCGTGCAGCAGCACCTCACGCCACATGCGGTCGACCTCTTCACTCTTGGTGAAGAAGCGATGGCCGCCCATGTCGAAATAGTACCCCTTGTACTGCTGCGTGCAGGCGATGCCGCCAACAAGGTTGGCACGCTCAAGCACCAGAGGTCGATAGCCGTGGCGAAGCAGCTCGTAGCCGGCAGTGAGACCCGCCGGTCCGCCTCCGATGATGACGAAAGAACGATCCTGCACCTGATCCTCTCTTCCCTGATTGCCTGTGTCTCAGACCGGCGCGCCCCAGACCAGCAGATGGTCAGCAGGATCCGTGACTATTCACACCCCGGACGGTCGTTTTCATCGACCACCGGCCCCTGTGGCTTAACCAGATCCTGCCGGCGATGCCCACGAGCACCGGCGTACATGCGTTGATCGAACGGAGGCAACCGAGCATCGGAACGTGGCAGGCAGCGGGGTCGTCCCCGCCACCGGTGAGGATGCTCGCCTGGAAATGATTATCGGCACCCCGCGCCGGCAGCATGACACAATCGACTCCGACGGGCGGGTTATTGGACGAAATTTCCGAGCTGGCTGTTCCGTTTGTGACGCCAATAACGCCCCACCGACGAAAAACCGCACGATACCAGCGGAAGCTTGCTCCGCTTAGGCAAACGGCTCAGCTTGCTTGCCGCCTGCTCTCCCCCGGTCGGCCCTGGATTGGCCGCTTCGAAATGGAGCACTTCAAACCGTTCTGCCGAAAATCCGTTTGCCTCGCCGGTGAAGCGAATCGTATGGTTCCTGCCGACGAGCCAGCCCGTCTGTTGTATCCGGCGCGAAATGCCATGCGAGACATAACCTGCACATCCTCCCCGCAAGCGGCGCCTTCGGATCATGATGAAGCCGAGCTCGAGTTCATCATGTCCGCCCTCGACGCCGCCAGCTACAGCCATGAGCGACGTCGAACCGTCCGCTATCCCTACCGCGTGCGCGCTGTGCTGCGCCTCTACGCGGAGATCGAAGACGCAACCCCCTGCCTGCTGCACACGCGCGACATTACCAGCCGCAGTCTGGGGTTCGTCACACGACGCCGTCTGCCGCTTGGCTACGGAGGAACGGTCGATCTGCCCGATCCCAAAGGCGTGATTCGCAGCATCGACTGCACGCTGCTGCGATGCCGCGAACTGACCAACGGCTGGTACGAAGGATCTCTCTATTTCAATCGGGAACAGTACGACTTCGGGAACTTGGAAGGATATGGCTAAAGCGCCTGTTGCAGGCTGCTTGTTGACGCGGTTCGACGAACCAGCATCAACGTGCAACCTGCAACAGGCCGCAGGCTATTCAGAGGCGCTGTAGGCGCTCAGTTCACTGAGAAACTCATACAACGCGACAGCCGTGTTCTGGCTGGGATGATCTCCCGTGTGCAGCAGCGTGATGTTCTCCCGCTGGGCGACGCGGGCGAGCTGCAACAGCGCCGGGCGCATGTTCGACGCGGCGAGGTATTCGTGATACTCGCCACGGAAATACTCCCAGCCGTCGGGATGTTCGGCAAACCAGTCCCAAAGCTGACGCGGAGGTCCGATATGTGGCAGCACGTGGTCCACTTTGCACCACTGTCGGAGGTCGGCCGTCAAGCCGATGGGCTCTACCCACAGGCGGCTGCCGTCGGTCGGTTCGATCGGGTCCATCAGGTGCTTCACTGTGATCATGGTCGCCTCCATTCGTGGTGAGGACCTCTTGCTACATCATAGGACACGTCCGCGCTTGTGAAGTTGATCACAAGGAACAGAAAATGCATTTCATCCCGACCGGGTGACACGGTTCCGGTAATCCAGGATGCAGCCGGCGGCTGACATCCAAACCGCGGGACCAACCCCAGCGTAGTAGACCCACTGGCAGGAACTGCTCAGTCCTGCCGGTGTTTAGTCGATACAACCGGCAGGCGTCGCAGACGCCGCTTCCTCCATCACCGGAAAACAACATCATGCAAACCGTCGTTCATGTTACGCACGAAGCGATCCAGAAGATCGGTGGTATTGGCGCTGTTCTCCAGGGATTGCTGACCAGCCGTGTCTATCTGTCGAAGGTTCAGCGAAACCTGCTGGTCGGCCCCTTCTGGCCTGGCGAGGAACGCGGCGACCAACGGCTGGGCCCGCAAGGTGAAGTGCTGTACTCCAGCCTCGATTCGCTATACCGCTCGCCGTTGGCGCCGCGGTTCCGCGAGATCGAGCAACAATTCAATGTGCGGATCATCTATGGCCGCCGGCGCTTTGTGGACAAGGAGACGGGCGTCGTCTCGTCGCCGGAAGTGCTGCTGTTCGACGTCTCCGGGTATGACATCAACCGCCTGAACGCCTTCAAGTTTCAGCTGTGGGAGCGATTCGGCATCGACTCCGCCAAGTATGAACACATCTGGGACTACGAGCAGTACATGCGCATCGCCCAGCCGGCGATCGCGTCGCTGCATGCGCTGGGCGTCGGTACGGCCCTCGAACCGGCGATCATCCTGTCGCACGAGTACATGGGCATGCCGACCGTGCTGGCAGCCATCCTCGAGGGCGAAGGCTCGAACTTCCGCACGATCTTCCACGCCCATGAGTGCGCGACCATGCGCCGCATCGTCGAGCACCATCCCGGCCACGACACGATGTTCTACAACGTCATGCGGGCCGCGATGGCGGAGGGACATTACGTCGACGACGTCTTCGGCGACCAGAGCGACTTCTACAAGCACGCCCTGATCAAGGCTGCGCGCTTCTGCGACAACATCTTCGCCGTCGGCGACTACACCCTGAAGGAGATGCGCTTCCTCAGCGCCGACTTCGCGTCCGTGGACATGCAGCTTGCCTACAACGGCGTACCGCATTGGCGGATCAGCGTCGATGAGAAGATGATCAGCCGCAACAAGCTGCGCAAGTACGCCAGCAACCTGCTCGGCTATGAGCCGGACTACGTCTTCACCCATGTGACGCGGCTAGTGCCATCCAAGGGCCTGTGGCGCGATCTGCGCGTGCTGGAACATGTGGAGACGATGCTCCGCCAGCGCAACGAAACCGCGATCCTCTTCACGCTCAGCACGGAAGTGCCGGCCCGCCGCCCTGACGACATCCTCAAGATGGAAGAGCACTACCACTGGCCGGTCGTGCATCGCGAGGGGCTGCCCGACCTGTCCAACGGCGAAGCCGCCTACTACCAGGGGGTGCAGGAGTTCAATGCCCGGTCACGCAACGTGAAGGTCGTCTTCGTCAACCAGTTCGGCTGGGAGCAGCGCCTCTGCGGCAAGCGCATGCCTGCGGACATGGAGTTTATGGATATCCGCAAGGGCAGCGACGCCGAGTTCGGCCAGTCCATCTACGAGCCGTTCGGCATCGCGCAAGTCGAGCCGATCAGCTTCGGCGGCATCTGCGTTTTCTCCAATGTCTGCGGCTGTGCCGGGTTCGTCGACAAGATCACCGAAGGCCAGCCGACGCCCAACGTCATCGTCGCCGACTACACCGCCCTGCCCGATCGCTCGCTGCGACCCGAGCAGATGCTCAGTATCGGCAAGGCGCAGCGCGACCAGATCGAGCATCAGGTCGCAGCCAACGTGGCCAGGCAACTGATCGAACGCCTGCCGCGAACGCCGCAGCAGTTCGATGAGTTCATCCAGCGCGGCCACGACCTGGCCGAGCACATGAGCTGGGATGCGGTCTGCAGAAACTACATCCTGCCCGGCTTCGAGCGGGCCGTCCGCGCCAATCGTCTCCGGCAGATCGCCTGAGGCGACGGTGCGATCCCCTTCCATGTCGACTCGCGGCGCACGGATGGCGTTGCGCTGCGCGCAGCCGTAGACTTGACCCGGCTATGTGCGGGATTGCCGGCATCATCTGCTTTGACGACCGCTACCGGATCAGCCGCGATCAGATCGATCGCATGTCGCGGCGCATCGCGCACCGCGGGCCCGACCAGGATGCCGTCCTGCTGAACCACGAGCAGGAGGCGCGCCCGAACCACCCGCAAGCCGCCTTCGCCTTCCGCCGGCTGGCGGTGCTCGATCCCGATCCGCGATCATCCCAGCCATTTACGAGCATCGACGGGCGCTACACGCTCGTCTTCAACGGCGAGATCTACAACTACCGAGAGCTGCGCGAGGAACTCTCGCAAACCATCCCCGACTACACCTGGCGCACCACCGGCGACACCGAGGTGCTGCTGATGGCGTACATCACCTGGAGGCAGCATTGCCTGCCGCGGCTGAACGGCATGTATGCCTTCGCCGTGTGGGATGAGCAGGAGCAGGTGCTCTTTCTCGCCCGCGATCGCATGGGGCAAAAGCCGCTGTTTTACGCCATGCCCCCTGCCAGCCGATCGGAAACCCCCGCCATCGGCTTCGCCAGCGAGCTGTCGGCACTCGTGGAGTTGCCCTGGGTCGACACGGGCTTGTCCGCGTCATCCCTCGCGGACTATCTGCTGGTCGGCTATGTGCCGGCGCCGCGGACCATCTACACTGGCGTGTCGAAGCTCCAGCCGGGGCACTGGATGCGCGTCTCCGCCCAGAGCGTGGAAATCCGCGAATACTTCGATGCCGGCGGATTCCTCACCCCCTCCCTCCCGCCGGAATGGCGACACCTGCCCCCGGCACAGCAGGCGCGCCGGCTGATTGAGCAGGCCGTTTCACGGCAGCTGGTCAGCGATGTACCGCTGGGATGCTTCCTGTCGGGCGGGATCGACAGCTCGATCGTCACGCACTGCATGCGGCAGATCCGCGACGATGTGCATACGTTCGCGATCGGCTTCGACGATCCGCGATACGACGAGACGCCCTACGCCGCAGCCGTCGCGAAGCATTTGGGCACGAAGCATCAGACCTTTCGCGTCACCCCCACGGTGGCTGAGGATCTGCCGAAACTGGCGGAGGTTTTCGGCGAACCGTTTGCGGATTCATCCGCCTTGCCGACGCACTATCTGTCGCGCCAGACGCGTCAGCATGTGACCGTCGCCCTCAGCGGCGATGGCGGCGATGAGCTGTTCGGCGGATACGAACGCTACAGCGCGATCGCGCTCAGCGAGCGTCTCGCGAAGATGCCGCTCATCGGCCCGCTGGCGAAGCTGCGCCTCTGGCAGGCGCTGCCAGGCGTGCATCCGAAGTCGCGCCTCGCGCGGCTGAAGCGATTTCTGCGCTCCCAACGGCTGGAGCTGGCAGAGCGATACCCCAGCTACGTGCGGCTGTTCCAGCCCGGGGAACTGGGGGAGCTGTTCCAGGAATCGTTCGTCCTGCGAGCCGATCCGCAGCTCATTGGCGACCGGTGGTACAGCGCGTTCCTCGATCAGCGCGATCCGGTCGCGGCTGCGATGGCGATCGACCGCGTGACGTATCTGCCGGATGACCTGCTGACGAAACTCGACCGCGCCAGCATGCTGCATGCGCTGGAGGTGCGCAGCCCATTCATGGATCACGAGCTGGTTGCCTTCGCGGCCAGCCTGACGGGTCCGCAGCTCATCGGCAAGGGGCTCAAGAGCCTGCTGCGCGAGGCCTTTTCAGCCGATCTGCCACCGGAAGTCTTCAATCGGCGGAAGATGGGCTTTGCCCTGCCGATCGGCGAATGGTTCCGCACGACATTGCGCGACATGCTCCACGATCACCTGTTCGCCCAGGATTCGTTTGCGACGCAGCATTTCCGTCAGCCGACCCTCCGCCGGCTGATCGATGAGCATCAGTCCAACCGCGTCGATCACTCCCAACGGCTGTATGCCCTGCTGATGCTGGAAGTCTGGTGGCAGTCACGCGCGTAGCCGCGGCGGTACGGAGGCGTAGGCCGCGAAGATGCGAAGATCGCGAAGGGATTGAGCGCAAAGACCCCAGAGATCACAAAGATTGCAAAGATGGTGAATAGTAGCTTTGAACTCTGCGCCGGTCGCTCGGCTTACAGGTCACTGGCAACTGGAAACTGACCACTGACAACTAGCCTCCTGAGGCATTGTGCTTCTGCCTTTGGAGCTTCCCTGGAACTTGGCTCTTGGAGCTTCGCAAACCGATCTGCCCCCTTAGCGAAGCATCAGTAGATCGGTAGATCCGCCTGCACGAGTGGACTTTCGCCTTCTCTGGGCTCAAGGCGTGTGGGGTAGGTGCGGATGGTGCAGCCCATGCCGTTGCGGAGCTCGCCTGTGTTCAGGTTGAAGGCCCAGAAATGCAGCGGGCACACCGCGCAGCCGTCGTCGATGAACCCAGACGCCAGGCTACCGCCGGCATGCGGGCATTCGTCGTCCATCACGTGGACAGACTCCCCCTGCCGGAAGACCGCCAGGCGAAAGCCGTCGATCTCGACGTACTTTCCCTGCCCTTCCTCAAGCTCATCCAACGCACACAGGCTGACCCATGACATACCGGCTATCGTATGCGATCCGCCCGCCAACCGGGAGGCCTCAGGCCATGGCCATCGCCGGCCGAGCCGCCGACGCGGTGATCCACTTGCGAATGTCGCTGGTCTTCGACTCCCACGACGATGAACACCGCACCTTCAGGAAGGTGTCGAACAGCGCATCCCACGCCCGCTCCAGATCGCGCAGGAGCGTGATCCGCTCCTCAAACAGGACGCGCGGCGTGTCGGCTTCCTCCACCTCGGGCAGATGCAGCGAGCCGAAGGAGAATTCTTCGGCATTGAGGCGGAACTCATACTGCTGGTTGAAGGCATGAACGATCAATCCGGCTTTGCGCGGAAGCTTGCCGCTGCGCAGGGCATGGCGGGCTTCGGGCATACGGCCGGGGCCGTCGCCGCGCAGCGAATCTCGGCCGGTTTGGGCATAGGCGCAGTCGAGGTCGAGCGCCTTGTCGATCATGATCGTGACCTCGCCAGCGTCTTCGGTCATGATCACGCCGTCCTTGACGTCGGCTTGGTACCACAGCCACAGCAGGAACTCATTGCCCAGGAAATCCTTGGGCTCGGGGCCCTTGAGGACCCACGGATACTCCGGCCAGACGCCTTCGCCGTCGGGGCCGTAGACGAAACGCGTCGGCTTGGCGTCTTCGTAGTCGCGGCGGCGTCCGCGCGGCTCGAGGAGCCGCAGTGCCGTCGAGCCGGCGCTCAGCGGCAACAGCGAGAGGCCGAACGTGCGTTCGAAGATCTCGTGCAGCTTCTCCAGCGACTTGCCGGCTGCCGTTGTCCGTAGCTCGCCTGTCGCCAGATCCCACAGAATCGGGATCATCTTGCTCTTGCGATACCGGCCGCTCTTGAGCTCATCTTCCAGGCGGGCACGGACGAGCTCCTTCACGTCCTTCTTCTGCTGCTTGCTGATGAAGCCGGACGGATTGGTCGCCGCAACGGCGTCCTCCTCCATCGCGGTGTAGGCGTGTTTGATCGGGCCAGGGACCTTGTTGGTGTCGATCCGCAGGGCAAAGAAGAGGTTGTCGTTGTAGACGTTCCGCTCGAAGCTGAAGACCGTGTCGAGGATGTGCCTTCCGCCGCACCAGCCGTACTCTTCTTCCTCGGGAACGCCCAGTTCCGATTCCTTCATCGCCAGTTCCGCCAGGCGATCCAGATGCGACTGCTCGATCTGCGACGGGGCCTCGCCCATGACCGCAAACCTGCGAAACGATACTGTTCCCGACTCAAAACCCATTGGCTGACCTTGCTTTACGATGGAGTGACCGCGATGGGCGCGCAAGACGTCTGCGCGCTGAGGGGCGCGATCTTACCGGCGGGCGGTCACGGAGCCCGATGGCGGGCGTTCCCGCGCCACCTGATTCGCAAGTTATCCACAGAGGTGGATCACAGGCCCAGGCGGGCTTTCTTGGCTTCCCACTCGGCGATTTCGCGCTTGTTGGTGGTGTCCAGCGGTTTGCCGCTACGGATCGCCTCGACCTCAAGCCGCGTCAGGTGCATGGCTTCGAAGTTGTAGTCGATAAACGCCTCAGCCGCGACGGGAACGATTGGCTTGATCAGGGCGAACATCGCGCGGGCGTAATCCTGGATCTCCTGCTGCGCGTGCGGATCCATCCGCAACGACAGGAAGTGCAGCAGGTTGTGCAAATCGATCTTCCAGTACCACTCGGTGTAGACGTTGATGGGCAGCGCGATGCGCGCCAGCTCACGGGAGACGCCCTTCTCCAGCAGCTTCTCGTAATCCTGGTAGATCGACTCAGCCTTGGCCAGGTAGTCGAGGAACTCCTGAGCCGTCATCGGGTCGATCGGCTCGTCACCGCCCTGACGGTTCGTGGTGCTCTGCTTGCGAACGTTGTCGATCGACGGATGATAGAACCGGTCGCGGACGACGCTGTAGCGGGCGGAGTATTCGTTGACGTTGGCTGTGCGATGCCGAATCCACTGCCGGGCAACGAAGATCGGCATGACGTGGTGGAATTTGAACTCCACCATCTCAAAAGGCGTCGTGTGGCGATGGCGCGCGAGGTAGCGGATCAGGCCGCGATCCTCGTTGACCTGACGCGTCCCTTCGCCGTAGCTGACGCGAGCCGCCTGCACGATGGCCGCATCGGCTGTCTTCCCCTTGGGAACGAGGCGCGGCATGACATCGACCAGGGCCACCAAGCCATGATCATGGACCTTGACCTCCCACCGCCCTGCCCCCTGCATGACGTCGTAAACCTCGCCCTCAAACGCCTTGTGCTCGATCTTGATGTCGGAGATGTCGGTGCTCATGGCCGGGATCATAATGGGCCGCAGGCCGGTTGTCAGTTCTGCCGGAAACCAACCGGCGAAAAGCTCAATATCGCGTCGCCAGAAGTGCGTTGGCCATGAGGTACAGGGCGTAGAGCACGATCAGGGCGACCCCTTCCCGCCGGCCGACACTGCAGCGTCCCAGCGCCACCGGTAACGCCGCCAGCGACAGGATCAGCAACACGATCGTATCCACCCGCCAGACCGGCATGGGGAAGGTCATCGGCGGGTTGAGCGGCGACGCGTCGGCGATCGCCGCGGGATCCGCGCTGGCCAGGCCCGGAATCGCCCATCCCGCGAGCCGCAGCAGCGTCGGGCGAACGGTCCACAGACACACCGCCAGGGGCAGCACGACGCACAGGCAAAGGATTGTCATCGTGACCGCTGCGCCGGGGATGACCCGTCCGCGGCCCCGCTGGGCGAACATGCCGGCGATGCCCAGCATCGGCAGCAGCAGCATCGGCGAGAGGATCGCGACAGCCAGCAGCGTATCCGGGAAATAGGCAACCGGGCTCGACGGTACGCGGGCTGCGTCGATGACCAGATAGCCGCTGATCAGAAGCAGGAGGATGCTGAGCACCAGCTCAAGCCGCCACCACAGCGGCTGATGCGTTCGCGGCTGGACAGTGTGGTCGAATTGCAGGACAGGGACGGCCCAGTCCTCGTCCGTGCTGTTGCGCGGATCCGTGCGGACGAACAGCACCAGCGCCCCCTGCATCGCCAGGATGGCTGCATGCGTGAGCGTCAGTTTCGCGCTGAATCCCGCAAGCAGCGTCAACACGGCGATCGGCAGGAGGAACACCCACACCCGCCGCGCCACTGGCGGCAGTGCCGGTACGGGCGTCATCACGGCGCTGGTTCCGGTGACCAGCGACAGCGACGCCACCGACACGGCAAACAGCAGCGCCACCGCCACGGCTGGCCGGTCCATCAGGACCGCCAGGAACGTTACGCACGCGACGGCGGTCGCCATCGTCCAGCCGAGGCGCATGGAGCTCGAGGTCGCCGGTTTGACCAGCGCATCGAGCATCGCCCGGCCGGCGATGTACATGCCGATCAGGCCCGCCAGCAGCCAGAAGGTCGCGTTGGAATCAAATCCTTGCATGCCGGGTTAAGCGCTAGAGGACGGGGCGAGTGTGACGCTCGGAGACGCAATTGTCCAGCGATTGCTGCGCTCTCAGCCGTTACAGAATGATCCTTTTGCCCCGTTTGACAGATCCGTGCAAACGTTTCAGCCGGCATCGCGCGTAATCGCCGCTGACGTCCGAGATTATGCTTGACGAACCCGACACTGCCGTTGAGAATGTCGGACGTTCCGGCATTGGGAGTGTCCTCGCCGACAAGGCGCTTCTCCATGTCCCAAGTCTGCTTCTCCGGCAACCGATAATGACTCTGGTATCACCACTGGGTTCGCCATTTTTTACTGAACCTGGGTGCTACAGGCGTCGAAGAATCTGACAGATACCAACCACCGAATGCGGTGGCGGGGTCTGCAACTCTGACGGATCGGGAGCATATGGCGTCAACCGCAGTTCAATCCGGCTTGCAGTTGTACCTCAAGGCGATCAACGAGTGCCCGCTGCTCACAGCGGAACAGGAACGGGAACTTGGACGTCGCATCGTTCGCGACAATGATCCCGAAGCACGCGAGATCATGGTGCGGTCCAACCTTCGCCTGGTGGTCAACATTGCCAAGCATTACGTGAATCGCGGGCTGAGCCTGCCCGATCTCATCGAGGAAGGCAACATCGGTCTGCTGAAGGCGGTCGAAGGATTCGACCCGGAAAACGGCTGCCGCTTCAGCACGTATGCGTCGTGGTGGATCAAGCAGGCGATCAAGCGGGCGCTGATCAACAGCGTTCAGCCGATCCATATCCCCGCGTACATGGTCGAGATGATCTCCAAACTCAAGCAGGCGATGCGCGAGTTGGAGGATCGCCTGGGCCGCCTCCCGACAACCGAGGAACTGGCGCAGCACCTGAATCTGTCGCCCAAGAAACTCAAGATCATCAAGAAGGCCGTCAAGGCCTTCCACTCCCCCACCCAGTCCGGCAGCGCCGACGGCGAGCTGACCATCAACGAGATGGTCGCGGACAACAAGAATCCCAGCCCCGAAGACAGCGTCATGGGCAATGACGAGATCAACCTGCTCATGAAGCTGCTGTCGGACATCGACGATCGCGCAGCCCGCATCCTGCGGCTTCGCTATGGCCTGTGCGGCGATGACCCGATGACGCTCAAGGAAATCGGCGAGCACATCGGCCTGACGCGCGAGCGCGTCCGCCAGATCGAGCACGACGCCCTGCGGAAACTCAGGGAGTCGATGCTGGCGAAGGTCGGCTAGAGGGATCGCGCAGTTGCCGATCTGAAATTTGAGATCTGAAGTTTCAGATCGCAGATCTCAAATCTCAGATTTCAGGACCCAATTCCAGTTCACAGCAGACTGACCGGATCGACATCCACCGCGATGCGATCCGTCTTTGTCAGCGCGCCTTTGGCGCGGATGCGGGCCAGGACGTTCTGCAGCGTCTGCGCCCGCGGGCTGGTCAGAACGACCTGATGCCGGTGATACCCGGCGATGCGCGAAATCGCACACGGCATCGGGCCGCGCAGGCGGATCTGCGTTGACGGATCCGCCGTCGTCTCGGCTGCGATCGCGGCATTGAGCGCCTCGGCCAGTTCCTCAGCCAGCTTGTGCAGCTTCTGCTCGTCCTGCTCGCGAATGATGATCCGCACCATCCGCGCATACGGCGGCAAGCCCACTTCGCGCCGATTGCGCAGCTCCTGTGTCGCAAAGCCGATGTAATCCCCCCGCAGCGCCGCCTGGATCGTCGGATCGTCCGGCAGGAACGTCTGCAACACCACCCGCCCAGGGTGATCCCCCCGCCCGGCTCTCCCCGCCACCTGCGTGATGAGCTGGAACGTCCGTTCAGCGGCCCGGAAATCGGGCAACGCCAGCGCCGTATCGCCGCTGATCACGCCCACCAGCGTGACGTTCGGAAAATCCAGCCCCTTGGCGATCATCTGCGTCCCCAGCAGCACCTGCACCTCGCCGCGGGCAAATCGCCCCAGCAGCTCCTCGTAGTCGCGGCTTGAGCGCATGGTGTCACTGTCGATGCGGGCGAAGTTGAGGTTGGGAAACTTCTTCTGAATCTCCTCCTCCACGCGCTGCGTGCCCAGGCCGAACAGGCTGAGCTTCTTGCCGCACGTCGGGCAAACCGACGGCAGCGGCTGAACCGCCAGGCAATAGTGGCAGTGCAATTGCCCCGTATGCACCGAGCGGTCGATCTTTGCGCTGCCCGTCGCGGCGCCGGCGGATCGGTGATACGTCATCGTCGCGTCGCACCACCGACAGGTCACCGGCTCCTGACAACTGTTGCAGAAAACGAAGTTGGAGTATCCGCGGCGGTTGAGCAGCAGAATCGCCTGATGCTTCTGCTCGATGGTGACCCGCAGCAGATGCTCCAGCCGCTGGCTGAGCAGGTGGATGCCCTTGGTCATCCGCCGCTCGGTGGTCATGTCGATCAGCTCGACCTTGGGCATCTCCTGGTCGCGCACGCGACGCGGGAGGGAAAGCAGATGATAGTTGCTCGTTGCCGGTTGCTGGTTGCCGGTGACAGCCGTAGCGGGACCGGCTGCCGGCGACGGTTCACTGGCCACGCGCCGCCACGTCTCCAGCGACGGTGTGGCGCTGCCGAGAAGGATCGGCACCTGCTCGAGCTGTGCCCGCTTGATGGCAACATCGCGCGCGTGATAGCGCGGAACCTGGTCCTGCTTGTAGCTCTGCTCGTGCTCTTCGTCGACAACGATCATGCCCAGGTTGGGCACGGGCGAGAAGATGGCGGATCGCGCGCCGATGATGACCTGTGCCCTGCCGCTGGAGACGAGCTGCCAATGGCGATGGCGGTCGGTAGGCGTCATCCCGCTGTGCTGGATGGCGATGCAGTCGAAGCGCGCCTGGAAACGACGGACGGTCTGCGGCGTCAGCGCGATCTCGGGGACGAGCACGATCGCCTGCTTGCCCTGCTCGACGACGCGACGGATGCATTGCAGGTAGATCTCGGTCTTGCCACTGCCGGTCACGCCGTGCAGCAGGTTGACGCTGAAACCGCCGTCGCGGACACGCGGCAGGAGGTTGTCGAAGACGGCTTGTTGGTCGGCATTGAGCGTGATGTCGGCTTGGCGCGGCGCAGGGGCCTCAGCCGCAGCCTGCTGGTCGAACCTGGGCAGGTCGATCTCGGGGGTAATGGTGACGATGTTGAGCTGCCGGAGTTTGCGGACCGTGCCGACGGTCGCGCCGGCTTCGGAAGCCAGCTTGTGCAGCTCGATGGCTTCATCCGGCGGGACCTGCAGCAGGCGGGCGAGGATCGCGCGCCGCTTGCGGGCTTTGATCGTCTCGATCAGTTCCTGCACCTTCTCGCGCGGGACAGCCAGGCGGACCATCTGCGACCAGGCGATGCCGGTCTTGCGCTTGACGGCTGAGGGGATGATGCTGTCGATGACCGTGCCCAGCGGCGCCACGTAGTAGCGGCTCATCCAGCGGGCCAGCGCCATGAGCTTCTCATTGAGCAGAACCCGCTCGTCGTCTATCGCCAGGAGCGGCTTGATCTTGGGATAGGTGGTCGTGTCGCGGATGGCGACGACGTAGCCGAGCTGCGGGCGGTTGTTGCGTCCCAGCGGCACGCGCACACGCTGGCCGACGCGCAGCACCTCGATCAGCCGCGGCGGGATGGAGTAGTCAAGCTCGCGATCGAGGCTGTTCTCCAGCGCAACGGCTGCGAACGGCCCCACCGGCGCCTCGTCCGCCTGCGCGGCATCATCCAGATCCATCTCGCCAAACAGCGACGTCACTTTTCACCTGTTGGGCTATCGGGTAGTGTCTTGAACCACAGAGACACGGAGGAAATAACTGGTGGTACATGATGAATGACGAATGATGCATGAAGCGCCGGTTGCCATCACGCAGCAATCCTCACTCGTCGCTCATCACTGTGTCTCCGTGGTTCATCAAGCCTGATTCTATGACCGCCGATAATGTTCGGCAATGGTTCGGATATGACGAATTCGCAATCATCCCCTGCTGCGGCTGAGGAATCGAAGACCCAGGCGATCTGGGCGTATCACTGGCCGCGGTTTCTGCTGATCTCGGCGGCGGCGGTCTGCTTTGCGATCTTCTGGGGCATGGGCGCGCTGCTGCGGATCCCGCCGGAGCGCGGGTATCAGCCGATGCTGCTGATGCAGCAGGGATGGATGCTGAGCTATTTCATCATTGCGATCACGCTGGGGGTGTGCGTTGTCGTCGGCTCGTTCATCGCGGGGTCGGTGCGGCGGGATGCGGGGTTCTTCGCAGCCTGCCTGGGGCTGATGGCGTTGTCAGTTCGCTGCGGGCCGGCTCATTTCGCCTATCGGCAGGCTGAGTCGGATGGCGTGTTCATGGCGCTGATTTTCGAGTCGGTGCTGTGGTTTGTGCTGCTGGGTGGCGCATGGGCGCTGCAGCAGTGGCTGCATCAGCGGAAGTTCACGGTCGCCGATGCGGATCGAGATCAAATGGAGGAGACAGAGCATCCGCTGGCCATCCGGCTGCTGGCGACAGGTACGCACATCGCCGCAATGTGCCTGGTCGTGCTGCTGTTAACGAAGACCGACAGCAAGGCGCAGGCGCTGGCGGCGGTAGGATTGGGCGGCATGCTGGCGTCGATGCTGTCGCATTCGCTGTTTGGCGTGCGGCTGAGCGTGTGGATGTGGGCTGGGGCGTTGGGGACGGCTGTGATCGGTTACCTGATGGCCTCCAGCCCGGTGGGCGATGCCTGGCGGATCGGGCAGATCAACATTCCCCTGGCGCGGGCGATTCCGCTGGACTACGCCTCGGCCGCCCCGGCTGGTGCCGTGCTCGGCTTCTGGATCAGCCGCAAGTGGCACGCCGCCCGCCAACGGGAACAGGCAGAGAAAAAGGGGAAGGTCATCACTGTCGGATAGGTCTCCGGTTTTCCGGTCCAACGCAGAGGTCGCTGAGGGAGGCGCGGAGGGCGCTGAAATCACCAGACGTGTTGACGTGAACCTCGGCCCGACATCACAGATTACCCGGACTCGTGGCGGCCTTGCGCCATTGTCCTGTTTGCTCGGCGCTCTCTGCGGCGAGCTCCGCGTCCTCTGCGTTGGAGTCGAACCCCAGGCTGCCGAAGCCAGCCGATTGATGATGCCGCCCGCCTGATCTACGATTAGCCCATGAGTTCCACCGCCAGTCAGCCGGTTCTTTCGCAGGTTCCCGACGCCCTGGGGCATTTCGGGCCGTATGGCGGCACGTTTGTGCCGGAGACGCTGGTCTTTGCCCTTCGGCAGCTCACGGATGAGTATCAGCGAGCCAAGGCGGACCCCGCCTTTCAGCAGGAATTTGACTTCTATCTCCGCGAGTACGTCGGCAGGCCATCACGGCTGTACCATGCCCGGCGGCTCAGCGAGCACCTGGGCGGCGCGAAGATCTACCTCAAGCGGGAAGACCTCAACCACACCGGCGCCCACAAGATCAACAATGCCATCGGTCAGGCCCTGCTGACCAAACGCATGGGCAAGAAGCGCGTCATCGCCGAGACCGGCGCCGGCCAGCATGGCGTGGCAACGGCGACGGTGGCTGCGCTTTTTGACCTGGAATGCGACGTCTACATGGGGGCTGAAGACGTGCGACGGCAGGCGCTCAACGTCTTCCGGATGCGGCTGATGAACGCCCGGGTTGTGGAGGTGCACAGCGGCCTGAAGACGCTGAAGGATGCCCTCAACGAAGCCCTGCGTGATTGGATGGGCAGCGTCGAGAACACGCATTACATCATCGGCAGTGTCGCCGGCCCGCATCCGTTCCCGATGATGGTGCGCGATTTCCAGGCCTGCATCGGCCGGGAAACCCGGCAGCAGTGCCTTGAGGCCGAGCAGCGATTGCCCGATGCGGTCATCGCCTGCGTCGGCGGCGGTAGCAATGCAGCCGGCATTTTCTATCCCTTCATCGACGACACCTCCGTCCGGCTGATCGGCGTCGAGCCGGGCGGCCGATCGGCGCGCCTGGGCGACCACGCTGCGACACTCACGTACGGTCAGCCGGGTGTGCTCCATGGGGCGCTGTCGTACGTGCTGCAGGACGAGGACGGCCAGACGGCGGATGTGCACTCTGTGTCAGCGGGGTTGGATTACCCGGGCGTCGGGCCGGAGCATGCCTACTGGAAGGATTCGAAGCGCGTTGAGTACACGACCGTCACCGACGAGGAGGCGCTCGAGGCCTTCGAGATGCTGGCCAGAACCGAGGGGATCATCCCCGCGCTGGAGTCGGCTCACGCGATCGCGAAGGTCGCCAGGCTGGCACCGCAGATGGGCAAGGACAAGGTGATCGTGGTGAACCTCTCCGGCCGAGGCGACAAGGACTGCCAGGAAGTCGCGCGGCTCTTGGAAAATGCGCGCGGGTAGAGATGGGGCAAACGGCGACCGCGCGCAACGTCATGCATCATCGCCGCAAGTCTTTCCAGAGCGTCATCCTGAGCGCAGAGGAGCTACTTCTGCCGCAGCCAGTCGACGAACATCCGCCGGGCGGTCGTGTGATCGTGTTTCTGGAACAGCGACAGGAAACGGTTGAGGTCCGCGGCTGAGATGTCAGGGAAGGCAACGCTCGTTTCGCGGCGACGATAGGCCCCTTCGGGCGTCAGTTCGAGGAACTCGACGGCTGAGCCGTTGTCGCGCCAGATCTCGGGCACGCCGATGGCGGCGTAGATGGCTTCGCGGTCGATCTCGTGGTGGGTGATGTCGATCTCGACGACCAGGTCGGGCGGCGGATCGCGCGTGAGGTCGATGTCGTTTCGGCCACGGATGAGCAACTCGTTCTGGATGTAGTAGCATTCGTCCGGCTCGAGGCCCTTCTGCAAATCCTCACGCCGCCAGGTTGTCGAACCGAGAGTCGCGAACGGAATGTCACGTTCGAGCGTGATCAGCTCGATCAGCATCCCGATCCACCTCTTCCGCATTTCATGTTCCGGCCTGGGCGACATGATCTCGAGCCTTCCCCTGTCGTACGTGATGCGCAGATGCGAGTCGCCCACCTCCTCCAGCAGGAGTTCGTACAACCGCCAACTGACATCGTGCAGCACGATGTGATCCGGGCTGGTGCGAGGATGCGGCAGCGTCGCGGTCATACGATGGATTGTATGTTGTTGCACCCAGCCCAGCCAATGCTATCTTGACCCGCCCCCCAGCCGTCGTATCATCGCCAGTTTACCGGGCTTGAAGGAGCACTATGGGTATAGCCGCAGCTAGCGAATCGAGAGTGGCACGTGCGTTCGCACCGCTGCGCGCGCGGGGGCAAGCCGGGCTGGTGCCCTTCCTGCCGGCTGGATACCCGGATTTGGCGACCACGCAGTCCTGCCTCCTGGCAGCCCAGCGGGCTGGGGCGACGGTCATCGAAGTGGGCATCCCCTTCTCCGATCCGATCGCCGATGGCCCGGTCATCCAGCAGGCGTTCGCCCATGCCCTGCAGCAGCGGATCCGCCTGGCTGACATCTTCGCGGCCATCGGTGAAATCCGCAGCCAGCTCACCGTGCCGGTGATGGCGATGGTGACCTACAGCATCGTCTACCGCATCGGGCTGGAGCGTTTTGCCGAGCAGGCGCGCGAGGCCGGCCTCTCCGGCGTGATCCTGCCCGACGTGCCGCCGCCCGAGGCCCAGGACATCTGCCACCGGTTCTGGGAGTCGGGGTTGGATACGACGCTGCTGATCGCTCCCACGACCAGCCCACAGCGCAGGGGGGAGATTGCTGACTTGTGCAGCGGATTCATTTACTATCTTTCCGTCAGCGGGATTACCGGCGAGCGCACCGCTCTGCCGGCTGATCTTGCATCTAACCTTAAGCAGATTCGACAGTTAACGGACAAGCCGCTGGCGGTCGGATTTGGGATCTCCACCGCGGCGCACGTGCGCCAGTTGCGTGGACACGCCGATGCCGCCATCGTCGGCAGTGCGATCGTCCGCCGAATGCGTGATGCGGCCCAGAAGAATGCTGTAATTTCCGATGTAGTCGAGAGTTACTGTCAGGAGCTGGCCGAAGGCGGGCGCGAAGCCTGATCGGATGCTGCTCGCGCCTTTTTCCCAGGCTTTTTCACCGGAGCACCCCGGCAAAAAGCCCGGCCGGCGCCGAGGTTTTTTCCCCTAACCCCCGCTCACCTGCCTGTGTCATCACCAATGGACCCCCAATCCGCCCGCAACCCGGCTCCTGAAGGCCAGGGCCAATTGTCGGACGGGGTCCTGGTCGAGCAGGCCCTCAATGGGCAAAAAGCGGCGTTTGACGAACTGATCCGTCGATATCAGCGACAGGCTGTGGCGGTCTCCTACCGCCTGCTGGGCAACAGCAACGATGCGCTGGAGGTCACGCAGGACGCGTTCATCAAGGCCTACCGAAGCCTCGAGACGATCCAGAAGCCCGAGGCGTTCGGCGGATGGCTGATGCGGATCGTGTCCAACCTTTCGCTCAACTATCGGCGAAGCCGAAAGACGCGCGCTCAGTTGCCCCTCGATGACCTGCTCGAAACCGGCGGTTCGCAACGCGCCAGCAGCACCGCCGGAAGCGAGTGGATGGCGCGAACGGGCAATCCCCATCAGACGCTCGAAAGCGTCGAAATGGGCCAACGCCTCCACGAGGCGCTGCAGCAACTGCCCGAGAAACAGCGGCTGGCGATCATCATGTTCACGATCGAACAGATGCCGCAGAAAGAAGTAGCCGACATACTCGGTATCAGCGTCGAAGCCGTAAAGTGGCACGTGTTTCAGGGACGAAAACGTCTGAAGGAGATGTTGAAGGATCACCTGTGATGTGCAGATAATGCTACCGCGATCGGCGGCTGGCGCTTGAGTTAAGAACGAAACGCCGCTACTGAACGTATCAGCACCAGCGCCGGCGCCCCAGAATCATGCTCCAGGAAGACCTCGAGTTTCGCATCAGCCAGTACATCGACGGCACGCTCGATGACACGCAGCGCCGCGCGCTGGAGCGCGAGGTGGAGCAGGATCCCAACGCCGCTCAACTCCTGGCGCAGTACCGCCAGCTCGACCGCTACCTCAAGACCGCCCTCCCCCTGCCTGACGTCAACTACGACGCCCTCGCCAGCCGCATCTCCGACGCCATCGATGAGGCTGATCGCCCGCCCGTGCTCTACTCGTTCAAGTGGGTGCGCCGCGCCGTGTCGATCGCCGTCGCCGCGTGCATCGTGCTGGCGGGCGGATTGTGGATCTACTTCAACGGCCTGCCGCGCTCCAACGGCAGCAACGGCGTGATCGTTCAGGTCATCGGCCCGCAAAGCGAAGCCGCCTACGGCGATCCTGTGCAGGTCATCCAGATCGGCCCGTCTGCCTATGCTGCCGCCGGCCCCAGCCCTGCCGCTGAAGCCCTCATCGCCAAGCCGTCGCGTCTTGTCATTGCAAGCGCCGCCGACCCGGTGCAGGATACTGTCCTGCCGTACTGATCTTCGATAAGATGCGCCCTGCGTCCAACGCCACAGTGCCGTTACGCTCGCATTCTGGGGCGCAGCGATATTACGGTAAGCAAACCCACTTCAGGAGCTGCTCCATGCATCGTCTTGCCATCGCACTGGCACTGTCGCTGCTGATCCTGACCGCGATCCCCGCATCCGCGCAGGATCGCGCCGCACTGATCAACGAGCAGATGGACAAACTTGTCGAGCTCGAGATCAATGCCACGCTCCCCGAAGCCATGGAGGTCATCGCTGACAAGACCGGCGTCCCCATCAAAGCCGATCCAGCCGTCTGGGAGCTGCTCCCCTGGGGCCAGCAGACCAACATCAACGCCACCATCAAGAACCAGACCCTCCGTCAGGCGCTGCAAGCCATCACACAGAAGCTTGGACTGACCTTCGAACTGCAGGACCAGGCCGTCCAGCTCAAGCCCCTGCCCGCCCTGCGACGCCTCGGCCAGCGCGCAACCGTCCAGGAACTGGCCGCCCTCGACCTCGTCCAGAGTGTCCGCGCTGAGCTTGAGGTCGACGACATCACCATCGCCGACCTGCTCCGCCTCGTCGATCAGAAGCTGGCAGCCGCCAATCCCGACTACGCGATCGAAAATCGCGCCGGCGACGCGATCAATATGCACCAGACCATCAGCGTGCCGCGCGGTGCTACGCTCGCTCAGGCCCTCGAAGCCATCGCTGAGCAATCCCGCGCCACCTGGCATCCCTGGGGCAAGAGCATCGTCGTCGACTCCAAGGAAGACCAGATCGCCCGCCAGCTCGAGAAGACCGTCAACATCCGCTACAACGGCGTCGACGTTCTGCAGGTGCTGATCGAGCTGTCCCAGCGAGCCGGTATCGCCTTCAACATCGAGCCCGGCGCGATCCAGCGTGTTCCGCCGGAGTTCCGCACGGTGCGGCTGATCCTCGACAACGTCTCCATCCGCCAGGCGCTCGAGAGCCTGGCTGGCTTCACCGGTCTGGGCTATCAGATCAACGATCGGGGCGTCTACATCTGGAACAATACCGCCGCCTCGACGGCCAGCCGCGGGCGCGCTGTCGGCATGATCACGCTCGACAACGGCATGCAGGTGATCATCTTCGAGAACCAGGTCTCCCCCGAGCTGCGGCAGTACCTTCAGCACAAAACCGAACAGGAACTGCAGCGTCTTCGCGTGCAGATGGAAGAAGAAGGCTTCATCCCCTCTACCCAGCCCGCGAACTGACGGCTGAACTCGAGATGTCGGTGTCCGTGGGCACCGCCTGCGTCGCTCCGTCGCTGGATCACATCCGATAACCCGCCGCACCGATCCACTTTCTCCCCCTTACACCGCGGGCGAACGTCCGATAATCTGCGGCATAGCGCAGTAATTGCTTCGCGCATGACGCGGTGTATGATTTCTAACACAGGAACCACGCCCGCCAGGAGCAAGGTTCTGCTTGTCATGGAGTGGGATGTCCGGAGCTTCACTGCCACTGTCACGGCCTGTCGGCCGGGCGATGATTATCGGTAATCCCGATTGCCGAGCCGCCCCGCGCGCGACGTTGGGCGGCATCGGTTACCAGTGTGCCGAGGTGGACGACCCCTACGCCGCCATGGCGGAGATCTGCCGCCGACCGCTCGTCTATCGCGCGCTGATCATCAGCCTCAACAGCCTTTTTCGCGAGGAACTCGCGCTGGTCGAGACGATCAAGCGGCGCTTCCCGCATATCGAGATCTGGCTGACCGATACCGACGGCCGCCAGGCCGCGCTGGCTGAAGCGCTCAGCCTTGGCGCCGACGGCCTGATCGCTGAGGACGGCCTGCATCGCATCGGCGGCCCTCAGCCGGCGCGACCGGCGATGACGCCCGTCGCCCCGCCGCCGCCCCCGGCGCCCGAAGTCTCCGAACCGATCGACGCCGAACCCGAGCCGACGCCCCCACCGGCGCCGGAGGCATCCGCCAGCGAGGACATGACGCTGCCAACAGACTCAGCCGGCGAACCAGTCCTCACAGCCGAAGAGCTGCGGGCGCTACTCCAGGACGAGCCGTGATGGGGCGTGATGAATGGTGCCTGATGGATGAACATCCAGAATCAGTAGTACGGGCGTCCCGGACGTCCCCGCTCTGCCGAATCCTGGATGTTGAAGGAACAAGAAAGATCCGCTGATCCGACCATGGTGAGATTCGCCCACGAACGCGTCCTTCTGATCGGCGACACCAGCCGACAGATGCAGTCTGCGCTGGCACAGGCAGCGCCGGGGGCACAGATCACCGCCGTCGCCGGCATCTTCGATGCCATCGCCGAGCTGTGCCGCGGCGACTACACCACCATTCTCGCCGCCGCCGAACCGATCGAACGCCGCCCCGAGGCCGCCGTCCGCACGCTGCGCGAGCTTGCCGGCGACAGCCGCCTGCTGCTGTTCGGACATCCCACCCTCGAACCTTTGTCGCGTCGAATGCTCGATTTCGGCTGCGACGATTACGTCGTCGATCCGCCCTCGCCGACCGAGCTCCAGCAGATTTTCGGCACGCCGCCGCTGCGCCTCGCCCCAGCCGAAACGGACGTCCCGGCTGACGAGCTGCCATCATCGTCCATCGCGCTCACGCCCGCACCCTCGCCGCTGGCGACGATTCCGCTGGGCGAGATCCTGCTCGATGCGATGCTGCAGCATCCAGCCGACGCGCCAGCTGCGGCGGTGCGGCAGATCGATCAGCGCCTGGCGCCGTTGATGCATCTGTCGATGCAGCCGTCTTCTGACGCGCCGCCCACGCCCTCCGATCAGCAGCGGCTGATCTCCCATCCGCTGCGCGCCCGCGAGAATGGCCAGACGACGCTGCATCTGATCGTCCCCGCAACACACGACGAGACCGCAGCCCGTCACTTCCTGGCGCAACTGGCGATGCTGCTGGGCAAGACGTTCCTGCTGCAGGATCGCCACAACCGTCTGCAGAAGCTGGCCATCACCGATGAGCTGACCGGCTTGTACAATGGGCGTTATTTCCGCCACTTCCTCAACCGCATCGTTGAGAAGGCGCGCGTGATGCGTTTCCCCGTCACGCTGCTGCTGTTCGATATCGACAACTTCAAGCAGTACAACGACCAGTTCGGCCATGCGGTCGGCGATGAGATTCTGCGACAGACCGCAGCCCTGATGCGCCGATGCTGCCGCGACCACGACCTGGTGGCGCGCATCAGCGGCGACGAGTTCGCTGTCGTCTTCTGGGAGAAAGAAGGCCCGCGTCAGCCGCGCGAACCCAAGGCGGCTCCCCCCTCGCGCGTGCCGCAGACGATCCGCTCGATCCTCGAGCGGTTCCGTCGGCTGCTGCAGTCGCAGGATTTCTCCGAGCTCGGCCCCACCGGCCGCGGCTGCCTGACCATCAGCGGCGGCTTGGCGGTCTATCCGTTCGATGCCAACAACGTCCCGGATCTGATCCGGGCAGCCGATGAGGCCCTCATGTTCGGCGCCAAGGTCTCCGGCAAGAACAGCATCCAGATCGTCGGCGACGAATCGTTCAAGACCGATCCCCCCGCGAACAACCGCACCGGATCACAAATCTGATGCAGGGATGCATGGCCATGCACCCCGCGTTCGATAGAGCGTCGCCCCATGGAGGACAACCGCCGTTCAAGGGGCACATTGCCATGTGCCTCTACATGATCGCATCGTCCGGCGCCGGCATCAGATCATTGGCAGAGCGATTTCAGATTTCCTGTAGGGGTGCATGGCAGTGCACCCTGCATTCGAAGGGGCCACGCGCATCGGATGGCAACCGCTTTTCAAGGGCACATTGCCATGTGCCCCTACACCAGCGCCCCCAAGCCCTTCGTACCCCCTTCGTCGCTCCGTCGCCCCCCCTTCGTCTCTTCGTCTCTTCGTCTCTCAGTCTCTTCGTCTCTCCTCAAACCCCTTCGGCGCTCCGTCGCTTCGTCGCTCTTTACTCTCCTACACCGCCTCCAACCCCTGCGATCCGGGCGTGGGAAGCTGCCCTGCAAGCTGCAGTTCGACCAGTTGAAGGACCTGCTCGGGATTGATCGGCTTCATCAGGAGCGGCGGCAACTCGCGACGTTTCAGCCCCTGCATGCGGTCCTGGATCTGCTCCGGCGGCAAGCCGGTCATCAGCAACACCGGCAGCGCCTGGCGATGTTCATGCAGATAGTTGAGGACGGCGAAGCCATCTCCGCCCGGCATCTGCAGATCCAGCAACACCAGGTCGACGCGCATTGTCTTGAGCATACGGATGGCTGCCCCGCCATCCGCGGCTTCATCCACCTGATACCCAGCCTGTCGCAGGTAAACGCCCAGCGCGCGACGCGCTGAGGCATCGTCTTCACACAGCAACAAACACGGCGGAGAATCCGTCATCATCAACAGCGAGTCTACTCCGCCCCAACGAGATGCGCGAACGGACAACTTCCCGCTGATGGTGCGCACACACGTCTATCCAGCGGCGACTTTAAACGCAGCGATCGGCGACGCATTGCAGCCAATAGACCCATGCGACATGTCGTGTGGCCGCTTGTGCGGCCTCTTGCCGCGCATCGCAAAAGCGTCGAACCCATGCCCTGGCAGGCTGGCTCTGCCTCCTCAGGTGCTATTTCTAAACCCCTTCCGAAGTGGCCAGCCGGAGCACCGGATGTCGCAGATGAACAACGCGCTCCCGTCTTTTTCCCGGGGTCGCCCGACGTCGCATGCGTCATTCATATCCAGCTGAATATCAAAGACTTACGCCGTTTTTGAAGCTCAGCAATTTCAAGGCCGCGCCCGGGCTGTGTAATCCCCCCTACAGAGGGCGATGAAAATCAGATGATTTTATGCGATTAGCGGTTGCATTCGCCGAATAATCTAATAAGATACTTTTATCTCATTCGGAGGTTACACCCATGCTCACGCAAACCGCGAAGTACGCCCTTCACGCCTTGATCCACCTGACCCAGCAGCCCGATGACGACTATCATCAGGCCTGCCGCATCGCTCAGCAGATCAAGGTCCCCGCCAACTACCTCGGCAAGACCCTCCAGAAGCTCGCCCGTGCCCGTCTGGTAGACAGCCAAAAGGGCCTCCACGGTGGCTTCCGCAGCGCCCTGCTCCCCGAACAGGTCCGAATCTACGACGTCCTGCGCGCCATCGACGCCCTCCCTGCCGACCTCGAGCAGCCGTGCGCCTGCGGTGATGAGGACTGCGACGAACTCAAGTGCCTGTGCGCACGCTTCGATCGCATCAACAAGCTCTATGCCCAGTTCCTCAAGGACACCACCCTTGCGGACCTGATGGCCCCCGATGCCGAGACCACGCTCAGCATGCCCAAGCCCGACGCTGCCACCGCCAAGAAGCAGCGCGAAGGCTTCCAGGAAGACCTGGCTGAGGTGCTCTCGATCTAAACGAAAGGATATCGCGACGGGGATTTCATCCTCAGCGCGGCGAAGGATCCCGACGGCCAACCGCTCGGGATCCTCGCCGCGTCTGAGGATGATTTCTTTCTCGGCTGTCCGATCAGCCCAGCACGCCCCGCTGCCCTCTCGGGATGACGCCTCGCCAAATACACAACGGGCCGCCAGGTTTGCACCTCGCGGCCCGTTGCCCCATCAAACCTCCCCCGACCGTGTCTTCCCCTCCGGAAGACAGTTCGGTCAGTGCCCGACCGGCGTCGTCGACACCATCGGCACCTGCTGCGTCTGCGATGAGCTGTCGGAGTCTTCGTTGATCGTCGACGTGAGGTTGCCCTCCTCGACTGTATACCGACGATTGGACGTCAGGGTTGCCATGTGGCGCGCGCCCGGGTTGTCGCCAACCAGCACCAGCGCCAGCTCGTCCGAGATGCCCTTGACCTGCAGGAACGCCTCGACGGCTTCCTGACGCACAGCCGTCTGCTCGTCGCCTTCGGCCAGATCGAGGTAGACGACCACCGGCTCGCCCTCGCGGGTGCCGCGAACGATCGCTTCAAGCTTCAGCTCGCCCAGACGGTTGAGCTCGCTGCCGTTGAAGTGCGCGCCGCGAAGCATGGCATCATGGGCCGCGCCGCGATCGGACTGCTTGTTCAGAATCCGCGTGACCGCCGATTCCTCCTGCCGCTCTTCAGCGAAGAAGGCCAGGTCCTCCAGCGGCGGGTTCTTGCAAAGCGCGCAATGCGTCGCCTGCTCCTGCTTCGACTGGCAGCCGCACAGCAGCGCCGCACCCAGCATGATGGTCGTCAACTTCTTCATGTCGCACCCTTTCTCTTTCTTGTGTTTGGATCGGCGATTCACCCGCGCGACGTTACGTCAGAACATCCCCGATTCCAGGAACTCGATCACCGTCGGCCCAGCCAGCACAACGAACGTCGCCGGGAAGATGAACAGCACCAGCGGGAAGCTCAGCTTCACTGAGGCCTTGTTGGCCAACTCCTCAGCCGCCTGCTGGCGCGCGACGCGCATCGAATCGGCATGCACACGAAGCGCCTGCGCGATGCTCGTGCCGAATCGCTCCGCCTGGATCAGCATCGCAATCAGCGACTGAATGCCCGCATTGCCCGTACGGTGGGCCATGTTGCGCAGGGCAGCCGCTCGCGACAGACCCACGCGCGTTTCCATGTGCGTGATCTCCATCTCGCGGCTAAGCCGCGGATGCGCCAGCGCCAGCTCCTGGCCGACGCGCTGCATCGCGGAGTCGATCGTCAGCCCCGCTTCGATGCACACGACCATCAGGTCCAGCGCATCGGGCAGGCCATGATCCAGCTCCTTCTGGTGCTGGGAAATTTGCATCTTCAGCCAGAGGATCGGCAGCATGTATCCAACCAGCCCGCCCAGCGAGATGCCCAGCAGAAGCTGATCGAACAGCGTCCCCAGCAGGTATCCACCCAGCAGACCCACACCCAGGAAGATCACCTTGGCGCCGGTCATGACACGGAACGCGGTCGGCGAGTACAATCCCGCCATCGCCAGTTGACGCCGCAACGCCGACACCTTCTCGCGCGTCTTGGGCATGAACGGCTCAGCCGCGGCCTGGCCGATGCGCGTCAGCAGCGACTCCTGCCGCTGCGGCTGCTCCGCCTGCGGCTCGATCTGCGCTTCGCTGGTCAGACGCTCGCGCAGCTTGTCGTCGCCGCTGTCCAGCAGCATGCAGATGACCCAGTACGCGCCCGCCGCCACAGCGCCGAAGATGCAGATGATCAGGATTGTCTGTTCCATAGCCTTTGTCCGTTGTCGTTCGCTACCTGCTGCTTGTCACTCGCTTGGGACTTCACCGCTCTCGAAGACCTGCGAGTCACAAGTAACCAGTAACAAATAGCCGCCTCACACCTTCACCGTCGTGATCTTCCGGATCGACAGCAGGCCGAGCATCATCATCACGCCGGCGAAGACCAGCATCATCAGGCCGCTCTTCGTGCTCAGCAGCTTGCCGGCATAGTCCGGATTGACAGCATTGCTCAGCAGGAACATCACCATCGGGAACGCCACGAGGATGTACCCGGTGAAGCGGCCCTCAGCCGTCTTGGCCTTCACCTGCCCCTGCAGGCGGATCCGCTGGCGGATCATGTCGCTGATATTGGTCAGCACCTCAGCCAGGTCGCCACCCGTCTGCCGCTGGATCAGCACCGCCGTCACAAAGAACGAGAAGTCGGTCGAATCCACGCGAGCCGCCATTTCCCGCATGCAGTCTTCCATGGGCGCGCCCAGGCTGTGCATCTGATGGGCACGCACAAACTCGCCTGCCAGCGGCTCGGGCAGTTCCTCGCCCATCATCTGCAATCCCGTGCTGAAGCTGTGCCCCGCCCGCAGGATTCGGCTGAGGAAGTCCAGCGCCTCGGGAAGCTGGTCCGCCATCATCCGCTGGCGCTTGCTGCGCTTGTGCATCAGGATGAAGAACGGGATGTAGGCGCCGAAGGCGAACGCGACGACCGTCACGACGATCGATCCCGACAGCCCGCCGATGACCAGCGCGGTCGCCAGGCCGACGCCGAATGACGTGGCAAAGAACTTCTCCAGCGTGCTGCCCGGGTACGCGACCGTAAGCTGCCGGTGCAGACCGTGCAGCGCCGGAATCCGCGCCAGGCCCGTCTCCTCGGTCTGGAGGATCACCGAGCGGCGCTGATAGTTGCCCTGGTCGCCGGGCGCCTCCATGCTCAGGCGCTGCTTGATGCGTCGCCGCGAACCGCTGGTCAGCCCCAGCAGATGGGCGATGCCGAACACCGCCAGCGAAACGCTAGCCGCGATCAGGATGGGAAACAGCACTTGTTGCATATCAATCACCTCTGGCCCGATCGAATCGGATCAGTCATTCGCCGCCGGAATCTGGCGCCGCTGGAACAGCTCCGCCGGCAGGCGGATGCCGCGATTCTCGATCCGCTGCACGCACTGCGGCCGGATGCCGGTCACGACGAAGTTCCCCGTCGCATGACCATTCGTGTCGACGCCGTTCTGCTCGAACAGGAAGATGTCATGCATCATGATGTTCTCCCCCTCCATGCCGGTGATCTCGCTGACGCGCACGACCTTGCGCCGCCCGCCCGACAGACGCTGCGCCTGAACGATGAGCTGGATTGCGCTGGAGATCTGCTGGCGCAGAGCGCGGATCGGGATGTCGTAGCCGGCCATGGCGATCATGACCTCCAGGCGCCCCAGCGCGTCGCGGCAACTGTTGGCGTGGATGGTCGTCATCGACCCTTCGTGACCGGTGTTCATAGCCTGGAGCATGTCCAGGGCCTCGGCGCCGCGCACCTCACCGATGATGATTCGGTCCGGCCGCATACGCAGACAGTTCTTCACCAGGTCGCGCTGGGTGACCTCGCCCTTGCCTTCGATATTGGCTGGGCGCGTCTCCAGGCGCACCACGTGCGGCTGCTGGAGCTGCAGTTCGGCTGCGTCTTCGATCGTGATGACGCGCTCGTCAGCCGGAACGTAACGCGACAGACAGTTGAGCAGCGTCGTCTTGCCCGAGCCGGTACCGCCGGAGATCAGAATGTTGCACCGCGCCTGCACCGCTGCTGACAGGAAGTCCATCACGCACGGCGGAAATGCCCCGTGACGGATCAGGTCCTCCAACTGCAGCGGCCGGGTGCCGAAGCGCCGGATCGACATCGCCGGACCATCGAGGGCCAGCGGCGGGATGATCGCGTTCACGCGGCTGCCGTCCGCCAGACGTGCGTCCACCATCGGGCTGGTCTCGTCCACGCGCCGGCCCACCAGGCCGACGATGCGGTCGATGATCTGCCGTAGGTGCGCGTTGTCGCGGAAGCGGACCTCACTCAGCTCCAGCCGGCCGTGACGCTCGCAATAGACGCGATCCCAGCGGTTGACCAGGATGTCCGTCACGGCTGGGTCCTTGAGCAACTGCTCCAGCGGCCCCAAGCCGAAGGTCTCATCCATGATCTCGTCCATCAGCCGCTCCTGGTCGGAGGAGCTGATGAGGCTCTTTTCCGTGGCGCACAGCTCGCGAATCAGCGACCGGACCTCGGCACGGAGCATGTCCGGCGGGACGCTCTTGAGGTTCTGAACGTCCAGACGTTCCACGAGCTGCTGATGGAGCTTCACCTTGAGCTGCTGGAAGTACGCCTGGCGCTCAGGCGAAATCGGCATCGTCGGCACCGGAACAGGCCGGGGCATCGGTGCGATCGCCGGCGGCGTGACGATGCTGTCGGCATCGTCGTTGCGCGAAGGCAGCGGCGGCATGATGGGCGCCGCGGTGGCCGAACCATTCGTCGTGCTCTTGGTGAACAACCCCATCTGGGTACCTCTCGTGCTAACGTCCTTGCCGGGCCGGGGCAGCCGACATCAGGCTGCGCGAGTAGCCACGGCGTTTCCGCCCAGCAACTGCGCCAGGCCGCGCAGGCTCTGGCTGATCTCGGCGCGCGGCGTGCGAAGCACGACCGGCTCGCCGAAGTTGATCGCATTGATAGCGCTCTTGAAGTCGTTGGGCACCATCCAGGAGATCTGCAGGCCCAGTGCCCGCTCGACTTCCTGCGGTTCGATATCGCGATTCCGCTTCTCGAAGCGGTTGACGACGATCTTGATCTTGGAGCTTTCGATGCCCATGCGCCGCAGGGCGCCGACGAATCGCTCGGCGTTCTTGGCGCTGGGGACGTTGAGCTGCATCACAATGACATTGACGTCGGCGGCCTGGATCGTCGTGGCGTAGGCCGGGTCGATGCTCATCATCGAGTCGATGACGACAAAGTCGAAGATGCGCCCCATCATGCCCAGCAGGCGCTGCATGCCCGGCTGGGTGACGCGCTGCGTGTCCTCGGGCAGCTCCGGCCGGGCCAGGATGGCCAGCTTGCTGGCCTGGTGGACAGCCAGCGCATTGTCCAGCAGATGCCGGTCAACCTTCTCAGCCACCATCACGTCGGCGATGGTGTAGCGCGGGCGCATGTCGAAGTAGCTGGCGACGCCGCCCCGCGTCAGGTCCATGTCGATCAGAGCCGCGCGGTGCGACTGCGACAGGCTGGCCGCGACGTTGCAGGCGACCGTCGTCGAACCGCAGCCGCCGATGGTCGGGATCACGTGGATGATCCGAGCCCGCTTCCCCAGGCCGTAGCCCTGGGCGACGCGTTCGATCGCGGCAGCGAACTTTTCCTCCGGGATGGGCAGCGGGATGAACTCCTTCACGCCCAGGTGCATCGCTTCCATCAGCAGGTTCGCATCGACGACCTGCGACATGAGGAAGAAGTTGACGTTCGGGAACTGCCGCGGCAGTGCCGCGACCTTGGCCAGGTTCTCGTGAGCCGCGGGATCGAGGTTGATGATGACCAATTGAGGCGGCTCGGCCCGGCTGAGCATTGCCGGCAGAGGGTCAGCTGACGGCAGCTGTGCCATCACTTGCACCCCGTACTGCGAGAGGAACCCCAGCATCTCCTGGCGGTTGCTCTCGTCGGCGTCCACGATGATGCAATTCAGTTGAAGAAACATCTCAATCCTTCCACTTTGTGACACAATCGAACGCGTGCGGGACTGCAAACGTCACTGAGCGGGCTGGGCATCCGCGGGAGCCGGCTCGACGGCCGTCTCCGGAGCGGGCGCCGGGGCCGGCTCAGCAACCGGGGCGAACCCGTGCTGCCCGACGTAGCGCGGCGCCGGCGTGCGGTCATCCACCGCCTTGATCTCGCCGCCGATGTCAGCCATCAGCAGCAGCTCAGCCTCGTTCGGGTGACGCCAGGCCTGACCGGGCAGCGGCGGAACCTCATTGGGGTTCATGCCGTCAACCAGACGCGGGGTGACCAGCACAACCAGCTCGGTCTCGCGCCGCTCATACCGCACCGACCGGAACAGCGAGCCCAGCACGGGGATATCCCCCAGCAGCGGGACCACTTCCTTGTTGGCGGTGACGCGGTTGTTGAGCAGACCCGCGATCGCGAGCGTCTGGCCTTCCATCAGCTCAACCGTGGTGTCGACGTTGCGCGTCGTCAGCGCGGGGATGCGGAAGCCGTTGAAGAAGACAGCGTTGGTGAAGTCCAGCTCGCTGACCTCCGGCCGCACTTCCATGCGGATGCGGCCGTCGCCCAGGACGATCGGAACGAAGTTCAGGCGGACGCCGAACTCCTTGTACTCAACGGTGATGGTCGTGCCGCCGCCCTGGCCTTCCTGCGGGACGGGGATCGGGAACTCACCACCAGCCAGGAAGCTGGCCTTCTCGCCGCTCATCGTCACGAGGTTCGGCTCAGCCAGCACGCGCAGCAGATTGTTCTGCCGCAGGGCGCTCAGGTAGTACTCGAAGGCCATCGCGCCGAACTCGCCGCGGCCAAAGACCGTCACGCCGGCATCGATGTCGGTGCTGCCCTGCACGGGCCGACCGGCGCCGTTGACCGAGCCCAGTTCGAACGTGCCGTCGGTAATGAACCCGCTGAAGCCGAGGTTCTGCACCGCGGCGCGCGACACCTCCGCGAAGCGGACCTGCAGCATCACCTGCTGGCCGCCGCTGACCTCGATGAAGCTCGTGACCTTGTCGCTGTAACCGGAGGCGATCAGCTTGGCCTGCTCAGCCACCTGCAGCGACGGGGCGCGGCCGGTGAGCATGATCGTGTTGCCGCTGGTGCTGGCTTCGATCTTGCTCGTCGGGAACTGCTTGGTCAGTTGATCCTGCAGCTCCTGCAGGTCGAACCCAACGACGACATCCATCACCTGGCTGCGGTCCTGGTCGTCCCAGACGATGATCTGGGTCGAGCCGACCTTCTTGCCGGTGACGAGGATGCTGGTGGTGCCAATGGGGTTGACGTCGGCGATGTCCGGCTGGGCCACGCTGACGCGCTTGTAGGGTACGCGCGTCTGCAGGACCTGGCTCTTGTTGAGCATGATGCGGACGGCGCCGTCTTCGGTGGTGCCGTTGGCGACCAGGCCGGTCTGTCCGACAGGCGCGTCCTGGCCGGTCGAAGCGGTGACCGAAAGGAAGATCGCGACCGATGCGCCACCGATGACTGTCAGGGCCTTGGCGACGCGGGACTTGGTGTTGAGCTCTCTCATGCTACGACCCTCTCTCCCGTTGGGGGTGTTGTCTGTTGGTTGGTGCGTGTCGAAGCCGCGGGCTACTTGTTGAGCTCGACGGTGTCGACATCGACGCCGGTGATCAGGTGCGGTGTCCGGCGGTGCTGGAGCATGACACGGCTCTCCACGCCGCCGCGGATGATGGTGACCTCGCGGGTTTCGATCACGCCGGGCTGCTGGAGCATCCGATCGATCTGGACGGTCTGATCCGCCGGCTGGGTGGTAGCCGAACGATCGGACGACTCGAGCCGGACGGGCGTCTCATAGCTGACCGGCCGCGTCAGGAACGGATCGCTCTGACCGGGGCCGCGGCCGCGGAGGTCAGCCAGCGTCACGCCGCGCGACTGCGTCGGAGCGGTGTCGGCGGGCGAACGGAGGACCAGACGCGGACGGCTGGTGACGGCGGCCAGTTCGATCTGCTCAGCCTGCTCGGGCGTCACCAGGAGGGTGACGCTGCGGGCCGGAGGGGTTTCCTCATCGGGCTCGTCGATCGGGCTGACGCGCTGGCCGACGGCCGTGACGCGAACGCCCTGCACGATCGTGCGGGCCATGGCGTCTTCGTTGTTGCCCTGCAGCGTCGACACGACATCAACGATGGCGCCCGGACGGATCATGCCCGCCAGGCCGCTGAATTCGTTGATCTCGATGGTGATGGCACGCATCCCCTCGGGGATCAGCGCCTGCAGGCCGGCTTCCATGCCCTCGGGGGCCAGCAGCCCCCGCAGCACCGGCTGGCCGGCGACGAGCTGCGTATTGGCGACGCGGCCCTGGACCTGCTCGATGGAGACGAACGTGCCTTCAGGCGCGTCGGCTGCGACGATGGAACGCAGCGCCACATCGTTCGCGGTGATGACCTCGCCAGGGGCGATGTTTCGCACAGCGGTGACGACGTCGACCGTCCCGCTGAGACGCGTCACAACGGTGGTGTCGGGCCGTGTGAGCTTCATCGCGAACATGGCGGCGATGAGGCCGAGAACGACGGCAATGATCAACGGAATCCACGCTTTGAGATTCATGATGCTCTCTCCCAACGCAAACGGCGTTTTTGTTGCGCCGGACGGACGCAAAGCATCCCGTCTGGCTGTTGATTGTTTCGACTGGGTGATCTGGATGCTTTAGAGGGGAAATCCGAGTTATTCGGATTACGGACAGCCCCACTTTTTCCTGGTTTTTCCCCAAGTCCCTCCCTGCCCGGACCGCAGCGGCGCCGGCGATGTCGCGCTGCGCAGATGAAAGGTTATCGGCGTTATTCACGCCGCATCGTGGCAACGGCTTCGAAGCGCTTGGTCGGGCTGGGGGCAGCCGCGGCGAAAAGCGGGATCGAGCCCAGCGGCCGCAGGCCGATGCTGTTCCAGTTGGGCGCGCGGACGGTGACCTCGATGTAGTCGCCGCTATTCGTGTTGCCCGGATGCTTGTTGTTCTTCCAGGCAAACTCGAACTGGCTGACCTTGCCGGCGCCGAAGGCGGCGGTGAGGACCTTCTTGCCGGCATCCTCAGCGGTGGCCTTGGTGGCATCGGGGACGATGCCGGCGCGGGCGGTTTCGCGCGCCGCGGCCTGGAGCGTGTTCTTCACGTAGAAAGCGTAGCTGTATTCGATCGCGCCAAAGGCGACCAGCAGCAGCAGCCCGAAGACGAGCGTGAACTCGACCAGTGAGCTGCCACGACGGCCGCGACCGTGATGCGGCGAACTTGCCGCGACGGCTGGGGCTGTGGTCATTCGCTTCATGACACCCTCCATTGGAGCAAAGGCCACATAGTGACAGCGATCGTCGCCACCAGGACAGGCACCGCGTACGGCAGAGGCTTGTCGACGGTCTGGCAGTCGCGGCCTGTCGCCTTGGCGTGGGCCAGGCCCACATCCCCGACGTGCACCAGATTGATCGTGACGATGCCCGTGTTTCGCATCAGCCGCGTCAGGCGGCCGGCAACGGCTGCCTGGGCGAGCACGATCCCCATCCCCACGACGGCGGCGACAGCAAACACCGCCAGCACCCCGGTGGGCCCAATCCAGGCACCCACCCCTGCCATCAGCTTCACGTCTCCCCCACCCATCGCGCCAAGCGCGAACAGGATGAACGTGAGCGCGAATCCCACCGCCAGACCCGCGATCGCCTGGGTTGGCCCCACGCCGATCGCCTGGCCGAACAGGAAGCTTTGCGCCAGGCCGCTGAGAGCCAGCGTGAAGCTCAGCACATTCGGGATTCGCCGGCTGCGCAGATCCACCGCGGCGGCGCATACGAGCATCGCCAGCAGTGGAAGCACAGGCAGTAACGTCGTCAGCGTCATAGGGGATTACATTCCGTCGTTGACGCTGGTCCAGCGGGCGACCACCTTCGTGCCGACGCCGGCAATGATGGAGATGGCCACCACAATGATCAGGCCGAGGATCAGCGCGTATTCGATGACCTCTCCGCCCTGCTGATCGCGCATGAGGCGCTTGAATGTATGCTTGATCGCTGTCATGGATATGGTCCGGTTGTCGGTTAAGTGGAAAAACTCAGCAGGCCGCGGCGCGATACCCCTGCCGCCTCGGGCACGGATGCCCATGCGATGAGGGGATCGCACCGCGGCCGCTGCCGAGTGCGGGATTACATCCCGTTATTCAGGCTGGTCCAGCGGGCAAGCACCTTGCCGCCGACCGCGCCGATGATACCGATAGCAGCCACGACGATCAGACCGGCGATCAAGGCGTACTCAAGCACCTCGCCGCCCTGCTCGTCCTTGCCGAGCTTCACCAACAGATTCTTCATCGCCTTCATGTTAGTTCTCCCGAAGAGGCGTGACGAAGACGCTCGTGTCGGCAACTCACCGAGGCCCATGCATCGCCAGCGACGCTCCGGCTGGGGAGCGACGCTCACGACCAGGGACGCACGAGGCAAACGCACCCTTTGCGTCATGCCAATCGGACACGCGCCCGGCGGCATGTCGAAGCCGGCCCACGCATCACACGATGCCGTCCGGTTCCGATTGCAATGGAGTCATCGGATGGCAATCGGACCGGCTTAACCGGATTTGACGAGAGAAACGGTGCGATGTTTATAGGACTGCACAGCGCGCAATCAGACCACCCTGGTGGTGATCGAACCGTAAGGCTCGACAGCTCCACTTATTGCGCGCGGGATTCGATCGCTTTGCGCAATTCCGACAGGAGTTGGGCGACTTTGAAGGGCTTAAAGAGGACGGCCTGCAGGCCTTCCTGGCTGGCACGGACAATCGAGTGATTTGGATCGTAGCCGAAACCGGTCATCAGGATGACGGGCGTTGTACAGTTCTTGCGGCGGGTGGCGGCGAAGATGTCGTAGCCGGTCTTATCGGGCATCTTGATGTCGCTGACGACCAGATCGAAATCTTCGCGATCGATGCAGTTGATGGCTTCGGTGCCGTTGCAGGCCAGCGTCACGACCGCCCCGCATTTGCGGAGGATGTCGCGGATGGTCGTGCGGATGTTGGGTTCGTCGTCGGCGACGAGGATGCGCTTGCCGCCGAGGACAGGGTCGGTCTCATCCTTGACCTCGGCTGCCCCGAGGATGGTGCGCGGGCCCTCGGCACATTGCTGCAGGCCCTTGCGGATGAGGTTGATGTTGTCGACGATCTGCTGGAGCTTGGCCCGCAGGTCTTCGTTGCCGATGTAGTCGTCCATCAGCGCGTTGGCATCGGAGGCGATGTCGTTGAGCGGGCCGGCGATGGTACTGGCGACGTCGTCGGTGATCTTGTGGCTGGTGCTGACGCGCTCCACCACCAGCAGATCGAGGATATTGAGGGCGATCGCGACATAGCGGCCGAAAATCTCGGCAAACTGGCGGTCGTCTTCGTTGAATGCCGCCCGCTGGCGCGACTCGATGTTGAACACGCCGATGACCTTGTCGTGCAGGAACAGCGGCACGGTCAGGCTGCTGCGGGCGTGATCGAGGCCCGTGACGTAGCGCGGATCGCGCTCGACGTCGGGGCAGATATAACTGCGGCCCGTCGCGGCGACATAACCGCTGATGCCGTTGCCATCCGGCTCGGCAAACAGCTCCACTTCCAGCGCCTCTGGCGGCAGGCCGACGCTGATGACCAGCTCGAGCTTGTTGGTGCGCCGGTCGAACAGGCGGATGGCGAAGTGATCGAAGTGCATCAGGTCGCGCGTGAAGCTGATGATCTTCTCTTCGAGGACCTTCAGCCGCTCGGCGACGTTCATCTTCGCCAGGGCATCGCTTTCGAGGCGGACCAGCTCGCGGCCAGCTTTGTCGATGGCATCGATCTTCTGCTGGAGGCGGCGGGTGCTGGTGGCATCCCAGACAACGGCGACAACCTGCACCACCTGGCCGGAAGGCGAGATCACCGGCGAGGCGATCATCTCCAGGTACTGCTGGTCTTCGATATTCAGGCTATAGCGTTTGGATCGGGAGAAGGAAGGCGTGTCGGGCGAGTGAGGGGAGACCTGTTTGCTGAACAGCTCGAAGGCCTCCTGGCAGGTGCGGCGGATTTTCTCATGTACCCGCGGCGGCCATGCCTGCATTTTTTTGTTCATCCAGTTGCAGCGCGCTTCGCCGTCGACAATACAAACGCCCTCACCGATCGTGTTGAGGATCAGGTTGGCCTGCTGGGAAACCAGCGCCCGCTCGAGCGGGAGGAAGTCGGTGGCATCGGAGAAGATCGCGTCGAACTGATCGTGGCGGAGAGCGTCGATGGCCTGGTCGATGGTCTCGGTCTCGACCACGTCGCACAGTTCCCGAAGGGCGTCGACAATCTGGGTATTGGCCGTCGATTGGCCCGACAGGACAAGAACTTTGCTGCGTACGCCTACCAAGGAGCCGCCTGTACTTCTGCCCTGAATGTTAGAAGGACACGCCATACCCGGTCAATGCAGCCTTTGCCACCTGGCCCCGGCTGGCGGGGAGTGTCGCTCCGCAACACCATACTACGCTCGCCCCCCCAGGCAGGTTTGCCGCCTGTCACCGATCACCCAGTATGGAATTGGCGCCCTGCTTTTGCAAGTGCTCGTTAACTTGCCTGACGGCGATTTCCGCATCGGAAGGATCAGCCTCCGCGTGGGCGCGGATCAGGGGCAATCCGCCGTCGCGCGACCCCACGGCAGCCCGCAGGTAAAGTTTACCGGACTCAATCCGGGCCAAGGCAGCGATCGGAGAATGGCAGTCGCCGCCGAGCAGTTGGACCAGCCGTCGTTCGGCATCGACGCATTTCTCGGTGGCTGAATCGTTTAGAACGGACACCAGCCCGCGGGTGGTCCGGTCGTCGGCCCGGCATTGGAGGGCCAGGGCCCCCTGCCCCGCGGCGGGGAGCATCTGGTCGGGCTCCAGCGGATGCATGGTCTGCGAATCGAACAGCGCGCTGCGTTTTAAACCGGCCATCGCCAGGAGGATGGCGTCGAACTCGCCGTTCTGAAGCTTCTTGAGGCGGGTATCGACATTGCCCCGGATCGGCTGGATGTCCAGGTCCTGGCGAATGGCCAGGAGCTGGGACCGTCGGCGGAGGCTGCTCGTGCCGACGCGGGCATTGGGCGGCAGATCCTCGATCCGCTCCGCAAGCGGGCTGATCAGTACATCCCGCGGGTCTTCCCGCTTGGGAACGGCTGCCATCACCAAGCCGGACACATCCACCAGCGGCTGGGTGACCGGCACGTCCTTGTAGCTGTGCACGGCCAGATCGATGTCGCCGCGCAGCAGAGCCTGCTCGATCTCCCGCGTGAACAGCCCCTTGCCCCCGATGTCGGCCAGCGGGCGATCCTGCACGCGGTCGCCGCCGGTGCTGATGATGACCAGCTCGACATTCAGCCCCGGGTGGGCTGACTCCAGCGCATCAGCGATGAGCTGGCTTTGCATGCGCGCCAGCAGGCTGCCGCGGGTTCCAAGTCTGAGGACCGAGCTCACGACGGACACTGTCGCCCTATTGGCCCTGCCATGCAAGGGGGATAGCGCCTTGCGTGCTAAAGCGCAGCCTGCGGGAGGTCTCCCTCAGGGGGCAGCGCACGCCGAAAGTTTCCAATTGGAACCACGGCAGCTACGATGCGGTGCCCCGCGGCGATGCAGCAGGGTCGCGGGGGTGTTGTTTGCTACCTGCTGCCGGCTGCCTGCTGCATGCTGATCTATGAAAGAGCTGCTTCAACTGGACAAATCTCCGTTTTTCGTGATTGCCGGACCGTGCGTGATCGAATCGGCTGAGCTCTGCATGGAGGTGGCGCGGCGGCTGCAGCGGGTGTGCTGCGAGCTGGGGCTGCGGTACATCTTCAAGGCCTCGTTCGACAAAGCCAATCGCTCCAGCGCCTCGAGCTTCCGCGGGCCGGGGATCGAGGATGGGCTGGTCGTGCTGAAGCGCATCAGGGATGAGCTGCACGTACCTGTGCTGACCGACATCCACGAGCCGCAGCAGGCGGCGGTGGCGGCCCGGGTGTGCGATGTGCTGCAGGTGCCGGCGTTTCTGGCGCGACAGACGGATCTGTTGGTGGCCTGCGGGCGCACGGGCAAAGCCGTCAACATCAAGAAGGGGCAGTTCATGAGCCCCCAGGAGATGTCGCTGGCGGCTGAGAAGGTCCGATCGACCGGCAACCCGAACGTGATGCTGACGGAGCGCGGGACGTTCTTCGGCTACAACCGGCTGGTCAACGACTTCACGGGCCTGGAGGTGATGCGTCAGACCGGCTGCCCGGTCGTGTTCGACATCACGCACAGCACGCAGCAGCCAGCGGGCCTGGGGACGCAGTCCGGCGGCAACCCGCAGTTCTCCCCCCTGCTCGCCCGCGCCGCGATCGCCACGGGCGCGGTCAAGGGCCTGTTCCTGGAATGCCACCCCGACCCGGCCAACGCCAGGAGCGACGCGGCCACCATGCTCCATCTCGACGATGTCGAGCCGCTGCTGGTGCAGTGCACAAGGATTGCGCGGGCGCTGGGCTAGGTTGTTGTCTTGTGTCTTGTTATCCGGTGTTTTGTGTTTGGTTGTTTCGTGTTTTGGCAGCGGCCTCGGAAAGTACCGCAGCGTTCGAAACACCAAACATCAAAACACCAAACACCCATCCCCATTGACATGCAAGCCGGGCGCAGGAACGATGATGTCGTGGCTGGAGGATTCAAACGCATAGCGCGAATTGCCGGGATCGCGATCGTACAAATCGTACTGATCGGGCTGATTCTCGGTCTTCTGCTGGCCAACTGGATGCCGGCAATTTACACCAGTGCGTGGTTTCGGAAGTGGTGGGAGTAGACAATAGCTGGTTGTCAGTTGTCAGTTGCCAGCGGGCAAGCGACACTCAACAGCGTCGTGGCACGGGCTACCAGCCCGTGTTTCTTTTTTCCAACTGGCAATGCCGGGATCAGCGCATCCCGGGCCGTTGCAGTTCACGCAGATACAGCAGGCCCATGAACGCCTCGTCGCGTCCATGATCAACCGGGCCGGCCCATGTGGCTGACTGGCCGGTCGTGTTGTTGTGCTGCGTGAAGTTGAAGCGCAGCAGCCGCGGCATGCGCTTGCCCGGCTCGACGATCGCATTCCACGGAATGGCCACCTCGCCGCGCCAGACGCCGTTGTCGTAGGTCGTGAAGTAGCGGATGTTCGCCCCCTGCACCGGCTGCCACGGCTCGGCATGGGTGCGCGGGTCGAGCCGGCGCTCGATCCACTCGCTGCCGTTGGGTTTGAAGACGGCATGGAGAACAGGCCCGAGCGTGTTGTCGTCGTAGACCGGCTGGATCAGCACCTGGCACAGATCCTCCCCCCACGCGCGGCGGAACTGATACTCGATGAAATTGCGCGCACTCTGCAGATCCTGCCGCGCGACGCCCGCCAGCCGGAAGGCGATATAGAAATGATCGCCGCCCCAAGTCGTGTACAGCTCCGTGGGCGTGTCGGCGAATTTCAGCTCCTGCTGCTGAACCGTCGGCCGTGTGAACATCTGCACCAGCGGGCCGTTCTGGATCGCGTCTTCCGGCGTCCAGTCATCCAGCGAACCGTCGATCCGCAAACCGCCCTCGCGGCGATCGCTCACACCGACCGGCACGATCAGCTTCAGCGGCGTGCGCGTCTGCTTGTAGCCGTGGGTGAAGGTCACCTCCACCGGCTTGGGCGAGCCGGGGCGGATGGCATCGAGATTGAACCGGCCGGTCATCTCCTCGCGGCGCACCTGGTAGGTGTGCAGCGTCGGAATCGTGACCGGCTGGGGATGCACCTGCCAGCCCTCGGGCAGTTGCGTGTACTCGAGCGTGTTCTGCATCGGCCGATCGTCGGAGGCGTTGTACAGGTCGATGCCGAGGATCAGATCGACCCAGTTGCCGCCGCTGCGATCCACCGACCAGCGCCAGTCGACGCCGCGCCCCAGGATCGTCGGCCGCTCCTGCGGCGCAACCCATGCCAGAGTTTCGAGATAGAGCTGGCTTTGACGCGTCGGATCCGCCGCTTCGCCCGGTTGACGCAGGAGGATGGTGTTTGCGACCAGCCGGAGCACATCCTGCCAGGCCTTGGCATCGGTCGTGCCGGTCATGAGCGCATAGGTCGGATCAAGCGGCTGAAACGGCTGGATCTGCACCGGCTTGGTGATGAGGCGCGCCATCACCAGCGCATTAAGCACCTCGCCGCGCTGCTGAGCGAGGTAGAGGTACTCGTAGTCCTGCTGAGCCCGGCGGATCCACTTGAGCTGGATCGTCGGCAGCGGCTCGTCGATTCCGAACCATGCGCCCGGGTAGAACCAGACCATCTGGTTCGGATCGGCAGCCTCAACAGGCGAAGACGCCGTCGGCAGCACGCCATCCCAAAGGATCATGTTGGCCTGCCGCAGGAAGGCCAGCCACGCCCACAGGCGCACATCGCGCTCATCGCCGCCGGCGCCGACATACGGCACCAAGCCCGGCAGATCCGTGCGCAGCCATCGCTGCGGACGCGCGACGTTCTCCGGCCAACGGCTCGTCGGCGGCGCAAAGACCAGCCCCGGCGCCGCGACGATCAACCGCTCGGTCGCCAGCGGATCGATCATCCCCGGCGCGCTCTCGCTGCGCAGGACGAGCTGATCCTCCTCCAGGGGGCTGGTGGCACGGATGCGCGGATGCGCGTCGAGGATGTGCGCGACCTTGACGCTGAACTCCAGCGCCTCGGTCGCCGTCGCCCGACCGGGCGTGGACTTATCGAAAAAGACACTGCTGCGGCTCAGCCATTCGCGCTGATCGAAATGCGTCGCCGCGGCGGACCAGTACTGCGCCTGCGAGCGGTAATCGAAGTTGTTCAGGTAATCGACTTCGGGCAGTGGCCAGTAGCCCAGCGGCGTGCGATCGGCAAACATCTCGCCATCCAGCCATGGGGCGACGACCGAGTCGAAATCGCTCCAGTCCACCTGCGGCGGCAGGTTGGCGGGCCATTTCACCGTCGGCTGAAGGCGCGGCACAATCACCTGCGCGCGATGGGCATGGGCGATAGAGATGAGCTGGTCGAGCGTGTGGATGGCTGGCTCGTATCGCGCATCGCCCCGCCGCATGAGGCGCGGGGTGATGGCTTCCATGCGGTCGGGATAGTGCTGGATCAGCGACTCCCAGGGCAGGCGGCTGACCATCAGCAGATTCCGCTGCGCTGGCAGGACGAAGTCATAGACCCGCAGATGCAGCGGTAGCGTCGAGAGGACGCGGCGTGAGCGGGCGTCGACCAGCTCGAGGTTGGTCTGATACTCGCCCGCAGGCGTGTCCAGCGGTACTTCCAGGTCGATCCAGAGGATCGGCGGTTCGATGGCATTGCCGCCGGCACGGGCGTTGGGATCGGTCGGCCGGGCGGGATCGCGAAGCGACGTCAGCTCGATGACGCCATCCCGCAGCTCCAGCGGCAGCAGAGCGCGGGGCAACCGCCGGCGGGCCACGGACAAGCCGGTGTGACGGACATATCCTGCCCGGTTCACGTCCACCGGCATGGGCAGGACCTGCCATGCGCTGAACTGGCTCACCGGGATTGGCTCGCCGTCCTTAGCCAGCGGGCGGAGCTCGCCAATGCGAAGCCGCTGGCCGTCGCGCCCGACCTGCGGCGGCAGGCCTTCCAACTGGACCGTGAACCCGACCCACTCGTTCTTAGCCGCCTGCAGGCCGATCGTGGCGTCGGAGGTCACGGGTTTGACTGGATCGTTCAGGCTGACCTGGACGATCCGCGTCCCCCGGCTGACCGGCGTCGGGGACGGGGCCTGCTCACCCCCGGCAGGCGGTGTGGCGCCGCCGTTACAGCCGAACAGGAGGATCGACAGCCCCACCACCATCCCCACGGCCGCCAGGGCCCGGCCAGGGAGGGTATGACGCATCCAACGGGTGCAAATCGCTGTGGAACAAAGTGCTTTCATGGGGGTCAGCGGAGCGCGCAACCATTGGGCACGTTTTGGGCCTCTGCCAAATCTTTAGTCGGCCGGCGGGGGTTACGCGTCTGTTGGAGTCACGGGTTGCGACGAAGCACAAAGAATCACAAAACCGCACATTTCGCCCGGAAAACCAAGCAGTTGCCCACGCCCGGTTCCCCTTGGCGACGCCTGATGAAGAAGCAGCCATTCATCTGGCACGGCCTTTGAATATCCATCCTAACGAGCAAGGGCAATGGAACAAAGCACCGAAGCTCAACTTGAATCTGGATCATAACCCCGAACGCTTCGGCGTCGGGTTTGAACAAGCCTCGTTTCCTCCTCCGCCAGGCTGCACGGCCGAGAACCCTCCTTCCGTGCAGCCTTTTTTTGCGCGCGGGCGGAACTGCGTGACGGATGACGATTGACGCATGAAACCGGGGCCTCCCGCTTCATCTATCATTTACCATGCACCACGCCCCATTCCGTATTCCGATTAGCCCTTCCCGCTGATCCCCGTTACTCTTTCCCATCGTGCTAATCGGGATACTCAGCGACACACACGGGCGCCACGCCATCACCGCCGCTGCCGTGCAGCGCCTGCAGCAGCGCGGCGCCCAGCGGTTTATCCATTGTGGGGATGTGGGCAGCCAGCAGGTGCTGGACCAACTGGCCGGCTTGAAGGCGACCTTTGTCACGGGCAACACCGACTACGACCGGCAGGACCTGCTGCGCTACGGCCGGGACATCGGCTTGGAAGCCTGCTATCCGATGGCGGATCTGACCATCGACGGCCGGCGGATCGCTGTGCTGCATGGAGATGACTTCCGCCTGATGCGGCAGTTGCTGCTTTCCCAGGACTTCGACTACCTACTGCACGGCCACACGCACATCCGTGACGACCGCCGCGAAGGCCGCACCCGCATCATCAATCCCGGCGCCCTGCAGCGTGCAGCCACCAAGACCGTCGCCCTGCTCGACACGTCGGCAGACACCGTGGAATTCCTGGTGGTTGAGGAAAAACAGTGAAACCCAGATAGGGGGCACAGACTACCACCCCGTGGCGACGGCGTCTCGCCCTCGCTTCCCCGAAATTGCAGGCCCCCCGTCACCACCAATAGCCAGCGTCTACGACGTCCGCGGCGCCGGGGTGTAGAAATTCAGCCGCTTATTGCGCACGAGCAGATGCTCCATCCGCCGCCGCACGCGGCTGAAGAATGCCCGGTCCCGGCGGCCCCGATACATCTCCAGAAACCGCAGCCGCTCGGCGGGCGATACCAGATGATTCGGCAGGCTGCTGTTCAGCGCCGCCAGATCGCGCGCCCGCAGACGATCCCCAATCCTGCGCCGGCGGTCCAGCCGCTGCAGGTCGATCATCGTGAAACGCGGCTGTTCCCCGCGCCACTCGATAAATAAATGCCGCGCAAACAGATCCGGCGTCGCAAAGCCGGCGTCGTGAAAGCGTCGCACCCCCTGCACCAGTGCCTCCAGCACACGCCGCCGCCGCTCGGGATCGTGCTCCTGCTCGACGAAGTCGCGCAGGTCCATCTCCCCGGGGGCAGCCCGCGTGAGGATGAACGAGAACCGCTCCCGCAGGTTGACGATCTCTTCGCCGTAAGCCACGAGTTCCGGCGTTCGGATGCGATGCTGCCGCAGCAGCCGGAGATTGTCCCACTCGATCCCGCATTGCGAGCGAACGCGGCCACGCGTCAGCAGCGCCTGCAGGCCGTGCTTGAACTTCGGCTTCCAGACACGCTTGAGGAAGAAGACCGAGTCCCCCGCGACCAGTCGGATGACGTCGCGCTTCCCCCGCTGATCTTTCACGATCTCACCGCGCGCAGCCTTCACCCGGTCGATGCCCACCAGGTCCAACTGCTGCAGCAGCCGAAGGTATCGACGTCTTATAACCATGGTCTGACCCGCATGTTATGGCCACGCCCACCCGCCGGCAACTCATCGACACCCGATCAAAGGTGAGAGACTGTGCGATTTTGTGGAAAGTATTGACAGAATGTGAGTATGGATGCAATACTTTAACTCGCTTATGCAATCCATCTGCAGCAATGTGGCAGAAAGAGCAAGAACTCTTCAGCGGAGCGAGGTTGAAAAGCTCGTTCGCGAAGTCTTGCGACAACGTTTGGCAGGGCAGATCAATCCCCCGCCATCCCACCAACGGTCGATCGTCGCCCCCAACGGCGGGCCGCCCCACCCCCTGGTCGTCAATGTCTCCGCCCGTCACATCCATGTGACGCAGGAAGACCTTGAGACCCTCTTCGGGCCGGGCGCTCAGCTCACCAAGCTCAAGGACCTGTATCAGCAGGGCGAGTTCGCCAGCGAGCAGCTCGTCACGCTGGTCGGCCCCCGCCAGCGGATCATCCCCAATGTCCGCATCCTCGGCCCCGTGCGCAACTACACGCAGGTCGAGCTCAGCTACACCGACGGCATCTACCTGGGCATCGATCTGCCGCTGCGCATCAGCGGCGATCACCGGGATACACCCGGCATCCTCGTGATGGGCCCGAAGGGTGCGGTGCAGCTCAAGCAGGGTGTGATCCGCGCCCAGCGACATGTGCACATGTCGGCTGAGGACATGGCGTACTACGGCGTTAAGGACGGCGACGACATGAAGCTGAAGATCGAGGGCCCCTGCGGCCTGACCTTCGAAGGCGTCAAGGTCCGCTATCACCCCAAGGTGATTCTCGAGGTGCACATCGACACCGACGAGGGCAATGCCTGCGACCTCGAGTCCGCCACCAGCATGGAGCTGATCAAGTAACTGTTCACGCGTAACAAGGAACAAGCAACACCCGCCCGGAGACACATATGGCAAGCGAAGCACTGGGACTGCTGGAGACCAAGGGCCTGGTCGCCCTGATGGAAGGAACCGACGCGATGCTCAAGAGCGCGAACGTCGAGATGATCGGCTGGGACAAGGCCGGTTCGGGCCTGGTCACGGCCTTCATCAAGGGCGACGTCGCGGCTGTGAAGGCAGCCGTCGACTCCGGCGCTGAAGCCGCCGGCCGCGTCGGCGAGGTCGTGGCGGTACATGTCATCCCCCGCCCGCACGACGAACTGGAAGGCATGATGCCGAAGACGCGCCGCGCAGCCGCGCCCGCGAAGAAGTGATGCACGTCGCCGAAACGCCGAGGCGCACAGACAGCGCCCCGCGCAGGCGGAGTGAATCGTGGCACGGGCGCCCCGCCCGTGCAGAAGTGAAGAAACAAAGAATCTCGCCCCAGCGACGCCTCTGCGATCTCTGCGTCTCTGCGGTGAAGTAGCTCTGACTGGAGAACTCCAATGGCTGATGGAAACGCCCTGGGCATGATCGAAACCCGCGGCTGGACCGGCATGGTCGAAGCGACCGACGCGATGTGCAAAGCCGCCAACGTCCAGATCGTCAAGACGATCCAGATCGGCGGCGCCTATGTCACGACGATCGTCCGCGGCGATGTCGGGAGCGTGAAGGCTGCCGTGGATGCCGGCGCCGAAGCCGCCGGCCGCGTCGGCGAACTGGTCGCCTCGCACGTGATCGCCCGCCCCCACGCCGACCTGCTGGCTGGCTTTGGGGCGGAATAACGGTGGATAGAGCACCGATGAACACCGATCCGACCTGCCTGTTTGAAGCTTGAAGCTTCTTTGGGACTTGATGGTTGGAGCTTCCCTGGATCCGCGTTCATCTGTGTTTATCTGTGGTTGCTGAAGTAAGCCATGCGCGTCCTTGTTGCCAATCTCGGAAGCACCAGCTTCAAGTACAAGCTCCTGGACATGGAGCGCGATGGCGACGTGCTTGCGCGCGGCGGGTATGAGCGGATCGGACAGGACGGCAGCCCCTACAAGACGCACGGTGACGTCATCGATGCGATCCTCAAGGAACTGCCCGCCCCACCCGACGCCATCGGCTTCAAAGCCGTTCACGGCGGGCCGATCTCGGGCGCAGTGCGCGTGACCGACAAGGTCATCGCGACAATGCAGCAGTTTGCCGACGTCGCCCCCGCGCACAATCCGCCCTACATCGCAGCCATGAAGGCGTTTGCCCAGAAGCTGCCCGATGTGCCGCAGGTGGCGGCGTTCGAGACCGCCTTCCACCAGACGATCCCACCCGCGCGGCAGGTGTATGCGATCCCGCACCAGTGGACCGAGGAGCTCGGCATCCGCCGATACGGCTTCCACGGCGCCAGCCATCGCTACATCGCCATGCGGGTGCCCGAGCTGGTCGGCAAAGCCAACAGCCGGCGGATCATCTCCTGCCACCTGGGCGGTTCCAGCAGCATCTGCGCGATCGAGTCCGGCCGCAGCGTCGCCACCAGCATGGGCCTGACGCCGCAGACCGGCTTGCCGCAGAACAACCGCGTCGGCGACTTCGACATCTTCGCCCTCCAGCGGCTGCTGCGGCAGAACCTGTCGATCGACGACGTGCTCAAGGCCCTGGCCAAACAATCTGGCCTGCTGGGCATCAGCGGCGTCTCGCCCGACATGCGCGACATCGAGAAAGCCGCCGCTGAGGGCAACGCCCGCGCGCAGCTCGCGATCGACGCATATGTCGAGAGCATCCGGCATTACATCGGCGCGTACATGGTCGTGCTGGGCGGGATCGATGTGCTCGTCTTCACCGGCGGGATCGGTGAGAACGCCATCGCCATCCGCCAGGCCGTCTGCCGCGACCTGGAGTGGGCCGGCCTGCGGCTAGACCCCAACAAGAACCAGGTCCGGGGCCGCGAGGAGAAGATCAGTGCCGTCGAAAGCACGGCTGACATTTGGGTCGTTCCGACGAACGAGGAATTGATTGTGGCGCGTCAGACCGTCGCGGTGCTGACGGCAAATTGAGGATTGGTCATTGGTCACTGGTCATTTGTCACTCGCCGGGCGTCGCAAGACGTGAAGGCGCAGCCAAACACGGATGGTTCTCGACAGCGAGTTGCGGCGAGTGACCAGTGACAAGCGACAAATGACACCTGACCAAAGGCAATAAACGTCCTAGCGGAGAACAACTATGGCGATCGGAGAAGCAATCGGACTCATCGAAACCAAGGGCATCACGGCAGCCGTGGAGGCTTGCGATGCGGCACTGAAGGCTGCGAATGTGCAGTTCGTCGAGCAGCACAAGGTCGGCAGCGGGCTGGTCGCCATCACACTGCGCGGCGACGTCGCGGCTGTGCGTGCAGCCGTCGATGCAGGCGCTGAAGCCGCCGGCCGCGTCGGCGAGGTCGTCAGTGCCCATGTCATCGCCCGCCCGCATGAGGACGTGGCGAAGATGGGGTAATTCCATTGCGGATTGCAGATTGCGGATTGCGGATTTGATCAATCCAGCCAATCCGCAATGCGAGATCCGCAATCCGAAATGGAGCGCAGCGACCATGTTCCTCGCACGCGTCACAGGCCACGTCGTCTCGTCCGTGAAGGACAAGACCCTTCACGGCCAGAAGCTGCTGGTCGTCGAGCCGCTTAACGTGCAGTACGACCCGGCCACCAACGCGCCCGCGTCGTTGGGCGACACCCATCGCGCGATCGTCGCCATCGACGTCGTCGGCTGCGGCGAGGGACAGCTCGTGCTCGTCACGCAGGGCTCGTCAGCCCGCATGACTGAGCAGACGCGCAACCTGCCGGCAGACGCGGTCATCGTCGGTATCGTCGACTCGGCCACCTACGCCGGAAAGACCTTTGCAGGAAAAGGTCAGTAGCCGGCAGTCCGTTGCGACTGGCAACTGACAACTGGCCACTGGCAACTAACCAATCATCACCATGAACCAAGCACTGATCCAGGATGTTGTCAGCGAGGTGATGCGGCGGCTGGGCACGTTGTCCGCCGGCCAGGGCGCCAGCCGCGCCGAAGCATCCCCCGCCCGCGCGCCGGCTGCGGTCGTCAGCCATCACGGATCGGACGCCAACGGCCGCTTCGGCATCTTCGACAACGTCGATGCCGCCGTCTCCGCCGCCACCGACGCCCAGCAGAAGCTCCTGAAGCTCTCCCTCGACGACCGCGACGCCATCGTCAAGCTCATCAAGCAGATCGCCAAGGACAACGCCCAGGCTTGGGGCAAGATGGAGCTGGACGAGACAAAGATCGGCCGCCTCGATCACAAGATCGAGAAGCTGCAGATCCTGGAGCTGGTTCCCGGTGTTGAGTTCCTCCGCACGGCTGCGACCAGCGGGTCCAATGGCCTGTGCCTGGAAGAGTTCGCCCCCTTCGGCGTGATCGGCATCATCACCCCCGTGACGCACAGCGTCCCGACGCTCAGCGCCAATGCGGTCAACATGATCGCAGCCGGCAATGCGATCGTCGCCAACGCGCACCCCAGCGGCGTCCGGTGCGCCGCCCATGCCGTGCGCGAGTACAACAAGGCAATCAACGCGAAGTTCGGCATCGAGCATCTGATCACCTGCATCGTTCCGCCAACGCTCGAGACAGCCGACCAGATCTTCAACCACCGCGGCATCAGCCTGCTGGTGGTCACTGGCGGCCCGGCGGTGGCGCGGGCGGCGCTGAAGGCGAGCAAGCGGGCGATCGTCGCCGGCCCGGGCAATCCGCCGGTCGTCGTCGATGAGACCGCCTGCCTGACCAACGCGGCTGCGTCGATCGTCAAGGGCGGCGCGTATGACAACAACCTGCTGTGCATCGGCGAAAAGCAGGTCTTCTGCGTCGACAGCGTCTTCGACAAGCTGTGCGATGCGATAGAGAAGCACGGCGGCATGCGGCTGACCAATTCGCAGGTCGTGTCGCTCACGCGCGCAGCCTTCGTCCACGACAGCAAGGATGGCCGCATGCACGTGAACAAGGAACTGGTCGGCAAAGACGCCGCCGTTCTCGGCGAAGCCGCCGGTGTGCGCGTGCCGCCGACGGTGCAGCTCCTGTTCGGCGAGACGACCGCCGACCACGTGTTCGTCCAGGAAGAGCAGATGATGCCCTTCATCCCGTTCGTGCGGGTGAAGAATGTCGAGGAAGCCATCGATCTGGCGATCCAGAGCGAGCACGGCTACCGCCATACGGCGCTGATCCACTCGCGGAACCTGCAGACGATCACGAAGTTTGGCCGGCGCGCCAATACGACGCTGTTTGTCGTCAACGGCCCCAGCATGAACGGCTTGGGCCTCGGCGGTGAAGGGTATTTGAGCTACAGCATCGCCACCCCCACCGGCGAAGGCATCACCAACCCGCTGACCTTCACGCGGTATCGGCGGGTGATGATGAGTGGGGCATTGAGGATGATCTAGGAGAGCTGGCGGCGGGCAGCAGGCAGCGGGCAGCAATGACGCTCGCAGCCTGCGTCCTGCCGCCTGCTGCCTGCTATGCAGCTGGGAACCGTCATCGGCCACGCAACATCGACCATCAAGCACCCGTCGTTAGTCGGGTGGCGGATGGTCGTGGTTCAGCCGCTGAACGCCCAGCGTCAGCCTGAAGCCGATCCGGTCCTGGCGATCGACAGGCATGGCTCGGGCATCGGCCAGACGGTCGTGATCAACAGCGACGGCCGCGGCGCAAGGGAACTGATCGGCGACGAAAAGAGCCCCGTCCGGTGGTTCGTCATCGCCATTGAGGATTGATCGCAGCCTGCCGACTGCAGACTGCGGACCGCAGACTGATGTTTTACACCGCCCGCCAGCTTCAGCAGATGCACCGCACGCACGGACGGATCGTCCTGCCGTACCGGGCGCGGCTGACGCCCATGGCGCGCGACTGGGTCAAGCGCAGCGGTGTCACCATCGGCTACGCCGAATGTGCGCTGGATTGCGCAAACAAACAGCCCGACGCCCAGCCGGCAGCCGCCGCCAGCGCGTCGCCTCTGCTGTGGTGGTGCGACGGCCCCTGCGGCACGGTGAAGGCCGCCATCGTCACGGTCTCCAAGCAGGCGCCGTTGGTCGAAATGCCCTTGTCCGCCGACGCCGGCAAGGTCGCCGCGGCCGTGCAGGTTATTGCGGAATCGGTCAAACAGGGCGCAGCCGCCGGCGGCGTGATCGCCGTCGCCGCTGGCGCGCAGGCCATGCTCCTGGCCAACCGCTGCCCGCAACTGCGGGCGGTGCTCGGCACCAGCCTGGAGGCTGTCGAAGCCGGGATCGAGCAGATCGCCGCCAATGTGCTCGTTCTCGAGCACCCGCGGCTGACGCTCATGCAGGCCAGGAACATGCTCCAGCGCTTCGCCCGCGCGAAGCGCCAGCTCAGTGAGGACATGAAGCGCCAGCTACAGGTGATGGCTGGGCTGTGACGAGGCGAAAGGGACGCAGTCATCCTGAGCGCAGCGAAGGATCTCGGGCGCTCCAACGGCAGGGAACCTTGGCTTCGGAAAGAAGCGAAGGCCGGGAACAGCAACGATGCGAATCGGCAAAGTCATAGGCCGCATCACGCTCAGCCGCTGCTACGACACGCTCGTCGGCGGGCGGTTCCTGCTGGTTGAAGTGCAGGACCGCTTCGCGCTGGCCGGCCAGCCGCGGCGGACGCGCGAGACCGTCGTGGTCTATGACCACCTGGGCGCACGTGACGGCGACATCATCGCCCTCAGCGAAAGCCGCGAAGCGTGCATGCCCTTCTATCCCGAAAAGATCGTGCCGATCGACGCTTACAACAGCGCGATCCTCGATCGCATCGTTGTCGATCCGTCAGCCATTCCAGGGGAGGCCGCCTGATGGTCCCAACTGCTTCATCGTCACGATCAACGACGTTTCACGACACCAGGCCATGATGACTCGGGCGATCATTGATCTGTGGAAAGCCCTGTAGGAGACAGAACCATGCAGTCCAAAGGCAAATTCTCCCATGTCAGCGAGTTCAAGCTGAAGCAGGAGATGTGTGAAATCGGCAGGCGCATCTGGGCCAAGGGTTTCTGCGCCGGCAACGAAGGCAACCACTCGGTTCGCCTGCCCAACGGGCGATTCCTCGTCACGCCCACGGGCGTGAGCAAGGGGTTTCTCCACCCCGATGACATCTGCGTCGTCGACATCGACGGCAACCAGCTCGCCGGCAAACGCAAGCGCAGCAGCGAGTTTCTGATGCACGCGCACATCTACCGCCGCCGGCCGGATGTGAACTGCGTCATCCACTCGCATCCGCCGCATGCCACGGCGTTTGCGGTCGCCGGCGTCGAGCTGCCGACGTGCGTGCACCCCGAAGCCGAGGTCTTCCTCGGCCCGGTGCCAACGGCCAAGTACGTCACCCCAGGCGACAAGCGGCTGGGCGAGTCGATCGACCCGTACCTGGACGAAGCCAACACGATCGTGCTGGGCAACCACGGCGTCGTCTGCTTCGACAAGACGCTGGAGGAGACCTACTACAAGCTGGAGATCGTGGACGCCTACTGCCGGATCCTGCTGCTGGCCAAGGAGGTCGGCCAGATCCGCCCGCTCGGCTCGGAGGAGATGAAGGAGCTGCTGGCTCTCAAGGCGCGCTTCGGTATGAGCGATCCGCGCGCCAGCGCCGATCCGTCGAAGCTGACCTGCCAGAGCGATTTCATCAGCCGCGTCGGCGGCGGCGATATCGCCACCAAGGGGCGCATGGCCACGAGCAACGGCACCGTCCCGGCTCCGCAGACGTCGGGCGACGCCGCGCTGCAGCAGGCCATCGGCCAGCTCATTCCCGACAACATCACCGAAGCCGAACTGGAGCAGATGGTGCAGGTGATTACGGACCAGATCATGGCCGCGGCATAGAAGGAAGCACGGGAACACGGATGGGTTGGGATTGCGGATTGTGGATGTTGAGTTGGTCTTCCTTTGAAGCTTGGAGCTTCTTTGGAACTTCGTAGTTGGCGCTTGGAACTTCGGCAGCGACACAGGGCCCGCGATTGCGTGCCGGGAATTGGCGGCGGATGTCCTGCGTCTGGTTGCAGCGAGTGACAAGTGACCAGTGACAAATGACAACCCCGTGTTCATCTGTGGCTAAGCAAAAGAACCGGAGCAAGTGATGAAAGTCAGCATCATCGGTGGCGGCGGGCGCGTGGGGTCGAATGCGGCCTTTGCGCTGCAGTGCGCGGGGATCGTCTCGGAAATCCACCTGCTCGACGCCAATGAGCAGATGGCAGCCGGCGAGGCACTGGACCTGCTGCATGGCAGCAGCATCGTCGGCGGGCAGAAGATCTATGCCGGCGGCTATGACCGCTGCACGGACAGCGATCTGATCTGCATCACAGCCGGCCTACGGCGCAAGCCGGATGAGTCGCGCCTCGACCTGATCAACCGCAATGTGTCGCTGTTCCGCCAGATCCTCGACTCGCTCAAGTCGGCTGGGCTGAAGAAGGACGCGATCCTGTTTGTCGTCTCCAATCCGGTCGACATCCTCACGCGCCTGGCGATCGAGCATCTCGGCTATGACCCGTCGAAGGTCATCGGCCTGGGGACGCAGCTCGACACAGCCCGCTTCCGCTCGCTGATCGCACTGGAGCTCAACGTGCCGCCGACGCAGGTCAAGGCCCTGATCCTGGGCGAGCACGGCGATTCGATGGTGCCCATCTGGTCGAGCGCGACGGTGGCGGGCGTCAGCCTGACCAAGTGGCCCGGCTTCGGCCCGGCGCAGCAGCAGCGGGTCTTCGAGCGGACGAAGACCAGCGGGGCTGAATGCATCAAGCTCAAGGGCGGCGCCGGCTGGGCCGTCGGCCTGAGCATTGCCGAGGCGATTCACGCCATCGCCCTCGATCAGCCGGCCATCCTGCCGCTGAGCACGCAGCTCACCGGCGAATACGGCATCCGCGGCACGTGCACGAGCGTCCCGACGGAGATCGCACGCAAAGGCGTGATCCGCCGTCATGCCATCGAACTGTGGCCCAAGGAACAAAGCGCCCTCGTCGCCGGCGCCAAGCAGCTCGACGCGACGTATGGGCAGATTCAGAAGACTTAGGAACCTCGGAGACACAGAGACACGGAGAAGAAATCTCAGCCACCGATACGCACGGCTGAACACCGATGCGGAAACCTGAGTCAATGTGAAGAAACTATGTGACGTCTCTGCGTCTCCGCGTTTCTGCGGTGAACACGATATGAAAAGCCTGGATGCCAAACTCGCCCGGATTCATGCTGATCCCTTCGGCGCCAGGGATTTCATCCTGGCTGACGCCAAGGATGCGGATATGGCGTATGGCCTGGCAGCGCCGGGCGTGGATGCGCGGACCGGCAAGCAGCGATCGCTGGCGGATTACCGCGATCAGATGCGCGAGGTCGTGAAGCAGGGGCTGGTCGACATCATGCTGATGTCCGCCAGCACCAGCGAGGTGCTGACGATCGAGGAGCGGCTGTTCGACAACTCGACCGTCACCCCGGCTGCCCGAGCCAACGACACGACTGACATCCACCTGCCCCAGGGCGGCACCTACGGCGCCGAGCCGTCCCGGCCGTTTCAGTCGACCACGATCGACCACATCATGGCCGGCAAGCTCGACCCCACGCCCGAAGAGCGCAAACGCGGCGCCGACCTGGGGTTGTATTCGATCACGCCCAACAACAACATCGAGTTCGATTACCGCACGCTCCTGGCGTACAAGGAGTTCCGCCTGGAAGCCGAGCGTAAGGGCTTCCGGCATTTCCTTGAAGTGTTCGATCCCAATGCCTGCGGCGATCGCTGCCCCACCGATCTGGGCCGGTTCATCAACGACCTGATCGTCCGCACGTTGGCTGGCGTGCCCAAAGCCGGTCGGCCGCTGTTCCTCAAGATCGTCTACCACGGCCCCAAAGCCATGGAGGAGCTGGTCGCATACGACCCGCACCTCGTGCCCGGCATTCTCGGCGGCGGCAGCGGCACAACGTATGACGCCTTCAAGCTGCTGGAGGACGCCAAGCGCCACGGCGCCCGCGTCGCCCTCTACGGCCGCAAGATCAACAACAGCGAGCACCAGCTCACGTTCATCACCTACCTGCGGGCAATTGCCGATGGACAGATTGGGGCGGAGGAAGCTGTGAGGGCCTATCACGGCGATTTGCAGAAGCTGGGCATCAAGCCCTACCGCGATCTCAAAGATGACCTGCAATTAACCAGCACCGCCACCAGCTATTCGGGCAATAGTTCGCAAGTGTCGCTGGCGAAAGGAGAACCGACGACCTCCTCCATCCGCAAGACGGTCATCGCTCAGCCGTCCGCCCTGCCAAAGCGGTCCGACGGTAGTGTCGATTTCTCCCGTATGACCCAGGCGCAGAAGGTGGCTTACAACCGGCAGCGTATTGCATCGTTGTAACAGCTCGACAACGCAAGCATGCTCATCCCCGAACGCCAAACCAAACTCCGCCAGATCATCGCCAGCCGCGGCATGAGCGACCTGGAAACGCTGGCTGCCGAGCTGGGCGTCTCCACCTCCACCGTGCGCCGCGACATCGAAGCCATGGAGCAGGAAGGCGTCGTCAAACGCACGCATGGCGGCGTCATCTGGACCGGCGAGCGCGGCGAGACGGGCCTGCGTCCGTACGCATTTGATCAGCGGATGAACTACCAGCTCGAAGCCAAGCAGCGGATCGCCCGCGCGGCACGGAAGCTGGTTCAGCCGGGGCAGACCGTCCTCATCGACGGCGGCACGACCACCTTCCACCTGGCGCGCGAGCTCGTCGGCGAGCCGCTGCAACTGCTGACCAACTCCCTGCCGATCGCCAACCTGTTCCTCAATGACGACAACGTCGAGCTGATCCTGACCGGCGGGCTGGTCTATCCGCGATATGGCGTGCTGCTGGGGCCGATGACCGAGCACATCCTGCAAACGGTCCATGCCCAACTTATGTTCTTCAGCGTAGCCGGCGTTCGCGATGGCTCGCTGTATAACCAGAATCTGCTGCTGGTGCAGGCTGAGCGGGAGATGATGCGTCAGGCCCAGCAGGTGATCCTGCTGGTGGATTCCAGCAAGTTCGGCCAGCAGGCGTTAGCCCGCCTGTGCGGCCTGCGCGAGGTCGATACGGTCGTCACCGACGCCGGCATCCCCGAAGACTACGCCAAGGCCATCCGCGACTCCGATTGCGAATTGATCATCGCAACAGACGAAGACTGATCGCCCCTTCGTGGCACGGGCTACCAGACGACAAAATGGCACGCGCTGGACGCCTGTGCCACAAACCTGCCTTCCTCCGCGTCTCCGTGTCTCCGTGGTTCAAAAAACCTACGAAATGACCTCGAGTTGGCGCAAGCTCTTGGGCAGGAGGAAATCGATCCGCTCTTCCACCAGCGTGCGCGTCTCGACTTCGCCGCCGTTGAAGTCGTTTTTCAGGCGGGTGATCAGGTCCTGCACCAGGTGATCCGGTGCCGACGCCCCAGCCGTGATCAGCACGGACTTCACGCCGTCAAACCATTCCGGCTTGAGGTAGGTGTGGTCGTCGATCAGATACGCCGCCTTGCCGGCTTCGCGGGCGCGATCGACCAGCCGCTGAGAGTTGGAGCTGTTCTGGCTGCCGACGACCAGCACCAGATCGACCTCCGGCGAGATCTCGCTGACCGCCCGCTGGCGGTTGGTCGTGGCGTAGCAGATGTCATCCTTGTGCGGCGAGCGGATGTGGGGCCAGCGCTTCTTGAGCTCATCAATCACCCGCTGGGCGTCGGAAACGCTCAGCGTCGTCTGCGTGACAAACGCCAGGCGAGACTCGTTCGGCACCTGCACCTGCCAGACTTCCTCGGGCGATTCGACGACCGTGATCTGATCCGGCGCCTCGCCGACGGTGCCGATGGCTTCGTCGTGGTTCCGGTGGCCGATGAAGAGAATGTGATACCCGTCCCGCGCGAAACGCAGGACTTCGTTGTGGACTTTCATCACCAGCGGACAGGTCGCATCAACCTCATACAGCCGCCGCCGCTGGGCGGCCTGTCGCACAGCCGGCGAGATCCCGTGGGCGGAGTAGACCACCGTCGCCCCTTCGGGCACTTCCTCGATGTCATCCACGAACACCACGCCCCGCTGGCGAAATCCCTCCACCACGTGCCGGTTATGCACGATCTCATGGAAGACATAAACCGGCGGCCCCTGCAGTTGCAGCACGCGATCGACCACCTCGATCGCCATGTTGACGCCTGCACAGAAACCCCGCGGATTGGCCAGGATAATCTTCATTTACGACCCTTGTTGCTGATGAATGGTGCATGATGCATGACGAATGATGCATGAAGCTTGTTTCATGCGTCATTCATCATTCGTCACTCATCATTCATCATTCCGCATTCATCATTTCCCATTCCAACTTGACGCCCCCACGCGGGGCCGCAGAATCTTGGTGGCCTTGGCAGACCAACCCTCAACCATACCCGCCGATCGCCTGCGAATCCACGCGGCTCGTCGATTTACGCGCCGCCTGGCGACCAGCCATTACGAGAATTTCACCGTCGTTTCAGCCGCCCTGCCGCGGCATCTATGGCAGCATTTCTACAACATTTACGCCTTCTGCCGCCATGCGGACGATCTGGCGGACGAAATTTCTGAAACCGCCGAAAGCCTGCGGGCCCTGGCTGAGTTCCGGGCCGACCTGCTGCGGATCTACGACGGCCAGCCGCCGCGGCATCCCATCCACATCGCCCTGGCGGACACGATCCGGCAGTTCGACATCCCGGCGGAGCCCTTCCTGCGCCTTATCGACGCCTTCGAGCAGGACCAGCGTATCAACCGCTACCAGACCTACGCACAGGTACTGGACTATTGCACGCGGTCAGCCGATCCGGTCGGCCGGCTGGTGTTGTATCTGATCGGCTATTGCGATGAAACGCGCCAGCGGCTGTCGGATTGCACCTGCACCGCGCTGCAACTGACCAACTTCTGGCAGGACGTCGCGCGCGACTACCGCGACCGCAACCGCATCTACATCCCGGCTGAGGACTTGGCCGCCTTCGGCGTCACCGAGGCCGACATCGCGCAAGGCCGCTTCACGCCAGCCTACGCCGAGCTCATGCGTTTTGAGGTGGATCGGGCACAGAAGCTGTTCGATCAGGGGCGAAAGCTCCTGCCGATGATCGATCCGCGATATCGGATTGACATTGAGCTGTTCACGTTGGGCGGAGAAATGATCCTCCAGCGGATCCGCCAGATCGGCTACGACACCATCACCACGCGCCCCGTCCTGCGCCGGCGCGACAAGATGGGCCTGTTCGCCCGAATGCTGCTCGCCCATCTGTGGTGACAGCAGTACCGGTCCGCCAAGGCGCGCCCTACGACCTGCAGGACCGACCAACATTTGCAGGGGCACGTGGCGAGTACCCCACAGCGGCCGTGGACCCAGGATTACATCTCCCCTTCGTCGCTCCGTGGCTCTGTCGCTGCATCGCTCTGAGCCGGCTCGCTGTCCATCGCCCCGCCACCCAGGGCCGCATACAGCCGTACCTGATTGGCCAGGCGGACGCGGCGAAGCGTCACCAGATCCTGCTGGGCTGCGTACAGCGACCGCTGGGCGTCCAGCACGCTCAGGTAGCTGTCGATGCCCTCCTCGTAGCGGATGCTCGAGAGGCGATACGTCTCCGCGACCGCATCGACGACGGCCTGCTGAGCCGCGATCTGCTGATCGACCGTCCCACGGACAGCCAGCGCATCAGCCACTTCGCGGAAGGCGCTCTGGATTGCCCGCTCATAGCGAGCCAGCGCGATCTCCTGATCGATCTCGGTAACGCGCTCGGCTGTGAAGACGCGACGGTCAAAGATCGGCACCGTGATCTGCGGCGCAAACATCCACGTACCCGAGCCCGACTCAAACAGGCCGGACAGATCGGCACTGGCTGTCCCGGCAGCCGCCGTCAGGGTCACGCGCGGGAAGCACGCAGCCCGTGCCGCGCCGATGTTGGCATACGCGGCGCGAAGCTGATGCTCGGCTTCGAGAATGTCGGGCCGCTTCAGCAGCACTTCCGAGCTCAGCCCCGGCGAGATCTCCCGCGGCGGGGCCACGTCATCCAGGCTTTCGGGCAGCAGTTCCGGCGGAACCGGCCCACCGACCAGCAGGTTGAGCGCGTTGTGGTCCTGCGCCACAAGCTGCGTGTACAACGCCACCGCGCCGCGAGCGACTTCCACCTGCGCCACAGCACGGTGGATGTCCAATGCCGGCGTCAAGCCATTCTCATGGCGGCTTCGCACGAGGCGAAGGGCTGACTCCTGCGATTCGAGCGTCGTCTGCGCCAGCCGCAGGTTCTCGCGATCGGCTGCCAGCGACAGGTACGCATCGGCGACGGCTGAGATCAGCAGGATCTGCGAGCCGCGGCGGCCCTGCTCGGTGGCCAGGTACTGCTGCAGCGCTGCCTCTTCGAGATAGCGCAGGCGGCCGAAGATGTCGATCTCCCACGCCAGGCCGAGGTTGACGCTGTACTGCTCAACCGTCGATCGCCGGCCACTGGAAGATAGATCCGCGGGGACGCGCTGCCGCGAGCCCGCGGCCGTGCCGCTGAAATGCGGCTCGCCTTCCATCCGCTGGATGTTGTACATCGCCCGCGCGCGTTCGACGTTGAGCACAGCCAGGCGCAGATCACGGTTATTCTGCAGCGCCAGGTCGACTACGGCTTGCAGGCGCGGATCGACGAAGAACTCGCGCCATGGCAGATCGGCAGCCGCCGGAGCGGTTGTCGGAGCCGTCGTCGGCGCGGTGGTGGCGGCGGCCGCGTCGTACGCGTCGCCCGTGGGCCACTGCTCGGGCACCGGCGCGTCCGGACGCTCATACTTGGGCGCCAGCGAGCAGCCGCCGGCAATCGCAGTGGCTGCAGCGAGGATCAGGACATGCAGCTTCGTCATGGGTTTCAATCCTCTGTCGAGACGCCGGCCAGTGCCGGTTCCGGCTGGATGGCAGTCTTTTGCACCTTCGGTTGCTGCCCCCTGCCAAACACCTTGTAGATCAGGACATAGAACATCGGCGAGAAGAGCGTGACCAGGAACGTCGCGGTCACGACACCGCCGAGCACCGCGATACCGATCGCCCGCTGGGCGCCGGCGCCAGCGCCGTTGGCCATGGCCAGCGGCAGCACGCCGAAGCCGAACGCCAGCGACGTCATGACGATCGGCCGTAGACGCAGCCGCGCGGCTTCCAGCGTCGCGGGGATCACATCCATCCCCTCCTCGACGCGCGCCTTGGCAAACTGCACGATCAGGATCGCGTTCTTGGTGGTCAGACCCAGAATCGTCAGGATGGCGATCTGGAAGTAGACGTCGTTGGGCAAGCCGAACAGACTCGACCCGATCACGCCACCGATCGCACCCAGCGGCAGCACCAGCAGCACCGAGAACGGCACCTGCCAGCTTTCGTACAGCGCCGCAAGGCACAGGAAGATCACCAGCACCGAGAACGTGTACAGGATGCCCGTCTGCGACGAGGCCATCCGCTCCTGATAGGAGATCCCCGTCCAGTCGAAGGCAATCCCTTCAGCCAGTTGCGAGGCGATCTCTTCCATCGCCTGCATCGCCTCACCCGAGCTGTAACCCGGCGCGGCTTCGCCCTGGATGTTGATCGACGGGAAGGCGTTGTAACGCTCGAGCTTGGGCGAACCCTTGCTCCACCGCCCCTCGGCAAAGGCCGAGAACGGCACCATCTTGCCGGAGGTGTTACGGACATACAGCTTGCTGATGTCCTGCGGCAGCATGCGGTGCTCGGCATCAGCCTGCACATAGACGCGCTTCACGCGGCCGCCCTGGATGAAGTCATTGACGTACGAGCTGCCGAACGCGGCTCGGATGGTGTCGTGAATCGAACTGATCGGGATACCCAGGGCGCCAGCCTTGTCCCAGTCGATGTCGAGCCGGTATTCCGGCACGTCATCCATGCCGTTGGGACGCACCGACGCCAGCCGCTTGTCCTGGGCAGCCATCATCAGCAACTGGTTGCGGGCTTCCATCAGGGCGTCATGCCCCAGGCCGCCGCGATCCTGCAACTGGAAGTCGAAGCCCTTGGCGTTGCCCAGCTCGACCACCGCCGGCGGCGCGAAGGCGAAGACCATCGCGTCATGCCACTGCGAGAACTGCATCATCGCCCGGGCGGCGACCTGGTCGACCTTCAGTCTCTTGTCCTGGCGCAGCTCCCAGTCCTTGAGCTTCACGAACGCCATACCCATGTTTTGACCCGGGCCGGCAAAGCTCGAGCCCGAGATCATCATGACGGTTTCGACGGCGTCGGGTTCGTTCTCGCGGAAGTACTCGCGCACACGCGCCATGACCGCCTGCGTGTTTTCGAGCGTGGCGTTGGGCGGCAGGATGGCCTGCACCATCATCATGCCCTGGTCTTCGTCGGGCAGGTATGCCGTGGGCATCCGGCGGAACAGGACCACCAGCGCCCCGACGATGATGACGAAGATCACGATGTACCGGACCGTGTGGTGCAGCGCCCGGTTCACCTGGCCGAGATACAGATTGCTGGCGCGGTTGTAAACGCGGTCAAACCACCGGAAAAACGGCCGCATGAACCAGATGCCGCCTTCAGCCGGCTGATGCCCCTTGCCGACGGGCTTGAGCATCGAGGCGCACAGCACGGGCGTAAGGATCAACGCCACCACCACCGACAGCATCATCGCCGCGATGACGGTGACGGAGAACTGGCGGTAGATCACGCCCGTCGAACCGCTCATGAACGCCATCGGCCCGAACACGGCGGACAGCACCAGGCCGATGCCGATCAGGGCGGGCGTGATCTGGTCCATGCTCATGCGCGTGGCTTCGCGCGGCGACAGGCCCTCTTCGCTCATGATGCGCTCGACGTTTTCGACGACGACGATGGCGTCGTCGACCAGCAGGCCGATCGCCAGCACCATCGCGAACATCGTGAGCATGTTGATCGAGTAGCCGAAGATCGCCAGCACCGCGAATGTGCCGAGGATAACCACCGGCACGGCGATCGTCGGAATCAGCGTCGCCCGCATGTTCCCCATGAACAGGTACATCACGAGGAACACCAGCACGATGGCTTCAAACAGTGTGCGGACGACGTCCTTGATGGCGACCTTGACGAACGGCGTCGTCTCGTACGGGAACGAGTACTTCAAACCGGCTGGGAAGTACTCGGCCAGTTCCGCCATCTTGGCCTTGACGGCATCGGCGGTGGCCAGCGCGTTGGCGCCGGGCGCCTGGCGGATGGCCACAGCAGCCGACGGCTTGTCGCCGTAGTAGACCTCGACGTCATATCGCTCGGCCCCCAGCTCGGTGCGGGCGACGTCGCGGACGCGGACGACCGAGCCGTCCGGGTTCGTGCGGATGGGGATGTTGCCGAACTCTTCGGGGGTTTCCAACAGGTTCTGGACGGTGATCGTCGCGTTGAGCTGCTGGCCTTCAACGGCTGGAGCGCCGCCGAACTGACCGGCGGAGACCTCGACGTTGTAGCTGTGCAGCGCCGCGACGACATCGGCGATCGTCAGGTGGTAGTCGGTGAGCTTGGCTGTGTCCAGCCAGATGCGCATGGCGTACTGGCCGCCGAAGGCCTCGACCTCACCCACGCCCGGCACGCGCGCCAGCACCTTCTCGATGTTCGAGGAGACGTAGTCGCGCACGTCGATACCGCTCATACTCCCGTCCTCGGAGTAGAGGTTGACGATCATCAGGTAGTTGCGCGTGGACTTGGAGACCTTCACGCCCTGCCGCTGGATCACCTCCGGCAGGCTGGCCATCGCAAGCTGCAGCTTGTTCTGGACCTGCGACCAGGCCAGGTCGGGATCGGTGCCGGGGGCGAACGTCAGCTCGATGCGGCTCTGGCCGGACGAGCTGCTCGATGCCGACAGGTACAGCAGCTTGTCAAAGCCGGTCATCTTCTGCTCGATGACCTGCGTGACGCTGTCTTCAACCGTCTTAGCCGACGCGCCGGGATAGAACGCATCGATGGCGATCGACGGCGGCGCGATCGGGGGATACTGGCTGACCGGCAGGTTGTAGATCGCCAGCGCGCCGGCGAGCATCAGGATGATCGCGATCACCCATGCGAAGACCGGCCGGTCCAGGAAAAACCGTGATAACACGTTCGTTCTCCGTCAGTTGATTTCCGCGGTGGGCGCTGCGGCACTGGGCTGCTTCGACGTAGCCGGCAGCACCTCGGCAATCCGCACGGGCATGCCCGGGCGAAGCCGCTGAACACCCTTGACGATCAGGCGATCGCCGACGTTCAGGCCTTCGGTGATCAGCCACTGGTTCTCGACGGCTTGCTCAGCCACGAGCGGGCGCACCTGCACCTTGTCTTCGGAATCCAGGACCATCGCGACGGCTGTGCCGCGCGCATCACGCGTGATCGCGCTTTGCGGGACGAGGATCGCCTGCTGGTCGACGCCCTGTCGCACGATGGCGCGGGCAAACATGCCGGGCAGCAGCACGCCGTCCTTGTTGGGCACTTCGATCCGCAGGATGACCGAGCCGGTCGACGGATCGACGTTGACCTCGCGGAACTTCAGCTCACCCGGCTCGCCGTAGGGCGTGCCGTCTTCGAGGATGATCTGGACCTGGTTGTTGCCGTTGAGGCTGAGGCGGCCGCTCTCGAGGCTGTTGCGCAGGCGGATCAGCTCGGCTGTCGACTGCGGGACATCGAGATAGACCGGATCGAGGGCCTGAATGGTCGCCAGCGCCAGCGGCTGATAGGCCGTGACGATGGCGCCTTCGGTGACATTGGATCGGCCGATGCGGCCGGAGATCGGCGCGGTGATGCGCGTATAGCCGAGGTTGATCTCAGCCGTCTTGAGGGCGGCTTCGGCCTGCTTAATGGCAGCCTGCGCCGTGGCCAGAGCGCCGCGGTCGCTTTCGACCTGGGCTTGGAGGGCCTGGAGCGTCGCCTCGGCGACATCGACGTCGGTCGCTGCCTTGTCGCGTTCGCTTTCGGAGACGGCGCGCTCCTTGACGAGGTTTTCCAGGCGCTTGAGGTTGAGCTTCGCCAGGTCGAGCGTCGCCTGCTGGCGGCGGACGTTGGCGAGGCTGGCTTCGAGGACGGCCTTGGCGCGTTCCTCAGCCTTCTGGGCGGCCACGAGGTTGGCTTGGGCGCTGTCGACGGCTGCCTGGAACGGCGCCGGGTCGATCTCGTAGAGGACCTGCCCGGCTTCGACGTCGCTGCCTTCGGTGAACAGGCGGCGAAGGATCAGCCCGCTGACCTGAGGCCGGACCTCGGAGACGCGCGAGCTGACGATGCGTCCGGGCAGCTCGGTGGTCAGCAGCAGCGGCTGAGGCTGCACCGTCATCACCGAAACCGCAGGTGGCGGGGGTGGTGGCGGCTGTTCGGCCTCTTTGCAACCGGCCGCCAGCAGCGGACCGATCACTAAAGCCGCTCCTGCAATGGACTTATATATAGCGCGTCGCATGGATGTTACTCCAAGTGGGTTTCAAGGCGGGATTGTGTGGGATAGTCGTTGGACTTCAGGTTTGCTGAACAATAGTTTAGAACGAACGTTCTAAAAGTCAAGGACTCTTTTGAACAAACGTTCAATTTTTGGAGGCGCCCGTTATACTCAGGCCGCCCCACCGCGCCAATGAATCCGACATGCCCAAGGTGAAAAAAACGTCCAACCCTTCCGACACCCGCCAGAAGCTCCTGGACGCCGCCGCCGAGGTCTTCGCGGAGCTGGGGTATCACCGGGCCACCATCCGCGAGATCACCCGCCGCGCGGGGGCGAGCGTCGCGCTGGTGAACTACCACTTCCGCGACAAATCGGAGCTTTATATTGAACTGCTCCGCCGCCTGGCTGAGGAGGCAAAAAACGTCATCCCGGGCGAGGAGGTCCTCATCGGCCCGCCTGAGCAGCAGTTGCGCAGGTTCGTCGGGCAGTTCCTGACCCGAGCCCTCGATCCCGCCAAGCCGCAGTGGCGCCGGCAGATCTTCGCCCGCGAGATCGCCCAGCCGAGTGCGGGATTTGAGATTGTGCTGGAGATGACGCGCCCGCTGTACGACCGCCTCGGCAGGATTGTGACGGCCATCGCCGGCAAACCCCTGCCACCCCGCGCCGTCGCCCTGCACACGGCCAGCATCCTCGGCCAGTGCCTCTATTACATCGAGCACCGCGCCATCATCCACGCCGTTCAGCCCGGCCTGGCCGACTACGACCACGTCCCCGACATCTGCGAACATATCAGCGCAACGACACTGGCAGCCATCCGCAGCAACTGAGGTGCTGTTGCGAGTTCCGAGTTGCCAGTTGCCAGTTACGAGTTCCCCACCATCTCCCTGCCCCGCCGACACCCCCGCATCCAGCCACCCACGAGTAACAAGTAACAAGCAACCAATGACAAATGACGAATTTTCGATCTGATCTGACGCATAGTCGACCAGCCGATCAGGCCAATGCGCCGTATGATTGACCCTGTCGCGCCGACGCATTTCCGCTGCTGCGGAACCGGCGCATCGGGGCTGGGACGCCCCGGCATTTCATGCCCAGGGAATAGAAAAACTGGCGAAAGGCGACAGATGCGGCACTCATCTCGGCTCAACATCTTGCGTCGTGCGTTCACGCTGGTCGAGTTGCTCGTCGTGATCGGTGTTATCGCGCTGCTGATCGCGATTCTCCTGCCGGCTTTGCAGCGGGCGAGAGAGGCGGCACAGGCAACCGTCTGCCAGAGCAATCTCCGGCAGATCGGCATGGCGGCGAACATGTATGCAGCCGACTGGAACGGTGTGATGATCGCTGAATGGCATGAACTAAGCGGCGATATCACGGGGTGGCCGATCTTTCTCGCCGGCTATGACATGCGCAAGCAATTTGCGGGAACCGTATATCTTCCCGAAGGTACGGGGGTCTTCGGGTGCCCAAGCAGCAGCGGCTACCACTTGGATCTGCCGATCTATGGCAAGCCGCTCAATCCCGGCCGAAACTACGGCTACGGGATGTATGTCGTGCGGGATGAGAAGAATCACCCTGACAAGAACTTCACATGGGTGAAGCAGCTTGGCCCTACGGATTTCCCGGATGGACACCCCACGCGCCCGAATCTTCAACTCCATCAGCTCTCCCGCGTCAAGGGAGCCTCGGAGATCGTTTGGATGGGAGATTCAACCTCGCGCCACGGATTTGCCACCGGCTACGGCAGGTCACTGGCCCTCTTCACCTCCAAGGATACTGGCGGTAAGTCATACTTCGACACCCGACTTCATCTGCTTCACCGTGAGAAGGCCAACGTGATGTTCTACGATGGTCACGTTGAATGCCTCGCTGCCGAGGACATCAACCGCACGCGTGCAAAGATCATCCTCTTTTACAAGCAGGACTACACCGCCCTACAACTGCCATCGCCGTAAGCGATCTGCGCTGCGTGTGACACTTCAGAACCGCCACCGACGAGCGCAGCACCGTGCGCTCGCGGCAGGCAGATAGCCTGCCCTTACACACCCCCACTGCCAACTGCCAAATAACCGATGCCGCCTGCCGCCTGCTACGCGTAACTGTGCAACCCCACCAGGAAGAAGTTCACCCCGATCCAGTTGAACAGCATGATGAAGAAGCCCACGATCGACAGCACCGATGTCCACCACGCCTTCTCGGGCGTGATGAACCGCACGTGCACGATCACCAGGTAGACGATCCACGTCACCAGAGCGAAGGTCTCCTTAGGATCCCAGCCCCACGGCCGGCCCCAGGACTGGTCCGCCCACACCGCCCCCAGGATGATCCCCACGCCCAGCACCCAGAACGCGAGCTGAAGCACCACCAGATTGCACAGGTCCAGCGTCGCAAGCTGGGTTCGCGCGCGTTCCTGCGCGGGCTGGGCTGCGCGAGCCGTGCGGACGGCTGCCAGCTTTTCGCGCACCTTCGGCTGAGGGATGAACAGTGCCATCGCCAGCATCTGCCAGGCGCTCAGCGAAAGCGCCCCCGCCCTGCCGCTGCCGCCGGGCAGATAGGCCGATTCATCCCGCTCGGCTGCATCCGCACTGAGCTGCCGCGCCGGCAGCCGCGACACCGTGCGATGCTCCCGGAAATACACCACCAGCCACCACACCCCCAACAGGAAGCTCATCGCGATCAGCGCGTATGACGCCGTCACCGTCGTCACGTGCAGGTACAGCCAGTAGCTCATCAGCACGCCGCTCACCTGCCCGATCTCGCCGCCGATCTCCCGCTTGAACACGTATGGCGCCGCGAAAATCGCCGTCAGGCTCAGCCAGCCGACGAAGCTGGCCGCCGCGCCGAAGATGGACCGCCCCTTGCGCAGCTCCAGGATCAATCCCAGCAGCGCCCCGAACCACGCGCTGAACAGCACGCTCTCAAACTGGTTCTTGATCGGAATTGACTCAAACCAGTTGCCGACGCTCTTTTCCACCAGCCACCAGCGGACCGCGATCCCCAGCGTGTGCACCACAAACCCCACGACCAGCAACCGCAAGCCCCACAGCCGCAACCCGGTCACACGCGACCGCGCCGCCATCAGAAAGCACACAAACGCCACGAAGTACAGTGCCGCCCCCGGCAGCGTCAGCTTGAACAGGCGGTTGTACAGCACCTCCGTCTTGCGGCGCGCAAACGACGGGTAGACCTCCGGGTTGATTTGCGGCAGCACCTCCGCGACGCGCACGGCATTGTCGTTGACCTGCTGCGCATTGCGGCGCATCCAGCCGACACGCAGGTCCACCATCGACTGCAGCACCTGCTTCAGCAGATCAGCCCGATGCGCGTATTCCGGCACTTCCGGCACATTCGCCAGACCGACCGCGGCTGCGCTGGCCCGGAACTCCGGAATCGCCCCCGCCACCTGGTTCATCCGCCGCCACAGGTGATCGGACGGATCAGCCGTCGGCGGCGCGATCATCGGCCAGTCGCGCATGTCGATGCTCAGCAATTCCTGCATTGTCATCGCCGCCATACGCAGCTCATTGACGGCATCGAACTTATGCACAGCCGACGACTGCACCCGGCTCAGCATCTCCTGCACTTGCGGCTGAAGGAAAAAGTGCAGCGAGATCGTTCCTTCCTTGAGGATGCGTGCCTTCTCCTCCGCATCGATGATGTCCAGTTCCTGGAAATCATGGCGGAGGGTCGCATTCTTGATGCGGATGAGATTGCGGTGGAGATACGCCTGCGGCTGGAACGTGATATCCAGCACGCTGTAGAGCGCATCGTGGCCGTCGAGGGTCGACTTGCCGGTGATCTGGTTGAGCGTCTGCCGTGCGTAGGTGTCCAGCGTCTTGAGCGTCTGCGCATGCTGGATGGTCAGCGTTCGCAGCGGCGTCAGGTCCACCTGCTGGGCGAAATCATCCGTCTCCTGGCTGTACGCAGGAACGATGGCGACAAGCAGTGCGAAGATGATGGCAAATCGTTGGAGCATTGGTGGTGGTCAGTGGTCGGTTGTCCGTTGTCAATTGCAGGGCTGCTGGGTCCGCCTTGGCGGACCGCTTGTGGAACGGGCGGAACATCGCCCGCCCCGCGAACGACCTCGGCCCCGTCTCCGTGGCACGGGCTACCCGCCCGTGATGTCGATGCAAGCCACGGGTTGGTCGCCCGTGCCACATCCTGAACTCCGCCGTCACGAGGACGCGGACACGGCCGGTTCCTGATCTTCCGCCGTCGGCGTGGCGGCATCTGCCTTCGGACGGCGCTGGGCGGCTTGCTTGAGGGCACGCTCTTTCATCCGCTGGATGATGACCGGCTTGAGGTAGAACGCCCACAGCAAACCGATGACCATCAGCGTGCAACCAGCCGTCATTACCCAAACCCCCGGGCGGTTGCCGACACCCAGTACCGTGAAGCTCTGGTTCTCCCGGTCGAAACGCGCCTGAAACAGCGTCCATTCGCTGTCACCCAGGCCACCGAAGTAGACCGGATTGTTCATGTGTACGACAGCCTGGCGGGACTCACCGGTTTCGCGGTCGGTGATCGTGATCGTGCTCTTGAAGTCGCGGAACAGGTTGGTGGTCTGCGGCGTGCCGCCGGGGTAGTTGACCAGCTCAAACTTCTCGAGCGTCACGAGCGCCGGCATCTGCAGCGACGTATTGCCAAGCTGAAGCTGGAGCACATCGCCCGTCTGCGGCAGGCGGACCTGTCCGCCCGTCCACTCGTTTTCGAAGATCCATTCCTGGAACGGAACGGCGACTTCCTGCGACCAGTCGCCCATCCGCACGCGCGCGACCAGCACCTGGAAGATTCCCGCCTGATCGCTGCGGCGCAGCTCCGGCGGAACCGGCTGAACATGGTCCGCCAGCGCCGCTCGATCCAGCCGGCTCGCCGTCACCTGATAGGCATGGCCATGCTCATCGCCCAGCGCGAACTCGATCTGCGCGCCCTCGGCGATGCGGCTGGCCGGTTTGTCCTTCGCCGGCAGAGACAGCAGCGCCAGCCGCCGCTCGCTGGTCACCAGCAGATAATGATCCCCCTGCCGCGGCAGCAGCAGGCCATGCGGGTCGTTCAGCGAATAGCTGGTGACAAGATTCGCATCGAGCGGTTTGGTCTGCCGCTGGCCGAACGGGCCGGCGCCTTCGACCCCCAGCTTCCAGTCGGTCGGATTCGGCCGGCCGGGGATCACCTGCCGCCGGAACTGCATCTGCGGCGACTTCACCATCATCGTCAGTAACGGCACGATCTGGCCGTCGGTCGCCGGGAAGGCAGGGTCAAACTCCTCGATCGTCAGCTCGTAGCCCGTGTCACCGATGGCGTACGTGCCGCCCACCTGCACATCCAGCGTCTGCGAGACCTCGCCGATCGTCACGGTCAGGCGATGCAGATGGGCAGCCGACTCCAGCAGCGGCTGAAGGTGATCATCCGGCAGATGCCGATGCTCGATCAGCCCCACAGGCGTGCCCAGCCAGCGGCGACGGGGATCTGTCCAGCTCACATGATGCGTGCTGGGCTGATCGTCGTGCGGATCGATCACATCCAGGCGGATGATCGGGGCCGTGGCGTCCGGCGCGTCGATCACGCGGCTGGTGATCGTGGCATACGGGTGGAAGGCGACGATGTCGATCTCGAGCTTGTCGGGCAGTTGGAACTGCCGCCAGACGGGCGAGGCCAGGTACTGGCCGGTCGCCTGATCGGGCAGGTAGACCATCGGCTCGATGTTGCGCAGCTCCTTGCGATCGAGGCGGGCGGCGTTGCCCCACTCCGGCCCAGCCGGTTTGAACCGCGGCAGCGACGGCAGCGGCTGATGCTTCAACTGGATGCCGTTGAAGCGCATGTATAGCGACCGCTCATTCAGATCGTAGTAGCGCGACGATGTCTGGCCGACGCGGATGAACGTCATCCCCTCGGTCTTGTACTTGAAGTAGAGCATCATCCCGAAGACCAGGACGATGATGCCCGAGTGGATCATCCACACGCCGTAGCGCGGCGGCGTGAAGGGGATGCGCTCGATCGTGACGGCTGACAGGTTTAACACCAGCACCAGCGACAGCACCGCCAGCGGCCAGGCGGTGAAGAACTGGTGCTCGTTCATCTCGAAGTACTCGCGCACCGCCGGCACGCCCGACCCCAGGGCGATGTAGATCGCCATCAGGACCATCAGGACGATACCGAACAGCACGCTCCCGAGCGTGCAGCGGTACAGCTTGGAAAGAAATCTCAGGATCAACGTGCTATTTCCGTCCACGCGCCAAGCCTCCCCAACGCCGGAGGCATTTGGGGGCCGATTGTACGACCTGTCAGGTGCATTGCTATGCCCAAAACCCCTGCGACCCGTTGACGCAGGCTGAGCCCGCCAATGCCTAACATTTTCTTAATTTGCCTCTTGACAGCCGCCCGGATGCGGGCCATAGTATCCGCGGACGACTGTCCAGCCCGGGGTTCCGGTGCGCATCTTTCCCCCGCCCGCCGAAACCCGATGTAACAAAATGCAACAGAATGCAACATCCAAAAAAGATCGCGGGAATCCGCCTAAGCTGTTGCGCGAATAGAACTTAGCTGTGCAACATGCCCCCCGGCAGCCCGGTCGGGACCCAGGGGGCAGTGAGATGGGATCGAACGCCCGCACGCGGCGTTCGGGAGGATCGGCGATGACCAGAATGCTTCAAACCGCCCTGCTGCTGCCGATGGTGCTCGCGCTGTCCGCCTGCTGCCAGAAGGCCCCCAGCGGCCATGTCCCCGCCCCCAGCACCCAGCCGCTGGCGGATCTACGCGACGCTCCCTCACCCCAGCCGGAGCCTGCCACCATGGAACAGTTCACCGGCCTGCTCGAGGGCGGCATCATGGCCATCGGCGGCGAAACTACCGGCTGGCGGCTTGTCGGTGACGGCCAGACCGGCGCGATCGAGGTCGATGTGTCAGCCGTCCAACCCACCGCTGAACGACTCCAGGGCCGGCGCGTCACCATCACCGGCCGCATCACCACACGCACGTACGTCGAACGCGGAGACGTGACGGTTCTCGTCGCCAGTCGCATCGATCCAGCGGAGTGATGGATTTCAGATTTCGGATTCCGAATTTTGGATCTTGGCTTCTTGAAGCGTGAAGCTTCTTTGGAACTTGGTGATTGGAGCGGGGAGCTTCACCACCCCCATCTGCGTTCATCGCTGTTGATCTGCAGTTCCCTGAATCGCAGCCTCCAGCCGCTGAACCGCCTGCTGCAGCTCAGCGACCTGCTGTTCCAGCGTCGCGACGCGCTGCTGCAGCGACACCCCGCCGGCGGCTGCCGATTCCTCATCGGACGGCCCGACGCGATCCAGCGGATGCGCGTCCGGCGCCAGCAGTTGCACATACAGATCCGCCCGGCTGCCCGGCGGCGGCGGCAGATGCCGCACCAGCGGCGGATCACGCTCGATGAGCATGTGCAGAATGTCGCGCACCGCCATCGTCGATTCGAATGGACTCATCCGCGATGCGCGGCTCCGCAATTCGCCCAGCGTCTGCGGGCCGCGCAGCAGCAGCTCCGCCAGAAGCGCCAGCGCTGCCTTGCCCAAGCCCAGCTTCTCCCCCAGCTCGTGGCGATACTTCGCCACGCGGCTGCCGACGGTGTGCACTTCAACGATCAGCCCCAGCGCCTTGAGTGCGTTGACGGCTGACAGCACTTCCTTCTCCGCGAGGTTTGTGACGGGATGGCGGTTGTTCTTCTGATTGGCGCCCGCCACGAGGCTGTTGAGCGTCATCGGGTAGTTCTCCGGCGTCGTCATCGACTTTTCCAGAAGCACCCCCAGCACGCGAGCCTGGTCGAAAGTGAGGTCAAACATGTGTCCTTCCCGGGTTGGTGTTCGTCTGCGTCGGCAGACCATCGTGACGTGCAAAGCGCCTCCGCACAACCCCCGCGAGGCGCGCGTGGGCCATGCAGTACAAACTGTCACAGCCGTCGCCCCAATGGCGCGCATGAAAAGACTCGCAGGCGGCCGTGGAGACCGCCTGCGCTCTTCGGGGGAGACTACCTGTGGGCGACGGCACTTACGGCTGAGGCGCCGTCGCTGCGTTGTTCATCGGATAGCGAATCATCATCCGCGCATCGAGCAGTTCCGTGCTCGGGCGCCGGATGGCCCCCTCATCCCATCCGGCGTCCATCGTTCGTGCCGTACGATCTTCGACATCGGATTAAATCCGCGTCGCGTCAACCCGCGGAAGCGGGGTGCGACAGAATGCGTCGCATAGTCGGCAGTCTGTGCGGGTCGTATCGTCTGGGGCATGCCCCTTTCGCGAACGGTCGCCCTCCGTACAATCCGCCGCAGGCTATGGCCAAGGCACGAAATGATCTGCTGGACCGCCTGACGTACCTGGCCCTGCGGCTGGTGTCGGCGGCGTTGCATTGCTTCCCGGTCGATCTGAACCTGCGCACCGCGCGTCTGATCGGCCGGTGCATGTATCGCCTGGACCGGCGCCACCGCAATCGCGCGCTGCACAATCTTGCCCGCAGTTTTCCTGAGCAGTCCGAACAATGGCGTGAGGAGATGGCTCGGCGCAGCATGGAGCATCTGGTGATGCTCGGCGTCGAGGTGCTGTTCACCACGCGACTGCTGCGCATCGACACCTGGCGGCGGTACATCGAGCTCGACAATCTCCGCGACACGGTTCGGCTGCTGCTGCAACGCAATCAGCCGATCGTCATGCTCACCGGCCATTACGGCAACTGGGAGATCCTGGGGTATGTGCTGGCGACGCTCGGTTTTGAGACTGTCTCTGTCGCCCGCCCGCTGGACAATCCCTACATCAACCGCTGGCTGCTTGGCGTGCGCGAGCGGCAGGGTCAGCGGATCCTCGACAAGAAAGGCGCGATCGCGGAGGTGGGCGATCTGCTGGAGAACGGCGGCACGGTTGGTTTCATCGCTGACCAGAACGCCGGCAACAAGGGGCTGTTCGTCGACTTCTTCGGCCGAAAGGCCAGCACGTACAAGTCGATTGGTCTGCTGGCGATGCAATACAGCGCACCGGTGGTGATCGGCTATGCCCGCCGGCTGGGCGATCGGTTCCGGTTCCGCCTGGCCGTGCAGGACATCATTTATCCGTCGGATTGGGCCAATCAGGACGATCCGCTCTTCTACATCACCCAGCGCTACACAGCCGCGATCGAGCAGTTCGTCCGCGACGATCCCGGCCAGTACCTGTGGGTGCACCGACGCTGGAAGACCCGCCCCAAAGGCGAGCAACCCGAGCCCTACGACTGATCCTCGGAGCACACGAAGGTGCCAAGTGCGCGAAGGAGGCGCACAGATCGCAAAGCACTCAAAGATTGCAAAGCATTGACCTGTGGCACGGGCTACCACAACATCATGGCATCAACATAGGCGATAGTCGCCCGAAATCGTCATCCTGAGCGTAGCGAAGGAT
>ERZ777003.404-NODE-404-length-85357-cov-46.017280_pt1 | contig 85357 bp, 80 predicted proteins | sample MGYA00374956_ERZ777003 | MGnify/ENA primary metagenome ERZ777003 (study PRJEB29302, sample SAMN06268252) | bioreactor metagenome | isolation source: Joint BioEnergy Institute, California, USA | place: USA:Joint BioEnergy Institute, California, USA | collected...
AGTAGTCCAGGTTGAGGCCGTCCATCACCTCGAGGCGCGCCGCGGGATCGCGGAACGCGGGGATGGCCTTCATCGGCTTGCCCATCACCTCGCGGAAGCTCTTGCCGCCGCTGCCGTGCCGGAAGTACTCCTCCTGCGCACCGGGGCGGGCCACCACCTCGAACGTCGGGTTCGGGATGTAGTCGCTGACGTGGTTGCGCACCATGATCTTGGTGCGGCCCCGGACCTCGACGTAGTCGATGACGTGCTTGCGGTGGTCCGGCAGGAACTTGGTCAGCGCCTCCTTCGGCTCGTAGAAGTGGTTGTCGGCGTCGAAGACGGGGAAGGAGAGCTCGCGCGACGGCATGATCGCCTCCTGAGAGCGTGATTTCCATAAGCGGTAATGGCGTTCCCATCTGTCTATCAGGACATACCAGTCACGGCAAGGGGGTGCGGCGCCGGGTTCGCCGTCCGCGCGGCCACTTATGAGAATGCCGTTACCGTTTTCGGAGATCGAAGTTAAGGTGTGGGGTCGTGGCTGGCCTCGAGTGGTTCCTGTTCCTGCCGCAGGTGCGGCTCTCGCCCGGGGAGATCGTCGAGCGGGCCCGGGCCGCCGAGGCGGCCGGCTTCGACGGCATCGCGTTCATCGACCACCTGGAGGCGCCGGGCGGGGCCGACCTGCCGATCTGGGAGGCGATGACCGTCGCGGCCTGGGTGGGTGCGCACACCGAGCGGCTGCGCATCGGGCACCTGGTGCTCTGCGACGCCTTCCGGCACCCGGCGGTGCTCGCCAAGCAGGCGGTCACCCTGTCGGAGGCCACCGGCGGCCGGTTCGAGCTGGGGCTGGGCTGGGGCTCCTGGCCGGCCGAGTTCGACCGGTTCGGCCTCGCCGACGGCCACGACGCCCCGGCCCGGGTGCGCCGGCTGGCCCGCACCCTGGAGCTGCTGCCCCGGTACTGGGGCGCCGACGGCGCCGGTGAGCTCGCCCAGCAGCCGCCGCCCACGCACCGGATCCCGGTGCTGCTCGGCGGTACCGGTCGGCGCACGATGGAGCTGGTGCGCCGGTACGCCGACTGGTGGAACGTGCCGGTCAACCAGCTCGACCGGCTCGACGAACTCGCCCCCACCGTCGAACGGGCCCGCATCTCGGTGCAGCAGCTGGTCGGCTTCGTCGGTGCCGGGGCCGACCGGGCCGCCGTGACCGAGGCCGCCCGGCGCCGCTTCTCCTACGTCGGCGACGGGTTGCGCTGCGGGGACGCCGCCGAGTTCGTCGACCACTTCGCCGGCCTGGCCGCCCGCGGGGTGCAGCGCTTCTATGTGTGGTTCGCCGACTTCGCCGCACCGGCGACCCTGGCCGAGTTCGCCGACACCGTCATCGCCGCACCCGCTCTGAAAGGACAAGCATGACAACACAATCCACGCGCTGGACGCTCGGGATGCTGCTCGACCTGTTCGACGTGACCCCGGACGGCGAGAACCGCTTCACCGCGCCGTCGGGCATCGCCGGCACCGACGAACGACAGGTGGTGGAGGGCTCGCAGGTGCTCTCGGCCGCGCTGGTGGCAGCGGCGAAACGCTTCCCGGACAAGTCGATCCGCTCGGCCTACGCGGTCTTCGCGCGGGTGGTGCTGGTCGGCCCGCCGCTGGAGTTCACCCTCGACGTGATCGCCGAGGGCCGGTCCACGGCCACCGCCGTGGTGACCGCCGCGCAGAACGGCAAGCGCTGCGTGACCGTCACGGTGCTGGCCGACGTGCCGAGCGAGGACGTCATCCGGCACGCGTTGCCGCGGCCGCCGGTCAAGGGGCCGGACGAGGCCAACGTGTGCGACATGCCGCTGGAGGGCCGGCAGGTGCGGCTGGTCGACATCGTCGACGTGAACAGCCCCGACGAGGTCGGCCCGCCGGAGATCCACGCCTGGCTGCACTACGACCCGATCCCGCAGCGCGCCGATCTGGCCAAGGCGCTGCTGGCGTATTTCACCGGCCACCTGGGGATCTCGACGACGATGCGGGCACACGAGGGGATCGGGACCGCGCAGTCGCACCTGACCGTCTCGACCGCGCCGATGACGATCTCGGTGAGCTTCCACGAGCCGGTGCGCTGGGACGGCTGGCTGCTCTACAGCCACGAGAGCACCCAGGTCGGCGCGGGCATGTCCTACGTGCGCGGCACGATCCACACCGAGGCCGGCGAACTGCTCGCGTCGTTCACCCAGGACGCGCTGATCCGCCCGCTGCGCCGCACCGACGCCGCGATCACGGAGCAGGCCCGGCTGTAGGATCGCCGGTCGTGCCGTTCACGCTCGATCCGGACACCACGCTCACCGCCGAGGTGCTGATCAAGCGGTCACGGTTCGTCGCCCGGCTGCGGCGGGCGGAGTCCGAGGACGACGCCGCCGCGCTCGTCGCGGCCGCCCGCCGCCTCGAGAAGGGCGCCGGCCACCACTGCCACGCCTACCGCATCGGCGACGACGAGGGCGACCGGATCGAGCGGCACAGCGACGACGGGGAGCCCGCCGGCACCGCCGGTGCGCCGATCCTGGCCGTGCTCGCCGGCCACGACCTGGTCAATGTGGCGGCCGTGGTGTCCCGCCATTTCGGCGGGGTGAAGCTGGGCACCGGCGGGCTGGTGCGTGCCTACGCCGGGGCGGTGGAGGCGGCCCTCGACGGTGCCGTGCTGCGGCCCCGGTCGCGGTGCGAGCGGTACGAACTCACCGCCGACCACGCCGACGCCGGGCGGCTGGAGGCCGAACTGCGCGGCCGGGGGTTCGAGGTCGCCGGGGTGGTCTACGGCGCCCGCGCCACCCTCACCGTGGTTTGCGCCGACGGCGACCGACTCCGTTGCGCGGTGGCCGATCTCACCGCGGGGGCGGGACGGCTGGTGGCCGCCGGTCAGGTCTGGCGCTGAATCGCGCGCAGCCGGTCCCCGCCGCCGGTGGCGATCGGGTCGCCGTGGCCGAAGCACACCGTCTCGACGTCGAGCCGGGCCAGCCGGTCCAGCCCGGCCAGCATCCGGGCGCGGTCCCGGTTGAACACCCCCGGCGCCGGCTCGCCCACGTTCGCGACGGTGTCGCCGGTGAACAGCACCCCGTATTCGGGCAGGTGCAGGGCGATGCTGCCGTCGGTGTGGCCGGGCACCGCCAGCACCCGTGCGCCGCCGCCGAAGTCGAGCACATCGCCGTCGGCGAGCTCGCGGTGCACCGGTGCCGCCGGGGCGGCGGCCGGCAGGTCCGCGGCCAGCCGCTCGTGCAGTTCGCGCTCGCCGTCGGCGAACACCGGCGGCGGCATGGGATCACCGGCCCGCACCACGTCGGCGTCCCCGGCACCCACCAGCACCGGCGCGCCGGTGGCCCGGTGCAGCTCGGCGGCCGCGCCGGCGTGGTCGACGTGGCCGTGGGTGAGCACGATCCGGGTCACCGTGCCCAGCTCGGCGGCGTGCGCCAGGATCGCCGAGCCGGAGCCGGGCCGGCCGGTGTCGATCACGGTCACCTCGGCGCCGTCGCACCACAGGTAGACCTGCCAGCCGTGGATGCGCAGCAGTCGCAGGTGCTCGGTGACGGACACCGCCTCCATACCCGCAGGCTAGTCGCTCAGCGCCGCCCGCAGCACGTCCAGCGGCAGCCCGCCCAGATCCAAAGCCTCGCTGTGGAATTCGCGCAGCGTGCAGCCGTGGCCCAGCGCCTCGTCGCGCAGCTGCTGCCAGATCCGCTGACCCACCGCGTACGACGGTGCCTGCCCGGGCCAGCCCAGGTAGCGGTCCAGCTCGAACCGCAGCGAGGCCTCGTCCATGGCGCAGTGGCCGCGCAGGAACGCCCAGGCCTTCTCGGCGTCCCACACCCCGCCGTCGGGATGGGGCAGCTCGCAGTGCACCCCGATGTCGACGACCACCCGCGCCGCCCGGAACCGCTGGGCGTCGAGCATCCCCATCCGGTCGCCCGGATCCTCCAGCCAGCCCAGCTCGGCCATCAGCCGCTCGGCGTACAGCGCCCAGCCCTCGCCGTGCCCGGACACCCAGCAGCCCAGCCGCCGCCACCGGTTGAGCCGGTCGGCCAGCACCACTGCGCGGCCGATCTGCAGGTGATGGCCCGGCACGCCCTCGTGGAACACCGTGGTGGTCTCCCGCCAGGTGTGGAAGGTGTCCACCCCGGGCGGCACCGACCACCACATCCGGCCCGGCCGGGTCAGGTCCTCCGACGGGCCGGTGTAGTAGATGCCGCCGGTGTGGGTCGGCGCGATCCGGCACTCCAGCCGGCGCAGCGGCTCGGCGATGTCGAAGTGGCTGCCGGCCAGGGCGGCCACCGCCCGGTCGGACAGCTCCTGCATCCAGCGCTGCAGCGCCTCGGTGCCGTGGATCAGGTAGTGCTCGTCGCGGTCGAGCCGCTCGAGCGCCTCGGCCACCCCGCAGCCCGGGTACAGCCGCTCGGCGATCGACTCCTGTTCGGCGACGATCTCGTTCAGCTGGTCCAGGCCCCACTGGTAGGTCTCGTCGAGGTCGACCACCGCGCCCAGGAAGGCCCGCGACAGCAGCCGGTAGGCGTCCCGGCCGAAGGCGTCCCGGGGCCGCGCGTGCGGGCCGATCTCGTCGCGCAGCACCCCGGCCAGCCGGCCGTAGGCCTCGGCGGCACCGGCCGCGTGCCGCCGGAGTTCGTCGTGCAGGCCCGGGTCGGTGACGGTGGCGCGGTCGGCCAGGTCGACGAACAGCCGCCGAAACTGCTCGGCCTGCTCGATTCCGCGCCGCACCTGCCGGATCGCCGGCGGCCGGCCGGCCGCCACCCGGGCACGCAGCGCGGCGGCGTAGGACTCGGCCCGCTCCGGGATCCGCGACAGCCGGGTGCCGATCCGGGCCCAGTCCTCGTCGGTGTCGGTGGGCATCAGGTCGAACACGTCGCGCATCGTCTGCAGCGGCGAGGCGATGACGTTGAGCTCGCCGAGGTCCAGACCGGCCTCGTGCAGTTCGACGGCGATCCCGAGCCGCTCGCGCAGCGCGGCCAGGGTCACCACGTCGACGTCGTCGGCCGGGGTCAGCCCGTCCAGTTCGCGCAGCGTGGCCCGCGCCGCCTCGGCGCGGGCGGCCACCGCGTCGGGGGAGTAGTCGGTGATGTCCTCGTCGTGGCCGGTGATCCCCAACTCCGTGGCCGCGCACGGATCCAGCGCGGCGTAGGTGTCGAGGTAGCGTTCGGCGGCCGCGTCGACCGCCGTGGGTTGCCTAACCGAGGTCACGGGTGGCGAACGTATCGCACCGGGCGGGATCGCCCGTCCGATACCCGACGGTGAACCAGTGCTGCCGCTGCCGCGACGAGCCGTGGGTCCACGATTCCGGGTTGACCCGGCCGGTGGCCGCCCGCTGGATGCGGTCGTCGCCGACGGCCGCTGCCGCCGAGAGCGCGTCGGCGATGTCGGCGTCGCTCAGCGGCTGCAGATACGGCTGTCCGGTCGCCGGATCGTCGGTGGTCGCCGCCCAGTGCGCCCACACCCCCGCGTAGCAGTCGGCCTGCAGCTCGGTGCGCACCCCGGCGCCGGACGCGCCCTGCGCGCCCGGACCGTGCGCCCGGGCCAGCGTGCCCTGCAGGTTCTGCACGTGGTGGCCGAACTCGTGGGCCACCACGTACTCCTGGGCCAGCGGGCCGCCGGAGGAGCCGAACCGGTCGCGCAGCAGGTCGAAGAAACCGGTGTCGAAGTAGGCGGTCTCGTCGGCCGGGCAGTAGAACGGGCCGACGTCGCTGGTGGCCGCGCCGCAGCCGGTCTGCACCGAGCCGGTGAACAGCCGGATGTGCGGCCGGGTGTAGCCGGGCAGCAGTTGCGACCACACCGCGTCCAGCGAGTTGCCGGTGGCCACCACCCGGCACTCGGCCAGCCGGTTGGCGTCGGCGCCGGTGCGGCACTGCGACAGGTCGAAGCCCTCCGCGTCGACGCCCTCGGTGCCGAGCTGCTGCTGTTCGGGCAGCACGGTGCCGGGGTCCACCCCGAACAGCAGCGCCACCACGACCACCAGCAGGCCGCCGAGCCCGCCCCCGATGGCGATCCTGCCCCCGGGCCCGCGACCGCCGCTGCTGGAGGCGGTGCTGGTGTCGATGCGGATGCCCTCGTTGAAGGTCATGGCAGAAGCCTCCCACGCGACCGGCTGCCACCGCCACGAACCGGCCGCACCCGGCCTGCCTCTAGACTGTGGCAGTCCCTGTCCGGCCACTTTCCCCAGGAGTTTTCGTGCTGCGCAGTCATGCCGCCGGTTCATTGCGGCCCGCCGACGCCGGTCAGCAGGTGACGTTGGCGGGTTGGGTGGCGCGGCGCCGTGACCACGGCGGCGTCATCTTCATCGACCTGCGCGACGCCTCCGGTGTCGTGCAGGTGGTGTTCCGCGAGGGCGAGGTCCTCGAGGCCGCCCACCGGCTGCGCGCCGAGTGGTGCGTGGCGGTCGACGGCGTGGTGGAGATCCGCCCCGCCGGCAACGAGAACCCGGACATCCCCACCGGCGGGATCGAGGTGAACGCCACCGCGCTGCGGGTGCTCAACGAGTCCGCGCCGCTGCCGTTCCAGCTCGACGAGGAGGCCGGCGAGGAGGCCCGGCTCAAGTACCGCTACCTCGACCTGCGCCGCGAGGGCCCGGGCAACGCGCTGCGGCTGCGCTCGAAGGCCAACGCCGCGGCCCGCGAGGTGCTGGCCCGGCACGACTTCGTCGAGATCGAGACCCCGACGCTGACCCGGTCCACCCCGGAGGGGGCCCGCGACTTCCTGGTGCCCGCCCGGCTGCAGCCCGGCTGCTTCTACGCGCTGCCGCAGAGCCCGCAGCTGTTCAAGCAGCTGCTCATGGTGGCCGGCATGGAGCGCTACTACCAGATCGCCCGGTGCTACCGCGACGAGGACTTCCGCGCCGACCGCCAGCCCGAGTTCACCCAGCTCGACATGGAGATGAGCTTCGTCGACGCCGAGGACGTCATCGCCGTCGCCGAGGAGATCATCGCCGCGCTGTGGCGGCTGATCGGCTACGAGGTGCCGCTGCCGCTGCCGCGGATCAGTTACGCCGAGGCGATGCGCCGGTTCGGCACCGACAAGCCCGACCTGCGGTTCGGCCTCGAGCTCGTCGAGTGCACCGAGTACTTCTCCGACACCCCGTTCCGGGTGTTCCAGGCGCCCTACGTGGGCGCGGTGGTGATGCCCGGCGGCGCCTCGCAGCCGCGGCGCACCCTCGACGGCTGGCAGGAGTGGGCCAAGCAGCGCGGCCACAAGGGTCTGGCCTACGTGCTGGTCGGCGAGGACGGCACGCTGGGCGGCCCGGTGGCCAAGAACCTGTCCGAGGCCGAGCGGGCCGGCCTGGCCGCCCATGTCGGCGCCGAGCCGGGCGACTGCATCTTCTTCTCGGCGGGCACCCCGAAGTCCTCGCGGGCGCTGCTGGGCGCGGCCCGGGTGGAGATCGCCAGGCGGCTCGACCTGATCGACCCGAACGCCTGGGCGTTCACCTGGGTGGTGGACCCGCCGCTGTTCGAGCCGGCCGACGAGGCCGCCGCCGCCGGCGATGTGGCGGTCGGCCACGGCGCCTGGACCGCGGTGCACCACGCGTTCACCGCGCCGAAGGCCGAACACGTCGACCGGATCGAGACCGACCCGGGTGCGGTGCTGGCCGACGCCTACGACATCGTCTGCAACGGCAACGAGATCGGCGGCGGCTCGATCCGTATCCATCGCCGCGACATCCAGGAGCGGGTGTTCAACGTGATGGGCATCGGCCCGCAGGAGGCGCAGGAGAAGTTCGGCTTCCTGCTCGACGCGTTCACCTTCGGCGCCCCGCCGCACGGCGGCATCGCGTTCGGCTGGGACCGCATCACCGCGCTGCTGGCCGGCTACGACTCGATCCGCGAGGTGATCGCCTTCCCGAAGACCGGCGGCGGCATCGACCCGCTCACCGACGCGCCCGCGCCGATCACTCCGGAGCAGCGCAGGGAGTCGGGCATCGACGCCAAGCCCAAGGAGCGCGAGCGCGGCTGACCGGCCCGATTCTGGGTACGCTCGGATGTACCCAGAAGGAGACGGACCGGAAGCGAGGCGGGTTCGGCGTGGAGATGCTGCAGGGCCGACTGGCCGACCGGGACAGCTGGTCGGCGGTGGGCGTGTGCCCGATCGAGCGGACGATGAGCCTGCTGGGCACCAAGTCCGCGATGCTGCTGATGCGCGAGGCCTACTACGGCACCACCCGCTTCGAGGACTTCTGGCGCCGGGTGGGCATCACCAAGGCCGCCGCGGCCGCCCGGCTGGCCGAGCTCGTCGACGCCGGCCTGCTGACCCGCCGGCCCTACCGCGAACCGGGCCAGCGGGTGCGCGAGGAGTACGTGCTCACCCCGGCCGGGCTGGACTTCATGCCGGTGGTCTGGGCGCTGTTCGAGTGGGGTCGGCGCCACCTGCCCGACAGCGCCCCGCTGGAACTGGAGCACGCCGGCTGCGGCGCCCCGGCCGCAGTCGAGATGCGTTGCGCCGAAGGACATCCGGTGCCGCCCGAGGAACTGCGGGTGCGGCTGACCCGCACCGCGGCCCGGGTGGCGGGCGGCGCCGCGGACTGACCGACTGCGTACGGTGCTTGCGTGATGGTGCCTGGCCCGACCACCCCGGTCGCCGATCCGGACCGCCTGCTGGCGGCCTACCGCGCCGCGCTGGCCCAGCGGCCGCTGTTCGGGCCGGAGTCGCGCGGGTACGGGGCGGTCGGGGGTCATGACGAGTTCCTCGACCCCACCGGCGCGGTCCGCCCGGCCTGGCGCGAGGTCGCCGAGTGCCTGGCCGATCGCGGCGCCGCCGGACTGGACCGGCTGCGCGCCGCGGTCGCCGAGCTTGTCGAGAACGCCGGCATCAGCCACCTGCCGCCCGGCGCGGCCGCCCCGCAGCCCTGGCGGCTGGACGCCGTCCCGCTGATCATCGCCGCCGACGAGTGGGACTGGCTGGAGACCGGGCTGGTGCAGCGCGCCCGGCTGCTCGACGCGGTGCTGGCCGACCTCTACGGGCCCCGCCACGCCGTCACCAGCGGGGTGCTGCCGCCGCAGCTGCTGTTCGCCCACCCCGGCTACGTGCGCGCGGCCGCCGACATCCGGCTGCCCGGCCGGCACCAGCTGTTCCTGTACGCCTGCGACCTCGGCCGCGACGCCGACGGCGACTACCGGGTGCACGCCGACCGGACCCAGACGCCGGTCGGGGCGGCCTACGCCCTGGCCGGTCGGCGGGTGGTCGCGCACGGCTTCGCCGACCTCTACGAACGCATCGCACCCCGGCCGGCCTCGCCGTGGGCGCAGGCGCTGCGGCTGGCGCTCATCGACGCCGCCCCGGAGGGCGCCGACGAACCGACCGTGGTGGTGCTCGGCGCCGGCGGGGACCGCTTCGACGACGCCTACCTGGCCGGGGTGCTGGGCTTCCCGCTGGTGGAGAGCGCCGACCTGGTGGTGCGCGACGGGGCGCTGTGGATGCGCTCGCTGGGCACCCTCGAACGCGTCGACGTGGTGCTGCGCCGGGTCGACGCCCTCGACGCCGACCCGCTGGACCTGCGGCCCGACTCCCGCACCGGGGTGGCCGGGCTGGTCGAGGCGGCCCGCCGCGGCTCGGTCAGCGTGGTCAACACCCTGGGCAGCGGCATCCTGGAGAGCCCCGGGATCGGCCGGTTCCTGCCCGAGCTGGCCAAGCTGCTGCTCGACGAGGAACCGCTGCTGGCCGGGCCGGTGATGTACTGGGGCGGCATCGCCGCGGAACGCTCACACCTGCTGGCCAACCTCGACCGGCTGGTGCTGCGGCCGGTCGACGGCGCACCGGCGGTGTCCGGCGCGGCGCTGAGCGCCGCGCAGCGCGCCGAGTTGGCCACCCGCATCGAGGCCGAACCGTGGCGCTGGGTGGGCCAGGAGCCGCCGCTGCTGGCCACCGCCCCCACCGACTGCCGCCCGGGCGGGCTGACGGCCGCCGCCGTCGGGTTGCGGCTGTTCGCCGTCGCCCACCGCGGCGGCTACGTGCCGCTGGTCGGCGGGCTGGGCTACGTGCTGCCCGGCGACGGACCGACCTTCCCCAACCACGCGGTGGCCGCCAAGGACGTCTGGGTGCGCGCCCCGGCCCGCACCCAGGTGGGGGAGGGCGCGGCCCCGGCGCCGCGGATCGCCCCCAGCCCCACCCGCGCGGTCAGCTCGCCGCGGGTGCTGGCCGACCTGTTCCGGTTCGGTCGCTACGCCGAGCGCGCCGAGCAGACCGCCCGGTTGCTCACCGTCGTCCGGGAACGCCACCACGAGTACCGCTACCGCCAGCAGACCCCGGACGCGGCGTGCGTGCCGGTGCTGCTCGCCGCGCTGGGCCGGATCACCGGCACCGACCTCGACCCGGCCGGGGCCGACGTGCCCGGGCTGCTGCTGGCGCTGACCGCCGACCCGGGCCGGCCCGGCTCGCTGGTCGCGGCGGTGCGTGAGCTCGGCCGCGCCGCCCGGGCGGTGCGCGACCAGATGTCCAACGACACCTGGATGGTGCTCGCCGCGGTGGAGCGCGCCCTGGCCCGCCGCCCCGACCCCGGCGACCCGGCCGCCGTCGAGACCTACCTGGCCGGCGCGCACAGCCGCACCCTGGGCGGCATGCTGGCGCTGTCCGGGGTGGCCGCCGAGTCGATGGTCCGCGACGTCGGCTGGTGCATGGCCGACATCGGCAAGCGCATCGAGCGCGCCCGCTGGATCACCCGCCTGCTGGGCGCGACGCTGACCACCGTGCGCGACCCGGCCGCCGACCGCGCCGTCACCGAGGCGGTGCTGGTGGTCTGCGAGTCGGCGATCATGTACCGGCGCCGCCATCCGGCCGGCGACGGCATCGCCGGGGTCGCCGAGCTGGTGCTGCTGGCCGCCGACAACCCGCGCTCGCTGGCCCACCAGTTCGCCGTGCTGCACGACCGGCTGGGTGCCCTGCCCGGCGCCCCGGCCGCCGGGCCGCTGCAGCGCCGCGCCGACGAGCTGGCCGCCCGGCTGCGCCGGGTGGACCCGGCCGACCTGCAGGAGGCCGGCGCCGACGGCCACCGCGCCGAACTGGCCGGGCTGCTCGACGAACTCGGCGCCGGCCTGGACGAGCTCACCGAGCTGATCGTGCGCACCGGGCTGTCGGTGCCCGGCCACATGCAGCCGATCTGGGGCCCGGACGAACGGCGGGTGCTGCCGTGAGGCGTTACGCGATCACCCACCGCACCGTCTACCGCTACGACGGCGACGTGCGCAGCTCCTACGGCCGCGGTTTCCTCACCCCGCGCGACACCCCGCGGCAGCGCTGCCTGAGCCACCGGCTGACCATCGACCCGGCCCCGGCCGACCGGTCGACCAGCCGCGACGTCTACGGCAACATCAGCACCTACTTCCATGTCACCGAACGGCACCGGGTGCTGACGGTGACCAGCGAGGCGCTCGTGGAGGTGGCCCCGCCGCCGCCCGGCCACTACGACGACGCCGCGGCCCGGGTGCCCTGGGAACGGGCCCGCCCGGCCGGGCAGGGTGGGGCGGCGGCGGTCGAGTTCACCCTGGATCTCGACCCACCGGAGATCACCGAGGCGGTGCGCGCCTACGCCGCACCGAGTTTCGTGCCCGGCCGCCCGCTGGTCGAGGTGCTGCGCGAGCTGACCGGCCGCATCCACGCCGACTTCACCTACCGCTCCGGGGCCACCACCGTGTCCACCCGGGTGGCCGAGGTTTTGGCCGCGCGGGAAGGGGTATGCCAGGACTTCGCGCGGCTGGCGATCGCCTGCCTGCGCGCCAACGGCCTTGCCGCAAGCTACGTCTCGGGGTACCTGGCGACCGACCCGCCCCCCGGAAAGGAACGGATGGTGGGCGCGGACGCGACACACGCCTGGGCCGCGGTGTGGACCCCGCAGCGCTGGCTGGGCCTGGACCCGACCAACAACACGCTCACCGACGAGCGCTACATCGTCGTCGCGCACGGCCGCGACTACATCGACGTCCCACCGCTGCGCGGCATCATCTTCACCGACTCCGGCCACAGCGAGATCGAGGTCTCGGTCGACGTGGCCCCGCTCGCCGTGCATCCCGATGCGTGACCTGGGCTGCCCCCGCTGCGGGCAGCGGCTGGCCTTCGAGAACTCGCGCTGCCTGCACTGCGGGGCCGAGGTCGGATTCGACCCGGCGGCCCTGGCCTTCCGGGAGCGCACCGCCGAGCGCGACTGGTGCGCCAACCGCGGCCTGGCCCAGTGCAACTGGCTGGCCGAGCCGGGCCGGCCGCAGTGCCTGTCCTGCGCGTTGACGCGGACCCGGCCGGCCGACGACGACACCGCCGCGCTGGCCGCGTTCGCCGCCGCCGAAACCGCCAAGCGCCGGCTGGTCGCCGAACTGGTCGAGCTCGGCCTGCCGATCGCCGGCCGCGACGCCGACCCCGAGCGCGGCCTGGCCTTCGACCTGCTGTCCAGCCGCGACGCGGGGGTGGTCACCGGGCACGCCGACGGCGTGATCACGCTGGACCTCGCCGAGGGCGACGACGTGCACCGGGAGCGGGTGCGGGTGGCGCTCGACGAGCCCTACCGCACCCTGCTCGGCCACTTCCGCCACGAGATCGGGCACTGGTACTACACCGTGCTCGTCGCACCCGATCCGGGCCGGCGGCGCCGGTTCGCCGAACTGTTCGGCGACCCCGACACCGACTACCGGGCCGCCCTGGACCGGCACTACCGGGACGGCCCGCCGCCGGACTGGAACGGTCGGCACGTGTCGGCCTATGCCACCATGCACCCCGCCGAGGACTGGGCCGAGACCTTCGCCCACTATCTGCACATCCGCGACACCCTCGACACCGCCGCGGCCTTCGGGTCGGCCCCGGCCGCGGGCGGGCTGTCCGGCGGGGCGGACTTCGACACCCTGATCGCGCTGTGGCTGCCGCTGACCTGGGCGCTCAACATGCTCAACCGCTCCATGGGCCGGCCCGACCTGTACCCGTTCGTGCTCGCCCCGCCGGTGCTGGACAAGATGCGCTGGGTGCACACGGTCGTCGAAGCGGGCGCCGTCGGGGCCGGGTCATAGGATCGGCCGGTGGCTGATCGCTATGGCAGAGATGTCCTGGCCGACAACCCGCACCGCCGGCCCCGCTCGGTCGAGCACCCCGTCGAGCTCGGGCTGGTCGTCGAGGACGTCGAGACCGGATTCGTCGGTGCGGTGGTGCACGTCGAGTTCGACCGGATGCAGCTGGAGGACCGGCACGGCCGGGTGAAGTCGTTCCCGATCGGGCCCGGCTACCTCATCGACGGCAAGCCGGTCATCCTCACCAAACCCCGCAAGCCCGCCCCGCAGCGGCCCACCCGCACCAGGTCCGGCTCGATCGCCGTGCCCGGGCAGCGGGCCCGGGTGGCGCGGGCCAGCCGCATCTACGTCGAGGGCCGTCACGACGCCGAACTCGTCGAACAGGTCTGGGGCGACGACCTGCGCATCGAGGGCGTGGTGGTCGAACACCTCGGCGGCATCGACGATCTGGCCGACATCGTGGCCGAGTTCCGGCCCGGTCCCGGGCGGCGGCTCGGCGTGCTCGTCGACCACCTCGTCGCCGGCTCCAAGGAGTCGCGCATCGCCGAGCAGGTGCGTCGCGGCCCCGGCGGCGAGCACACCCTGGTCGTCGGGCACCCGTTCATCGACATCTGGCAGGCGGTCAAACCGGCCCGGCTGGGGCTGGCGGCCTGGCCGGAGATCCCGCGCGGCACCGACTGGAAGACCGGTGTCTGCCGGGCGCTGGGCTGGCCGCACGCCGACCAGGCCGACATCGCCGCGGCCTGGCAGCGCATCCGCGGCCGGGTGCGGGACTGGACCGACCTGGAACCGGCGCTGATCGGCCGGGTCGAGGAACTCATCGACTTCGTCACGGCCACCGACTAGCGGTCGCCGTTGGAGTGGTAAGCCTGGAACCGTGTCCGACAGCCTCTTCGACCTGCCCGGCGGCGCACCCGAACCGGCGCCCGCCGGCGGTCTGTACGACACCGGCCCGAACGTGCCGCTGGCCGTTCGCATGCGGCCGGCCAGCCTCGACGAGGTGGTCGGCCAGGACCACCTGCTGAAGCCGAACTCGCCGCTGCGCCGGCTGGTGCAGGGCACCGGGGCGGCGTCGGTCATCCTCTACGGCCCGCCCGGCACCGGCAAGACCACCCTGGCCTCGCTGATCTCGCAGGCCACCGGGCGGCGGTTCGAGATGCTCTCGGCGCTGTCGGCCGGGGTCAAGGAGGTGCGCGAGGTCATCGACGCGGCGCGGCGGGCCGCCGTGCAGGGCCGGCAGACCGTGCTGTTCATCGACGAGGTGCACCGCTTCAACAAGGCCCAGCAGGACGCGCTGCTGGCCGCGGTGGAGAACCGGGTGGTGCTGCTCGTCGCGGCCACCACCGAGAACCCGTCGTTCTCGGTGGTCGCGCCGCTGCTGAGCCGCTCGCTGATCCTGCAGCTGCAGCCGCTCGGCCCGGACGCGGTGCGCACCGTGCTGCGCCGCGCCATCACCGACCCGCGCGGTCTGGGCGGGCGGGTCGAGGTCGACGACGACGCGGTCGAGCTCATCGTGCAGCTGTCGGCCGGCGACGCCCGCCGGGCGCTGACCGCGTTGGAGGTGGCCGCCGAGGAGACCGACCGGGTCACCGTCGAGACCGTCGAGCAGTCGTTGGACCAGGCCGCGGTGCGCTACGACCGCGACGGCGACCAGCACTACGACGTGATCAGCGCCTTCATCAAGAGCGTGCGCGGCTCCGACGTCGACGCCGCACTGCACTACCTGGCCCGGATGCTGGTGGCGGGGGAGGACCCGCGGTTCATCGCGCGCCGGCTGATGATCCTGGCCAGCGAGGACATCGGGATGGCCGACCCGTCGGCGCTGCAGACCGCGGTGGCCGCGGCGCAGACCGTGCAGCTGATCGGCATGCCCGAGGCGCAACTCACCCTCGCCCACGCCACCGTGCACCTGGCCACCGCGCCGAAGTCCAACGCGGTCACCACCGCGCTGTTCGCCGCGATCGCCGACGTCAAGGCCGGCAAGGCCGGCCCGGTGCCGGCGCACCTGCGCGACGGTCACTACTCCGGGGCGGCGCGGCTCGGTCACGCCCAGGGCTACAAGTACTCCCACGACCACCCGGACGGGGTGGTGGCACAGCAGTACCCGCCCGACACCCTGGTCGGCGTGGACTACTACCAGCCGACCGGGCGCGGGCGGGAACGCGACCTGGTCGAACGGGTGCAGCGCCTGCGGGCGATCATCCGCCGCAGGCGCTGACCCGTGCGCCCGGGTTTCGGGGTCCGGCTAGTGCCCGATCGCCCCGGGCCGACGCCGGCCCATGATCGCGGCAGCGATCGCCACCCCGATCACCGCGACCACGAGCTGCACCAGCAACTCCAGCCAGTCCACCCCGCTGGTGGCGGTGGGGATGCCGATGGCACGGGCGATCGCGGTCCCGATCAGTGCCGACACGATGCCGACCAGCACCGTGACGATCACGCCGATGTTCTGCTTGCCCGGTAGCACCAACCGGGCCAGGGCGCCGATGACGGCGCCGATGATGATTGCGCTGATGATGGCGGTGACGGTCATGTGTTCCTCCTGGGTAGCCGGTGCAGTGCAGATACCCGTCGCCGCAACGGCGCAAACCGATCTCGATCAGACCAGCTCGGGCACCCCGAGTCCGGCGACCGCCAGCTCGAACTCGGCGACGTCGACCGCCTCGGCGCCGAGCTCGCGCAGCCGGGCGGTGCGCAGTGCGGTGGCCGCGTCGCGGTTGCGGTCCAGCGCGGCGAAGCCGTCGAATGTCGTGGACGACACCGCCCGTCGCGCGCCGCGGTCGATCAGCAGACTCGCGCTGCAGAACCCGTCCAACCGCTCCAGCGCGGGCAGCACCTCGGTGCGGTAGAAGTCCAGCGCGTGCCGGATCCGGTCCGGGACCACCTTGATCCAGGTGGCCCGCACGCAGGCCCCGGCGCCGCCGGGGTGGTCGCGGTGCAGAACCGCGACCTCCCAGTCCTCGATCGCGATGCAGGTGCCGCCGAAGGCCGCGACGGCGTCCTCGCGGATCGGGCCGACCGCGTCCGCGCCCGCCGCCAGTGCCTCGGCGCCGTCCCAGGCGCTGGTGGCGATGCACTGCCCGGTGTCGCGGTCCACCAGCAGCGACAGCCCGACGAAACCGGGCATCGCCTGCAACCGGGGGATCGCCTCGGACCGGATGTGCGCGACGCCCGCGTCGATGCGGGACGGATGCGCCTGGATTGTGGTCGAGCGTGCGAACATCGCCCACCCCCTCGGTCGGGGCGGCGCCCCACCGGCGCCGCCGGTACCACGTTCCAGCCTCCTCCGCGCGGGCGTTGATCGCTACCGTTGAGGGCGTGGAATCGCAGGTGCTCGAGGTCGACACCGCCCGGCGGCGCATCGTCGACCTGACCGACGAGGTGCGGGCGTTCTGCGCGTCGCGCGCCGACGGGTTGTGCAACGTGTTCGTGCCGCACGCCACCGCCGGGGTGGCGATCATCGAGACCGGCGCGGGGTCGGACCATGACCTCGTCGACACCCTGGAGCGGTTGCTGCCGCGCGACGACCGCTACCGGCACCGGCACGGCTCGCCCGGCCACGGCGCCGACCACGTGCTGCCCGCCCTGGTGTCGCCGTCGGTGACGGTGCCGGTGCAGGGCGGGCGCCCGCTGCTGGGCACCTGGCAGAGTGTGGTGCTGGTGGACCTCAACCGCGACAACCCGCGGCGGACGGTGCGATTGAGTTTCCTGGCGGGTTAGGGCTTCCTCGGGGGACGGGGCGACAGGTCGGGCCGGTAGTGTAGTGCGGTCGAACATTGCCGGAACGGCCAGAACAGGACAGTAGGGACGTGCAGACACACGAGATCAGGAAGCGCTTCCTCGATCACTTCGTGAAGGCGGGCCACACCGAGGTGCCCAGCGCCTCGGTGATTCTCGACGACCCCAATTTGTTGTTCGTCAACGCCGGCATGGTGCAGTTCGTGCCCTACTTCCTGGGCCAGCGCACCCCGCCGTTCACCCGGGCCACCAGCGTGCAGAAGTGCATCCGCACGCCGGACATCGACGAGGTCGGCAAGACCACCCGGCACAACACCTTCTTCCAGATGGCCGGCAACTTCAGCTTCGGCGACTACTTCAAGCGCGAGGCCATCGGGTACGCCTGGGACCTGTTGACCAAGTCGGTCGACGCCGGCGGCTACGGGTTCGACCCGCAGCGGCTGTGGGTGACGGTCTATCTCGACGACGACGAGGCCGCCGAGCTGTGGCAGGAGGTGGCCGGTGTGCCGGCCGAGCGCATCCAGCGCCGCGGCATGGCCGACAACTACTGGTCGATGGGCATCCCGGGGCCGTGCGGGCCGTGTTCGGAGATCTACTTCGACCGTGGCCCCGACTACGGGGTCGACGGCGGTCCGGTCGCCAACGAGGACCGCTACATCGAGATCTGGAACCTGGTGTTCATGCAGAACGAGCGCGGCGCCGGGCCGGCCAAGGAGGGCTACGAGATCCTCGGCCCGCTGCCGCGCAAGAACATCGACACCGGCATGGGCGTGGAGCGGGTGGCCTGCATCCTGCAGGGCGTCGACAACGTCTACGAGACCGACCTGGTGCGCCCGGTGATCGACACCGTCGCCGCGCTCGCGCCGCGCGGCTACGGCCAGGGCAACCACGACGACGACGTGCGCTACCGGATCATCGCCGACCACTCCCGCACCGCGGCGATCCTGATCGGCGACGGGGTCACCCCCGGCAACGACGGCCGCGGCTACGTGCTGCGCCGGCTGCTGCGCCGGATCATCCGCTCGGCCCGGCTGCTGGACATCAACAGCCCGATCGTCGGCGACCTGATGGCCACCGTGCGCGACGCCATGGGCCCGAGCTACCCGGAGTTGGTCAGCGACTTCGACCGCATCCACCGCATCGCGGTGGCCGAGGAGACCGCGTTCAACCGCACCCTGGCGTCGGGGTCGCGGCTGTTCGAGGAGGCCGCCCGCACCACCAAGGCGTCCGGCTCCACGGTGCTGAGCGGCAAGGACGCGTTCACCCTGCACGACACCTACGGCTTCCCGCTCGAGCTCACCCTGGAGATGGCCGCCGAGGCCGGGCTGTCGGTGGACGAGGAGGGCTTCCGCGGCCTGATGGCCGAGCAGCGGGCCCGGGCCAAGGCCGACGCCGCCGCCCGCAAGCAGGCGCACGCCGACCTGTCGGAGTACCGCGAGCTCATCGACGCCGGCCCCACCGAGTTCACCGGATTCGACGAACTGTCCAGTGAGGCAACGATTCTGGGCATCTTCGTGAACGGCCGGCGGGTGCCGGTGGTGTCGCACCGGCAGCGCAGCGGCGACGAGCCGCCGGTCGACCGGGTCGAATTGGTGCTGGACCGCACCCCGCTGTACGCCGAGTCCGGCGGCCAGATCGCCGACGAGGGCACCATCACCGGCACCGGGGCCTCGAGCACCGCCCGGGCCGCGGTCACCGACGTGCAGAAGATCGCCCGCACGCTGTGGGTGCACCGGGTCAACATCGAGTCCGGCGAGTTCGTCGAGGGCGACACCGTGGTGGCCGCGGTGGATCCGGCCTGGCGCAAGGGCGCGACCCAGGGCCACTCCGGCACCCACCTGGTGCACGCCGCGCTGCGGCAGGTGCTCGGTCCAAACGCGGTGCAGGCCGGCTCGCTGAACCGGCCCGGCTACCTGCGCTTCGACTTCAACTGGCAGGGCCCGCTCAGCGACGAGCAGCGCACCCGGATCGAGGAGGTCACCAACGAGGCGGTGGTGGCCGACTACGAGGTGCACACCTTCATCGAGGACCTCGAGAAGGCCAAGGCCATGGGCGCCATGGCGATGTTCGGCGAGAAGTACCCCGAGAAGGTGCGCGTCGTGGAGATCGGCGGGCCGTTCTCGCTGGAGCTGTGCGGCGGCACGCACGTGCAGCACTCCGCCCAGATCGGCCCGGTCACCATCCTCGGCGAGTCCTCGGTGGGCTCCGGGGTGCGCCGGGTGGAGGCCTACGTCGGCCTGGACTCGTTCCGGCACCTGGCCAAGGAGCGCGCGCTGATGGCCGCGGTCGCGTCGTCGCTGAAGGTGCCGTCGGACCAGGTGCCCGAGCGGGTGGCCAACCTGGTCGACCGGTTGCGCGCCGCCGAGAAGGAGATCGAGCGGATGCGACTGGAGAAGGCCCGCGCCGCGGCCGCCGAGGCGGTCGCCGGGGCGGAGCGGGTCGGCGAGGTCAAGCTCGTCGCCCAGCGCGTGGAGGCCGGGATCTCCGCCGGCGACCTGCGCGGCCTGGCCGCCGACGTGCGCAACCGGGTCGGCTCGGATCCCGCCGTGGTGGTGCTGCTGGCCGTCGGCGACGACGACAGCGTGCCGTTCGTGGTGGCGGTCAACCAGGCCGCCCAGGAGCGCGGCCTGAGCGCCAACGACCTGGTGCGCACGCTGGGCGCGGCCCTGGGCGGGCGGGGCGGCGGCAAACCCGACATGGCGCAGGGCTCCGGGCGGGGCGCGGCCGGGATCGATGCCGCGCTGGCGGCGGTGCGCGCGGAACTCGAGCGGAGCTAGCCCGGTGCCCGGCCCCGACGACCGGCTCCCGGATCGGCCAGGCGAGACCCTCGATCCGCCCGACCCGGGCCGTGGACGGCGCCTCGGCGTCGATGTCGGCACGGTGCGGATCGGGGTGGCCGTCAGCGACCCGGACGGCATCCTGGCCACCCCGCTGGAGACGGTGCGCCGGGACCGGGCCGGCGGGCACATCGCCCGGCTGGCCGAGCTCGTCGCCGAACACGGCGCGGTGGAGGTGATCGTGGGCCTGCCGCGCACGCTGCGCGACCGGGCCGGCGACTCGGCCCGCGATGCCGTGAACGTCGCCGACCGGCTGGCCCGGCGCATCGCCCCGGTGCCGGTGCGGCTGGCCGACGAACGGCTCACCACGGTGGTGGCGCAGCGCTCGCTGCGGGAGGCCGGGGTGCGCGCCAAGGGGCAGCGCCGGGTGATCGACCAGGCCGCGGCGGTGGGCATCCTGCAGGGCTGGCTGGACCAACGACGGGCGGTGTCGGCGGCGACCGAGAGAGGTTGCGATGACTGAGGATTGGCAACACGATCGGGCGCAGCCGGTGCCGGTGGGCCCGCCGCGGCGGGTGCGCTCGCGGCGGGAGCGGCTGCGCGAGCAGCGGGCCCGGCGGCGCCGCCGGATCGCCACCGGGGTCAGCGTGGCCGCGCTCATCGTGGTGGTGATCGGCGTGGTGTTCCTCGGGTCGCGGTTGTGGCACGGCATGTTCGGCGGCACCGACGACTACGCCGGCGACGGGGTGGCCGACGTGGTGATCGAGGTCCGCGACGGCGACACCACCACCGCCATCGGCGAGACGCTGCGCCGGGCCAACGTGGTGGCCACCGTGAAGGCCTTCGTCGCCGCCGCCGCCGGCAACGAGGCGATCTCGTCGATCCAGCCCGGCTTCTACAAGGTGCGCACCGAGATCCCGGCCGCCGACGCGGTCGCCCGGCTGGCCGACCCGCAGAACCGGGTGGGCCGGCTGGTGATCCCGGAGGGCCGCCAGCTCGACGACACCACCGACGTCAAGACCAACGCCGTCACCTCGGGCATCCTCAGCCTGATCGCCCGGGCCAGCTGTGTGAGCCTGGACGGCGACCGGCACTGTGTGACCGTCGAGCAGCTGCGCGACGCCGCGGCCAACAGCCCGATCGAGGCGCTGCGGGTGCCGGACTGGGCCGCTCCGGCGGTGCACGCCATGGGCGACGACCACCGCCGCATCGAGGGGCTGATCGCCCCGGGCGCGTGGAACATCGACCCATCGGCCGACGCCCGCCAGATCCTGGCCACGCTCATCGCGGACAGCGCGCAGCGCTACGCCCAAGCCGGGCTGCTCGACGCCGGCCGGGCCGTCGGGATGGACCCGTACCAGGTGCTGACGGTGGCCTCGCTGGTGCAGCGCGAGTCGCAGCCGGACGATTTCGGCAAGGTGGCCCGGGTGATCTACAACCGGCTCGCGGTGGACCAGAAGCTGGAGTTCGACTCCACGGTCAACTACCCGCTGGACCGCCAGGAGGTGGCCACCACCGACGAGGACCGGGCCCGGCCCACCCCGTGGAACACCTATGTGCGCCAAGGGCTCCCGGCCACCCCGATATGCTCTCCGAGTGATCCGGCGCTGGCGGCGGCCGAACACCCCGCCCCCGGCGACTGGCTGTACTTCGTGACCATCGACATGCAGGGCACCACGTTGTTCACCCGCGACTACGACCAGCATCTGGCCAACATCGAGGTGGCGCTGGACAACGGTGTGCTCGACAGCGCCCGATGACCGCGCGTAGAGCGGCGGTGCTCGGCTCGCCGATCCGCCATTCCCGTTCCCCGCAACTGCATCTGGCGGCCTACCGGGCGCTGGGCCTGACCGGCTGGAGCTACGAGCGCATCGAGTGCACCGCCGAGCAGCTGCCCGGCGTGGTCGGCTCGGCCGGCCCGGAGTGGGTCGGGTTCTCGGTGACCATGCCCGGCAAGTTCGCCGCGCTGGCGTTCGCCGACGAGCGCACCGACCGGGCCGAGCGGGTCGGCTCGGCCAACACCCTGGTGCGCCGCGACGGCGGCTGGCTGGCCGACAACACCGACATCGACGGGGTCAAGGGCGCGCTCGGCGGCGTGCCGGGCGCGGCCGGCCGCGCCGCCATGGTGGTCGGCGCCGGCGGCACCGCACCGGCCGCGGTGGTGGGACTCGTCGAGCTCGGTGTCGAGGAGATCGTCGTCGCCGCCCGCAACCCGGACAAGGCCGCGCCGCTGGTCGAGTTGGCCACCGGGCTGGGCGCGACCGCCCGGTGGTGCGACCTGACCGGCGGTGGCCTGGCCGAAGCGGTCGCCGGGGTGCAGGCCGTGGTGAGCACCATCCCCGCCGACGCCGCCGCGGGCTACGCCCCGGCGCTGGCGGCCGCCCCGGTGCTGCTGGACGTGATCTACGACCCGTGGCCCACCCCGCTGGCCGGTGCCGTACGGGCCGCCGGGGGCCGGGTGATCGACGGGCTGGAGATGCTGTTGCACCAGGCGTTCACCCAGGTGGAGCTGTTCACCGGCCTGCCCGCCCCGAAAGAGGCGATGCGGGCCGCGCTGCGCGCACCCTAGGTTCGGGATGTGGGGGTCGTACTGCTGGCGGCGGTGCTGGCCTGGTTCGCCGCGCTGACCGTCTGGGACATCCGCCGGCGCCGGCTGCCCGACGCGCTGACGCTGCCGGGTGCGGCGGCGGTGTTGGCCGGGGCGGCGCTGACCGGACACGGGCCGGCCGCCCTGCTCGGCGGCGCCGGGCTGGGGCTGCTCTATCTGCTGGTGTCGCTGGCCCGCCCGGGCGCGCTCGGCGGCGGCGACGTGAAGCTCGCGGTGGGCACCGGGGCGCTGGCCGGGATCTGCGGGCCGCACGCCTGGTTGTTCGCGGCGCTGGCCGCGCCGCTGTTCACCGCCGGCTGGGCGGTCGTCGCGCTGGTGCGGCGCGCCGGGCCGACCGTGCCGCACGGGCCGGCGATGTGTGCGGCCACCGCGCTGGTGCTGGTGCCCGTCCTGCTGTGAAATGCGCGCGGCCGAGCCGGAATCCGGCTCGGCCGCGAATCGGTCCAGCAGGCCCGGGCGTCAGAGCACGCCGGAGATCTCCGCCTCGACCGGGATGCCGCAGCGGTTGCGCAGATCGACCGCGGGCTGGCGGATGACATCCAGTTCGGCCTTGACCTGCGGGTTCTCGGCGAGGTAGGCCTTGGTCTTGGCGGCCACGTCCTTCTTGTTCTGGCCCTGCAGGCTGGTGAAGAACGCGTTGACGTCCGGGTGGGTCCACAGGTAGGCGGACATGTGCGCCGAAACCCCGGTCATCACCGCGGTCACGTCGGCGGTCGTGCAGTTCGGCGGTTCGGCACCGGCGGTCGCCGCACCGCCGAACAGCGCGGCCCCGGCCGCGACGGCGACGGCGGCACCGCGGCCGAGCGAACGAGCGAAAGTCTTCATGTGGCTCCTCAGTCGTTGCATCCGGATTCCGCTGTCAACCTTAACGTGCGGGAATTTGTCGGGCGAGGAAACGCGGCGTGCGGGTTTGCCACTGTGTAGGATTCGCCTTGTCGACGAAAGGAAAACATCGACCATGTCGCAGATTCGCAAGCTTCTCGTCGCGGGCGCGGCCGGGCTGGGAATGGCAGCCGGGCTGGCGTTCGCGCCGACCGCCGCCGCCGAACCGTCGCTGCTGCCGCAGTGTGAGACCGTCGGCGGCAGTTCCGTGACCGGTGGTCAGACCACCGAGTGCGCGACCGAGGGCAACGCGCAGATCGTCTCGACCCCGCCGGTCTACCCGGGTGAGTACTTCTGGGGCTTCCCGGGTTTCGGGTTCATTCCCTGATCGGTCGGCACACCCCGACCGTTCCGGTGCACCCGAACCGGACGAAACCCCGGCGGATCCTGCCGCAGTTGCTGCGGCAGGATCCGCTGTCTTTCACCGGGTTTTGCCGGCGGTCGCGAGGTCGTCACCGAACCACTTCTGCTTGATGAGCTGGTAGGTGCCGTCCTCGCGCATCCGGTACAGCACCTGGTTGACCGGCTTGCGCAGCGGCGAGTTGAGCGCGAGCGCGAAGCCCTGGTGCTCGTCGCGGAACATCGGGCCGGCGGTGACCGCCACGCCCTGACCGCGGTGGGCGACGTAGTAGCGCAGCACCGGCGCGTCGTAGACCACGGCGTCGTAGCCGTCGTTGCGCAGCAGATCGTAGGACTGCTCGATGGTGTCGGTCTTGGTCGTGCCGATGCCCATGCCGTCGAGATACATGGCCGCGGTGGTGCCGGCGACGGTGGCCACCTTCTTGCCGTAGAGGTCGGCCGGACCGTTGATCTGGGCGTCGAGCTTGGTGACGGTCAGGGTGGCGCTCAGGCTCGCGGTGTAGAACGAGACGAACACGATGCCGGCGAAACTCCAGATCACCGCGATCGTCCGGGTGAGCGGTTTGGAGGCGAAGAGGCTCTGCCGGCCGATGAGTGCGCTGATGCCCCACTCGAAGGACTGCAGGATGCCGGGCAGGTAGGTACGTGCCACCCGGGGCTGCTCGCCGCGCCGCTCGACGAGCCAGAAGATGTGCGCGGGCAGCACACTCATCGCCATGGCCACGCCGAGCCAGATCAGCATGGGGCGGGAGAACAGCAGGCCGAAGAAGCCGTTGAAGGCCGGGGTGGTCGGGCTCGGGTCGTGGGCGGGAACGATGATCTGCAGCCCGGCCTCCAGCGTGGGGTGCGAGAAGTCGAAGCTCATCTGCCGGTCGGCGGTGATCGAGATGGCGCCCACCGCGACGTCGGCCGCGCCGGTGCGGACCGCGTCGAGCTGGCCGCGCACGTTGTCGGTCATCACGTACTCGGTCTCCCAGCCCAGTCGCCGGGCGACCTCCTCCCACAGGTCGATGCTGAACCCGGTGAGCTGGGTGCCGTTGGTGCGCAGGACGAACGGCTCCAGGGTGTGCACCACCACCCGGACCGGTTCGGTGCGCGGGTCGGTGGACGGGTCGCCGTCCGGCTGGGCGGACCCGGCGCCGACCGGCCCGAAGGTCAACAGGGCGAACAGGATCGCGGCCAACGCCGGCAGTCGGTGACGCATCCTCACGTGCGCTATCCTGCTGCATCGCCGCGCGTTCGTGTGGGAACGGCGTGCGGGAGAATCGGGTGATGAGCACCGACCCCGTCTCCGCCACCGTGACCGTCGCCGACCTGGAGGTCGCCTACACCCGCACCGGGGCCGGCGCGCCGGTGGTGTTCGTCCACGGCCTGGGCCAGGACCGGCACAGCTGGCGGCCGGTACTGGACGCGCTGGACGGGGTCACCGGCTACGCCTACGACCTGCGCGGGCACGGCGACACCCCGCTCGGTCGCGCCGACGGCACCCTGGCCCAACTGCGCGACGACCTGCTCGGCTTCCTCGCCGCCGTCACCGGCCCGGCGATCTGTGTGGGGTTCTCGCTGGGCGGCACGGTGGTGCTCGCCGCCGCGGCCGAACGGCCCGACCTGGTGACCGCGGTGGTCGGGCTGGGCACCTCCAGCGTGGTGGGCCGGGCCGCCAAGGCGTTCTACGAGCAGCGGGCGGCGCTGTTCGCCGAAGGCGACCGCGAGGCCAACCGGCAGGCGATGGTCGAGGACACCGCCGCGGCGCTGCACCGCCCCGATTCGGACGCCGCCGCGGTGGCCGCGGCCCGGCTCGCCGCGATCGGCGACGGGGCCGGGTTCGTCAACGCCGCCACCGCGATGGCCCGGATGGCCGACGAGCCGCTGACCCCGGCACTGGCCCGGATCGGCCCGGGCACCCCGGTGCGGCTCATCGGCGCCGACCACGACGCGCTGTGCCCGCGCCGGGCCGCCGACCTCATCCTCGAGGCCGTGCCGCACGCGACCTACGCCGAGGTCACCGACGCCGGCCATCTCATGCTCGTCGACCAGCCCGGCCAGGTCACCGCGCTGCTGCGCAGCGCCCTCAGAACGGCGGCGGCCGGCTGAGTTCGTCGACCAGACCGGCGTTTTCGCGCCGTTCGGCCGCGATCCGGCGGGCCAGCTGCTCGGCGCGGCTGCGCCCGCGCCGCGGCATCATCACCCCGCGCCCGGCGCGCGGCGGCGGGGCGGGCAGGTGCAACGGTCCGGTCGGCTCGCACAGCGCGGGGAAGTGCAGCGCACTGCCCGGCCGGGTGACGTAGCGGTGCCCGGTCGGGGCCGTCCACACCACGGTGCCGTCCGGGTGCTGCTCGTCGCGCCAGCCGTCCGGCCCGCCCCAGAACGTCTTGAGCAGATGATGTTCGCGGCACAGGCATTTGAGGTTCGACGGGTGGGTCGGGCCGAGGGGGTACGGCACGGTGTGGTCGAGGTCGCATGCCGTCGCCGGCCGGTCGCAGTTCGGGAACCGGCAGGTCAGGTCCCGGCAGCGGACGAACTCGGCCAGCGCCGCCGACGGCCGGTACCCGGGCTCGGGCGTCGGTGCCGGTCCGGGATGGCGTACCCGGAGAATCCGGGCGCGCTCGAGCACCGCGCGCAACAGCGGCGCGGGCAGCACCCCGCGGCCGAACACGTAGCCGTACGGCGCGGCCCCGGCCACGGTGTCGTCGGGTCCGCCGGTGACGGCGCCGGCGTCGGCCACCACGTGCACCACCACGTCGGGCGGGTCGGCGGCCGGGGCGGGGCAGTCGGGCCGGCCGCAGCGGCAGCCCGGCCGCCGGCCGGCCAGCAGTGCGGCGAGCGCGTCGCGGCGCCGCTCGCCGATGCTGCGCGGGTCGTCCGGGCACACGGCCCGGGCCAGCGCGTCGAGCCGCTGCTCGCCGGCCGCGGCGTCGGTGGACGCCAACAGCGCCCAGATGCTGGTGAATCCCGGCGGATCGGTCCGGCTGCCGAAGTCCACGTCCGCGCCGCGGGCCTTCCGCTCGGATCGGCGCAGCCCACCCGGATCGTGGCGCAACACGATCGCGTCCACCGCAGCTGCCGTCTTCTGTTCGGACAGCCGCGCCCACTGCGGTGCCCGGGCGGCCAGCTCGCCGTCCACGGCCGCCAGCGCGGCCGGGTCGGTGATCAGGTCGGTGCGGGCGACGATCGTGCGCACCGTCGCCTCGCTCACCAGGCCCAGCTCGAACAGCATGCCGAGCTTGGGGAACCGGTCCCGCAGCACCACGCCGCGGTGGGCCTGCGCCAGCGCCCGGCCGGCACCCACCCGCAGTGCCGCCGACAGTTCGGCGGCCACCGCGCGCGTCGGGTCGAGCCACCAGTCCGCCCGGTCCTCCGCCGTCACGCACCCGGTGCGGCGGACGAACAGCTCGGCGGCCGCGGCCAGCTTGCGGGCGCACACGGCGTTCTCCATCCGCACCAGCCCGGTCAGCACCTCGACGAGTGCCGCCTCGTCGAGCTCGCCGTACCGCCCGACGTCGGGCAGCACCCCGGTCAGCCCCTCCGGCGACAACATGTCGAACATGTGTTCGACGATAGGTCGTGGGTACGACAACCTGCGGCCATGGGAAGATGGGACGCGTGTTGCGATGGATTACGGCGGGTGAATCCCACGGGCGTGCGTTGGTGGCGGTGCTCGAGGGCATGGTCGCCGGCGTGCGGGTCACCTCCGAGGACATCGCGGAGCAACTGCGGCGCCGGCGGCTCGGCTACGGCCGCGGCGCCCGGATGAAGTTCGAACAGGACCAGGTCACCGTCCTGGGCGGGGTGCGCCACGGGCTGACCCTCGGCGGGCCGGTCGCCATCGAGATCGGCAACACCGAGTGGCCCAAGTGGGAGACCGTGATGTCGCCCGACCCGGTCGACCCGGCCGACCTGGCCGGCAGCGCCCGCAACGCGCCGCTGACCCGGCCCCGGCCCGGCCACGCCGACTACGCCGGGATGCTCAAGTACGGCTTCGACGACGCCCGTCCGGTGCTCGAGCGCGCCAGCGCCCGCGAGACCGCCGCCCGGGTGGCCGCCGCGACGGTGGCCCGCAACTTCCTCGAACAGGCGCTCGGTGTACAGATCGTCTCGCACGTCATCTCCATCGGCGCCTCCGAGCCCTATGTCGGGCCGCCGCCCACCGCCGCCGACCTGGCCGCCGTCGACGCCAGCCCGGTGCGTGCCTTCGACAAGGACGCCGAGGCGTCGATGATCGCCGAGATCGAGGCCGCCAAGCGAGACGGCGACACCCTGGGCGGGGTGATCGAGGTCGTCGCGCACGGGCTGCCGATCGGCCTCGGCTCGTTCACCAGCGGTGAGGACCGGCTCGACGCCCAGCTCGCCGCGGCGGTGATGGGCGTGCAGGCGATCAAGGGCGTGGAGATCGGCGACGGCTTCGAGACCGCGCGCCGGCGCGGCAGCGCGGCCCACGACGAGATCTTCCCGGGCCCCGGCGGGGTCACCCGCACCACCAACCGGGCCGGCGGGCTGGAGGGCGGCATGACCAACGGCCAGCCGCTGCGGGTGCGTGCCGCGATGAAACCGATCTCCACGGTGCCGCGGGCGCTGTCGACCATCGACATGGCCACCGGCGAGCAGGCCGCGGCGATCCACCAACGCTCCGACGTGTGCGCGGTGCCGGCCGCCGGCGTGGTGCTGGAGGCGATGGTGGCGCTGGTGCTGGCCCGGGCCGCGCTGCAGAAGTTCGGCGGCGACTCGCTGACCGAGACCCGCACCAACCTCGACGCCTACCTGCGTGCGGTCGCCGAGCGCGTCCCGGCACGGGTTGCGCAGGCCTCGGGCTGATGGCCCCGAAAGCGGTGCTGGTGGGGCTGCCGGGATCGGGGAAGTCCACCATCGGCCGGCGGCTCGCCAAGGCGCTCGGGGTGCCGTTTTTGGACACCGACGCCGCCATCGAGGAGCGGACCGGGCGCACCATCCCGGAGATCTTCGCCGCCGACGGCGAACCGGGATTCCGCCGCATCGAGGAGGAGGTCGTCCGCGACGCGCTGAACACCCACGACGGGGTGCTCTCGCTCGGCGGCGGGGCGGTCACCACTCCCGGGGTGCGCCAGGCGCTGGCCGGCCACACCGTGGTCTACCTGGAGATCAGCGCGGCCGAGGGCATCCGGCGCACCGGCGGCAGCAACGCCCGTCCGCTGCTGGCCGGACCGGACCGCGCCGAGCGCTACAAGCAGCTCGCCGCCCAGCGCGCCCCGCTGTACCGGCGGGTGGCCACCATCCGGATCAACACCAACCGGCGCAACCCCGGCGCGGTGGTGCGCCAGATCGTCGAACGCCTGCAGAACCCCACGCCGGCGCAGCCCCGCCGGCGGCGCCGCCCGGCACCCGCCGGTGCCGCGGCGAAGTCGACCACGCAGCCCGAAACCAAAGGGACACAAGATGACTGACACGGTGACCGTCGACGTCCACGTCGACCCGCCCTACCCGGTGCTGATCGGTTCCGGGGTGCTCGGCGAACTCGACCGGTTCGCCGCCGGCCGCCACCGGGTCGCGGTGGTGCACCAGCCGGTGCTCGCGGCGACCGCCGAGCGGATTCGCAAACACCTGGCCGACAACGGGATCGACGCGCACCGCATCGAGATCCCGGACGCCGAGGCGGGCAAGGACCTGCCGGTGGTCGGCTACATCTGGGAGGTGCTCGGCCGGATCGGGCTGGGCCGCAAGGATCTCGTCGTCAGTCTGGGCGGGGGAGCGGCCACCGACGTCGCCGGGTTCGCCGCCGCCACCTGGCTGCGCGGCGTCGACGTGGTGCACATCCCCACCACGCTGCTGGGTATGGTCGACGCCGCGGTCGGCGGCAAGACCGGCATCAACACCGAGGCCGGCAAGAACCTGGTCGGCGCGTTCCACCAGCCGATCGGGGTGCTGGTCGACCTGGAGACGCTGAAGACCCTGCCGCGCAACGAGATCGTCGCCGGCATGGCGGAGGTGGTCAAGGCCGGTTTCATCGCCGACCCGGTCATCCTGGACATGATCGAGGCCGACCCGCAGGCCGCGCTGGACCCGGCCGCCGACGTGCTGCCCGAACTCGTCCGGCGCGCCGTGGCGGTCAAGGCCGAGGTGGTCGCGGCCGACGAGAAGGAGTCGCAGCTGCGCGAGATCCTCAACTACGGCCATACCCTCGGGCACGCCATCGAGCGGCGCGAGCGCTACCGCTGGCGGCACGGCGCGGCGGTGTCGGTGGGGCTGGTGTTCGCCGCCGAACTGGGCCGGCTGGCCGGCCGGCTCGACGACGCCACCGCCGCGCGGCACCGCTCGGTGCTCACCGCGCTGGGCCTGCCGACCAGCTACGACGCCGACGCGCTGCCGCAGCTGGTGGAGTACATGGCCGGCGACAAGAAGACCCGGTCCGGGGTGCTGCGCTTCGTGGTGCTCGACGGACTGGCCAAACCCGGACGGCTGGAGGGACCGGACCCGTCCCTGCTGGCCGCCGCCTACGCGGAGGTGGCCCGATGACGCGGGTGCGGGTGCTCAACGGGCCGAACCTGGGCCGGCTCGGCAAGCGCCAGCCGGAGGTCTACGGCCGCACCACCTACGCCGACCTGGTCGCCATGATCGAGGCGGAGGCCGCCGAACTCGGCCTGGACGTGGTGGTGCGGCAGAGCGACAGCGAGGCCGAGCTGATCGGCTGGATCCACGAGGCCGCCGACGCCGGCGATCCGGTGATCCTCAACGCCGGCGCGTTCACCCACACCTCGATCGCGCTGCGCGACGCCTGCGCCGAGCTGACCGCCCCGCTGATCGAGGTGCACATCTCGAATGTGCATGCGCGCGAGGAGTTCCGGCACCACTCCTACCTGAGCCCGATCGCCACCGGGGTGATCGTCGGGCTCGGGGTGCAGGGCTACCTGCTGGCGCTGCGCTGGCTCGCGAACCGGCCGGCCTGACCGGCTACCGGGCCGGGTCGGCCTGCACCGCGGCGAACACGTCGGTGTCGGCGCCGTCCTCGTCGGTGCGCCGCGGCAGGTCGGGCTGCTTGCGGTCGACGAGCCAGCGGCCCAGCGCCACCCCGGCGAGCGCCATCAGGAAGGTCAGCAGCGCGGTGAACGCCGCGAACGTGGTCAACTCGTTGACCAGCGCCTCGACGTAGACCGCCGGGTAGAACTGGCCGATGAACCAGGCCACCGCGCCGCTGACGACGCCGGCGAACAGCCCGGCCAGCAGCCAGGTCATGGCCAGGTCGCCGCGCCGGTCCGGGTCGGGGTTCGCCCGCGCGTCGGCGCTGCCGTCGGCGATGCCCCAGACGAAGGCGACCACCGCGTACACCGCGACCAGGATCGCGCTGATCAGGCTCGCCTTGGTCTCCCAGGCGTTGATCATCGCGCCCTGCAGCAATCGCACCACGACCATCAGGGCGGCGAACACCAGACCGCGCAGCAACCACTTGCTCATGGCGCCCCAGCGTAGCGAGTAGCGTCGGGGACCGTGACGATATCCCAGCGCCGGGCGCGGCTCCGCGAACGGATGGCCGCCGCCGAACTGGACGCCATGCTGGTGACCGACCTGGTCAACGTGCGGTACCTGTCCGGATTCACCGGTTCGAATGCCGCCCTGCTCATCCGCTGCGACGACGAGGTGCCGGTGCTGGCCACCGACGGGCGCTACCGCACCCAGGCCGCCCAGCAGGTGCCCGATGCCGAGATCGTGATCGAACGGGCCTGTGCCACCCACCTGGCCGGCCGCGCCGCGGCCGCCGGGGTGCGCCGGCTCGGGTTCGAGAGCCAGCACGTCTCCGTCGAGGCGCACCTGGCCCTGCAGCACGCCGCCGGGGAGGCCGAACTCGTCCGCGCCCCCGGCATGGTCGAGGCGCTGCGCGAGGTCAAGGACGCCGGGGAGATCGCCATCCTGCGGCTGGCCTGCGAGGCCGCCGACGCCGCGCTCGCCGAACTCGTCGAGCGCGGCGGGCTGCGGCCCGGCCGCACCGAGCAGCAGGTGCGCCGTGACCTGGAGGCGCTGCTGCTCGACCACGGCGCCGACGGCCCGTCGTTCGAGACCATCGTGGCCACCGGCGCCAATTCGGCCGTCCCGCACCACCGGCCCACCGGGGCGGTGCTGGCCGCCGGCGACTTCGTCAAGATCGACTTCGGGGCGCTGGTGGCCGGCTACCACTCCGACATGACCCGCACCTTCATCCTGGGCCCCGCCGCGGACTGGCAGATCGAGCTCTACGAGCTCGTCGCCGCCGCGCAGCTGGCCGGCCGGGAGGCGCTGGCCGCCGGGGCGACGCTGCGCGACGTCGACGCCGCCGCCCGCTCGGTGATCGCCGACGCCGGCCATGCCGACCATTTCGGGCACGGGCTCGGCCACGGGGTGGGGCTGCAGATCCACGAAGCGCCCGGAATCAACGCGTCGGCCGCCGGTACACTGCTTGCTGGCTCCGTGGTCACCGTGGAGCCCGGTGTCTACCTGCCCGGCCGGGGCGGCGTCCGCATCGAGGACACGCTGGCCGTAGGCGAGACCAGCTGCGACTTGCTCACCCGGTTCCCCAAGGAACTGGCGATCCTGTAGGAGATTACGACCGTGGCAACGACCGCCGACTTCAAGAATGGCCTGGTGCTGGTTATCGACGGCCAGCTGTGGCAAATCGTCGAGTTCCAGCACGTCAAGCCGGGGAAGGGTCCGGCGTTCGTGCGCACGAAGCTCAAGAACGTCGTGCAGGGCAAGGTCGTCGACAAGACGTTCAACGCCGGGGTGAAGGTGGAGACCGCCACCGTCGACCGGCGCGACGCGACGTATCTGTACCGCGACGGTTCGGACTACGTGTTCATGGACAGCGAGGACTTCGAGCAGCACCCGCTGCCCGAGTCGCTGGTCGGCAAGGCCGCCGACTTCCTGCTCGAGAGCATGCCGGTGCAGATCGCCTTCCACAACGGCACCCCGCTGTACCTCGAGCTGCCCACCTCGGTCGAGCTCGAGGTCACCCACACCGAGCCGGGCCTGCAGGGCGACCGGTCCAACGCCGGCACGAAGCCGGCCACCGTGGAGACCGGGGCCGAGGTGCAGGTGCCGCTGTTCATCAACATCGGCGACAAGATCAAGGTCGACACCCGCGACGGCAGCTACCTGGGCCGCGTGAATGGCTGAACGGCGTGCCGACCGGGGACGCCGCCAGGCCCGCAAGCGCGCCGTCGAGCTGCTGTTCGAGGCCGAAGCCCGGGCAGTGACCCCGGCCGAGGTGGCCTCGGAGCGAAATGCGTTGGTGGACAAGGACCCCGACCTGCCGCTGCTGAACCCCTACACGGTGACCGTGGTGCACGGCGTCACCGAGCACCTGGCCCACATCGACGACCTGATCGCCTCGCACCTGCACGGCTGGACGCTGGAGCGGCTGCCCGCGGTGGACCGTGCCATCCTGCGGGTGGCGGTGTGGGAGCTGCTGTACGCCGACGACGTGCCCGAGCCGGTGGCCGTCGACGAGGCCGTGGAGCTGGCCAAGCAGCTGTCCACCGAGGAGTCGCCGGGCTTCGTCAACGGGGTGCTCGGCCAGGTCATGCTGGTGACCCCGCAGATCCGCAAGGCCGCCCGCGCCGTCCGCGGCGGCGGTGCCGGCGCGGGTTCCGGTGACGCGGACCCCGGCGCCGCGGGCCCGGGGGACGGCGGCGCTCAGTCCGGGTAGTCGGGCAGCTCGATCGACTCGGCGGCGCGGAACCACAGCCGGGCGGCCAGCGGCCGGAACGGCCGGCGCTGCATCCACTTCATCGCCGAGGCGTTGGACTCGATCTGCTTGCCGGTCAGCGGCAGGAACCGGTCGATGGTGTTCGGCAGGTCCTGGCAGCGGTCCACGTACGGCCGCATGCGCCGGTCGTAGGCGTCCAGCGCCCGGGCCAGCCGGTCGGCGTCGCACCCGGCGGCCGGGCCGACCTCGCCGGCCAGCAGGTAGGCACCCGCCAGCGCCAGGCCGGCGCCGGTCCCGGACAGCGGGGAGGCGCAGTACCCGGCGTCGCCGACCAGCGCCACCCGGCCGCGGGTCCAGCGGTCCATGTGCACCTGGCAGAACTCGTCGAAGTAGAAGTCCTCGGCGTCGCGGGCGGCCAGCAGCAGCTCCTCGCAGTGCCAGCCCGCCCCGGCGAACTGCTCGGCGAGCAGGTCCCACTGCGCAGCGCGGTCGTGCCGGTCGTCGTCGATCGGCCCGGCCCGGAACGCCAGGCCCGCCTTGGCCGAGCCCGGCTCCCGGGACGGCCGCAGTGAGGCGTTCAGCCCGCCCGGCGCCTGGTACATCAGGTACCAGCCGTCCAGGCCGACCGGGTCGGGCGCGGTGAACCATGCGCTGTAACCGCCGAGTCGGCGCAGGAAGCGCTTCTCGGGGCCGAACACCATGCGTCGCACCGCCGAGTGCAGCCCGTCGGCGCCGACGACGAGCGCGGCGCGCAGCTCGGTGCCGTCCGACAGCGCCACGGTCACCCCGGTGCCGTCCGGGTGCAGTTCGGCGATGCGGGTACCGAACCGGTACTCGACGGTGTCGCGGGTGGCCGCGTACAGCATGTCGACCAGATCGTCGCGCAGGATCTCCAGTTCGGACACCGGTCCGTTGCCGTCGAACGCGGTCACCGGCATCTCGGCGCGGCGGCGGCCGTCGGCGCGCACCCAGGCGATGCCGCGCTGGAACAGGGCGCGCCGGCGCATCGGCTCGGACAGGCCCATCCGGCCGATGACCTGCACGCCGGCGCCGCGCAGGTCCACCGTCTGCCCGCCCGGCCGGACGCCTGCCGCCGACTCCACCACCACGACGCGAAACCCGTTGCGGGAAAACCAGAACGCCGCGGCCGGACCGGCGATGCCGGCGCCGCTGATCAACACCGTGGGGACGGCCATGGGCTCGAACTAGAGGTCCAGCGCCTGGTAGGTGCGCCGGACGAACTTCGGCTGCACCGACTGCAGTCGCAGCAGCGAGGTGTTGCCCGCCACCGCGGCGGCCGCGTCGGCGGAGAAGTCCGGGAAGTTCTGGGTGAGGTACAGCACCACCAGGTTCGCCTCCGGGTCGGCCTGCCACCAGGTGCCGTAGGCGCCCGGCCAGCCGAAGGTGCCCAGCCCGCCCGGCCCGAACAGCGGCCGGGACCGGGCCGGGTCGGTCACCACCGACAGGTTCAGCCCGAACCCGCGGCCCACCCAGAACGGCATGCCCAGGAACGGGTGGCGCTTCTGCTCGGCGGTCAGCCGGTCGGTGCGCATCAGCCGCGCCGACCGTTCCGAGAGCACCCGCACCCCGTCGATCTGCCCGTCCGCCAACAACATCCGCGCGAACCGCAGATAGTCGTCGGCGGTGGAGAACAGTGCGGCCCCGCCCATGCAGAACGGCGGCGGGGTGACCGGCGGCGGCCCCACCACGTCGTGGTCGAGGGTGCCGTCCGGGCCGATCCGGTACATGGTGGCCACCCGGCCCCGGTTGCGCGGGTCGATGCAGAACCCGGTGTCGGGCATGCCCACCGGCCCCAGGATCCGCTCGGCGAGGATCTCGTGCAGCGGCCGGCCGGCCAGCCGCTCCAGCAGGATGCCCAGCACGTCGGTGGCGTTGCTGTAGGTCATCCGCTCGCCGGGCTGGTGCTCCAGCGGCAGCGCGGCGATCTCGGCCAGCCAGCGGTCGGCGTCCTGCTTGATCGAGATCCGCTGGTAGGCCCGCGCCAGCGGGCCGCCCACGGAGAAGAAGTAGGCCAGCCCGGAGCGGTGCGTCATCAGGTCGTCGACGGTGATCGGGCGGCGCGCCGGATGGGTCCGGTCCAACGGCCCGCCCGGGGTGTCGAGCACCCGCATGTCGGCCAACTCCGGCAGCCACTTCGCCACCGGGTCGGTCAGCGCGAGCCGGCCCTCGTCGACGAAGGTCATCGCCGCGGCGACCGTCACCGGCTTGGTCATCGAGGCGATGCGGAAGATGGTGTCGCGGCGCATCGGCAGCCCCGCGGCGACGTCACGGTGACCAAGTTCACCGACCTGCTCCACACGTCCGTCGCGCCACACCAGGGTGACCGCGCCGGCCAGCAGACCAGCGTCGATGGCCTCGGAAACGGGTTGCAGGTTGGCCTCGGATCGCACCGCGCCAGCGTACTGAGTCGCCGCGGCGGGTGATAGGCTCGCCGCAGTTCGACGTCCTTTAACGATCCGTCCCGTGAGGCGGAGAAGGAGGTCCGGTCCATCGTGGGGTCAGGCACCGATCGGGAGTTGATGTCCGCGGCCGACGTCGGTCGCACCGTCTCCCGGATCGCTCATCAGATCATCGAGAAGACCGCCCTCGACGCGCCTGACGCCCGGCGGGTGGTGCTGCTGGGCATCCCGACCCGCGGGGTCACCCTCGCGAACCGGCTGGCCGAGCGGATCCACGACTTCTCCGGTGTGCGCCCGGCGCACGGCGCGCTCGACATCACGCTCTATCGCGACGATCTGAACATCAAACCGCCGCGGCCGCTGGCCGACACCACGATCCCCGAGGGTGGCATCGACGGCGCGCTGGTGATCCTCGTCGACGACGTGCTGTACTCCGGCCGCTCGGTGCGGGCCGCCCTGGACGCGCTGCGCGACATCGGCCGGCCCGCGGTGGTGCAGCTGGCCGTGCTCGTCGACCGCGGCCACCGGGAGCTGCCGGTGCGGGCCGACTACGTGGGCAAGAACGTGCCGACCTCGCGCAGCGAGAGCGTGCACGTGCTGCTGGCCGAACACGACGGCCGGGATGGGGTGGTGATCTCGAAGTGACTGCCAGGCATCTGCTGTCGGCGGGCGATCTCAGCCGCGACGAGGCGGTGGCGATCCTCGACGACGCCGACCGGTTCGCCGCCGCGCTGCTCGGCCGCGAGGTCAAGAAGCTGCCCACCCTGCGCGGCCGCACCATCATCACGATGTTCTACGAGAACTCCACCCGCACCCGGGTGTCGTTCGAGGTGGCGGGCAAGTGGATGAGCGCCGACGTGATCAACGTCAGCGCCTCCGGCTCCTCGGTCGGCAAGGGCGAGTCGCTGCGCGACACCGCGCTGACGCTGCGCGCCGCCGGCGCCGACGCGCTGATCATCCGCCACCCGGCCTCCGGCGCGGCGCAGCAGCTGGCCGCCTGGACCGCCCCGGACGGCCCGGCCGTCGTCAACGCCGGTGACGGCGCCCACGAACACCCCACCCAGGCGCTGCTCGACGCGCTCACGCTGCGCCAGCGCCTCGGCGGCATCGAGGGCCGCCGGGTGGTGTTCGTCGGCGACATCCTGCACAGCCGGGTGGCCCGGTCCAACGTGCTGCTGCTGCACACCCTGGGCGCGGAGGTGGTGCTGGTCGCCCCGCCCACCCTGCTGCCGGTCGGGGTGGAGCAGTGGCCGGCCACCGTGTCGCACGACCTCGACGCCGAGCTGCCGGCCGCCGACGCGGTGGTGATGCTGCGGGTGCAGGCCGAGCGGATGAACGGGGTGTTCTTCCCGTCGGCCCGCGAGTACTCGGCCCGCTACGGCCTGTCCGAACAGCGCCGCAAGCTGCTCGGCGAGCGGGCGGTGGTGATGCACCCGGGCCCGATGATGCGCGGCATGGAGATCGCCTCCTCGGTGGCCGACTGCCCGCAATCGGCGGTGCTGCAACAGGTTTCCAACGGTGTGCACGTGCGGATGGCGGTGCTGTTCCACCTGTTGGTGGGTGCGGAGACGGAGGCGATCAGCGCATGACGACCCTGATTCGCGGGGTGCGGCTCTACGGCGAGGGGGACAAGGTCGACGTCCTGGTCGCCGACGGACAGATCGCCGGGATCGGTGCGCAGCTGTCCGCGCCCGTCGGGGCCGAGGTGATCGACGCCGACGGTCTGGTGCTGCTGCCCGGGTTCGTCGACCTGCACACCCATCTGCGCGAACCCGGCCGCGAGTACGCCGAGGACATCGAGACCGGTTCGGCCGCCGCCGCGCTCGGCGGCTACACGGCGGTGTTCGCGATGGCCAACACCGACCCGGTGGCCGACTCGGTGGTGGTCACCGACTACGTATGGCACCGCGGTCAGCAGGTCGGCCTGGTCGACGTGCACCCGGTCGGTGCGGTCACCGTCGGGCTGGCCGGCAAGCAGCTCACCGAGATGGGGCTGATGGCCGCCGGTGCCGGGCGGGTGCGGATGTTCTCCGACGACGGGGTGTGCGTGCACGACCCGCTGGTGATGCGCCGGGCGCTGGAGTACGCCCGCGGCCTGGGGGTGCTCATCGCCCAGCACGCCGAGGAACCCCGGCTGACCGTCGGGGCGGTCGCCCACGAGGGACCCACCGCCGCCCGGCTCGGCCTGACCGGCTGGCCGCGCGCCGCCGAGGAGTCGATCGTGGCCCGCGACGCGTTGCTGGCCCGCGACGCCGGGGCCCGGGTGCACATCTGCCACGCCTCCACCGCCGGCACCGTGGAGCTTGTCAGATGGGCGAAGGCGCAAGGGATCTCGATCACCGCCGAGGTCACCCCGCACCACCTGCTGCTCGACGACGAACGGCTGAGGAGCTACGACGGGGTGAACCGGGTCAACCCGCCGCTGCGGGAGCGCTCCGACGTGCTCGCGCTGCGGCAGGCGCTGGCCGACGGGGTGATCGACTGCGTGGCCACCGACCACGCCCCGCACGCCGAGCACGAGAAGATGTGCGAGTTCGCCGCGGCCCGGCCCGGCATGCTGGGCCTGCAGACCGCGCTGTCGGTGGTGGTTGAGACCATGGTGCGCCCCGGCCTGCTGGACTGGCGCGGGGTGGCGCGGGTGATGAGCGAGCAGCCGGCCCGCATCGTCGGACTGCCCGACCAGGGCCGGCCGTTGGCGGTCGGCGAGCCGGCCAACCTCACCGTGGTGGATCCGGACGCCACCTGGACGGTGCACGGGGCCGAGCTGGCCAGCCGGTCGGACAACACGCCCTACGAGGCGATGACGCTGCCGGCCACCGTGACGCTGACCATGCTGCGCGGCAGGGTGACCGCGCGCGACGGCAAGGTCGCGTCGTGAACACCGGCACGCTGATCGGGTCGCTGGTCATGGCCGCCGTGCTGGTGGTGGTGATCGCGCTGGTGATCCGGGCGATGCTGCGGGGCTGGCGCCGGCGCGCCGAGCAGCAGATCGCGGCGATCGGCACGCTGCCCCCGCTGCCGGACACCGTCGGGCCGGCGTTGATCGGCCCGACCAAGGGGATCTACGTGGGCAGCACCCTGGCGGGCAACTGGATCGACCGCGTCGTCGTCGGCGATCTCGGGTTCCGCACCAAGGCGGTGCTCACCCGCTACCCGGAAGGCATCATGCTGCAGCGCACCGGCGCGCACCCGATCTGGATCCCCGACGAGTCGATCGTGGCGATCCGCACCGAACCGGCACTGGCCGGCAAGGTCGTCGTCGGGGGCACGGTGACCGACGACAACGACGAGACACACGAGGCGATCCTGGCGATCCGGTGGCGGCTGCCGTCGGGCGCGCAGATCGACACCGGATTCCGCGGTGACGACCGCACACAGTACGGGCTCTGGCTTGGGAAGGTGACGTGATGAAGGCAGTGCTGGTCCTCGAGGACGGCCGGGTGTTCACCGGCACGTCCTTCGGGGCGGTCGGGCAGACGCTCGGCGAGGCGGTGTTCTCGACCGGGATGTCGGGGTACCAGGAGACGCTCACCGACCCGAGCTACCACGGCCAGATCGTGGTCGCCACCGCGCCGCAGATCGGCAACACCGGCTGGAACGACGAGGACAACGAGAGCCGCGACGACCGGATCTGGGTCGCCGGCTACGCGGTGCGCGACCCCTCGCCGCGGGCCTCGAACTGGCGCGCCAACCGCACCCTCGACGAGGAACTGGTGCGCCAGGGCGTCGTCGGCATCGCCCACATCGACACCCGGGCGGTGGTGCGGCACCTGCGCAGCCGGGGCTCGATGAAGGCCGGCATCTTCAGCGGCGACGCGCTGGCCGGCGTCGACGAGCTGCTCCAGCGGGTGCGCAACCAGCCGTCGATGCTGGGCGCGAACCTGTCGGCGGCCGTCACCACCCCGGAGCCGTACGTGGTGGAACCGGTTGGGGCGCACCGCTTCACGGTCGCCGCGATCGATCTGGGCATCAAGACCAACACCCCGCGCAACTTCGCGCTGCGCGGCATCCGCACCAACGTGCTGCCGGCCGGGACGACCTTCGAGCAGATCGCCGAGCTCAAACCCGACGGGGTGTTCCTGTCCAACGGCCCGGGCGACCCGGCCACCGCAGACCACGCGGTGGCCGTCACCCGCGAGGTGCTCGGCGCCGGGATCCCGTTGTTCGGCATCTGTTTCGGCAACCAGATCCTGGGCCGGGCGCTGGGCCGGTCCACCTACAAGATGGTGTTCGGGCACCGCGGCATCAACATCCCGGTGATGGACCACGCCACCGGGCGGGTGTCGATCACCGCACAGAATCACGGGTTCGCACTCGAGGGTGAGGCCGGCGAGGTCTTCGACACCCCGTTCGGGCCTGCTCAGGTCAGCCACACCTGCGCCAACGACGGTGTGGTCGAGGGCGTGCGACTGGTCAACGGCCGGGCCTTCTCGGTGCAGTACCACCCGGAGGCCGCGGCCGGGCCGCACGACGCCAACTACCTGTTCGACCAGTTCGTCGACCTGATGGCGGGGGAGAAGCAGAACTAATGCCACGTCGCACCGACCTCAACCACGTCCTGGTGATCGGCTCCGGGCCGATCGTCATCGGTCAGGCGGCCGAATTCGACTACTCCGGCACCCAGGCCTGCCGGGTGCTGCGCGCCGAGGGGCTGCAGGTCACCCTGATCAACTCCAACCCGGCGACGATCATGACCGACCCGGAGTACGCCGACCACACCTACATCGAGCCGATCACCCCGGAGTTCGTCGAGAAGGTCATCGCCCAGCAGGCCGAGCGCGGCAACAAGATCGACGCGCTGCTGCCCACCCTGGGCGGGCAGACCGCGCTGAACACCGCGGTGGCGCTGTACGAGTCCGGCGTGCTCGACCGCTACGGCGTCGAGCTGATCGGCGCGAACTTCGAGGCCATCCAGCGCGGCGAGGACCGGCAGCGGTTCAAGGACATCGTCGCCAAGGTCGGCGGCGAGTCGGCCCGCTCCCGGGTCTGCTACACGATGGACGAGGTGCGCGCCACGGTGGCCGAGCTCGGCCTGCCGGTGGTGGTGCGGCCGTCGTTCACCATGGGCGGGCTGGGCTCCGGCATGGCCCACACCATGGCGGACGTGGAGCGGATGGCCGGCGACGGGCTGGCCGCCTCGCCGAGCGCCAACGTGCTCATCGAGGAATCCATCTACGGGTGGAAGGAATTCGAGCTCGAGCTGATGCGCGACGCCAACGACAACGTCGTGGTGGTGTGCTCGATCGAGAACTTCGACCCGATGGGCGTGCACACCGGCGACTCGGTCACCGTCGCCCCGGCGATGACGCTGACCGACCGCGAGTACCAGCGGCTGCGCGACCTGGGCATCGCGATCCTGCGCGAGGTCGGGGTGGACACCGGCGGCTGCAACATCCAGTTCGCGGTGAACCCCAAGGACGGCCGGCTCATCGTCATCGAGATGAACCCGCGGGTGTCGCGGTCCAGCGCGCTGGCGTCGAAGGCCACCGGTTTCCCGATCGCCAAGATCGCCGCCAAGCTCGCGATCGGCTACACCCTCGACGAGATCCTCAACGACATCACCAAGGAGACCCCGGCCTGCTTCGAGCCCACCCTGGACTACGTGGTGGTCAAGGCGCCGCGGTTCGCCTTCGAGAAATTCCCCGGCGCCGACGCCACGCTGACCACCACGATGAAGTCGGTGGGCGAGGCGATGGCCCTGGGCCGCAACTTCATCGAGGCGCTCGGCAAAGTGATGCGCTCGCTGGAGACCGGCCGCGCCGGGTTCTGGACCGGGCCCGACCCGGCCGGCGGGCTCGACGAGGTGCTCGAGCGGCTGCGCACCCCGACCGAGGGCCGGCTCTACGACATCGAGTACGCGCTGCGGCTCGGCGGCACGGTGGAGCAGGTGGCCGCCGCCTCCGGCGTGGACCCGTGGTTCGTCGAGCAGATCAACACCCTGGTGGCGCTGCGGGCCGAGCTGGTCGACGCCCCGGTGCTCGACGGCGAGCTGTTGCGCCGGGCCAAGTACCACGGCCTGTCGGACCGCCAGATCGCCGCGCTGCGGCCGGAACTCGCCGGTGAGGTGGGGGTGCGCAAGCTGCGCGAGCGGCTCGGCGTCCACCCGGTGTACAAGACCGTCGACACCTGCGCGGCGGAGTTCGAGGCCAAGACCCCGTACCACTACTCGGCCTACGAGCTCGACCCGGCGGCCGAGAGCGAGGTCGCCCCGCAGGCGGAGAAGCCCAAGGTGATCATCCTGGGCTCCGGGCCGAACCGGATCGGGCAGGGCATCGAGTTCGACTACAGCTGCGTGCACGCCGCCACCACGCTGAGCGAGGCCGGCTACGAGACCGTCATGGTCAACTGCAACCCGGAGACGGTCTCCACCGACTACGACACCGCCGACCGGCTCTACTTCGAACCGCTGACCTTCGAGGACGTGCTGGAGGTCTACCGGGCCGAATCCGCCTCCGGGGCGGGCGGTCCCGGTGTGGTCGGGGTGATCGTGCAGCTCGGCGGCCAGACCCCGCTGGGGCTGGCGGCGCGGCTGGCCGACGCCGGGGTGCCCATCGTCGGGACCCGCCCGGAGGCCATCGACCTGGCCGAGGACCGCGGCCAGTTCGGCGAGGTGCTCACCCGGGCCGGGCTGCCGGCGCCGAAGTTCGGCACCGCGACGAGTTTCGAGCAGGCCCGCGCCATCGCCGCCGACATCGGCTACCCGGTGCTGGTGCGGCCGAGCTACGTGCTCGGCGGCCGCGGCATGGAGATCGTCTACGACGAGCAGACGCTGCGGGACTACATCACCCGCGCCACCCAGCTCTCGCCGGAGCACCCGGTGCTGGTGGACCGCTTCCTCGAGGACGCGATCGAGATCGACGTCGACGCGCTGTGCGACGGCACCGAGGTCTACATCGGCGGGGTGATGGAGCACATCGAGGAGGCCGGCATCCACTCCGGCGACTCGGCCTGTGCGCTGCCGCCGGTCACCCTGGGCCGCAGCGACGTCGAGGCGGTGCGGCGCGCCACCGAGGCCATCGCGCACGGCATCGGCGTGGTGGGGCTGCTCAACGTGCAGTTCGCCCTCAAGGACGACGTGCTCTACGTGCTGGAGGCCAACCCGCGCGCCAGCCGCACGGTGCCGTTCGTGTCCAAGGCCACCTCGGTGCCGCTGGCCAAGGCGTGCGCCCGGATCATGCTCGGCGCCACCATCGCCGAGCTGCGCAGGGAGGGCATGCTGCCGGCCGCCGGGGACGGCGCCAGCCCGTCGCGCAACGCGCCGATCGCGGTGAAGGAGGCCGTGCTGCCCTTCCACCGGTTCCGGCGCGCCGACGGCGCCCAGATCGACTCGCTGCTGGGCCCGGAGATGAAGTCCACCGGCGAGGTGATGGGCATCGACCACGACTTCGGCACCGCCTTCGCCAAGAGCCAGACCGCGGCCTACGGGTCGCTGCCCACCAGCGGCACCGTCTTCGTGTCGGTGGCCAACCGGGACAAGCGCTCGCTGGTGTTCCCGGTCAAGCGCCTGGCCGACCTGGGCTTCCGGGTACTGGCCACCGAGGGCACCGCGGAGATGCTGCGCCGCAACGGGATTCCCTGCGACGTGGTGCGAAAGCACTTCGAGGAGCCGGGTGACGGCCGGCCTGCGCAGTCGGCGGTGGACGCCATCCTGGCCGGCGAGGTCGACCTGGTGGTCAACACCCCGTACGGCAACTCCGGCCCGCGCCGCGACGGCTACGAGATCCGCTCGGCGGCGGTGTCGATGAGCATCCCGTGCGTGACCACCGTGCAGGGCGCCTCGGCGGCCGTGCAGGGCATCGAGGCGGCCATGCGCGGCAACGTCGGGGTGATGCCGCTGCAGGATCTGCACGACGTCGTGGGCGGCTAGCGGTGGCGGGGTTCGGCAGCCGGCTGGCCGCCGCGATGGCAGCCCGCGGGCCGCTGTGCTGCGGCATCGACCCGCACCCGGAGCTGCTGCGGGCCTGGGGGCTGACCGTCGACGCCGACGGGCTGCGTCGGTTCGCCGAGATCTGCGTGGCGGCGTTCGCCGGCCTGGCGGTGGTCAAGCCGCAGGTGGCGTTCTTCGAGGCGTACGGCTCGGCCGGGCTGGCGGTGCTCGAGGACACCATCGCCGCGCTGCGCGCATCCGGGGTGGTGGTGCTGGCCGACGCCAAGCGCGGTGACATCGGCTCCACCATGGCGGCCTATGCGCAGGCCTGGGCCGGCGACTCGCCGCTGGCCGCCGACGCCGTCACCGCCTCGCCGTACCTGGGCTTCGGCTCGCTGCGCCCACTGCTGGACACCGCGCTGGCCAACGGCCGCGGGGTGTTCGTGCTGGCGGCCACGTCCAACCCGGAGGGGGCGAGCGTGCAGCGTGCGGTGCTGCCCGACGGGCGCACCGTGGCGCAGTCGATCGTCGACGCCGCCGCCGCGGTCAACCGGGAGGCCGGCCGGGCCGCGGGGGAGCCGCTCGGCCCGGTCGGGGTGGTGGTCGGCGCGACGCTGTCCGATCCGCCCGATGTGAGCGCGCTGGGCGGCCCGGTGCTCGTCCCCGGGGTGGGAGCCCAGGGTGGGCGTCCCGAGGCGCTCGGCGGGCTCGGTGGGGCCGCGCGCGGGCAGCTGCTGCCCGCGGTGTCCCGGGAGGTGCTGCGCGCCGGGCCGGACCCGGCGGCGGTGCGGGCCGCCGCCGAGCGGCTCCGCGACGAAGTCGCGTATCTGGCCTGAGCGACGAAGTCGCGTATCTGGCCTGAGCGACGAAGTCGCGTATCTGGCCTGAGCGACCGGGTGTGACGGTTGTGACACGTGGTGTTCGCGACACGCCCGACACGCCGTGACCAGCAGAAATTTCTCGAACCGGCACCGCCGCGCCACCGGGTGCGGCGGCCGGTTCGGCACGCGCGGCGACGGCATCGCCGAGCTACCCCGCAAAAACGGCTACGACCAGCGGATTCGGTGCTGAATCCGGGGCGTGCAGCAAATTTGGCATAATTCCGCGCTCCCGGGCGGGTCGCCGCGGCGCCCCCTACACGCTGGGGTTTCGGCGTCGATCGCCGGGGGTGGGGTTCGCTTTCGTCAGAATGCGTGGGTACGGTCGTCGTCGCTGGCCGGTTCAGCACCGGTCGAGACACAACTAAGGTTGAGTGCCCAAGCGATTGGGCCCAAGTTGATAGGCGAGAGACGGAGGAACCCGTGGCCCTTCCCCAGTTGACCGACGAACAGCGCGCGGCCGCGTTGGAGAAGGCTGCTGCCGCACGTCGAGCCCGTGCCGAGCTCAAGGATCGGCTCAAGCGCGGTGGCACCACCCTCAAGCAGGTGCTCAAGGATGCCGAGACCGACGAGGTCCTGGGCAAGATGAAGGTCTCCGCGCTGCTCGAGGCGCTGCCCAAGGTGGGCAAGGTCAAGGCGCAGGAGATCATGACCGAGCTCGAGATCGCCCCGACCCGCCGGCTGCGCGGCCTGGGCGACCGCCAGCGCAAGGCCCTGCTGGAAAAGTTCGACCAGGCCTGAGTGGCGGGCCCGGTGAAGACCGGCCGGGGGGCCGGACGGGTGCTCGTGCTGTCCGGTCCCGCCGGTGTCGGGAAGTCCACCCTGGTGCGCTGTCTGCGCGAGCGGGTGCCCGACCTGTTCTTCTCCGTCTCCGCCACCACCCGGGCGCCCCGCCCCGGTGAGGTCGACGGCGTCGACTACCGGTTCGTCACCGCCGATCAGTTCCAGCACCTCATCGACTCCGGTGCGCTGCTGGAATGGGCGGAGATCCACGGTGGTCTGCACCGTTCGGGCACGCCCGCCGAACCCGTCCGCGAGGCGGTGCAGGCGGGCCGCCCGGTCCTCATCGAGGTCGATCTGGCCGGGGCCCGAGCGGTCAAGCGCGCGATGCCGGAGGCCACCACGGTCTTCGTGGCGCCGCCGAGCTGGGAGGTGCTCGAGGCGAGGCTGACGGGGCGGGGCACCGAGTCCCCGGAGATCATCGCCCGCCGGCTGCAGACCGCTCGGGAGGAGCTGGCCGCCCAGGGCGACTTCGACCGGGTGGTCGTCAACGCGGAGTTGGAGGCGGCGTGCGCGGAATTGGTATCCTTGCTGGTGGGCAACCGATAACCGCGCACCCGCCCGCGCGCGATTTGGCCCCGCACAACGGACATCGAGCCATCGAGCATCCCACGCGACACTGTCAGGAGAATCCTTCGTGACCACTCAGCACGCCGACGCCAAGCACTCCGTCGACGAGATCGACAAGGCGGTCGGCGTCTACGACGAGCCGCTGGGGATCACCAACCCGCCGATCGACGAGCTGCTGGAGCGCGTCTCGAGCAAGTACGCGCTGGTGATCTTCGCCGCCAAGCGGGCGCGTCAGATCAACGACTACTACAACCAGCTCGGTGACGGCATCCTCGAGTACGTCGGCCCCCTGGTGGAGCCCGGCCTGCACGAGAAGCCGCTGTCGATCGCGCTCCGCGAGATCCACGCCGACCTGCTCGAGCACACCGAAGGCGAGTAAGCGGCCCGCGTGGCAGAACGTAAGCGGATCATCGTAGGCGTCGCCGGAGGGATCGCGGCCTACAAGGCCTGCTCGCTCGTGCGGCAGCTCACCGAGGCGGGCCACTCGGTCCGGGTCGTCCCGACCGAGTCCGCGCTGCGGTTCGTCGGCACCGCCACCTTCGAGGCCCTCTCCGGCCAGCCGGTGCAGACCGGGGTTTTCGCCGACGTCGACGAGGTGCCGCACGTGCGGCTCGGCCAGCAGGCCGACCTCGTCGTCGTCGCCCCGGCCACCGCCGACCTGCTGGCCCGCGCCGCCACCGGCCGGGCCGACGACCTGCTCACCGCGACCCTGCTCACCGCGCGATGTCCGGTGCTGTTCGCCCCGGCTATGCACACCGAGATGTGGCAGCACCCGGCCACCGTGGAGAACGTGGCCACGCTGCGCCGCCGCGGCGCGGTCGTCCTCGAACCCGCCTCCGGCCGGCTCACCGGCGCCGACTCCGGCCCCGGCCGGCTGCCCGAGCCGGAGGAGATCGCCACCCTGGCGACGCTGCTGCTCGAGCGGGCCGACGCCCTGCCCTACGACCTGGCCGGGACCAGGGTGCTCGTCACCGCCGGCGGCACCCGCGAACCCATCGACCCGGTCCGCTTCATCGGCAACCGCAGCTCCGGCAAGCAGGGCTACGCCCTGGCCCGGGTGCTCGCCCAGCGCGGCGCCGAGGTCACCCTGATCGCCGGCAACACCGCGGGGCTGGCCGACCCGGCCGGGGTGCACGTCGAGCGCATCGGCTCGGCGGCCCAGCTGCGCGACGCGGTCACCAAGCACGCCCCGGAGGCGCACGTGCTGGTGATGGCCGCCGCGGTCGCCGACTTCCGGCCCGTGCAGGCGGCCACCAGCAAGATCAAGAAGTCCAGCGACCCCGACGCCCCCGCCCCGGTCATCGAGCTCACCCGCACCGACGACGTGCTCGCCGGGGTGGTGCGGGCCCGTGCCGCGGGGCAGCTGCCCAACATGCGCGCCATCGTCGGGTTCGCCGCCGAGACCGGCGACGCGCACGGCGACGTGCTGCACTACGCCCGGGCCAAGCTCCGGCGCAAGGGCTGCGACCTGCTCGTGGTGAACGCCGTGGGGGAGAACCGCGCGTTCGAGGTCGACCACAACGACGGCTGGCTGCTGGCCGCCGACGGCACCGAGACCGCGCTCGAACACGGGTCGAAGACGCTGATGGCGAGCCGTATCGTGGACGCGATCGTGGCCTTCCTGCACAACCGGCGTGGGTGAGGGATAAAAAGATCGCGTGCGTAAAAGGGTTGCGCCCGGCGCGTCGACACGCTTGGGTGCCACTCGGGCGTCGATATAATTCGCCAAACTAACTATTTGTGAGACTTCAGCGGAAAGGGACGACACCGTGAGCAAAGCCCGGTTGTTCACCAGCGAATCGGTCACCGAGGGGCATCCGGACAAGATCTGCGACGCGATCAGCGACTCCATCCTGGACTCGCTGCTGGCCCAGGATCCGGCGTCCCGGGTGGCGGTCGAGACGCTGGTCACCACCGGGCAGGTGCACGTCGTCGGTGAGGTCACCACCAACGCCAAGGAGGCGTTCGCCGACATCACCGACACCGTCCGCAACCGCATCCTGGAGATCGGCTACGACTCGTCGGAGAAGGGCTTCGACGGCACCACCTGCGGCGTCAACATCGGCATCGGCCGGCAGTCGCCGGACATCGCCCAGGGCGTCGACACCGCCCACGAGGTGCGCGTCGAGGGCGTGGAGGACCCGCTGAACCTGCAGGGCGCCGGTGACCAGGGCCTGATGTTCGGCTACGCCATCAAGGACACCCCGGAACTGATGCCGCTGCCGATCGCGCTGGCCCACCGGCTGGCGCGGCGGCTGACCGAGGTGCGCAAGAACGGCGTGCTGGACTACCTGCGCCCGGACGGCAAGACCCAGGTCACCGTGCAGTACGACGGGACCACGCCGGTGCGGCTGGACACCGTGGTGCTGTCCACCCAGCACGCCGCCGGGGTGGACCTGGAGAACACCCTCACCCCCGACATCCGGGAGAAGGTGGTCAACACCGTGCTCGCCGAGCTGGACCACCCCACCCTGGACACCTCCGACTTCCGGCTGCTGGTCAACCCCACCGGCAAGTTCGTGCTCGGCGGCCCGATGGGTGACGCCGGGCTGACCGGCCGCAAGATCATCGTCGACACCTACGGCGGCTGGGCCCGCCACGGCGGCGGCGCCTTCTCCGGCAAGGACCCGTCCAAGGTGGACCGCTCCGCGGCCTACGCGATGCGCTGGGTGGCCAAGAACGTGGTCGCCGCGGGCCTGGCCGAGCGCATCGAGGTGCAGGTCGCCTACGCGATCGGCAAGGCCGCGCCGGTGGGCCTGTTCGTCGAGACCTTCGGCAGCGAGACCGTCGACCCGGCCAAGATCGAAAAGGCCATTCTCGAGGTCTTCGACCTGCGCCCGGGCGCGATCATCCGCGACCTCGACCTGCTGCGGCCGATCTACGCGCCGACCGCCGCCTACGGCCACTTCGGCCGTACCGATGTCGACCTGCCCTGGGAGCGCACCAACAAGGTCGACGCGCTCAAGGCCGCCATCTAGTTCGCGGCTCGAGCATCCCCTGACCCGCAGACGCGAAGGGCGCGGTCGCTGCCCGGCGACCGCGCCCTCGTCGTGTCGGCGTCAGCCGTGCAGCGCCGCGCGCAGCGCCCGCAGGCCCCGCTCGGTGGCCTCGGTGGCCGCCGGCACCACCCCGGCGTAGGCGACGTAGCCGTGCACCAGCGTGTCGGCCCGGTCCAACTGCACCGGCACCCCGGCCGCGGCCAGCCGCTCGGCGTAGCGCACCCCGTCGTCGCGCAGCGGATCATGCCCGGCCACCCCGATCCAGGCCGGCGCCAGGCCGGACAGGTCCTCGGCCCGGCCCGGCGCCACCGCCGCGGGCAGCCGGTCCAGGTCCACCTCGCCGAGGTACCACTCGGCGAAGACGGCGATCGCCGCCGCGTCCAGGATCGGCGCCTGCGCGTTCTCGGTCATCGCCGGCAGCGTCAGATCCCACATCGTCGCCGGGTACCACAGCAGCTGGAACACCGGCGCCGGCGCCCGGCCGGCCCGGGCCTGCTGGGCCACCACGGCGGCCAGCGTGCCGCCGGCGGAGTCCCCGGCCACCGCCAGCCGGCCGGCGTCCACGCCGAGCTCGGCGGCGTGCCCGGCCACCCAGGCGGTCGCGGCCAGGGCGTCCTCGACGGCGGCGGGGTAGGGGTGCTCCGGGGCCAGCCGGTAGTCCACCGACACCACCACGGCGTCGGCCCGGGCGGCGTGCCAGCGCGCGGTGCCGTCATGGGTGTCGAGGTCACCGAGCGCGAAGCCGCCGCCGTGGAAGAACACCACCACCGGGGCCGGCGACGGCGCCGACGGCGGGCGGTAGATCCGCACCCGCAGCGGCCCGCCCGGGCCCTCGACGGTGCGGTCCTCGGCGGTCACCTCCTCGAACACCGGCATCCGCGGCAGCTCGGCCAGCCGGCGGCGCGCCTCGTCCACGCCCTCCTCGACAGCGAGCCGAAACGGCACCGCCTCAAGTACCTTCAGCAGAATGGGATCGACCCCGGGCTTGTCATCGACGGTCACGCAGACACCGTACTGGCGGCCGGCCACCCGGTGGCCGTGGGCCGGCGCCCTGCTCGTCGCCATCGGCTACGGCGTGTTCCTGATCATCACCGCGTTGCGGCTGCCGGCCGGCGCGGAGCTCACCGGACAGTTCGACCTGCAGCCGGCGGTCAAGGCCGCCACCGCGGTGCTGCTGGCCGTCGCCGCGGCCGCCCACCCGCTGCGCCGCGAGCGCGGCTGGCTGGTGGCCGCGCTGCTGTGCTCGGCCGCCGGTGACTACCTGCTGGCGCTGCCGTGGTGGCCGCCGTCGTTCGTGCTCGGGCTGGCCGCCTTCCTGATCGCCCACCTGTGCTTCCTGGGCGCGCTGTGGCCGCTGGTGGCGCGCCCGACCGGCGGCCGGGCGGTCGCGGTGGCCGTGGCCGTGGCGGGCTGCCTGGCGCTGCTGGTGTGGTTCTGGCCGCGGCTGCTCGCCGACGGGATGGCGTTGCCGGTGACCGCCTACATCGCGGTGCTGGGCTCGATGGTGTGCGCCGCGCTGCTGGCCCGGCTGCCCACCCCGCTCACCGCGGCCGGCGCGGTGTGCTTCGCGGTGTCGGACGCGATGATCGGCATCGACCGGTTCGTGTTCGGCAACGAACTGCTGGCCGTGCCGATCTGGTGGGTCTACGCGGCGTCGCTGCTGCTGATCAGCGCCGGGTTCTTCGTCGGGGCCCCGGCCCGGGCCGCCCGGGACACGTGACCGCCGCCCGCAGCGCCGCCGAACACGAACCGATCGCCCGCGTGCTGCCGCTGCTCGAGGTGCCGCACCTGGACCGCGAGTTCGACTACCTGGTGCCGGCCGAGCAGTCCGACGACGCCCAGCCCGGGGTGCGGGTGCGGGTGCGGTTCCACGGCCGGCTCGTCGACGCGTTCATCCTGGAGCGCCGCTCCGAGACCGACCACACCGGCCGGCTCGGCTGGCTGGAGCGGGTCGTCTCGCCGGAGCGGGTGCTCACCCCGGAGGTGCGCCGGCTCGTCGACGCGGTGGCCGCCCGCTACGCCGGCACCCGGGCCGACGTGCTGCGGCTGGCGGTGCCGCCGCGGCACGCCAACGTCGAGCGCGAACCGACCCCGGAGCTGCCGCCGCTGCCCGACGGCCCCGGGCCGGACCCGGCCGGCTGGGCCGCCTACCAGCGCGGCGAGGGCTTCCTGACCGCCCTGCGCGAGGGCCGGGCGGCCCGCGCGGTGTGGCAGGCGCTGCCCGGCGAGCAGTGGGCGGCGCGGCTGGCCGAGGCCGCCGCGGTAGTGGCCCGCACCGGCCGCGGCGTGCTCGTCGTGGTACCCGACCAGCGCGACGTCGACGTGCTGCACGCCGCCGCCGTGGAGCTGCTCGACGAGCACCGGGTGGTGGCGCTGTCGGCCGGGCTGGGCCCGTCGCAGCGGTACCGGCGCTGGCTTTCGGTGCTGCGCGGCCGGGCCCGGGTGGTGATCGGCACCCGCAGCGCGGTGTTCGCCCCGGTCGCCGACCTCGGGCTGGTGATGATCTGGGACGACGGCGACGACACCCTCGCCGAGCCCCGCGCGCCCTACCCGCACGCCCGCGAGGTGGCCATGCTGCGCGCCCACCAGCTGCGCTGCGCGGCCCTGATCGGCGGCTACGCCCGCACCGCCGAGGCGCAGGCGCTGGTGCGCAGCCGCTGGGCGCACGACCTGGTCGCCGCCCGGCCGGTGGTGCGGGCCCGGGCCCCGCGGGTGCTGGCCGTCGACGACAGCCCGCACGAGCAGGAGCGCGACCCGGCCGCGCACACCGCCCGGTTGCCGTCGATGGCGCTGCGCGCCGCCCGCGCGGCGCTGCAGGCCGGGGCGCCGGTGCTGGTGCAGGTGCCCCGCCGCGGCTACGTGCCGGCGCTGGCCTGCAACCGGTGCCGCACCGTGGCGCGCTGCCGGCACTGCACCGGCCCGCTGTCGCTGCCCGACCGGCACACCACCGGCGCGGTGTGCCGCTGGTGCGGCCGGCACGACCCGCGGCTGCGGTGCGCCCGGTGCGGATCGGACGCGGTGCGCGCCGTCGTCGTCGGGGCCCGGCGCACCGCCGAGGAACTCGGCCGCGCGTTCCCGGGCACCGCCGTGATCACCTCCGGCGGGGACAACGTGGTGCGCGCGGTGGACGGCCGGCCCGCCCTGGTCATCGCCACCCCGGGCGCCGAACCGGTCGCCGCCGGCGGGTACGGCGCGGCACTGCTGCTGGACGCCTGGGCGCTGCTGGGCCGGCAGGACCTGCGGGCGGCCGAGGACACCCTGCGCCGCTGGATGGCCGCCGCCGCGCTGGTGCGACCGCGCGGTGACGGCGGGGTGGTGGCGGTGGTCGCCGAGGCGGCGGTGCCGACCGTGCAGGCGCTCATCCGCTGGGACCCGGTCGGCCACGCCGAGGCCGAGCTCGACGGCCGCGCCGAGGTCGGGCTGCCGCCGGCGGTGCACATCGCCGCCCTGGACGGCGCCCCGGCGGCGGTGACGGCACTGCTGGAGGCCACCGAGCTGCCCGCCGAGGCCGAACCGCTCGGCCCGGTCGAGCTGCCGCTGGGGGCGCGCCGCCCGCCCGGTCTGCCCGCCGACGGACCGGTGCACCGGATGCTGGTGCGGGTGCCGCGCAGCGGCGGGCTGGCGCTGGCCGGGGCGCTGCGCCGCGCGGTGGCGGTGCTGAGCACCCGGCAGCGCTCCGAGCCGGTGCGGGTGCAGATCGACCCGCTGCACATCGGCTGAGGCACCGCGGGTGCGGTCGGCCGGTGCGCCGAGTCCCTAGACTGTCGCGGTGCGCATCGTCTTCGCCGGTACGCCCGAACCCGCACTGCCGTCGCTGCGGCGGCTGATCGCGTCGCCCCACCACGAGGTGGTGGCGGTGCTGACCCGGCCCGACGCCGCGGCCGGACGGCGGGGCAAACCCGCGCCGTCCCCGGTGGCCCGGCTGGCCGTCGAGCACGGCATCCCGGTGCTGCGGCCGCCGAACCCGAACGCCCCGGAGGCGGTCGCCGAGATCGCCGGGTACGCCCCGGACTGCTGCGCGGTGGTGGCCTACGGGGCCATCCTCGGCGACGAGCTGCTCGCCGTGCCCCCGCACGGCTGGATCAACCTGCACTTCTCGGTGCTGCCCGCCTGGCGCGGCGCGGCGCCGGTGCAGGCCGCGATCGCCGCCGGCGACACCGTCACCGGCGCCACCACGTTCCGTATCGTGCGCGAACTCGACGCCGGTCCGGTGTTCGGGGTGGTGACCGAACCGATCCGGCCCACCGACACCGCCGGGGAACTGCTCGGCCGGCTCGCCGAGTCCGGTGCCGCGCTGCTCGAGCGCACCCTCGACGGCATCGCCGAGGGCACCCTGGTCGCGGTGCCGCAGCCGGCCGAGGGGGTGTCGCTGGCCCCCAAGGTCACCGTGGAGTCGGCCCGGGTGCGCTGGGATCTGCCCGCCCACGTGGTGGAGCGGCGCATCCGCGCGGTCACGCCCAACCCGGGGGCGTGGACGATGATCGGTGACGTGCGGCTCAAACTCGGCCCGGTCACCGTCGACGAGGATGCCGTCGATCCGCTGCCGCCGGGCCGGCTCGCCGTCGGCAAGAACACCGTCCGCGTCGGCACCGCCACCGTGCCGGTGCTGCTCGGCACCGTCCAGCCACCCGGGAAGAAACCGATGAACGCCGCCGACTGGGCCCGCGGCGCCCGCCTCGACGACACCGCCTCCGCCCGATGACCGAGAAACCCGAGCAGAACCGCAAGCGCACCCCCGGCCGTGCCCCGCGCCGCAACCGCGACGACCGTGACCGCCGCGGCCCGCGCCGCCCGGTGCGGCGCCGTCCGCTCGACCCGGCCCGCCGGGCCGCCTTCGACGTGCTGCGCGCGGTCTCCGAGCGCGACGCCTACGCCAACCTGGCGCTGCCGCCGCTGCTGCGCGAGCGCGGCATCCACGGCCGGGAGGCGGCGTTCGCCACCGAACTGGCCTACGGCACCTGCCGTACCCGCGGCCTGCTGGACGCGGTGATCGCGCACGCCGCGGGCCGCCCGGTGGACCGGATCGACCCGGTGCTGCTGGACCTGCTGCGGCTGGGCACCTACCAGCTGCTGCGCACCCGGGTCGAGCAGCACGCCGCGGTGTCCACCACCGTCGAGCAGGCGGCAATCGAATTCGACTCGGCCCGAGCGGGTTTCGTCAACGCCGTGCTGCGCAAGGTGGCGCAGCGCGACGAGGCCGGCTGGGTGGCCGAGCTCGCCCCCGACCCGAACGCCGACCCGATCGGGCACATCGCCTTCCGGCATGCCCACCCGCGCTGGATCGCCCAGGCGTTCGCCGACGCGCTCGGCGCCGACGCCGGTGAACTCGAGGAGCTGCTGGCCAGCGACGACGCCCGGCCCGCGGTGCACCTGGCCGCCCGGCCCGGCGTGCTCACCGCCGCCGAGCTCGCCGAGCAGGTGGGCGGCACCGTCGGCCGGTACTCGCCGTACGCGGTGTACCTGCCCGGCGGCGATCCCGGACGGCTGGAACCGGTGCGCGAGGGCCGGGCGCTGGTGCAGGACGAGGGCAGCCAGCTGGTGGCCCGCGCGCTGACCCTGGCCCCGCTGGACGGCCCCGACACCGGCCGCTGGCTGGACCTGTGCGCCGGCCCGGGCGGCAAGACCGCGCTGCTGGCCGCCATCGGGCAGGGCACCGCCCGGGTCACCGCCGTCGAACCGGCCGGGCGGCGCGCCGACCTGGTCGAGCAGAACACCCGCGGCCTCGGCGTGGAGGTGCACCGGGTCGACGGCCGCGACCCCGGGCTGGAACCCGGCTTCGACCGGGTGCTCGTCGACGCCCCGTGCACCGGGTTGGGCGCGCTGCGCCGCCGGCCCGAGGCGCGCTGGCGGCGCAGCCCCGCCGACGTGCCCGAACTGACCCGGCTGCAGCGCGAGCTGCTCGCCTCGGCCATCCGGCTGACCCGGCCGGGTGGGGTGGTGCTCTACGCGACCTGTTCGCCGCACCTGGCCGAGACCGTCGGCGTGGTGGCCGACGCGGTGCGTCGGCACAACGTCACCGCCCTGGACACCCGGCCGCTGTTCGCCCCCGCCGACCGGCTCGGCGACGGCCCGCACGTGCAGCTGTGGCCGCACCGGCACGGGACCGACGCGATGTTCGCTGCCGCACTCAAAGTAGGCTGACCGGCATGTCCGCAACCCACGCCCACGCGCGGCCCACGTCGCCGCTGATCGCTCCGTCGATCCTGTCCGCCGATTTCGCCCGGCTGGCCGACGAGGTCGGCCGGGTAGCGGGGGCCGACTGGCTGCACGTCGACGTGATGGACAACCACTTCGTGCCCAACCTGACCCTGGGCATGCCGGTGGTGGAGTCGCTGCTGAAGTGCACCGACATCCCGATGGACTGCCACCTGATGATCGAGGACCCGAAGCGCTGGGCGCCCGGGTACGCCGAGGCCGGTGCCTACAACGTCACGTTCCACGCCGAGGCCACCGACGACCCGGTGAGCGTGGCACGCGACATCCGCGCCGCCGGCGGCCGGGCCGGGCTGGCCATCAAACCGGGCACCCCGCTGGAGCCGTACCTGGAGATCCTGCGCGACTTCGACACGTTGCTGGTGATGTCGGTCGAGCCCGGCTTCGGCGGCCAGAAGTTCATCCCCGAGGTGCTGCCCAAGGTGCAGACCGTGCGCCGGCTGGTCGACGCCGGGGAGCTGACCATCCTGGTGGAGATCGACGGCGGCATCAACCCGGACACCATCGAGGCCGCCGCCGAGGCCGGGGTGGACTGCTTCGTCGCCGGTTCGGCCGTCTACGGCGCCGACGACCCGGCCGCCGCGGTGGCCGCGCTGCGCCGACAGGCCGCGCAGGCCTCCCCGCACCTGACGCTCTGAGGCGCCCCGAGGCGATGAGGCTGACGCGATGAGGCGGCCGAGGTGAGACTGGAGGCCGCCATGCGGCTGGCGGTGGCGCAGGCCGAGGCGGTGAAGGGTGCCACCTACCCGAACCCGCCCGTCGGCGCCGTCGTGCTCGACGTCGCCGGGCAGGTGGTCGGGACCGGCGCCACCCAGCCACCGGGCGGGCCGCACGCCGAGGTGATGGCGCTGCGCCAGGCGGGGGAGCGCGCCGCCGGCGGCACCGTGGTGGTGACGCTGGAGCCCTGCAACCACACCGGCCGCACCGGGCCGTGCGTCGACGCCCTGCTGGCCGCGGGGGTGGCCGCGGTCGCCTACGCGGTGGCCGACCCGAACCCGGTGGCGGCCGGCGGGGCCGAACGGCTCGCCGCGTCCGGGGTGACGGTGACCGGCGGGGTGCTCGCCGACGAGGTGGCCGGCGGGCCGCTGCGGGAGTGGCTGCACAAGCAGCGCACCGGCCGGCCGCACGTCACCTGGAAGTTCGCCACCAGCGTGGACGGCCGCAGTGCGGCCGCCGACGGCAGCAGCCAGTGGATCACCAGCGAGGCCGCTCGCGCCGACGTGCACCGCCGCCGGGCCGCCGCCGACGCGATCGTGGTCGGCACCGGCACCGTGCTGACCGACAACCCCACGCTGACCGCCCGCCGGGCCGACGGCACCCCGCTGCAGCGCCAGCCGCTGCGGGTGGTGGTGGGGATGCGGGAGATCCCCGGCGACGCCAACGTGCTCAACGACGACGCCGCCACCATGGTGATCCGCACCCACGACCCGCACGAGGTGATCCGCGCCCTGGGCGACCGCACCGACGTGCTCGTCGAGGGCGGGCCCACGCTGGCCGGCGCGTTCCTGCGGGCCGGGGTGATCGACCGGATCCTGGCCTACGTGGCGCCGATCCTGCTCGGCGGGCCGATCACCGCCGTCGACGACATCGGGGTGCCCAGCATCGCCCATGCCCAGCGCTGGCGCTACGACGAGATCACCCCGATCGCGCCGGACGTGCTGCTCAGCCTCGTCCCGGCCGGGTGATCCGTCTCACAGTCCGATCGCGTTCACACCGGGTACCCGGGTTGCGTACCGGACCGTCGTCAGGACGCGTCGGTACACTCGGCCAGGAGCGCGCTCACCGACGATCTGCGCTGGTGAAACCGCATTTTCGAGCGAAGGACGACGCGCATGACCGCCGTACAGGAGTTGCTCGCCATCCCCTCGGCCCACGCCCGGTCCGTCACGACGCTGATCCGCGACGTGCTGACCGGCCACTGGTGGCCACCCGCTTCGGCCTTCCCCGACCCGTTGGTCGCCCGCGACGCCGGGCTCGGCTCCCCGCGCCCGTTCCGGCTGATGCGGCCCGGCACGGAACGCTGCTGACCTGCTGACGGGCCTAGCCGGCCCGGTGCCGGCCGCCCCGCTCCGGAGTCGCCGCCGGGTCGTCGGCGTGCTCGTGGCGGCCGGCGATGAGCAACCCGAGCAGCGCACCGACCACGCAGACCCCGACGGTGACCAGGAAGATGTCGCCGTACTGCAGCACGTAGGCCTCGCGGTAGCGGTCCGCCTCGGCGGCCACCCGTTCGGCGAGCGTCTTCGCCTCGGCCGGGAACGGCAGGGTCTGCAGATGCTGGTTGAGCCGGTACATGCCCCACGCGGTCAGCGCGGCCAGGCCGATCAGCATGCCCACCATGCGGGCCACCACCACCGCCGCCGAGGCGATGCCGTGCTGGGCGGCCGGCACCACCCGCAGGGTGGCCGAGGTCAGCGGACCGATCACCAGGCCCAGCCCGACACCGGCCACGGCCAGGTCGGTGTCGAGCACCGGCAGGCTGACAAAACCCAGGTCGTGGTGGGCCGACAGCAGGTCGACCCGCCAGTGCGCGATCAGCCAGTAGCCGACCGCCGCGATCAGCAGGCCGGCGAACGTCACGATCCGGTCGCCGATCCGGGTGGCCAGCCAGCCACCGATCACCGCCCCGATCGGCAGCGCGATCAGGAAGCGCAGCAGCAGCAGCACCGCCTCGGTCTGGTCCTTGCCGAGCACGCCCTGGCCGAACAGTTCGACGTTGACCAGGGTGACCATCAGCGCCGCGCCGGCGCACAACGACGCCCCGAGCGCGGCCAGGAACGGCCGGAAGTGCACCCCGGCGGGCTCGATCAGCCGGGTGCGGGCGAACCGCTCCCAGACGAAGAACCCGGCCAGCGCGACCGCGGCGCCGACCAGCGTCGGCAGGCCGTAGGGCGGCAGGATCTGCTTGCCGTCCGGGGTCGGGTTGTACAGGCCGATGACCGTCAGGCCCAGCGCGACGGCCAGCAGCACGCCGCCCACCACGTCGACCCGCTCCGGCCGCTCGGGCTCGAGCCGGCCGGGCAGGCTGAAGTGGATCAGCACCATCGCGACCGCGGCCAGCGGCACGTTGATCCAGAACACGTCGCGCCAGGTGTTCAGCACCGCGACGACCGCGATGCCGTACAGCGGGCCGAGCACGCTGCCCAGCTCCTGGGCGGCCCCGATGCCGCCCAGCACCGAGGCGCGGTTGCGGGCGGCCCACAGGTCGGCCGCCAGGGCCAGCGTCACCGGCAGCAGCGCCCCCGAGGCCACGCCCTGGATGGTGCGGCCGACGACCATCGGCACCAGGTCGTTCGACAGCGCCGTGACGACCGAGCCGACCGCGAACCCGGCCAGGCTCAGCTGCAGGATGAGCTTGCGGCCGAACCGGTCCGACGCGCGGCCCAGCAGCGGCATCGCCGCGATGTAGCCCAGCAGGTAGCAGGTGATGATCGGGGTGACCCGCTGCAGCTGGTTCACCGGGATCTGCAGGTCGAGGATGATGTCGCGGATAATCGCGACCACGACGTAGGTGTCGAGCGCACCGAGCAGGACGGCGAGGCTGCCGGCGCTGATCGCGATGGTGCGGTTGCGGCCGACCGCGGCCGCCACGCCCGCGCCGCCCATCAGGCGGCCGGCTTGGTCACGGTGACCGGCTTACCCCAATCCGACAGCGACATGGTGATGCTGGTGTCCGGCTTCGGCTGCAGCTTCACCTGCACCAGTTCGTGGTCGCCGTCCTCGCGGATCCAGGCGGTGCCCGGCACCGGGCCCTCGGCGTGCAGCTGCGGGGCGATCTTGTTCACCGCGTCGGCGGACACCTCGCCGGTGATCCGGACCGTCTGCACCCCGTCGATCTTCTCCCGGCCCTCGGCCCTGGCGTCGGTGAAGTTGGCCAGCACGTTGGCCAGGCCCAGATCCGGGTTGAGGATGGCCGACACGTCGTAGATGTCGGCGGCCGGGCCGAAGTTCTGGTAGCTGTCACCGGTCATCGCGGCGTAGAGGGTGCCGTCGACCACGACGAACTTGACGCCCTCGAGCTTCTGGCCCATGAACCGCAGGTCGGTCGAGCCCTGCGCGGCCACGGTCGGGGCGTTGGTGAGATCGCCCTCGAGGACGTCGACCGGCAGGTCCTCGATCTCGCCCTCCACCGTGATGACCAGGTGGGCGCTCTGCTGGTTGCGGGTGACCTCGGCGGACTGGGTGAGGAGCTGGGCCGGGTCCGGCAGGTCGCCGCCGGACGAGTCCTGGTCCGACGAACAACCGGTGACGAGGGCCAGCGCGGCCAGCACCAGGGCGGCCAACGTGGCGAGGATCCGGACGGCATGGCGGGAGCGCGTCTGCATGAGTTGCATCGTAGAGGGTCGCCGGGCCGCCGAACGGGTGCCGCGCGCCGGGCGGGCGGCGCGGCTGACTAGCCTGGTCGGGTGTTCACCGGGATCGTGGAAGAAGTAGGAGAGATCGTCGCCAGGGACGATCTCGGTGATTCGTGCCGGCTGGTGATCCGCGGGCCGGTGGTCACCGCGGACGCCCGCCACGGCGATTCGATCGCCGTCAACGGGGTGTGCCTGACCGTCGTCGACGTGCTGCCCGACGGTTGCTTCAGCACCGACGTGATGGGGGAGACCCTCAACCGGTCCAGTCTCGGCGCGGTCGAGGTGGGCGGCCGGGTCAACCTGGAGCGCGCCGCGGCGGTGAACAGCCGACTGGGCGGGCACATCGTGCAGGGCCACGTCGACGGCACCGGGCATGTGATTTCCCGCACGCCCTCGCCGCACTGGGAGGTGGTCCGGATCGCGCTGCCGGAGCACCTGTCGCGGTACGTGGTCGAGAAGGGTTCGATCGCGGTCGACGGGGTGTCGCTGACGGTATCCGCGCTGGGAACCGACTGGTTCGAGGTGTCGCTCATCCCCACCACGCTGGCGTCGACCACGCTCGGGCAGGCCGCTCCCGGCACGCCGGTCAACCTCGAGGTCGACGTGATCGCAAAGTATGTCGAGCGATTGCTGGGCCGGGCGCGGCAATAACCGGAGTTTCGAGGTGGTTCATACTGGAGGCATCGAGTAGGCGGTTCCAGGGTGGAACCGGGCAAAGGTGGCATGGATGACGAGGCTGGACTCCGTCGAGCGGGCAATAGCCGACATCGCGGCGGGTAAGCCCGTCGTCGTCATCGACGACGAGGACCGGGAAAACGAGGGCGATCTCATCTTCGCGGCGGAGAAGGCGACTCCCGAACTCGTCGCGTTCATGGTGCGCTACACCTCCGGCTACCTGTGCGTGCCGCTCGACGGCGCGATCTGCGACCGCCTCAACCTGCTGCCGATGTACGCGGTGAACCAGGACAAGCACGGCACCGCCTACACCGTCACCGTCGACGCCAAGCAGGGGGTGACCACCGGCATCTCGGCCGCCGACCGGGCCACCACCATGCGGCTGCTGGCCGACCCGAACAGCTCCGCCGACGACTTCACCCGGCCCGGGCACGTGGTGCCGCTGCGCGCCAAGGACGGCGGCGTGCTGCGCCGGCCCGGCCACACCGAGGCCGCGGTGGACCTGGCCCGGCTGGCGGGGCTGCAGCCCGCCGGCGCGATCTGCGAGATCGTCAGCCAGAAGGACGAGGGCCAGATGGCCAAGACCGAGGAGCTGCGGGTCTTCGCCGACGACCACGGCCTGGCGATGATCTCCATCGCCGATCTGATCCAGTACCGGCGCCGGCACGAGAAGCACGTGCAGCGGGTCGCCGAGGCGCGCATCCCCACCCGCCACGGCGAGTTCCGCGCCGTCGGTTACACCAGCATCTACGAGGACGTCGAGCACGTCGCGCTGGTCAAGGGCGACATCGCCGGGCCGCACAACGACGGCCACGACGTGCTGGTGCGGGTGCACTCCGAGTGCCTGACCGGCGACGTGTTCGGCTCGCGGCGCTGCGACTGCGGCCCGCAGCTCGACGCGGCGATGGCGATGGTGGCCCGCGAGGGCCGGGGCGTGGTGCTCTACATGCGCGGCCACGAGGGCCGGGGCATCGGCCTGATGCACAAGCTGCAGGCCTACCAGCTGCAGGACGCCGGCGCCGACACCGTCGACGCCAACCTCAAGCTCGGCCTGCCCGCCGACGCCCGCGACTACGGCATCGGCGCACAGATCCTGGTCGACCTCGGGGTGCGCTCGATGCGGCTGCTGACCAACAACCCGGCCAAGCGGGTCGGGCTGGACGGCTACGGATTGCACATCATCGAGCGCGTGCCGCTGCCGGTGCGGGCCAACGCCGAGAACATCCGCTACCTGATGACCAAGCGCGACCGGATGGGGCACGACCTGCAGGGGCTCGACGAGTTCGTCGAGGAGGCGGCCCGGATGGGCGACTACGAGGAGGGCGCCTACCTGCTCGGCGACCGCGCGTCCGGCGACCTGGACCTGGGCGGGGCGCGGTGAGCGGCGCCGGGGCCCCGGACCTGCCGGCGCTGGACGGGACCGGGCTGAAGCTGGCCATCGTCGCGAGCACCTGGCACGACCGCATCTGCACCGCGCTGCTGGACGGGGCGCGTCGGGTGGCCACCGCCGCCGGCATCCCCGAGCCCACCGTGGTGCGGGTGCTCGGCGCCATCGAGATCCCGGTGGTGGCCCAGGAACTCGCCGCGTCCCACGACGCCGTCGTCGCGCTCGGTGTGGTCATCCGCGGTGAGACACCGCATTTCGACTACGTCTGCGACGCGGTCACCCAGGGGCTGACCCGGGTGTCGCTGGACGCCCGCACCCCGGTGGCCAATGGGGTGCTCACCGTGGAGAACGAGGCGCAGGCGATCAACCGGGCCGGGCTGCCGGGCTCCGACGAGGACAAGGGCGCCCAGGCGGCCGCCGCGGCGATCTCGACCGCGCTGACGCTGCGGGAGCTGCGCGGGCGGTCATGAGCGAGCGCCGCTGGGACGTCGAGATCCGGCCGCACCGCACCCCGGTCTACGCCTGGATCATCGCGGTGGTGCTCGCCGCGACCGGGGTGGTGCTCGGGCTGCTGCTGAAGATCCGCTCCACCGGGGTGGTGTTCCAGACCGCCGACCAGATCGCGTTCGGGCTGCTCGGGGTGCTGATGGGGGCGGCGGTACTGTTGCTCACCCGGCCTCGGCTGCGCATCGGCCCGGACGGGTTGCTGGTGCGCAACATCCTGGGCGACAAGCTGATTCCCTGGGACGACGTGGTCGACGTGTGGTTCCCGCCGGGGGCCCGGTGGGCCCGGGTGGAACTGCCCGCCGACGAGTACATCCCGCTGATGGCCATCCAGTCGGTGGACAAGGAACGCGCGATCGAGGCGATGGACCGGGTGCGCGCCGAGCTGGACCGCTACCGGCCCGACATCAGCTCAACCTGAGCGCCATCGTCAGTTCGCCGGGCGGCGCCGGTCCGGTGTCGGTGACCGCGAAGCCCAGCCCCGCGTAGACCCGCCGCGCCCGGTGGTTGTCCTCGGCGACCCGCAGCCGCACCACCGCGGCCCCCTCGGCGCGGGCCCAGTCCACCGCCGCCGCCACCAGCCCCCGGCCCAGCCCGCGCCCGCGGGCGCCGGGGTGCAGCCACAGCGAGTACAGGTAGACCGCCTCCGGGCTCTCCCGGTGCGCCCCGATCAGGCCCACCGCCCGATGGTCGACGAGCGCGGCGAACTGCGCGTGGTGGCGCAACCGCTGCCGCCAGGTGTCGGCGCCGAACCCGGCCTCCTGCCGGTAGTGCGGGTCCTCGACGCCGAGCGCCTCGGCCAGCGCCCGCAGCCGCAGCACGGCGAACACCTGCCAGTCGTCCTCGCCGAGCCGCACCACCCGCACCGCCGGCGCGGTCATGTGATGTCGCCCATCACCAGGCCGCCGCGGCGCGGATCAGCCCCGCCCAGCCAGCCGCCGTCCGGGTCGCGGACGAGTGCGCCCAGCCCGCTGGACTGGTCGGCGAGGTCGACCCGGTGGCCGAGCGCGCGCAGCCCGCGCACCAGCGGGTCGTGCGCGCCGTCGTCGGCGGTGTCGATCGCCGGGTGCTCGCCGCCCACCCGCAGCACCGGGCCGACCCCGCCGCCGAAGTCCACCGCCGACACCGCCTGCTGCGGATCCAGGCCCCAATCCACGATCCCGACAAGGGTTTTCACCACGAACTGGACGATCATCGCGCCGCCCGGGGAGCCCAGCACCGCGTAGAGCGGCCCGCGCCGGCCGGACGGTCCGGAGTCGAACACCAGGGTGGGCGCCATGGTGCTGCGCGGCCGCTTACCGCCCTGCACCCGGTTGGCCACCGCCCGCCCCTCGGCGTCGACCGGGTCGGCGGCGAAGTCGCTGAGCTGGTTGTTCAGCAGGAACCCGTCGACCATGTGGTACGAGCCGAACGGGGCCTCGATGCCGGTGGTCATCGCCGCGGCGTTGCCCCAGCTGTCGACGATGCTGATGTGGCTGGTGCCGTGCTCGGGCACCGGCGGGGCGGCGCCGGCCGGCACCCCGAAGTCGCCCGGCGGGGCGTCGGGCATGGTGTGCCGCTCGGAGATCAGCGCGGACCGCTCGGCCAGATAGCGCGGATCGAGCAGCGCGGCCGGTCCGCCGCCCGGCAGCGGCACGAAGTCGGGGTCGGCGACGTAGCGGTCGCGGTCGGCGTAGGCCAGGCGCTCGGCCTCGGCGATCAGGTGCACGCCCAGCACGCTGGGGCGCCCGCCGTTGCGGTCGACGTCGGCGGGCCCGTGCTCGGCCAGCGCGAAGCGCTCCAGCATGCCCAGCGTCTGGGCCACCGCCAGCCCGCCCGACGACGGCGGCGGCATGCCGCAGACCTGCCTGCCCCGGTAGCCGGTGCACACCGGCTCCCGCTTGATCACCCGGTAGCCGGCCAGGTCCGCCGGCGTCATCCGCCCCGGGGTGCGGGGCCGGCCCGGGTCGGTCACCGCCGCGACGATGTCGGCGGCGATGGCGCCGGTGTAGAACGCGTCCGGGCCGCCGGCCGCGATCGCGCTCAGCGTCCTGGCGTAGGCCGGGTTGGTGACCCGGGTGCCGGCTCTCTTGGGGGTGCCGTCCGGGCCGAAGAAGTACGCCGCGGCCGCCGGGTCGGCGCGCAGCCGGTCGCCGGCCGCGGCGATGGCGGCGGCCAGCCGGGGGCCGATGTCGAAGCCGTTCTCGGCCAGCCGCACCGCCGGGTCGAACAGCTCGCCCCAGTCCCGCACCCCGTGCTCGGCGTGCACCTCGGCCAGCAGCCGCACCGTCCCGGGCACCCCGACCGAACGCCCGGAGGCGGGCGGGTCCGGCCGCGGGGGTGTGCGGTCGGTCGGGGAGATCCAGCGCAGGTAGTTCTCGTCGGCGGCGGCCGGGGCGGTCTCGCGGCCGTCGTAGGCGGCGACCGCGCCGGTGGCGGCGTCGTAGTAGAGCACGAACCCGCCGCCGCCCAGCCCGGAGGACTGCGGCTCGACCAGCCCGAGCACCGCCTCGGCGGCCACCAGGGCGTCGGCCGCGGTGCCGCCGTCGCGCAGGATCCGGCAGGCGGCCTGGGTGGCCAGCGGGTTGGCGGTGACCACCGCGTAGGTGGCGGTGTGCACCGCGGTCATGTCCGTGCGGTACCCGATGGCGCTGTCCGGGCCGGCCCGTGGCGGCCGCGGCACCGGGGTGCCGTTGGACACCGGCTCGCACGGCAGCGGGGGTTCGAGTGCAGGTCGGCGGGGGGTTCCCGCGCATCCGGCCGACAACACGGCGACGACGGCCAGCACCGCGGCCACGACGCGGGCGGAGGGCAGGATCCGCATCGTTCGACCGTAGAACATCGGGTGCGGCGCGGGTGTGATTGCCGCCTCGGGTCGTCCCGGCGGACCGCCGCGGGGCGCGGACTAACCTGGGAGCGTGCCCGACCCATCGACGTACCGACCCGCGCCGGGATCGATACCCGTCGAACCGGGCGTCTACCGATTCCGCGACCCGCACGGCCGGGTCATCTACGTCGGCAAGGCCAAGAGCCTGCGCAGCCGGCTGACCTCCTACTTCGCCGACCTCTCCAGCCTGGCGCCGCGCACCCGGCAGATGGTGACCACCGCCGCCAGCGTCGAGTGGACCGTGGTCAACACCGAGGTCGAGGCGCTGCAGCTGGAGTACAACTGGATCAAGGAGTTCGACCCGCGGTTCAACGTCCGCTACCGCGACGACAAGACCTACCCGGTGCTGGCGGTCACCCTTAACGAGGAGTACCCGCGGCTGATGGTCTACCGCGGGCCGCGCCGCAAGGGGGTGCGCTACTTCGGCCCGTACTCGCACGCCTGGGCCATCCGGGAGACCGTGGACCTGCTCACCCGGGTGTTCCCGGCCCGCACCTGCTCGGCCGGAGTGTTCAAGCGGCACAGCCAGATCGACCGCCCGTGCCTGCTCGGCTACATCGACAAGTGCTCGGCGCCGTGCGTGGGCCGGGTCAGCGCCGAGCAGCACCGGCGCATCGTGCTGGACTTCTGCGACTTCCTGGCCGGCAAGACCGACCGGCTGGTGCGCGACATGGAGCAGCAGATGCACGCCGCGGCGGCCGAACTGGACTTCGAGCGGGCGGCGCGGTTGCGCGACAACATCTCCGCGCTCAAGCGGGCGCTGGAGAAGCAGGCCGTGGTGCTCGGTGACGGCACCGACGCCGACGTGGTGGCGTTCGCCGACGACGAGCTCGAGGCCGCGGTGCAGGTGTTCCACGTGCGCGGTGGACGGGTGCGCGGCCAGCGCGGCTGGATCGTCGAGAAATCCGGGGAGCCGGGCGAATCCGGCCCGGAGCAGCTCGTCGAGCAGTTCCTCACCCAGTTCTACGGGGAGCAGGCCGAACTCGGCACCGCCAGCGACGCCGGCAGCGACGAGACGGTCAAGCCGGTGCCGCGGCAGGTGCTGGTGCCGTGCCTGCCCGACAACGCCGACGAGCTGGCCGAGTGGCTGTCCGGGCTGCGCGGGTCGAAGGTGACGCTGCGGGTGCCGCTGCGCGGCGACAAGAAGGCCCTGGCCGACACCGTCAAGCGCAACGCCGAGGAGGCACTGGCCCAGCACAAGCTCAAGCGGGCCGGCGACTTCACCGCCAGAACCGCTGCGCTGCAGAACATCCAGGAGGCGCTCGGGCTGGCCGACGCGCCGCTGCGGATCGAGTGCGTCGACATCAGTCACGTGCAGGGCACCGATGTGGTGGCCTCGCTGGTGGTGTTCGAGGACGGGTTGCCGCGCAAGTCCGACTACCGGCACTACGCGATCCGCGAGGCCGCCGGGGACGGACGGTCCAACGACGTCGCCTCCATCGCCGAGGTGACCCGGCGGCGGTTCCACCGGCACCTGCACGACATCGCCCACCCCACCGAGCAGGCCCCGGAGGGCCGGTCCCGCCGGTTCGCCTACCCGCCCAACCTCTACGTCGTCGACGGGGGCGCCCCGCAGGTCAACGCCGCCCAGGCGGTGCTCGACGAGCTCGGCGTCACCGACGTGTCGGTGATCGGGCTGGCCAAGCGCCTCGAGGAGATCTGGCTGCCCTACGAACCCGAACCGGTCATCCTGCCGCGCAACAGCGAGGGGCTGTACCTGTTGCAGCGGGTGCGCGACGAGGCGCACCGGTTCGCGATCAGCTACCACCGCAGCAAGCGGTCCAAGCGGATGACCGCCTCGGCGCTGGACTCCATCCGCGGGCTCGGCGAGCAGCGCCGCCGCGCACTGGTGACACACTTCGGGTCGCTGGCGCGGCTGCGGCAGGCCAGCGTCGAGGAGATCTGCGCGGTGCCCGGCATCGGCCCGGCCACCGCCCGGGCGGTGCTGGCGGCGCTCAACCCCGACGCCGGCGGCACCGCGACGGGGGAGCCGGAATCGGCTGCGGCCACCGCGACGATCGGCGAGGATCAGGGCAGGGCAACGGGATGACGGAACACACTGACACCGGGCGGGGCGCGCCGGCGGGTACCGGCGCCGAATCCGAGGTCCGCGGCCGGGACGCGGAGTCGGACATCGACGTCGTCCTGGTCACCGGGCTGTCCGGGGCGGGCCGCAACACCGCCGCGCGGGTGCTCGAGGACCTCGGCTGGTACGTCGCCGACAACCTGCCGCCCGAGCTCATCGCGCGGATGGTGGAGTTCGGCCTGGCCGCCGGCTCCCGCATCACCCGGCTGGCAGTGGTGATGGACGTGCGCTCCCGCGGCTTCACCGGCGACCTCGACGGGGTGCGGGCCGAGCTGGCGACCCGCAACATCACCCCGCGGGTGCTGTTCCTGGACGCCTCCGACGAGGTCCTGGTGCGCCGCTACGAGCAGAACCGGCGCAGCCACCCGCTGCAGGGCCACCAGACCCTGGCCGAGGGCATCGCCGCCGAGCGGGCGCTGCTGGCGCCGGTGCGGGCGGCCGCCGACCTGGTGATCGACACCTCCGAGATGAGCGTGCACGCGCTGCGGGCGGGCATCGAGCGGGCCTTCGGCGGGGACGCGGTGTCGCACACCAGCATCACCGTGGAATCGTTCGGCTACAAGTACGGGCTGCCGATGGACGCCGACACCGTCATGGACGTGCGGTTCCTGCCCAACCCGCACTGGGTGGACGCGCTGCGCCCGCACACCGGCCAGCACCCGGCGGTGCGCGACTACGTGCTCGGCCAGCCCGGCGCGGCGGAGTTCCTGGACACCTACCACCGGCTGCTCGGGCTGGTCATCGACGGCTATCGCCGGGAGGGGAAGCGATACATGACCGTTGCGATCGGATGCACCGGCGGCAAGCACCGCAGCGTGGCGATCGCCGAGGCGCTGGCCGCCCGACTGGCGGGCGACCCGGATCTGACGGTGCACGTGCTGCACCGGGATCTGGGGCGCGAGTGAGCGGCGCCGCGACGGCCGGGGAGGACCGGTGAGCCCGCGTATCGTCGCCCTCGGCGGCGGCCACGGCCTGTACGCGACGCTGTCGGCGGCCCGCCGGCTCACCCCGCACGTCACCGCGGTGGTCACCGTCGCCGACGACGGCGGCTCGTCCGGCCGGCTGCGCGCCGAGCTCGGCGTGATCCCACCCGGCGACCTGCGAATGGCGTTGGCGGCGTTGGCTTCCGACAGCCCGCACGGTCGGCTGTGGGCGACCATCATCCAGCACCGGTTCGGCGGCGACGGCGCGCTGGCCGGGCACCCGATCGGCAACCTGATGCTGGCCGGGCTCAACGAGGTGCTCGCCGACCCGGTGGCCGCGCTCGACGAGCTGGGCCGCATCCTCGGAGTCAAGGGCCGGGTGCTGCCGATGTGCCCGGTGGCGCTGCAGATCGAGGCCGACGTGGCCGGCCTGGAGGCCGATCCCCGGCTGTGCCGGGTGATCCGCGGCCAGGTGGCCGTGGCCACCACCGTGGGCAAGGTGCGGCGGGTGCGGCTGCGGCCGGGCGACCCGCCGGCCACGCCGCAGGCCGTGGACGCGATCATGGCCGCCGACCTGGTGGTGCTCGGGCCGGGCTCGTGGTTCACCAGCGTCATCCCGCACCTGCTGGTGCCGGAGCTGGCCGCCGCGCTCAAGCGGACCCCGGCCCGCCGGGCCCTGGTGCTCAACCTGGTGGCCGAGCCGGGGGAGACGGCCGGGTTCTCGGTGGAGCGGCACATCCACGTGCTGGCCCAGCACGCCCCGGACTTCACCGTGCACGAGATCATCGTCGACGCCGGGCGGGTGCCGTCGGAGCGGGAGCGCGAGCAGCTGGTGCGCACCGCGGGCATCCTGAACGCGCGGGTTCGGTTCGCCGACGTGTCCCAGCCTGGTACACCTTTACATGACCCGGCGAAGCTGGCCGCGGCACTGGAACAGGTCCGGCTGGGGGCGGTCTCCCCGGACGCGACGCTGCAGGCGCCGACCGTGCCCGAGCCGACAGTGAATGGGCCGACCGTGAACGGACCGAGAGGTGACGACCCGTGGCGATGACAGCCGAGGTCAAGGACGAACTGAGCCGGCTGGTGGTGACTTCGGTGAGTGCGCGGCGTGCCGAGGTGGCGTCGCTGCTGCGGTTCGCCGGGGGTCTGCACATCGTGGGCGGCCGGGTCGTGGTGGAGGCCGAGGTCGACCTCGGCAGCATCGCGCGCCGGCTGCGCAAGGAGATCTACGACCTGTACGGCTACAACGCGGTGGTGCAGGTGCTGTCGGCCGGCGGCATCCGCAAGCAGACCCGCTACATCGTCCGGGTCACCAAGGACGGTGAGGCGCTGGCGCGGCAGACCGGGCTGCTGGACATGCGCGGCCGCCCGGTGCGCGGGCTGCCCGCCCACATCGTCGGCGGCAGCATCGCCGACGCCGAAGCCGCCTGGCGCGGCGCGTTTCTGGCGCACGGCTCGCTGACCGAGCCGGGCCGTTCCTCGGCGCTGGAGGTCAGCTGCCCGGGCCCGGAGGCCGCGCTGGCGCTGGTCGGGGCGGCGCGCCGGCTCGGGGTGACCGCCAAGGCCCGGGAGGTGCGCGGCAGCGACCGGGTGGTGGTGCGCGACGGCGACGCCATCGGGGCGCTGCTGACCCGGATGGGCGCCCAGGACACCCGGCTGACCTGGGAGGAACGCCGGATGCGCCGCGAGGTGCGGGCCACCGCCAACCGGCTGGCCAACTTCGACGACGCCAACCTGCGCCGTTCGGCGCGGGCCGCGGTGGCCGCCGCCGCCCGGGTGGAGCGGGCGCTGGAGATCCTCGGCGACGAGGTGCCCGAGCACTTGGCCGCCGCGGGCCGGCTGCGCATCGAGCACCGGCAGGCCTCGCTGGAGGAGCTGGGCCGGCTGGCAGACCCGCCGATGACCAAAGACGCTGTGGCGGGCCGGATCCGGCGGCTGCTGTCGATGGCCGACCGGCGGGCCAAGCAGCTCGGCATCCCGGACACCGAGTCCGCGGTCACCCCGGAACTGCTCGAGGAGGCCTGACCGCTCAGGCCGCCGCGGCCGCCGGGTGCCCGAGCGGGTTGGCCTCCGGGTTGGCGGCGAGCTCTTCGAGCACGATCGCCCACACCTGCGGGCTCACCACCGCGTTGAGGTGGCCGAGCACCAGCCCCGGGAACCGTTGCTGCAGCACGATGTTGCGCACGTTCTCGCCGTGCAGCGCGTGGACGTGGTACGGCGTGGCCACTTCGTCGTGCACGGTGAGGATGTTGGTGTAGCGCACCCCCGGTCGGGTGTCGCCGCCGGCGTAGGCCTCGTCGAGGAACGGTGCGCTCCAGGCCTGCTGGTAGATGGCCGGGGCGAGCGCCGTCGTCAGCCCGATGAGCACCTCGCGCAGCACCGGTACCGAGAGCAGCACCGGAATCAGGCCGTTGAAGTCGGTGCCGTGGTTGCCCGGCACGATGCCGATCACCTGGGACACCTTCTCCGCCCCGCCGAGGTGGTTGATGTAGTACACCGGCAGGATGCCGCCGCCCTGGGAGTGGCCGATCAGGATGACCTTCTCCGCGCCGGTCTCGGCGAGCACCCGGTCCACCTCGGCGGCGAGTTCCTGGGCCGAGAGCCGGATGTCGCCGATGGACTGCAGCGGGAAGTTCGGGTCGTCGGTGACGTTGCCGTAGTTGAACGTGTAGACCTTGTAGCCCGCGTTGGCCAGCACCGGCGCCCCGACCGACCAGTCGATGCCCTGGGTGAGCACGGTCGAGTTGAGCAGGATGACCGGCAGCGGGTGTTCCGGGGTGACGGTGATGTCCGGGTCGTTGGCGCCGGCCGGGGGCCGGGCCGGGGCGAACAGCGCTGCCACGTCGAGGATGCCGAAGTTGACGCTGAACGGGGCGGCCGGGATGTCGAACGCCGGTGCGCCGACGATGATCCGGCCGACCGCGGCGGCGGCGTTGGCCACCGACATGGCCAGCAGGTAGGGCACCCCGAACAGGGTGTCCGGGCCGAAGGCGTGCGCCACCGCGGCGGCCACCCCGTGCACCGCGGAGACCACGATGGTGCCGACGTCGGCGATGCCGCCGGTCAGCTGCAGCCCGAGATCGGTCGGCGGCAGCGGCGGTTCGTCGGCCGCCGCGGCCGGCGTGACGGCGGCCGTGCGCAGCCCCGCCCGGGCTTCGGCGTGGGCCGGCCGGTCCGGCTGCGGAACGGACCGGGCCGCCCCGAGCCCGATCTGACCGGTCCCGATCTGCCCGGTCCCGATCATCGGGGCCGGTGTGGCGGCGCGGCGTGCGGCGGCCGGCCCGGGGGCGGGCCGTGGCTCGCGGCTCGTCACCGGACCGTCCGCGCCGGCCGGGAGGTCGTCGCCGGGGACGGGTACGGGGTCGGGCTCACCGTCGGCCACGCCGGGGTCGGGCCCCGCGGCCGCGGTGTCAGGGTCGGGACCCGAACCCGTCGTGTCGAGGTCGAGCCCCTCGCGAACGATCTCGTCGGGGTCCGGGACGTCCGGATCCGGCCCGGCACCGCGATCCCCGGCGGCGTCGGCCGGCCGGCGCTCGGGGGTGGCCCGCCCGGCGGAGGTCGGTCCCTGATCCGTGGCCGGGCCGGCGTCGTCCGGTTCGGCGGCGTCGGAGCGGGTCGCCGGCTCGGCGCTCACCGCCGGGCCGGTGTCGGCCGGGCCGTCGTCGGCCTGGGCGGTCCCGGCGCCCAGCCCGAGCCCGGCCCACACCGCCAGCACCGCCGCCGCCGTGGCCAACCCCGGCCACGGATTTGCCTTGTCCGAACCGGCCGCCGCCCCGCCAAGTCGCACCGCAGTCCGTCCTCCTGTGTCACTTCGGGTTTCGAGCATTCAAACCCAGGACCGGCTGCCGTGTTTGCTGTTTGGGGTGATTGCCGGTGCGCGACGGCGGGGCAGCGCGACCGGTGCCGGTAGGCCAACCACCTGCGCACCGGGGAGATACCGCCCACTAGGCTGGCTCTCGAGCAGTTCATCGGCAGAAATCACAGACGGGAGACAGACGTGACGATCCGGGTAGGCGTGAACGGCTTCGGCCGTATCGGGCGCAACTTCTTCCGGGCGCTGGCCGCGCAGAAGGCGGAGGGCAAGGCCGCCGACATCGAGATCGTGGCGGTCAACGACCTGACCGACAACGCCACCCTGGCGCACCTGCTGAAGTTCGACTCCATCCTGGGCCGTTTCCCGGAGGACGTCACCCTCGAGGGCGAGGACACCATCGTCGTCGGCTCCACCAAGATCAAGGCGCTGTCCATCAAGGAGGGCCCGGCCGCCCTGCCGTGGGGTGACCTCGGGGTGGACATCGTCGTCGAGTCGACCGGCATCTTCACCGACGGCGCCAAGGCCAAGGGCCACCTCGACGCCGGCGCGAAGAAGGTCATCATCTCCGCGCCCGCCAAGAACGAGGACCTGACCGTCGTGCTCGGCGTCAACGACAACAAGTACGACGGCAGCCAGAACATCATCTCCAACGCCTCGTGCACCACGAACTGCCTGGCGCCGCTGGCCAAGGTGCTGCACGACGAGTTCGGCATCGTCAAGGGCCTGATGACCACCGTGCACGCCTACACCCAGGACCAGAACCTGCAGGACGGCCCGCACAAGGACCTGCGCCGGGCCCGCGCGGCGGCGATCAACATCGTGCCGACCTCGACCGGTGCGGCCAAGGCCATCGGCCTGGTGCTGCCGGAGCTCAACGGCAAGCTCGACGGGTACGCGCTGCGCGTGCCGATCCCGACCGGTTCGGTCACCGACCTGACCGCCGAGCTGGCCAAGTCGGCCTCGATCGACGAGATCAACGCCGCCTTCAAGGCCGCCGCCGAGGGCCCGCTGAAGGGGATCCTGAAGTACTACGACGCCCCGATCGTCTCCAGCGACATCGTCACCGACCCGCACAGCTCGCTCTACGACGCCGGCCTGACCAAGGTCATCGACAACCAGGTCAAGGTGGTGTCCTGGTACGACAACGAGTGGGGGTACTCGAACCGTCTGGTGGACCTGGTCGGCCTGGTCGGCAAGTCGCTGTAGGGATCATGACCGTCAAGACGCTCGACGACCTTCTGGCCGAAGGGGTTTCGGGTCGGGGCGTGCTGGTGCGCTCCGACCTGAACGTCCCGCTCGACGACAACGGGGTCATCACCGACCCGGGCCGGATCATCGCGTCGGTGCCCACTCTCAAGGCGCTGGCCGAGGCCGGCGCCAAGGTGGTGGTCACCGCGCACCTGGGCCGGCCCAAGGGCGGCCCGGACCCGAAGTACTCGCTGGCGCCGGTGGCCGCCGCGCTCGGCGAGCGGCTGGGCCGGCACGTGCAGCTCGCCGGTGACGTGGTCGGCGCCGACGCGCTGGCCCGTGCCGAGGGGCTGACCGACGGCGACGTGCTGCTGCTGGAGAACATCCGCTTCGACCCGCGGGAGACCAGCAAGGACGATGCCGAGCGGCAGGCCCTGGCCCGCGCGCTGGTCGAACTCGTCGGCGAGGACGGCGCGTTCGTCTCCGACGGCTTCGGGGTGGTGCACCGCAAGCAGGCCTCGGTCTACGACGTGGCCAAGCTGCTGCCGCACTACGCCGGCACGCTGGTCGCCGCCGAGGTCAAGGTGCTCGCGCAGCTCACCGAGTCCTCGGAGCGGCCGTACGCGGTGGTGCTCGGCGGGTCGAAGGTCTCCGACAAGCTCGCCGTCATCGAGCAGCTGGCCCAGAAGGCCGACAGCCTGCTCATCGGCGGCGGCATGTGCTTCACCTTCCTTGCCTCGCAAGGGATCTCGGTGGGCAAGTCGCTGGTTCAGCCGGAGATGATCGACACCTGCCGGCAGCTGCTGGAGACCTACGCCGACGTCATCCACGTCCCGGTCGACATCGTGGTCGCGCCGGAGTTCGCCGCCGACGCCCCGGCCGAGGTGGTGCCCGCCGACCGGATCCCCGAGGACAAGATGGGGCTCGACGTCGGGCCGGGCACCGTCGAGCGGTTCGCCGCGCTGCTGTCCAACGCCAGGACCATCTTCTGGAACGGCCCGATGGGCGTGTTCGAGTTCCCGGCGTTCGCCGCCGGCACCAAGGGCGTCGCCGAGGCGATCATCGCCGCCACCGGCAAGGGCGCGTTCAGCGTCGTCGGCGGCGGCGACTCGGCCGCGGCGGTGCGCCAGCTCGGCCTGCCGGAGGACGGCTTCACCCACATCTCCACCGGCGGCGGCGCATCGCTGGAGTACCTGGAGGGCAAGACGCTGCCCGGGCTGGAGGTGCTGGAATCGTGAGCCGCAAACCGCTCATCGCCGGCAACTGGAAGATGAACCTCAACCACTTCGAGGCCATCGCCCTGGTGCAGAAGATCGCCTTCGCCCTGCCGGAGAAGTACTTCGACAAGGTCGACGTCGCGGTCATCCCGCCGTTCACGGATCTGCGCAGCGTGCAGACCCTGGTCGACGGGGACAAGCTGCTGCTCACCTACGGGGCGCAGGACCTGTCCCAGCACGACTCGGGCGCCTACACCGGCGAGATCAGCGGGGCCTTCCTGGCCAAGCTGGGCTGCACCTGGGTGATCGTCGGGCACTCCGAGCGGCGCACCTACCACCACGAGGACAACGCGCTGGTGGCCGCCAAGGCCAAGGCCGCGTTCCGGCACGGGCTCATCCCGATCATCTGCATCGGCGAGCCGCTGGAGGTGCGCGAGGCCGGCAACCACGTCGCCTACAACGTGGAGATGCTGCGCGGCTCGCTGGAGGGCCTGACCGCCGAACAGATCGGCCGGGCCGTCATCGCCTACGAGCCGGTCTGGGCGATCGGCACCGGCCGGGTGGCCGGGCCCGCCGACGCCCAGGAGGTCTGCCAGGCCGTCCGCGCCGAACTGGCGGCGCTGACCTCGGCGGAGACCGCCGCCGGGGTGCGCATCCTCTACGGCGGGTCGGTCAACGCCAAGAACGTCGGCGAGATCGTGGCCCAGCCCGATGTCGACGGCGCGCTGGTCGGCGGGGCCTCCCTGGACGGTGAGCAGTTCGCCACCCTCTCGGCGATCGCGGCCGGCGGGCCGCTGCCGTGACCGGCCGGACGGGTCGGGTAGGGTAGCGCCCATGGAATTGGCTCTGCAGATCCTCCTGGTGGTCACCAGCATCCTGGTGATCCTGCTGGTGCTGCTGCACCGCGCCAAGGGCGGCGGCCTGTCGACGCTGTTCGGCGGCGGTGTGCAGTCGAGCCTTTCCGGATCGACCGTGGTCGAGAAGAACCTCGACCGGCTGACCCTGTTCATCACCGGCATCTGGCTGGTGGCGATCATCGGCATCGGCCTGCTCATCAAGTACTCCTGAGCCGCACGGCTCGACGGACCGGCCGGGTCACCCGCGTGGTGACCCGGCCGGTCCCGTCTGCGGGGCCGGTCCGCCGGCGCTGCGTACCGGCCGGTGCGCCCCGATACTGGGGGCATGGCCGACCCCGCAGAATCCCTCGCCCCGATCGGCGCGGTCACCCGCACCCGGGTGGGCCGCGAGGCCACCGAACCGATGCGCGAGGACATCCGGCTGCTCGGCGCCATCCTCGGTGACACCATCCGCGAACAGCACGGCGAGCGGATCTTCGACCTCGTCGAACAGGCCCGGGTGGCGTCGTTCAAGGTGCGCCGCTCCGAACTCGACCGTGCCGAGCTGGCCGAACGGTTCCGCGGCATCGACGTGCACGAGGCCATCCCGGTCATCCGGGCGTTCACCCACTTCGCGCTGCTGGCCAACGTCGCCGAGGACATCCACCGGGAGCGCCGCCGGGCCGTGCACCGGGCCGCCGGCGAACCGCCGCCGGACTCCACCCTGGCCGCCACCTACCGCAAGCTCGACGCCGCCGGGCTGGACGCCGACACCGTGGCGCGGGCCCTGGCCGGGGCGCTGGTCGCGCCGGTGATCACCGCGCACCCCACCGAGACCCGGCGCCGCACCGTGTTCGAGACCCAGCACCGCATCACCGAACTGCTGCGGTTGCGGCTGCACGGCCACACCGAGACCCTCGACGGCCGCGACATCGAGCGCGAGCTACGCCGCCACATCCTCACGCTGTGGCAGACCGCGCTGATCCGGCTGTCGCGGCTGCAGATCTCCGACGAGATCGAGACCGGGCTGCGCTACTACCAGGCGGCGTTCCTGGAGGTCGTCCCGAAGCTCAACGCCGAGGTGCGGGCCGCGCTGCGGGCCCGCTGGCCGGGAACCGACCTGCTGGCCGAACCGATCGTGCGGCCGGGCAGCTGGATCGGCGGCGACCGGGACGGCAACCCCTACGTCACCGCCGCGGTGGTCCGCCGGGCCGCCTCGAGCGCGGCCGCCACCGCGCTGCGCCACTACCTGACCGAGCTCGCCGAGCTGGAGCGCGAACTGTCCATGTCGGCGCGGCTGGTCCCGGTCAGCGACGCGCTGGCCGGCCTGGCCGCCGGCTGCGACGACCCGGCCCGCGCCGACGAGCCGTACCGGCGGGCACTGCGGGTGATCCGGGCCCGGCTCACCGCCACCGCCGACGACATCCTGGACCAGCGGCCCGAACCCGGGCTCGACCTCGGACTGCCGCGCTACCGGGAGCCGGGCGAGCTGCTGGCCGACCTCGATGTCGTCGACGCCTCGCTGCGTGCCCACGGTGCCGCCGTGCTCGCCGACGACCGGCTGGGCCGGCTGCGGGAAGCGGTGCGCTGCTTCGGATTCCACCTGTGCGGGCTGGACCTGCGGCAGAACTCCGAGGTGCACGAGACGGTGGTGGCCGAGCTGCTGGCCTGGGCCGGGGTGCACCCGGACTACCGCCGCCTCGACGAGCCGGAGCGGGTGCGGCTCCTGGCCGCCGAGCTGGCCACCCGCAGGCCGCTCACCCGGCCCGGGGCGGCGCTGTCGGAGTTGGCCCGCTCCGAGCTCGACATCCTGGCCGCGGCCGCCGACGCCGTCGCGGTCTACGGGCAGGCGGCGATCCCGAACTACATCATCTCGATGTGCGAGTCGGTCTCCGACCTGCTCGAGGCGGCGGTGCTGCTCAAGGAGGCCGGGCTGCTCGACCTCACCGAACCGCGCTGCCCGGTCGGCATCGTGCCGCTCTTCGAGACCATCGACGACCTGCAGCGCGGCGCGGACATCCTGCGCGCCGCCCTGGCCGAACCGGTCTACCGGCGCCTGGTGGCCGCCCGCGGCGACCACCAGGAGGTGATGCTCGGCTACTCCGACTCCAACAAGGACGGCGGGTACCTGGCCGCGAACTGGGCGCTGTACCGGGCCGAGCTGGCGCTGGTGGAGACCGCCCGGCAGACCGGGATCCGGCTGCGGTTCTTCCACGGCCGCGGCGGCACCGTCGGCCGCGGCGGCGGGCCGAGCTACAACGCGATCCTGGCCCAGCCGCCCGGCGCGGTGAACGGGGCGCTGCGGCTGACCGAACAGGGCGAGGTGATCGCCGCCAAGTACGCCGAACCGCGGCTGGCCTACCGCAACCTCGAGGCGCTGGTCGCCGCCACCCTGGAGGCCACCCTGCTCGACGTGGAGGGCCTCGGCGACGACGCCGAGTCGGCCTACCGGGTGCTCGACGAGCTGGCCGCCCGCGCCGAGCGCGCCTACCGCGAACTCGTGCACGAGACACCGGGATTCGTCGACTACTTCACCGCCTCCACCCCGGTCGGCGAGATCGGGGCGCTCAACATCGGCAGCCGGCCGGTGTCGCGGAAACCCACCACGTCGATCGCCGACCTGCGGGCCATCCCGTGGGTGCTGGCCTGGAGCCAGTGCCGGGTGATGCTGCCCGGCTGGTACGGGGTGGGCAGCGCGATCGAGTCCTGGATCGGCGAGGACGGGTCGCGGCTGGCGGTGCTGCAGGACCTGTACCGGCGCTGGCCGTTCTTCACCACCGTGCTGTCGAACATGGCGCAGGTGTTGGCCAAGGCCGACATGGGCCTGGCCGCCCGGTACGCCGAACTGGTGCCCGACGCGGCCCTGCGGCGGCGGGTGTTCGGCATGATCACCGCGGAGTACGGCCGCACCCTGCGGATGCACCGGCTGGTCACCGGCCACGACCTGCTCGCCGACAACCCGGCGCTGGCCCGGTCGGTGTTCAACCGGTTCCCGTACCTCGAGCCGCTGAACCACCTGCAGGTGGAGCTGCTGCGCCGCTACCGCGCCGGCGAGACCGACGAGCTGGTGCGCCGCGGCATCCTGCTCACCATGAGCGGGCTGGCCTCCGCGTTGCGCAACAGCGGCTGAGCACGCCCGGGCCCACGAACGTGAGCGGGCGTGCGGGAATTCGCGTGGATTTCGCGCACCCGCTCACGTTCACGCCTGGGAGCGGCGGGGCAGCAGCGCCCTGACCACCCCGCGCACCGCGGTCTCGGTGGCGGTCAGCGGTGTCAGCGCGGTCTCGCCGATGCCGACGAGCCGCTCCACCCGGGTGACCACGCCCTCCATCCGCTCCACCACGGCGTGCAGCCGCGGCGCCAGCTCGTTGATGCGGGCCAGGGTGGCGTCGAAGACCTCCAGGGTCTGCTCGAAATGTGCCAGGGTGCCGTTCATCCCGGACATCGTGCGGTCGATGCCGGCCAGCGCCTCGTTCATCCCGGACAGGATGTCCTCGAGCTGCTCGACGGTCAGGTCGGCGTTCAGCGCGGCCTGGGCGAGCTTCTGGATGCGCTCCCGGCCCGTGCGCGTCCCGGCCCTGTCGGCACCCCGGTCAGCCATGCGGCCATTATGACCCCTCCGACCGAGATCACCGGGTTAGAGCCGGCTGGCCGCCTCCGCGTCCAGGAACCACACCGTGGCCTCCCGGCCCACCGCACCGGCGGCCGGCACATCGTCCGCGGCGGCCCCACCGATCGCGGCGGCCACCGCGTCGGCCTTGGCGGCCCCGCCGACCACCAGCCACACCTGCCGGGACCGGGTCACCGCGGGCAGGGTCAGGGTGATCCGCCGCGGCGGCGGCTTGGGCGAGTCGGTGACCGGCACCACCAACCGCTGCCGCTCGCGCACCGCGGCGGTGTGCGGGAACAGCGAGTTGACGTGTCCCTCACCGCCCATGCCGAGCAGGTGCACGTCGAACACCGGCGCGGGCTCGCCGGGCTCGGCGAACCGGCCGAGCAACCGCTGGTAGGCGGCGGCGGCCGCCTCGATGTCGTCGCCGAACTCGCCGTCGCTGGCCGCCATCGGGTGCACGTTGGCGGCCGGGACGTCCACCCGGTCCAGCAGCGCCTCGCGAGCCTGCTTGAAATTGCGTTCGTCGTCGTCGGCGGGCACGAACCGCTCGTCCCCCCAGAACAGATGCACCCGGCCCCAGTCGATCTCGCCGGCGCGCTCGGCCACCCGGCGCAGCAGCGCAATACCGCTGCCGCCGCCGGTGAGCACCACCAGCGCCCGGCCGCGGGCGGCGACCGCGTCGTTGATCGCCGACACCAACCGGTCGCCGGCCGCGGTGGCCAGCGCGGTGGCGTCGGGGAAGGTCTCGACGACCGTCGTCATACGTACTCCACCCTGTCGATGCCCTGCAGCGCCTCGTGGTAGATCTCGTCCGGATCCAGCCGACGCAGATCCTCGGCCAGACACTCCCGGGTTCCCCGGCGCGCCAACGGAATCAGCGCATCCGGCCGGCCGGTGCGGCGCAACGTCGCGGTGACCCCGTCCTGCGGCCGGCTCAGCCTGATCGTCCGGCCGGGCTGCACCAGCTCCACCTGCAGCGGGCCCACCGCGCGGCGCACCGGGCAGTCCAGCCGCACCGCCAGCCACCCGGCCAGCAGGTCCAGCGCCGGCTCCTCCTGCAGCCCGCTCACCAGCACGGCCGAAACCGGTTCGTACGGCGGCTGATCCAGCGCGGCGGCCAGCAGCGCCCGCCAGTAGGTGATCCGGCTCCAGGCCAGGTCGGTGTCGCCCGGTGTGTAGCCGTGCAGCCGGCCGCGGATGGTGGCCAGCGGATCCGGCGCCCCGGTGGCGTCGGTGATGCGGCGCACCGCGAGCCGGCCGATCGGGTCCTGCGCAGGCACGGCCGGGGCGGTGCCGGGCCACCACACCACGACCGGGGTGTCGGGCAGCAGAAACGGCAGCACCACCGCGGCGGCGTGGTCGGCCAGCGGGCCGGAGATGCGCAGCACCACCACCTCGCCGGCCCCGGCGTCGCCGCCGACGCGCAGCTGCCCGTCCAGCCGGGCGGTGGGTGCGCCGGCGTCGGCCGGCACCACCACGACGATCCGGCTGGGGTGCTCGCGGCCGGCCGAGACGGCCGCGTCGAGGGCCTCCTCGAACCCGTCGGGACCATCGGCGACGATCACCAGCGTGAGCACCCGGCCCAGGGTGACCGCGCCGCCCTCCTCGCGCAGCCGGGTGATGCGCTTGCTGATCTCGGTGGTGGTGGTGTCGGGCAGATCGACGATCACGGCCGCCGCCATTCCCGCCCGGAACGGCGCAGCATCTCGAACGCCGACGACGGGCCCCAGGTGCCCGCCTCGTACGGTTCCGGCCGCCCGCCCGACGCCCAGTACTCCAGCACCGGATCCAGGATCCGCCAGGACAGCTCGACCTCGGCGTTGACCGGGAACAGCGACGGCTCGCCGAGCAGGACGTCCAGGATCAACCGCTCGTAGGCCTCGGGGGAGTCCTCGGCGAACGCCGAGCCGTAGGAGAAGTCCATGTTGACGTCGCGGACCTCCATCGCACTGCCGGGCACCTTGGAGCCGAACCGCAGCGTGATGCCCTCGTCCGGCTGGATCCGGATCACCAGCGCGTTGGCGCCCAGTTCGGCGGTCATGGTCGCGTCGAACGGCAGGTGCGGCGCCCGCTTGAACACCAGCGCGATCTCGGTCACCCGGCGGCCCAGGCGTTTTCCGGTGCGCAGGTAGAACGGCACACCGGCCCAGCGGCGGGTGTCGACCTCCAGGGTGATGGCCGCGAAGGTCTCGGTGGTGGAGTCGGGGGAGAATCCCTCCTCGTCGAGCAGGCCGACCACCTGCCGGCCGCCCTGCCAGCCGGCGGTGTACTGGCCGCGGGCGGTGGTCTGCGACAGCGGCTGGGCCAGCCGGGTGGCCGAGAGCACCTTGATCTTCTCGGCCTGCAGCTCGGCCGGGCTGAAGTTGACCGGCTCCTCCATGGCGGTCAGCGCCAGCAGCTGCAGCAGGTGGTTCTGGATGACGTCGCGGGCCGCGCCGATGCCGTCGTAGTAGCCGGCCCGCCCGCCCAGGCCGATGTCCTCGGCCATGGTGATCTGCACGTGGTCGACGTAGTGGGCGTTCCACACCGGCTCGAACAGTTCGTTGGCGAACCGCAGCGCCAGGATGTTCTGGACGGTCTCCTTGCCGAGGTAGTGGTCGATGCGGAACACCGACTCCTCCGGGAACACCCGGTTGACCACCCGGTTCAGCTCGATCGCGCTGGCCAGGTCGTGGCCGAACGGCTTCTCGATCACCACCCGGCTCCACCGGCCCTCCTGGCGCCGGGCTAGCCCGGTGCGGTGCAGCTGCTCGCACACCACCGGGAACGCGTCCGGCGGGACCGACAGGTAGAAGGCGTGGTTACCGCCGGTGCCGCGTTCGACGTCGAGCCGGGCCAGGGTGTCGGCCAGCCGTTCGAACGCCGCGTCGTCGTCGAAGCTGCCCTGCACGAACCGCAGCCCCTCGGCGAGCCGGTCCCACACCTCCTGGCGGAACGGGGTGCGCGAGTGCGCACGCACGGCGTCGTAGACGATCTGCCCGAAATCCTCGTCGGCCCAGTCCCTGCGGGCGAACCCGACCAGTGAGAACGCGGCGGGCAGCAGCCCCCGGTTGGCCAGGTCGTAGATCGCCGGCATCAGCTTGCGGCGGGACAGGTCCCCGGTGACCCCGAAGATCACCATCCCGCACGGCCCGGCGATGCGCGGCATGCGCCGGTCGCGGGGGTCGCGCAGCGGATTGCGCCACCCGGCCGGGGCCGGGGCGATCAGCCCGGGTACGGGATGGTCGCCCGCCCCGGCGGCTCCGGGTGCGCCGTCGGCGGTCATTTCGCGGCGGCGAGCTGCTTTCCGGTGGCGTCGAGCAACTCCGCCCAGGACGCCTCGAACTTGGCCACGCCCTCGTCCTCGAGGACGGCGAACACGTCGTCGAGATCGACGCCCAGCGCGGTGAGCCGGTCGAAGACCTGCTGGGACTCGGCGGCCCGGCCGGTGACGGTGTCGCCGGTGATCACCCCGTGGTCGGCCACCGCCTCCAGCGTTTTCTCCGGCAGGGTGTTGACCGTGTTGGGGGCGACCAGCTCGGTGACGTAGAGGGTGTCCGGGTAGGCCGGGTTCTTCACCCCGGTCGACGCCCACAACGGCCGCTGCACCCGGGCCCCGTCGGCCCGCAGCGCCGCGAAGCGCGCACCGCCCTCGAACACCTCCTGGTAGGCCGCGTAGGCCAGCCGGGCGTTGGCCAGGCCGGCCTTGCCGCGCAGCTCCAGCGCCTCGGGGGTGCCGATGCGCTCCAGCCGGTTGTCGATCTCGGTGTCCACCCGGGACACGAAGAACGACGCCACCGAGTGCAGGTCGGACAGGTTGTGGCCGGCCTGCCGGGCGGCCTCCAGGCCGGCCAGGTAGGCGTCCATCACCTCGCGGTAGCGCTGTACCGAGAAGATCAGTGTGACGTTCACCGACACGCCCTCGGCCAGCACCGCGGTGATCGCCGGCAGCCCGGCCCGGGTGGCCGGGATCTTGATCAGCAGGTTGGGCCGGTCGACGATCTTCCACAGCTCGATGGCCTGCAGGATGGTGCGGTCGGTGTCGTGCGCCAGCCGCGGGTCCACCTCGATGGACACCCGGCCGTCGACCCCGTCGGAGGCCTCCCACTGCGGCCGCAGCACGTCGCAGGCCTCCCGCACGTCGTCGGTGGTGACGGTGCGGATGGCGGCGTCGACGTCGGCGCCGCGCTCGGCCAGCTCGGCGATCTGTGCGTCGTAGCTGGTGCCGCCCGACAGGGCGGCCTGGAAGATCGTCGGGTTCGTGGTGACACCCACCACACACCGGGTGTCGATCAGCTGCTGCAGGTTGCCGCTGCGCAGCCGCTCGCGGGAGAGGTCGTCGAGCCAGACGGACACCCCCGCCGCGGACAGCGCCGCGAGGTTCGCGTTCTGGGCCATCGTGGTCGCCTTTCGGTCGTGTCGCCCCGATCGATCAGTTGTTGAGGGTCCGCTCCGCGGCCGCGACGACGGCTTCCGGGGTGAAGCCGTACTCGCGGAACAGGGTCTTGTAGTCGGCCGACTCGCCGAAGTGCTCGATGGAGACGACCTCGCCGGTGTCACCGACCAGCTTGTGCCAACTCTGGGCGATCCCGGCCTCGACCGCCACCCGGGCCGACACCGCCGGCGGCAGCACCCGGTCGCGGTACTCGACCGGCTGGGCCTCGAACCACTCCACACAGGGCATCGACACGACGCGGGCCACCACGCCCTGCTCGGCGAGGATCCGCTGCGCGGCCACGCACAGCTGCAGCTCCGAGCCGGTGCCGATGAGCACCACGTCCGGGGTCTCGTCGGTGTCACCGCCGAGCACGTACCCGCCGCGGGCCACCCCCTCGCGGCTGGTGCCCTCCAGCACGGGCACGCCCTGGCGGGTCAGGCACAGCGCGACCGGGCCGCTGCGGGCGCCGCGGCGCAGCACGGTGTGCCAGGCGTAGGCGGTCTCGTTGGCGTCGGCCGGGCGCACCACCGACAGGTTGGGGATGGCGCGCAGCGCGGCGAGGTGCTCGATCGGCTGGTGGGTCGGGCCGTCCTCGCCGAGGCCGATGGAGTCGTGGGTCCAGACGTAGATCGGGTCGATGTCCATCAGCGCGGCGAGCCGCACCGCGGGCCGCATGTAGTCGGAGAACTGCAGGAAGGTGCCGCCGTAGGCGCGGGTCGGGCCGTGCAGCACGATGCCGTTGAGGATCGCGCCCATGGCGTGCTCGCGCACCCCGAAGTGCAGCGTGCGCCCGTACGGGTGGGCGGTGTACTCCTTGGTCGAGATCGACTCCGGCCCGAACGAGGTCGCGCCCTTGATCGTGGTGTTGTTCGAGCCGGCCAGGTCCGCCGAGCCGCCCCACAGTTCGGGCAGCTTCGGGCCGACGGCCGACAGCACCGCGCCGGAGGCCGACCGGGTGGCCACCTCCTTGGCGCCCGGCTCCCAGGTGGGCAGGTCGGCGTCCCAGCCCTCGGGCAGTTCGCCGGCGGTAAGCCGGTCCAGCAGCCGCTTGCGCTCCGGCTCGCGCTGCGCCCACGCGTCGAAGTCGGCCTGCCAGGCGCGGTGCGCGGCACGGCCGCGCTCGACGAGCTTGCGGGTGTGCGCGATGACCTCGTCGCGCACCTCGAAGGTCTGCTCCGGGTCGAAGCCGAGGATCCGCTTGACCTCGGCCACCTCGGCCTCGCCGAGCGCGGCGCCGTGGATCTTGCCGGTGTTCATCAGGTTCGGCGCCGGGTAGCCGATGACGGTGCGCAGCGCGATGAACGACGGCTTGTCGGTGACCCGCTTGGCCTCGGCGATGGCCCGCTCGATGCCGACGACGTTCTCGCCGCCCTCGACGACCTGCACGTGCCAGCCGTAGGCCTCGTAGCGCTTGACGGTGTCCTCGGTCAGCGCGATGCGGGTCTCGTCCTCGATCGAGATCCGGTTGTCGTCGTAGAAGACGATCAGGTTGCCCAGCTGCTGGGTGCCGGCCAGCGAGGACGCCTCGCCGGTCACGCCCTCCTCGATGTCGCCGTCGGAGGCGATGACGTAGATGTAGTGGTCGAACGGGCTGGTGCCGGCCGGGGCGTCCGGGTCGAACAGGCCGCGCTCGTAGCGGGCGGCCATCGCCATGCCGACCGCCGACGCCAGACCCTGGCCGAGCGGGCCGGTGGTGATCTCCACACCCGGGGTGTGCCGGAACTCCGGATGCCCGGGCGTCTTGGACTTGAAGGTCCGCAGCGCCTTGATGTCGTCGAGCTCCAGGCCGAACCCGCCCAGGTACAGCTGCAGGTACAGGGTCAGGCTGGAGTGCCCGGCCGACAGGATGAACCGGTCCCGGCCGATCCAGTGCACGTCGCTGGGGTCGTGCCGCATGTGCCGCTGGAACAGCGTGTAGGCCAGCGGCGCCAGGCTCATGGCGGTGCCGGGATGGCCGTTGCCCACCTTCTGGACCGCATCCGCGGCCAGCACGCGGACGGTGTCGACGGCGGCCGAGTCGAGCTCGGTCCAGTCGTCGGGCAGGTTCGGGCGGGTGAGCGCGGAGATCTCTTCGGGTGTGGTGGTCACGGCTTTCATTCTGTCGGGACGGGAATTGCTGATTACGCCCCACCCTAGTGGGCCGGGCCGGGCGGACGCATGGCCTCCGCCCGCATCGAATTCCGGGCCGTGATTTCTTCCCGGGGTGGGGGAGGTCTACCATCGTCTGTAGTAGACGTCCCTGGGCTGCCGGAGCCGGTGAGGAGTTAATTGAGCGTGGCCATTCGCGAGCACGTCGCGCCGGGTCGGATCGGTCAGCGGATGCTGGCGTATCTGGCGTTGACGAAGCCGCGGGTGATCGAGTTGCTGCTGGTCACCACGATCCCGGCGATGCTGTTGGCCGAGCGTGGCACGGTCGATCCGCTGCTGATCCTCAACACCCTGGTGGGCGGCATCCTGGCCGCCGGCGGGGCCAACGCGCTGAACTGCGTGGCCGACGCCGACATCGACAAGGTGATGAAGCGCACCGAGCGGCGGCCGCTGGCCCGTCAGACGGTGCCGCGCACCCACGCGCTGGTGTTCGGCCTGGCGCTGTCGGTGGGCTCGTTCTTCTACCTGTGGTGGACCACCAACATGCTCGCCGCGCACCTGGCCGGCGCCACCATCGCCTTCTACGTGCTGGTCTACACGCTGGTGCTCAAGCGGCGCACCTCGCAGAACGTGGTGTGGGGCGGGGCGGCCGGCTGCATGCCGGTGATGA
>ERZ777003.405-NODE-405-length-85258-cov-63.096440_pt1 | contig 85258 bp, 61 predicted proteins | sample MGYA00374956_ERZ777003 | MGnify/ENA primary metagenome ERZ777003 (study PRJEB29302, sample SAMN06268252) | bioreactor metagenome | isolation source: Joint BioEnergy Institute, California, USA | place: USA:Joint BioEnergy Institute, California, USA | collected...
CGCGCGAAGGACGGCGCAAATGGCTTTTCCGGCCGATGCTCCGGCCGCATTCCGCTTTCTACCGTCACAGAAAAAACACGGAGAGGAGCGGAATGAGGCGACCCAGGAACCTCGCCGCGACGATCGGCGGATGGAGCGCCCGCCACCGCTGGGCCGCGATCCTCGTCTGGATCGCGTTCGTCGCGGTGGCGACCGTGGCCGGCAACGCCGTCGGCACCGTGGGGATGCGGCCCTACGAGGGCCTCAACGGCGACTCGCGGGCGGCCGAGGAGATCCTCGACGGGGCCGGGTTCCCCGAGGTGACCGCCGAGACCGTGCTGGTGCAGCGCCGGGACGACCGGCTCACCGTGGACGACGAGCGGTTCCGCGCCGCCGTGGACGCGGTACGGCGGGCCGTGCTCGCCACCGGCGAGGCGGAGAACGTGCGCACGCCGTACGACACCCCGCCCGCCCCGGTCACCGCCGACCGCGGCACCGCCCTGGTGCAGTTCATCATGAAGGGGGACGCGGAGACCGCGGCGGACCGGGTGGGCAAGGTGCTCGACGCGGTCGCGGACGTGCAGCGGCGGTTCCCGGACCTGCGCGTCGCGCAGGCGGGCGCGGCGAGCGCCGAGCGGACCTTCGGCGAGGTGATCGACGAGGACTTCGTCCGCGCCGAGCGGCTGTCGCTGCCGATCACCTTCGGCATCCTGCTCGCCGCGTTCGGCGCGCTGCTCGCCGCGGCGGTGCCGGTGGCCCTCGCGATGACCGCGATCTTCGCGGCGACCGGGCTGCTCGCGTTCACCGGCCGGCTGCTGCCCGTGGACGACATGACGCCGAACCTCATGCTGCTCATCGGGCTCGCCGTCGGCGTCGACTACTCGCTCTTCTACATCATGCGCGAGCGCGAGGAGCGGGCGAAGGGCCGCGGCCGGGAGCGGGCGATCGAGATCGCCGCGGCCACCTCCGGCCGTGCCGTACTCGTGTCCGGGGTCACCGTGATGGTGGCGATGGCGGGCCTGTTCGTCACCGGCAACGGCCTGTTCATGGGGTTCGCCGAGGGCACGATCCTCGTCGTGCTCACCGCGGTGATCGGCTCGCTCACCGTGCTGCCCGCGCTGCTGTCGCTCATCGGCGACCGGATCGACGCCCGCGTGGGGCACGGCACGGTACGGCTGCTCACCCGCGGCCGGGTCACCTGGCCCCGGCTGCTCGGGGTGCGCGGCGGGGAGAGCCGGCTGTGGCGGGCGATCCTCGGCCCGGTCCTGCGCCACCCCGCGATCGCCGCCACGCTGTCCGCCGGGCTGCTCGTCGCGCTCGCCGTACCCGCGCTCGGCCTGCGCATCGGGCCGCAGGGCATCGACGAGCTGCAGGGCGACCGGACGATCGTCGACACGTTCCGGCGCATCGAGGCGGCCTTCCCCGGCGGCACCGCCCCCGCGGTCGTGGTGGTGAAGGCGCGTGACGTCACCGCGCCCGAGGTGACCGCGGCGGTGGACGAGTTCCGGCGGCGGGCGCTCGCCACCGGCGCGTTCCGCGAGCCGATCGAGGCGGAGGTGAACCCGGACCGCACCGTGGCGAGGATCACCGTGGGGATCGGCGGCGACGGCACCGACGAGACGGCCCGGCGCGCGGTCCGCACCCTGCGCGAGGAGCTGCTCCCCGGCACGCTCGGCAGGGTCGGCGAGGCGCACGTCACCGGCGACGCGGCCGCATGGCTCGACTTCAACGACCGGCTCGCCGTGTCGATCCCGCTGGTGTTCACGTTCGTGCTGCTGCTCGCCTTCGTGCTGCTGCTCGCCGCGTTCCGGTCGATCGTCGTCGCGGTGAAGGCGATCGTCCTCAACCTGCTGTCGGTGGGGGCCGCGTACGGCGTGCTCGTGCTCGTCTTCCAGAAGGGGTACGGCGAGGGCCTGCTCGGCTTCACCTCATCCGGGGTGATCACGAACTGGGTGCCGCTGTTCCTGTTCGTGATCCTCTTCGGGCTGTCGATGGACTACCACGTGTTCATCCTCAGCCGGATCCGGGAGGCGTACGACCGGGGCATGCGCAACGAGGACGCGGTCGCGCAGGGCATCGTGTCCACCGCGGGCGTGGTGACGAGCGCCGCGCTGATCATGGTGGCGGTGTTCGCGACCTTCGCCACGCTCTCGCTGCTCACCTTCATGCAGATGGGCCTCGGGCTCGCGGTGGCGATCCTGCTCGACGCCACGATCGTGCGTGCGGTGCTGCTCCCGGCCACGATGAAGCTGCTCGGCGACTGGAACTGGTACCTGCCGCGCCCGCTGCGCCGGCTGCCGCGGCTCCACCACGGCGGCGACGACGATGAGGAGCCCGCGGACCGGCCGCTCGGCGTGGCCGGTCCCCGGTGACCGGGCGCCCGTCCCGGCCGGTCCCGCCCCCGGCCGGGCGGCGCTCCCCCGCGGCGGGCGGGCGTGGTCCGGGCCGGGCCGTACCCGGCGGGATGATGGGGGTGTGCTCCAGGACGTCATCGACCACCTCGCCTGCCCGGTCTGCCGGGACGGGCTCGGCCTCGCCGAGCGGACCGTGCGCTGCCCGAACGGCCACGCCTTCGACGTGGCCCGGCAGGGGTACGTGAGCCTGCTCGCCGGGTCGCGCGGCGCGGGCACGGCCGACACGCCGGAGATGGTCGCCGCCCGGGAGCGCTTCCTCGCCGCGGGGCACTACGCCCCGCTCGCCGCGCGGGTCGCCGGCCTCGCCGCCGAGCTCGCCGGGGACGCGCCCGGGCTCGTCGTCGACGCCGGGGCGGGCACCGGGTACCTGCTCGCCCGGGTGCTCGACGCGCTCGCGCCGGACGCCGCCGGGATCGCGCTCGACATCTCCAAGCACGCGATCCGGCGGGCCGCGCGGGCGCACCCGCGGATCGGCGCGGTGGTCGCCGACGTGTGGCGCCCGCTGCCGGTGCGGGACGGCCGCGCCGCGCTGGTGACGAACGTGTTCGCGCCGCGCAACGGGCCGGAGTTCGCCCGGGTGCTCGCGCCCGGCGGCGCGCTGCTCGTGGTGACCCCGGGCCCCGGCCATCTCGGCGGGCTCGTCGACGCGCTCGGGCTGCTCAGCGTCGACCAGGAGAAGGAGCGCAGGCTCGCGGCATCGCTTTCCCGATTTTTCACAATAATTACAGAGGTAACCGAGGAGATCTCGCTCACCCTCGACCACGACGCGGTCGAGGCGATGGTACGCATGGGACCCAGCGCCCACCACGTCGACCCGGCCGCGCTCCGGCGCCGGATCGGAGATCTGCCGGATCCGAGTGTCGTGCCGGGATTGTTCCGAATCACTATTTGGAAACCGAATCGGGGAATTTAGGGCGGTACCCTTTATCACATCCGCCATGACACAGCGTCCGGAACCGCGGATTAGCGGGAAATACCCGCCGATTTGGCGAACGTTTCCGCCGCGGAGACGCGATACTTGACGGCACCTGGCGATGGTCGGCGCGGTCGAGGAGGGTGCGTGCGCAGATGAAGGCCGTGGAACGCTGGCAGGCCAGGTTCCTTGCCCCCCGCATGACCCTGCCTCGCTGGGCGCGGCAGGCCCCCAGCCGCGCGGTGTACCGGTGCAACACCTCCGGCACCTGGGAGATCTACGCCTGGGACCGGGTGATGGGCACCACCCGGCAGGTCACCCAGCGGCCCGAGGGCACCGCGTACGGCATGCTCGACCCCACCGGCCGGTACATCTGGTGGTTCGCCGACAACGGCGGGGACGAGTGCGGCGTGTGGATGCGCCAGCTCTGGACCGGCGGCCCCGACGAGGTCGTGCACCCGGACGTTCCCCCCGGCCACCCGGCGGGCATCGCGCTGTCCGCCAGGGGCACCGCGGCGATCGGCCGCAGCTCCCGCGAGGACGGCTTCCAGGTGCTGCTGGTCCGCCCCGGAACCACCGAGCCGCCGGTCGAGCTGTACCGGCACACCGAGGCGATGCACGTCGCCGACATGTCCCTCGACGGCTCGCTCATCGCGATCAACCACAGCGAGGGCCGCGACGCCCGGCACCCCTCGCTGCGGGTGCTCACCTCAAGCGGCCGGCACGTCGCCGACCTGTGCGACGGTCCCGGCAAGGGCGTCACCGGGCTGCGGTTCGCCCCGGTGCCCGGCGACCGGCGGCTGCTCTGCCTGCACGAGCGGCGCGGCCGGCAGGAGCCGCTGGTGTGGGACCCGGTCACCGGCGAGCAGCGGGAGATCTGGATCCGGTCCCCCGGGGACGTCACCGCCGACTGGTTTCCCGACGGGCGCGCCCTGCTCATCATCTGCAACCACCGGGGCCGCACCGAGCTGTTCCGCTACGACCTCGGCGGCGGCGTCATGTCGCCGATCCCCACCCCGCACGGGATGATCGACGAGGCCGCCGCCCGGCTCGACGGCACCGTCGAGTACCTGTGGTCGAGCGCCGCCCACCCGCCGCTCATCCGGTCCAGCCAGGGCCAGACCGTGATCAACCCGGCCGGGCCCACCGCGCCGCCGTCGGTGCCGCTCGAGGACATCGACGTGGACGGGCCGGGCGGACCGATCCACGCCTTCGTGTCCCGGCCGCAGTCCGGGCCGCCGCCGTACCCCACCGTGTTCCTGCTCCACTCCGGCCCGGCCGTGCAGGACGTCGACGCGTTCTCCCCCGAGGTGGCCGCCTGGGTCGACCACGGGTTCGCGGTGATCCGGGTGAACCACCGCGGCTCCACCGGGTACGGCACGGCGTGGCGCGACGCGCTGCACGGGGAGGTCGGCCACATCGAGCTCGCCGACGTCACCGCGGTGCGCGAGTGGGCGGTGGCGCGCGGCATCGCCGACCGCGACCGGCTGGTGCTCGCCGGGACCTTCTGGGGCGGCTTCCTCACCCTGCTCGGCCTCGGCACCCAGCCCAAGGTGTGGGCGGCCGGGATCGCGGCGATGCCGATCGCGGACCACGCGGCCGCGTACGCGCACGAGGCCGAGGGGCTGCGCGCCTGCCACCGGGCGCTGCTCGGCGGCTCCCCCGACGAGGTGCCGGAGCGCTACCGGGCCAGCTCGCCGATCACCTACGTGGACGCGGTGCAGGCCCCGCTGCTCGTGCTCGCCGGGGAGAACGACCCGCGCTGCCCGATCGGCCAGATCGACGACTACGTCGCGGCGCTCACCGCCCGGTCGCACCCGGTCGAGGTGTACCGCTACGACGCCGGGCACCGCACCCTCGTGGTGGAGGAGCGCATCCGCCAGATGCAGGTGCAGCTCGAGTTCGCCCGCCGGCACCTGGGCTGAGACACGGCCCCGCCGGGCTACGCCGCGTGGCCGGGGGCGCGCAGCACGAGGATCGCCAGGTCGTCCATGCTCGGCTCGGGGGCGAAGTCCTGGACCGCGCGGCGGATGCGCTCGGCGACCGCGCGGGCGGACAGGCCGGTGCACTCGGCGAGCAGCCGGGCCAGGCCGCCGTCGTCGTCGAGCAGCCGGTCGCCGCTGCGCCGCTCGGTCACCCCGTCGGTGACCCCGAGCAGCACCTCGCCGGGCGCGAGCCGTACCTGCTCGGCCTCGAACGTCGCCTCCTCGAACACGCCGAGCAGCGACTGCGGGGAGGCGACCACGTCGACCTCGCCGCCGGGGCGCAGCCGCAGCGCCTCCGGGTGCCCGGCGGACACCAGGCGCAGGTCGAGCCCGTCCGCGCCGACGGTGATCTCGCCGTGCAGCAACGTGAGGAACCGGGCCCGCTCGCCCTCCTCGAGGATCGCCTGGTTGAGCCGGCCGACCACGGCGGCCACGCCGTACCCCTCGCGGGCGAGCAGCCGCAGCGTGTGCCGGGCGAGGCCGGTCACCGCGGCGGCCTCGGGGCCGGTGCCGCACACGTCGCCGATCGCGAACCGCCAGGTGTTCTCCCCGGGGCCGGGGAACAGGTCGTAGAAGTCGCCGCCGACCGCGTTGTTCTCCCCCGCGGGCTCGTACACCACGTGGTAGTCGAGGCCGGGCACGTCGGGGAGGTCCGGCGGCAGCAGGCTGCGCTGCAGCGCCCGGTTCGCCACCGCCTGCTGGTGGTAGAGGCGCGCGTTGTCCACCGCGAGCGCGGCCCGCCGGGCGATGTCCTCGGCGAGCAGCATGAGGTCCTCGGGGAAGCGGTCGCGGCGGCCGAGGCACATCACGCCGAGGTTGCGGCCGCGGGCGAACAGCGGCAGGGCGAGCGCCTGCCAGTCCACCAGCGGCAGCACCGACGCGGCCGGGCCGTCGCCGACCGGGACCTCCACCTCGGCGAGGCTCGCCCGCAGCACGTCGAGCTCGCCCTCGTCGGCGTGCCACAGGTAGGCGAGGCGCAGCGGGCCGCCCTCCTGGTCCGGCGTGTAGACCGCGCACCAGGTGGCGATGCGGGGCACCACGATCTGGGCGATGATCGCGGGCACCATGTCCGGATCGAGCGTGCCGGCGAGCAGGTCGCTCGCGTCGGCGAGGAAGCCGAGCCAGTCCGGGCTCCGGGAGAACCCGGCCTCGATCTCCTCCTCCGGGTGGGCCGCCCCGCCCGGCAGCTCCAGGCGGGTCCAGTGGGTGCGCAGCTCGCCGTCGGACCGCACGCCCCACTCGCGCACCCCGCGGACCGGCTCCCGCCACGGCCCGCCGTGCTCGTCGACCCGCTGGGCGACCTCGGCGCGGACCGTGCCGCCCTCGTGGATCCACCGCACCTGGAACGGCCCGTCCGCCACCTGCGCGACGAGCTCGGCGATCACGCGCTCGGCGTCGCCGGAGATGGACATGGCGGCCCACGCGGTCATCACCTCGCGGGTGAACCGCGTCGCGGCGGGAACGGCCTCCTCGCCCGGAGGAAATGACGCGGCGAGGACGGCCTGGGTCGTGACGGTCACTGATTCGTGCTTACCACACTTTGTGGTCGTTCGCTGTCAACCAACCGGCGACCGCACGGCACTCATCGTGACAGACTGGCACTTGGCCTGCAGTGCCGCCCGGATGGGTACCGTGAGGTAAAGGGAGGCCCCGATGACGGCTGTCACGGCCACTGACGAACGGACCGAACGGGTCTACACCGAGTCCGAGCTGCGCCCCCTGCTGGACACGCTCATGGCCTGGCGGGACGGCGACTTCCGGCGCCGCGTGCCGTACGCGCCCCCGGGGATCCTCAGCGAGATCCGGCTGCTGCTCAACGAGGTCGCCGACCGCCGCGAGCACCTGGCGAGCGAGCTGAAGCGGGTGCGCAACGAGGTGGTGAAGGAGGGGCGGTTCGGCGCGCGGCTCACCCCAAGCCCGGGCGGCGGCGCCTGGTCGGAGAGCGTCGAGGCGGTGAACTCGCTGATCGACGGCCTGGTCAGCCCGATGACCGCCGCCGCCGACGTGATCGACGCGGTGGCCAAGGGCGACCTGTCGCGGCGCATCGACGTCGACCGGCGCTCCCGCGGCGAGGTACGGCGGCTCGCCAAGACCGTGAACGGCATGGTCGACCAGCTCGCCCTGTTCACCACCGAGGTGACCCGGGTGGCGCGCGAGGTCGGCTCGGAGGGGCAGCTCGGCGGCCGGGCGAACGTGCGCGGCCTGTCCGGGAGCTGGCGCGACCTCACCGAGGCGGTGAACACGATGTCGAGCCGGGTCTCCGCCCAGGTCCGGGACATCGCGCTCGTCACCACCGCGGTGGCCAAGGGCGACCTGTCCCGCAAGGTGCAGGTCGACGCGGTCGGCGAGATGTTCGAGCTGAAGAACACCGTCAACCAGATGGTGGACACGCTCTCCCAGTTCGCCGAGGAGGTCACCCGGGTGGCCCGGGAGGTCGGCACCGAGGGCCGGCTCGGCGGCCAGGCCCGCATCCGCGGGGTCTCCGGCGTCTGGAAGGACCTCACCGAGAGCGTCAACGTGATGGCCGGCAACCTCACCACCCAGGTGCGGGCGATCGCGGACGTGGCGACCGCGGTGGCGCAGGGCGACCTGTCGAAGAAGATCACCGCGGAGGCGCAGGGCGAGGTGCTCGAGCTGAAGGAGACCCTCAACACGATGGTCGACCGGCTCTCGCTCTTCGCCGACGAGGTCACCAGGGTCGCCCGCGAGGTCGGCACCGAGGGGCGGCTCGGCGGCCGGGCCGAGGTGAAGGGCGTGTCGGGGGTGTGGAAGGACCTCACCGACAACGTCAACTCGATGGCCACGAACCTGACGTACCAGGTGCGGAACATCGCCCAGGTGACGAAGGCGGTGGCGAGCGGCGACCTCACCAAGAAGATCGACGTCGACGCCCAGGGCGAGGTGCTCGAGCTGAAGAGCACCATGAACACGATGGTCGACCAGCTCGCCAGCTTCGCCTCGGAGGTGTCCCGGGTGGCCCGCGAGGTCGGCACCGAGGGACGGCTCGGCGGCCAGGCCCAGGTGCACGGCGTGAGCGGGGTGTGGAAGGACCTCACCGACAACGTCAACTACATGGCGAACAACCTCACCGCCCAGGTGAGGCAGATCTCCGCCGTGGCCCACGCGGTCGTCCAGGGCAACCTGTCGAAGAAGATCACCGTCGACGCGCAGGGCGAGATCCTCCAGCTCAAGGACACCGTCAACACGATGGTCGACCAGCTGTCGATGTTCGCCGACGAGGTGACCCGGGTCGCCCGCGAGGTCGGCACCGAGGGACGGCTCGGCGGCCAGGCCCGGGTGACCGGCGTGTCCGGCATCTGGAAGGACCTCACCGACGCGGTCAACTCGATGGCCACCAACCTGACGTACCAGGTGCGGAACATCGGCGAGGTGACCACCGCGGTCGCGAACGGCGACCTCACCAAGAAGATCGACGTCGACGCCCAGGGCGAGATGCTCGTGGTGAAGACGACGATCAACCGGATGGTCGACCAGCTCCAGATGTTCGCCGACGAGGTGACCCGGGTCGCCCGCGAGGTGGGCTCGGAGGGCAAGCTCGGCGGCCAGGCCCGGGTCGAGGGCGTCGAGGGCACCTGGAAGCGGCTCACCGAGAGCGTGAACGAGCTCGCCCGCAACCTCACCACCCAGGTGCGCGCGATCGCCGCGGTGACCAGCGCGGTCGCCCGCGGCGACCTCACCCGGTCGATCACCGTGGACGCGCCGGGCGAGCTCGCCGAGCTCAAGCTCAACATCAACACGATGGTGGCGAACCTGCGCGAGACCACCCGGGCGAACCAGGAGCAGGACTGGCTCAAGACCAACCTCGCCCGCATCTCCCGGCTCATGCAGGGCCACCGCGACCTCGTCGAGGTGAGCCGCCTGATCATGAGCGAGCTGACCCCGCTCGTCGCGGCGAGCTACGGCGCCTGCTACCTCGCCGACCCGGAGGACGACGGGCATCTCAGGCTGATCGCCGGGTACGGCGTGCAGCCCGGCGTCCCGGGGGTGCGCGAGCGGTTCGCCAAGGGCGAGGGCGTGGTCGGCCAGGCGGCGCTCGAGGGCAAGCAGATCCTGCTGGAGAACGTGCCCGCCGACCGGCTCACCATCCGCAGCGGGCTGAGCGAGGCCGGGCCGGCGCAGATCGTGGTGCTGCCGATCCAGTTCGAGAACCAGGTGCTCGGGGTGCTCGAGCTCGCGACCCTCAACCGGTTCAGCGAGGTCCAGCTCGACTTCCTCACCCAGCTCGGCGAGACGATCGGCGTCACGATCAACACGATCATCGCGAACTCGCGTACCGAGGCGCTGCTCAAGGAGTCCCAGCGGCTCGCCACCGAGCTGCAGGAACGCTCCGACGAGCTGCAGCGCCAGCAGGAGGAGCTGCGGCGGTCGAACGCCGAGCTGGAGATCAAGGCCGCGCAGCTCGCCAAGCAGAACCGGGCGATCGAGATCCAGAACTTCCAGATCGAGCAGGCCCGGCGCACCCTGGAGGAGCGGGCCGAGCAGCTCGCGGTCTCCTCGCGGTACAAGTCCGAGTTCCTCGCGAACATGTCGCACGAGCTGCGCACCCCGCTCAACAGCCTGCTCGTGCTCGCCAAGCTGCTCAGCGAGAACCCGGACGGCAACCTCACCCCACAGCAGGTGGAGTTCGCCAAGACGATCCACGGCGCGGGGTCGGCGCTGCTCCAGCTCATCAACGACATCCTCGACGTGTCCAAGGTCGAGGCCGGGCGGATGGACATCCACCCGCAGCAGCTCGGCCTGGAGAAGCTCGTCGAGTACGTGGACGCCACCTTCGGCCCGCTCGCCCAGGACAAGGGCCTCGACTTCTCCGTCGAGGTCGACGCCGACGTGCCGCGGGAGCTGTACACCGACGAGCAGCGGCTGCAGCAGGTGCTGCGCAACCTGCTGTCGAACGCGGTCAAGTTCACCCCGTCCGGGTCGGTACGGCTGCGCATCGGCCGCGCCCCGGCGGACACGCCGTTCGTCGACGAGTCGCTGCGCCGGGCCGAGGACGTGCTCTCCTTCGCGGTGATCGACACCGGCATCGGCATCGCCGCCGACAAGCTGGACGTGATCTTCGAGGCGTTCCGGCAGGCCGACGGCACCACGAGCCGCAAGTACGGCGGGACCGGGCTCGGCCTGTCGATCTGCCGGGAGATCGCCCGGCTGCTCGGCGGCGAGATCCACGTGGTGAGCGAGCCCGGCGCGGGCAGCACGTTCACCCTCTACATGCCGGCGCGGTACAGCGGCCCGCTCACCGCCGAGGACGGCGGGGCCGCCACCGGCGCGGCCCGGGCGGCGGGGCAGACGGTGCGGGAGCGCACCGGCGAGCCGCCCGCGGCGAGGGCCGAGGTCGTGCCGCCGGAGATCCCGCTGCCCGCGGACCCGCCGGTGCCGCACGCCGCCGAGGACCTGCCCGACGGCCGGGACTGGACCGGGGAGGACCCGCTCAACGGGGCGAAGATCCTCATCGTGGACGACGACATCCGGAACGTGTTCGCGCTCACCAGCGTGCTCGAGCGGCACGGCGCCACCGTCGTCTACGCCGAGAACGGGCGGGAGGGGATCGAGCAGCTGGGCCGCCACGACGACGTGGCCCTGGTGCTGATGGACATCATGATGCCCGAGATGGACGGGTGGGCGACCACCTCGGCCATCCGCCGGATGCCGCAGTTCGCCGACCTCCCCATCATCGCCCTCACCGCGAAGGTGATGCGCGGCGACCGGGAGAAGAGCATCGCGTCCGGGGCCTCCGACTACGTGCCCAAGCCCGTCGACGTCGACCGTCTCCTCGAACGGCTCCGCGGCTGGCTGCTGCGGAGGCGGGGCGAGGGGGCGTCCGGCTCCCTGGAAGGTTCGTGATCGATGCCCGACCGCGCCAAGATCCTGCTCGTCGACGACCGTGAGGAGAACCTGATCGCGCTGGAGGCCATCCTCAGCTCGCTCGACATCGTCCCGGTGCGGGCGAGGTCCGGGGAGGAGGCGCTCAAGGCGCTGCTCAACACCGACTTCGCGCTGATCCTGCTGGACGTGCGCATGCCGGGCATGGACGGCTTCGAGACCGCGGCGCACATCAAGCGGCGGGAGCGCACCCGCAACATCCCGATCATCTTCCTCACCGTGGTGGACAGCGCCCCCGACTTCGCCTTCCGCGGGTACGCCGCGGGCGCGGTCGACTACCTCACCAAGCCGTTCGATCCGTGGGTGCTGCGCGCCAAGGTGTCGGTCTTCGTCGAGCTGTACAACATGAACCGGCGGCTCGCCGAGCAGGCCGCGCTGCTGCGGGAACGGCTCACCGCCGAGCTGCCTCCGGGCGACCAGGGCGCGGTGCTCGCCGAGCTGTCCCGCAGGCTGTTCGCGGTGGAGGAGGAGCTGGCCCGGGTACGCGAGGCGGCGGGCCCGTCCCCCGACCCCGCCCTCGCCACCGCGCTCAACGACCTCGGCAAGCGGGTCGGCGACCTGCGCGCCGGTTTCGACGCGTTCCGCGGCTGACCCCGGTACGGCCGGCCGGACCGGCGGCGACGGCCGCCGCGGGCGCCTCGGGCGGGCGCGGGCCGTGGCGGGCACCCGCCGGGGTTCGGCCTGCGTTCCGGCTCACCGCGGCGACGGCTAGCGGCGGGCGCGTTCCAACGCGTCCCAGAAACCGCGGCGCAGCGCGTGCCGTACCTCGTCGTGGAGGAGGAAGTCGATCGGCAGGGCCGAGCCCTGCAGCAGCCGGGCCTCCAGGTCCGAGGGCATGCGCGGCTTGCGGGCGAGCACGGCCTCCAGCCAGAGCGCCGGGGCGTCCTTCGCGACCGACTCGCCGAACTCGTGGCCCTCCTTGTGGGCCGCCTGCACCGCCTCGGCGAGCGTGGTGATCGTGCTCGCCTGCCCGGAGCCGGTGGCGGGGGCCGGGGTGCCGTGCGGCGAGGTGTCCGGCCCGTGGATCGGCGTGGGCTGCGGGGCGGCGTGGGCGCCGGTGTACGTGCCCGAGGTGGCGGACGGGGAGGCGGGCGCCGCGTGCGCGCCGCCCGGCTGCGTGGTCGTGCCGCCGGTGAGCGGGTCGTACGTGCGCGACGAGGTGACCGTGGTCGAGGCCGGCACCGGCGCGGGCAGCGCCGGGATCGGGGCCGACGTGGTGGGCGAGGGGGCCGCGTGCGCGCCGCCGTACCCGGAGTAGGTGCCGGACTTCGGGGGCACGGTCGTCGAGGTGCTCGGCGGCGGCGGAGGCAGGACCCCGCCGGAGGTCGCCGTGGCGGACGTGCCGGTGGACGTCGTGGCCGGCTGTGGCTGCTGCGGGATGCCCGTGGCCGGGGTGGCCGCCGAAGTCCCGGTCGACACAGTGCCGGTCGACACTGTGCCGGTCTGCGCGGTGCCGGACGGCGCGGAGGCGGTCACCGCGGAGCCGGTGGCCGATCCGTCGGCCGACGCGGTGCCCGACGTGCTCGACGCGGTGGACGACTGGGCGGACGCCGAGCCGGGCGTGTCCGAGGCGGAGGCGGCCGCGCCCGAGGTGGCCGAGGCCGTGGTCCCGTCGGTGCCGGTCGGGCCGCCGGGCAGGGCGTTCTCCCCGCCCGTCCGAGGCCCGGTGCCCGCGTGGGCGCCGGTGGGGATCGCCTGCATCGCGCCGGTGGCCGGGAGACCGGAGGCGTGGGCGCCGCCCGAGGTGGTGCCCGCGCCGTGCGACCCGAGGCTCGACGGGAGGCTCCCCACCGAGGGCAGGCTCCCCACGGAGGGCAGGTTCAGCGGGGGCATCGCGGTCCCGGAACCCGCGTCGCCGCCCGATGCGGACCCGCCGGAGGCGACGCCGTTGCCCAGGTAGCCGCCGGAGCCCTGGCCGGGCGCGGCGGGGCCGCCGCCGCCCGTCGCGCCGGACTCGGTGGACCGGGCGGAAGCGTCGGGGCCGAGCGCACGGATCGCCGCGGTGGTGGTCCCGGAGCCGGAGGCCGCGTGGGCGCCGCCGCCGTAGGCGCCGTTCTGCGCGGCGGTGCCGCCCGTCGCGGCGCCGTTCGCCGTGGAGGCGGCCGCGTCCCCGGCGCCCGGAAGCGCGTGGGCCCCGGTCGAGGCGGCGTGCTGCCCGCCGGTCCGGCCGGTGGCCTCACCGCCGGCGAGCGCGTACGGCCCGCCGGACGCGGCGCCGGGCAGGGCGCCGGGCGCGGTGCCGGGGAGGGCGTGCTGGCCGCCGGGGGTGTTGCCGAGGGCGCGCCGTCCGTTGCCCGCGTCGGCGCCGTTCACCAGGTTCACGTACGGGCGCAGGTGGGCGCTGGAGACCTCGATGAGGTCGTCGCACTCCTGGCGCAGCGCGCGGGAGGCGGACTCGGTGCCCTCGAGGGCGCCGCCGACCACGTTCACCACGCTCACTCGGATGCCGAGGTCCTGGGCGTCACAGACCACCTGGGTGAGGTCCTCGTCCCCGCTCACCACGACGGCGTCGCAGATCGCGGAGTTGCGGGCGAGGGTCATCAGGTCCCGGTGGACCTGGGCGTCCACCCCCTCGCGGCGGCCGGGGCGGATGCGGGAGAGGCGAAGCTTGAGCCCCGGGATCTCGGCGAGCACCTCATGCTCGGGGGTGCGCCGGCCCTCGACCGTCGCCTCGTACCAGTAGCAGCGCAGGATCGGCAGCCCGGTGCGCTCCCGCGCGAAGTTGCTGAGCAGCTGCAGCAGGCCGGTGTAGTCCCAGGTGACCGCTTCTCGATGCCGGGTACCGTGGACGGCCATCGCGCCATCTGCCAGCAGATAGCCAGCATCCACGAACAGCGCGCAGCGATCCACGCGACACCGCCCTCCCCTCGTGGCCTGGCTTCCCCAGGTTAATCAAGGACCTGATCGTGCGAGGGTGAATCCGGCGATTCAGCCCTCTTGTTCGCGAGCGTCACGCAGACCGTACCAGTGTGTCCGGGTTCCTCCCTGTCACGGGAAGGCCGGCGGGAATGCGGCCACGGCCACCGGCGCCCGCACGCCACGCCCGCGACCGGCGCCGACCGGCCGGGGCCGGGAAAGGGGGTGCCCCTCACCCACATCTCCCGGAAACTACCGCTCCATCATGCCGACATACTGGGGAATCCCGAAAAACTCAGGAATCCACCGGTTTAACCCATCCACCTGACACGCCCTGGTTCGCCCACCGCCCATGGTGCGCCATCCCCGCCGCCTGGTCCACCCCGCGCCGGGGCACGCCGTGCGGCCGCCCGATCCGGGCCGGTTTACCGGTGCGAACGCGTCTGCGTCTAGCCTTGGGCATCATGAGCGATCGGGACAGGCTGCTGGCGGAGATCAAGAGCAAGGGCGTGGTGCACGGCAAGGTCATCCTGAGCTCCGGCCAGGAGGCCGACTACTACGTGGACCTGCGCCGCATCACGCTCGACGGTACGGCGGCGCCCCTCGTCGGCCGGGTGATGCTCGACCTGACCGCGGACCTCGACTACGAGGCCGTGGGCGGCCTGACCCTCGGGGCGGACCCGGTCGCCACGGCGATGCTGCACGCCGCCGCGGCCCGCGGGCGGTCGCTCGACGCGTTCGTGGTGCGCAAGGCGGGCAAGGCGCACGGGCTGCAGCGCCGCATCGAGGGGCCGGACGTGGCCGGGCGGCGCGTGCTCGCGGTCGAGGACACCTCCACGACCGGGAACTCGGTGCTCACCGCGGTCGAGGCGCTGCGCGAGGCCGGGGCCGAGGTGGTCGGGGTGGCCACGATCGTGGACCGGGGCGCGGGCCAGCGCATCAGGGAGACCGGCCTGCCGTACCGCACCGCGTTCACGCTCGCCGACCTCGGCCTGGAGTGATCGATCTCACCCCGCCCGCGCCAGGGCGGTGACGCCACCGGCGGATCCCGGACCGGGGTCGTGGCGGCCGCGCCCGCCGCCCGATCGTCCGGGCCGCCGGAGCCTAGCGAGGCGCTCAGCGCGACGACCCCCACAGCGACGATCCCGAGCAGGGCGCGGACCACCGCCCCATGACGAGGAACCGGGCGATGCCTGCCGGATTCGCCCTATGACGTCCCACATGTCGAGACTAACTTTTGTGAGATAAATAGGGGCATTTATCAGTCAATTCGACTGATTGCCACGGAATCACCCAATCCCGCGCCTGATTCGATCAAGAAAGCGCGTCGCCGGTGAAATCCACGGCGGATTCGCGCGGGTACTCCGGGTGAACGACGCTGCGTATAACCGACGCCCGGGCGGCACCGGAACCGGCGAAACCCTCATGCCGGTTCCGGAGGATATTTACGGTTCACGCGGTTGAATGAGAAAAACGCCGGGAAAACCGGCGAACCCGGCGCATCCGGCGCCCGGCCGGAAGCCGAGCGCCGCGCCGTCCGCGCTCGCGCGCCCTGCCCGTGACCACGGGCACCGCGGGCCGGACGGAGGTACATCGGACGGGTTCAGCGGTCGTGCTCGGGGTCCTGCCAGGCCCGCCACGCCTGCCAGTCCGGCTCGGCGGACCGCTGCGCACCGGCGGCCGGATCCGGCCCGGCACCGGCACGAGGGCGCTGCGCGGAGTAGGCGTCCCCGCCGTACGCCCCGCCCTGGTCGTACGCCCCGCCCTGGTCGTACGCCCCGCCCTGGTCGTACGCCCCGCCCTGGTCGTACGCGCCGCCCTGGTGGGGAGCGCCGTTTCGGTACTCGTCCGCGGGGTAGGAGGCGCCGGACCGCGCGCCGTTCGCGCCGTACCCGGACCCGCCCGCGTACGGGTCACCGCCGAAGGGATCGCCCTGGTAGGCGCCACCGCCGTACGGCCGGCCCCCGTGCCGCGCGTCCGCGTACGGGTCGCCCTGGGGGGCACCGGTCCCGTACGTCGCGCCCGGCCGCGCGTCACCCGGGTACGGCCCGCCGGGCCGGCCGTCGCCGTACTGGCCGAGGGAGAACACCTCCGTCGGCTGCGACGGGTCCGCGGCGGGGGCCGCAGGCCGGCTCGCGTTGATCTGCGCGTTGATGGCCTGCTGGAACGCGTCGAACGGGTCGGGCTCGCCCGCGGGCGCGCCGAAGCCGCCGGGGCCGGGGCGGCCGAACGGGTCCGGCGCGGCGGACGGCCGCGCGGCGGGCTGGGCCGCCGAGGCGGTCGCCGTGGCCGTCGCCGCGGCGGGGACGGCCGCGTCCTCGGCCTGGTCACCGCCGCCCTTGCGGTTCTTGATCACCTCGCGGACGATGGGGATGAAGGAGACGACCACGATGACGAAGACGCCGGGCAGGATGTACCGGTCGATGTTCGGCACCGAGTTGCCGACGAAGTAGCCGAAGAGCAGCAGCGCGTCGATCCAGACCACGCCGCCGAGGACGTTCCACAGGAAGAACCGGCGGGCGTCCATGCCGAGCACGCCGGCCACCGGGTTGAGGAACGTCCGCACGATCGGCACGAACCGGGCCAGGACCACCGCCTTGGCCGGGCCGAACTTCTCGAAGTAGTACTCGGCCTTCCGCACGTGCTCCTGCTTGAACAGCCGCGAGTCCGGTCGCTCGAAGAGCTTCCGGCCGACCTTGGCGCCCAGATAGTGACCCAGCTGCGCACCCGCGATCGCGGCCACGGGCCCGCCGATGAGCAGCACGGGCAGCGAGAGCGGCGAGATGCCGAGACCGGCGGCGGCCGCCGGTACGGCGAAGATGCCGGCGGCGACGAGCAGCGAGTCCCCCGGAAGGAAGAAACCGAACAATAGTCCGGTCTCCGCAAAGATGATGAGCAGCACACCGATCGTCGCGAACGCGCCGAACATGGTGAGCCACCATTTGGGGTCGAGTAGATCAAGCAGGGTGTCCATCACCGAGAGCCTACCTTTCGGCGGCCCTTCTTTCTCACCTCCTGCCAACTTGGGGATACTGGCCATCGACACGTTTTTGTGACAGTACGTCTCTCAGGGAGCTAGCAGATGCCCATCGCGACGCCCGAGGCCTACGCCGAGATGCTCGACCGGGCCAAGGCGAACGGTTTCGCATACCCGGCCATCAACGTGACCTCGTCCCAGACGCTCAACGCCGCCCTGCGGGGCTTCGCCGAGGCGGAGAGCGACGGCATCATCCAGGTGTCGACCGGTGGCGCGGAGTTCCTCTCCGGCACCACCGTGAAGGACATGGTGACCGGCGCGGTCGCGCTCGCCGAGTACGCCCGGGTGGTGGCGAAGAACTACCCGGTCACGATCGCGCTCCACACCGACCACTGCCCGAAGGAGAAGCTCGACGGCTTCATGCGCCCGCTCATCCAGATGAGCGCCGAGCGGGTGGCCCGCGGTGAGGAGCCGCTGTTCCAGTCCCACATGTGGGACGGCTCCGCCGTACCGCTCGAGGAGAACCTCACCATCGCGGCCGAGCTGCTCGAGAAGTGCGCCCAGGCCCGCGTGATCATGGAGATGGAGATCGGCGTCGTCGGCGGTGAGGAGGACGGCATCGTCGGCGAGATGAACGAGAAGCTCTACACCACGCCCGCCGACGCGCTCGCCACCGCCGAGGCGGTCGGCCTCGGCGAGAAGGGCCGCTACCTGCTCGCCGCGACCTTCGGCAACGTGCACGGCGTGTACAAGCCGGGCCACGTCAAGCTGCGCCCGAGCGTGCTCAAGGAGATCCAGGAGGCCGTCGGCGCCAAGTACGGCAAGGAGAAGCCGTTCGACCTCGTCTTCCACGGCGGCTCCGGCTCCGCGCTCGAGGAGATCCACGAGGCGATCTCCTACGGCGTGGTGAAGATGAACATCGACACCGACACGCAGTACGCGTTCACCCGCCCGATCGTCGACCACATGTTCCGCAACTACGACGGCGTGCTGAAGGTCGACGGCGAGGTCGGCAAGAAGAAGATGTACGACCCGCGCTCGTACGGCAAGGCCGCCGAGGCCGGCATGGCCGCCCGGGTGGTCCAGGCGTGCCAGGACCTCAAGTCCGCCGGTCAGAAGATGCGCTGATAAATCGGGCAGAACGTGCCGTAAGTCACCACCCCCGCATGTTCGCGAGGAGTTGGGGAGAGGTAAGACTCTCTGCATGAAGTCGCATGAGAACCTCCTGGCCGCACCACCCCCGACATACCTTCCGGACATGCCGGAGGCCAGGGAGGCCCTCGCCTCGGGAGCGCCGGCCTCCGACGTCGCGGCGCGCTTCCCCGCCTACTCAGCCGCCTGGGCGACCCTCGCCGACGAGGCGTTCGCCTCCGGCCACGCGGTGACCTCGTACGCGTTCGCGCGCACCGGGTACCACCGCGGCCTCGACCAGCTGCGCCGGAACGGCTGGAAAGGCCACGGCCCCATCCCGTGGGAGCACGAGCCCAACCGGGGCTTCCTCCGCTGCCTGCACGCCCTCGCCCGGGCGGCGCAGGCGATCGGGGAGAAGGACGAGGCCGAGCGCTGCGTCCAGTTCCTGCACGACAGCAGCCCGACCGCCGTCGAGGTTCTCGGCGTCAGACACTGACCGCCGGCCGTGCTCGCGGCCGGTGTCCGGACGTGGTTCGCGCGACCGGGGCCGAGAGCGGGCCGGTACGGCACGGCCGGACTCGGCGGCCGGATCGTCGGATCACAGAGCGGCGTGGCCATGGGCCCGCACCGATCAGGTGCGGGCCCATGTGCGTGCAAGGGAGGTCTCAGCGACTCCATACCCCGGCGGGACAGGCGGGCGACCCGCGCGGCCGGGACCTGTCGCCGAAGCGGCACCGGGCGGCGGTGAACGGCCGCCGCGGGGGCACCGGCGGCGGCCGACGCGCGCCGGACGGCGCGCTCGCCCGCGGAGAGACCGCCCGCGGGCGCGGCCGGAGCCCGCGGACCGGGCCGCCGGGCGGGCCCGGAAGGCGTCCGCCGGGGCGCGGCCGTGCCGTACCGCGGCGGGTCGTGCCCGGAGCGGTCCGCACACGAGCATTCCTTACTGAAGTGAGAAAAGTAGTGAAAAATTCATAGTTGACGCGAGGTGCCCGGATTGCTTTCCTTGGGCCATGAACGAGCTTCCGGTGGAGGGTCTTGACGAGAAGACCGTGATCGTGTGCGTCTCGTCGAGCCACCGGGACCGGGCGCGCGTCGCCCGGCTCATGAACGGATGCGGCACCCTGCTGATCTTCCCGGACATGGAGGCCGCCCGCCGGGTGCTGTTCGGCGAGCGGGACCCGCGCGCGGAGCGCGGCCTCCCGGGCGGCCCCGGGCCGAGCGTCGTGGTCCGCGGCGCGCTCGTCGTCGACCTCAACCGGCAGCGCGCGAGCTGGGCGGGCCGCCCGCTCCCGCTCACCCGCATCGAGCGGGAGCTCGTCGCCGCCCTCGCCAGCCCGCCGCCGCGGGTGTGGGCCTACCGGGAGCTGTACGAGCGCGTCTGGGGCGTCGACTACCTCGACGACGCGTCCGCGCTCCGCTCGACGGTGAAGCGGGTGCGCGCCAAGCTCCGCGCCGCCGGGGCCACGGTCACCGTGGAGTCGAGCCGCGGCGTCGGCTTCTACCTCGCCGACACCGAGCCCGAGGCCGAGGCCCACGTCGCCCCCTGCGCCGCGGCCGAGCCCGCGGCGGACGGCGCGCGCCGGCCCGCGCCGCGGCGGCGACGCCGCCCGGCCGTGCCGGAAAACAACACCAGAGCGACATAACGCCATCAGCCGACCTCATCGCACCGTCTCGGGACGTCACAACCGAGTCGGGCGGCTTTGGGGGAATAGCGATGCTCGGGTAGTCTCGGTTTGCAAGAGCCCCTGTCGCTGCTTGCGCCAGGGGTTTTCGCTTGGCGAAGCAATTCGGCCCGGCCGCGGCGCGACGCGTCGCACTGAGCACGCATACAGGAGTCAGAGCATGCCGGCAGTCGTTCTCGTGGGCGCCCAGTGGGGCGATGAGGGCAAGGGCAAGGCCACCGACCTGCTCGGTGGCGACGTCGACTACGTCGTGCGGTACCAGGGCGGCAACAACGCGGGCCACACCGTGGTGATCGGCGACCAGAAGTACGCCCTCCACCTGCTCCCCACCGGGGTGCTCTCCCCCGACGTGATCCCCGTGATCGGCAACGGCGTGGTCATCGACCCCGGCGTGCTGCTCAGCGAGATGGACGGGCTGCGCGAGCGCGGCATCTCCTGCGACCGCCTGCTCATCTCGGCGAACGCGCACCTGATCATGCCCCACCACAAGGCGCTCGACAAGGTCACCGAGCGCTACCTCGGCAAGGCGCGGATCGGCACCACCGGCCGGGGCATCGGCCCGGCGTACGCCGACAAGGTGGCGCGCATGGGCGTGCGCGTGCAGGACCTGCTCGACCCCGGCATCCTCAAGCAGAAGATCGAGGTCGCGCTCACCGAGAAGAACCAGGTGCTCACCAAGGTCTACAACCGGCGGGGCATCGACGTGGAGCGCACGCTCGACGAGTACCTCGGCTACGCCGAGCGGCTCAAGCCGCACATCGCCGACACCTCGCTGGTGCTGTGCCGGGCCCTCGACGAGGGCAAGACCGTGCTGCTCGAGGGCGGGCAGGGCACGCTGCTCGACATCGACCACGGCACCTACCCGTTCGTCACCTCCTCCTCGCCGACCGCGGGAGGCGCGTGCGCGGGCTCGGGCATCCCGCCGACGCGGCTCACCCGGATCATCGGCATCATCAAGGCGTACACCACCCGGGTCGGGTCCGGGCCGTTCCCCACCGAGCTCCTCGACGAGCAGGGCGACTGGCTGCGCGCCACCGGCCACGAGTACGGCACCACCACCGGGCGCAACCGCCGGTGCGGCTGGTTCGACGCGGTGATCGCCCGGTACGCGGTGCGGATCAACGGGCTCACCGACCTCTTCCTCACCAAGCTCGACGTGCTCTCCGGCCTGGAGCGCATCCCGGTCTGCGTCGCCTACGACGTCGACGGCGTGCGGCACGAGGAGCTGCCCATGACGCAGACCGAGTTCCACCACGCCAAGCCGATCTACGAGGAGCTGCCCGGCTGGCAGGAGGACATCACGGGCGCCAAGACCTTCGAGGACCTGCCGCCGAACGCGCAGGCGTACGTGCGCGCCCTGGAGGAGATGTGCGGCGCGCCGATCTCCGCGATCGGCGTGGGGCCCGGCCGGGATCAGACCCTCACGCTGCGGCCGCTGCTGTAATCTTGACCGGCCACGCCTCACACCGCGACAGCACCGGCCTGTTCCACGCCCACGCCATGGGCGGGCCGACGCGGGGGTGTCCGGGACGGGCGGGGCATTCGTCACGGCCTGGCGGGTGACCGCCGGGCCGGGCGGGCCCGCGAGAGGTCCCGGCGCCGCGCCGTACCGAGGCATGGGCCGGGGTGATCCGGTTGGGGTGAACCGGTGACGGCAACTGGCATCGAACCAGGTCGACACGGGACAACCGGCCGTTCACGCGCGCATCATGAACGGGACGTGTGCCCGTTCCCCGGCGCCGATACGGTGGCGCCGGTGCGTTCGGGATCGGTCCAAACGCGCCGGAACGCGGGCGTACCACCCTCCCCGATCGTTTGCGTTGAGGACGGTTCGTCACCGTGCAGACCGGACACGTTGAGATCCACGGACACCGGGGCGCGCGCGGGTTACGGCCGGAGAACACCCTGCCCGGCCTCGCCCACGCCCTCGAGCTCGGTGTCGACGCGCTCGAATTCGATGTCGCCTTCACCGCGGACCGCCGCATCGTGCTCGTCCACGACCTCGAGGTGTCGGCCGTGACGAGCGCCGACACCCGCCCGGCCACCCCGGGCGACGCCGCCTTTCCGTACGTGGGCCGGCCGGTGCACACGCTGAACCTCGCCCAGTTACGCACCCTCGACGTGGGCGTGCGCCGGGACACCGACGGCGACCCCGTGGCGGCCACCCAGGTGCCGATACCGGGGACCCGGATCCCCACGCTGGGCGCGGCGCTCGCGCTCGTGGACGCCTACGGGGCGGACGGCGTGCGGGTGCACGTGGAGCTGAAGTCGGATCCCACCCAGCCCGAACTCGCCCCCGACCCGCAGGAGTTCACCGAGTCCGTGCTCGCCGAGCTCGACCGGCACAACCGGCTGTCCGGCTCGGCCCTGCTCAGCTTCGACTGGCGGATCGTCGCCGCCGCCCGTGACCTCGCTCCCGACCTCCCCCGGTTCGCCCTCCTGGAGGAGGCGACCCGCAGCAGCGTCTGGCTGAACGGCCTCGACCCCCGCGACTTCGACGACGACGTCACGGCGGTGGCGGAGGCGGCCGGCGCGACCACCCTTTCCCCCGACGCCGCGCTCGTCGACGCCCCGCTCATGGCCTCCGCGTTCGCGCGGGCGATGCCCGTCGTCGCCTGGACGGTGAACGACCCCGAGGAGGCGGGCCGGCTCATCGACCTCGGCGTCTCCGGCATCGTCACCGACTACCCCGACCGCATGCGCGCGCTGTGGGAGCGGCGCGGGCTCCGGCTGCCCCCGCCGATCCCCCGCCCGGCGGTCGCGGCCCGGCGTGGCGCGCGCCCACCCGCGGCCGCCGCGCCGTCGCCGGCGGCGGTGCCGGCGTCGATGCCGTCCGCGCCGCCCGCCGCGGTGCCCGCTCCGGCCTGAGCGCCCGGCGCGCCCCCGACGCACGCGTGAGCGCGACACGTACGTGATCACGCCCGCCGTGGGGCCGGCCCCCGCGGCGGGCCGTACCGCCCGGCCCGTGTGACGCGGGGCCGGGGGTCACAGCCAGCCGTTGCGGCGGAAGGCGCGGTAGAGCAGGGTGCAGACGACCACCATGACCCCGAGCACGAGCGGATAGCCGAAGGTCCACCGGGTCTCGGGCATGTGGTCGAAGTTCATGCCGTAGATACCGGCGATCATGGTGGGCACGGCGAGGATCGCCACCCACGAGGAGATCTTGCGCATGTCCTCGTTGGCGAGCGCGTTGGAGCGGGCGAGCGCGGCCTGGAGGATCGAGTTGCACAGCTCGTTGGAGGACTCGACCTGCTCGCACACCCGGGACAGGTGGTCGCCGACGTCCCGGAAGTAGTCGCGCATCTCGGAGGGGATCATGCGGCGCTGGGGGAGGCTGCGCAGCGGGGCCTCGAGCGGGGTCATCGCCCGCTTCATCTCGATCATCTCGCGCTTGAGCTGGTAGATGCGGTTGATGTCGCGCGAGCTGACGTCGGCGAACACCGCCGCCTCGACCTCCTCCAGCTCGGCCTGCATGCGGTCGGCCACGGTGAGGTAGGTGTCGACGACGTGGTCGGCGATCGCGTGCAGCACGCCCGTGGGGCCGCGCTCGAGCAGCTTGGGCGTGGCCTCCAGCCGGGCGCGCACCTCCGCCAGCGGGCAGATGTCGCCGTGCCGTACGGTGATCACGAAGTCCGGGCCGACGAAGACCATGATCTCGCCGGTCTCGATGATCTCGCCGTTGGCGTCCACCGCCCGGTCGCCGAGGAAGTTCACGGTCTTGAGGACGATGAAGAGCGTGTCGCCGTACCGCTCGACCTTGGGCCGCTGGTGGGCCTTGATCGCGTCCTCGACGGAGAGCGGGTGCAGGCCGAACAGCCCGGCGAGCCACTCGACCTCGGGCGCGCGCGGCTCGTGCAGGCCGACCCAGACGAACGCCTCGGGGGTCTCGAGGCCGGTGTTGTGCTCACGGACGAGGGCGAGCGCCTGGGGGATGTCCTCGGCGGTGACGCGGGCCCCGCGTACGTACGCGCCGAACTCGACGAGCGAGGCGCTCGGCGGAACGGGTGGACGGGCCGGCGTCGGCGGTGGTTCCGGGTGCTGCCGCGTGGGCAGCCGTGCGTGGCCGTTCACGCGCGGTGCGGCCATGCGGGTGTGACGGTTGATCCGGGCAAAGAGCGTGGATGAGCGCATGGCGGTCCCCTTCCAGCCCAGCCCATGCACGCACGAATCGACGGCATCACGGCGTCGGCGACGGCAACGTTCGATCGTCAGCGGGCATGCGTGGGGCCGGGCACCGTAGTCGGAGTGGTCAAGGGCGCGCACCAGCGGGTGCGCCGGCACGTACTACTGCTGGGATCGCCAGGATTCACCTTGACCACCTCCAATCATCAGAAGGCTCCGCGAAGCCACCCGAAAAAGGGCGCGTCAACCTGCGCCCACATAACACCCAACGTCAGGATAGCCCGCTACTTTGCTACGGCTCGCCCGGAACGCACGGATATCCCCGGAGATCCCCCGGTCTGCTGTCAGCCGGGCCGGTCAACCGGTCGCCCCGGGCCGCGGCGGCGGGAGAGTGCCGGGGACGGCGTGAAACCTTCGCGCGGCCGTACGGCTCCGCCGGGGAGCGCGGGCGTGTCTCCCACCATAGCCGGACCGGAGCGGGTGTGGGGACGGGTACGCACTAGGCTCAGGCAGGTGCGCGTTCTTGTGATTGGGTCCGGTGGTCGCGAGCACGCCCTGTGCCGGGCGCTCGCGCTCGATCCTCAGGTCTCCCAGGTGCACTGCGCCCCCGGAAACGCGGGCATCGCCGAGGTGGCGACGATCCACCCGGTGGCCGCCACGGATCCGGAGCAGGTGACGGAGCTGGCCCGGCGGCTCGGCGCCGAGCTCGTGGTGATCGGCCCGGAGGCGCCCCTCGTCGCCGGGGTGGCCGACGCGGTGCGCGCGGCCGGCATCCCGTGCTTCGGGCCGTCCGCGCAGGCCGCCCGCATCGAGGGCTCCAAGTCGTTCGCCAAACAGGTGATGGCGGCGGCCGGGGTGCCGACGGCGCGGTCGCGCACCTGCACGACCGAGGACGAGGCGGCGGCGGCGCTCGACGAGTTCGGCGAGCCGTACGTGGTGAAGGCCGACGGGCTCGCGGCCGGCAAGGGCGTCGTGGTGACGCGGGACCGCGAGGCCGCGCTGGCGCACGCCCGGGCGTGCGGCCAGGTGGTGATCGAGGAGTACCTCGACGGCCCGGAGGCCTCGCTGTTCGCGCTGTGTGACGGCACCACCGCGGTGCCGCTGCAGGCGGCGCAGGACTTCAAGCGGGCCTACGACGGCGACCAGGGGCCGAACACGGGCGGCATGGGGGCGTACACGCCGCTGCCCTGGGCGCCGAAGGACCTCGCCGACCAGGTGATGGACCGGATCGTCCGGCCCACCCTCGCCGAGCTGGGCCGCCGCGGCCTGCCGTACGTGGGGGTGCTGTACGCCGGGCTCTGCCTCACCGCGGACGGCCCCAAGGTGATCGAGTTCAACGCCCGGTTCGGCGACCCGGAGACCCAGGTGGTGCTCGACCGCCTGGAGACGCCGCTCGGCGGCCTGCTGCTCGCCTGCGCCGAGGGGCGGCTCGGTGAGTTCGGCCCGGTGCGGTACCGCGACGGCGCCGCGGTGACCGTGGTGCTCGCCGCCGAGAACTACCCGGGCGACCCGGTGAAGGGCGACGTGATCGAGGGGCTCGGCGACCTGCCGGAGCACACCTACGTGCTGCACGCCGGGACCGCGCGCCGCGAGGACGGGGCGATCGTGTCGGCGGGCGGCCGCGTGCTCAACGTGGTCGGCACCGGGGCCGACGTCGCCGAGGCCCGCGCCCGCGCGTACGCGGCGCTGGGCCGCATCCGGATGCGCGGCGGCCACCACCGCACCGACATCGCCGCCGGGATCTGACCCCGGCGCGTCACGGCCGACCCGGCCGGCAGGCTTCGGCCCCGTCGCACCTTGGCGGTGCGGCGGGGCCGCGTCGTCTCCGGGCCCCGGCGTACGGCACCGCCCGTCCGCTCGCCGGCTTGCCCGCGCCGCCCGCGCACGTGTGGCGCCGCCGTTCGCCGCCGCTGCCGTACCGCAGGTATTGCGAAACGAACGGTTTGGCGAATTGTTGGCATTTCCGCCGACCATCCCTTGGCGCAAGACAGAACAGATCAGTACAAAACTGATTCTTTGCCGCATTTATGGAAGAAACGGTCAATAGCGCCTGACTGCCTCACATTTGGCCGGGTAAATCCGTGATTAAGCGTGATCAAGACCTGTAAGTCACAGGAGGGTGCGAAGCACGGCGAATTGCCCAGGTGATCAGCTGAAAGGGGCTACTGTTGCCCCGTAAGTCTGGTGAGGGAGCCGAGCGGCACGATCGGAATGTTTTCGGGGAGCGGTCGTGTGACAGGTGAGGCGGACTCGAACCAGTTGGCGTAGCGGGAGCCGTGCCGGGGCTCGTCGGGATGTCGTCGGCCGACCGGCGTGACGCGAGCGCGGCGGACTCGACCCCGAACAGAACGGCTGGCGCCCACCCATCCAGCGAGTCACATCCCTGCATCGAGGAGCCTCAGCACATGGTTCGTTACCGCGTTCGCGGTGGGAACGTCCTCAGTGGCACCGCATTCGTCCAAGGCGCGAAGAACGCAGTTCTGCCGATGATCGGGGCCGCGCTGCTCGCCACGGAGGGCCGCACGGTCCTGCGGAACGTCCCGATCATCGAGGACGTCCGCCGGGCCGTGGAGCTCGCCCGCGCCGTCGGCGCGCACGTGGAGCTGCACGAGTCCGAGCGCGTCCTGGTGATCGACGCGTCCCGGCTGACGAGCCCGGTGCTGCCCGGGGAGATCGCCCGGCGGTTTCGTGGATCGGTCCTTTTCGTGCCCGCGCTCATGCACCGCCTCGGCGAGGCGGTGATCAACGGGATCGGCGGCTGCAACCTCGGCAGCCGCCAGCTCGACTTCCACTACCTGGGGTACAAGCGCCTCGGCGCGGTGGTGGACGAGGGCGACGAGGTGATCCACATCAAGGCCGCGCAGCTCACCGGCGCACCGCTCTACCTCGACACCCCCTCGCACACCGGCACCGAGAACCTCGTCATGGCGGCCACCCTCGCCAAGGGCACCACCGTGATCGAGAACGCGGCGCTGGAGCCCGAGGTCCTCGACGTGATCAACATGCTCCGCCGCATGGGCGCCCGCATCCACGGCTCCGGCACCGGGTTCCTCGTCGTCGAGGGCGTGGAGGAGCTGCGCGCGGTCGAGTACTCGGTCATGCCCGACCGGCTCGACGCGGGCGTGTTCGCGATCGCCGCGGCGATCACCGGCGGCGAGGTGAACCTCGTCGGCGCCTGCCTGGAGCACCTCGGCGTGGTGCGCTGGAAGCTCGAGCAGATGGGCGTGGAGTTCGCCACCGACGGCGCGATCCTGCACGTGCGCCGCTCCCGGCGGCTGCGGCCGATCAACGTGATCACCGACACCTACCCGGGGTTCGCCACCGACCTGCAGTCGCCGATCATGACGCTCGCCACGATGGCGGAGGGGACGAGCTACATCCACGAGCGCATCTTCGACGGCAGGTTCGCGCTCGCCGGCGAGCTGAACAAGATGGGCGCGAAGATCGAGGTGCAGGGCAGCCGCGCCATCGTGCACGGCCCCACCAAGCTCGTCGGCACCACCGTGGACGCCCACGACCTGCGCTCCGGCATCGCGCTCGTGCTCGCCGGGCTCGCCGCCGAGGACGAGACGATCATCGCCCCGGCGTACCTCATCGACCGCGGCCACTCCTACGTCGCCGAGCGCCTGCAGGCCCTCGGCGCGGATGTGGTACGAGAAATTTCCGCATAGCGTCCACTCGGGGCCGTCGCCTGAATTTCGGTTCTGACCAGCTGAAATGTCCCTGTCAGCCTGGTCTTTACTGCGTGCCGGAACGGGATTCCGGTAAATCCGGGCGTGACATTTCGGCCGTCACGAGCGATCGTTCCAAAGAGAACTATCACTCAGACCGGAGAGGAAGCCACGCCGGGCGGCGAGGGGAACCGCGTGTCGCGGAGGCGCGCCGGTGCCCGAACCGGACGCGCGGCCACGGCCGCGCGGCGGAGCATCGCACCGAATCCCCGGAGGCGACCGCCGGGCTGCGCCGCGGGTCAGGCACCCGGTGCCGCGTCGCAGCGCCGCGCGGACCCCGGCGCGCAGGGCGCGGCACCTCGACCGAAGGCGACGCAAGATGGGACGAACATTGGTCGAGCGGGAAGACACTCCGCGCGGGGCACGCTTAGGCGCGCCCCCAGACCTCACGATCGGCGTGGTCGGGCCCCACGACCTCGTCGAGCGGGTGATGCTCATGGGGCACAACTCGGCACCGGTGCCGTGCCGTCTGGTGGCCGCGGCGTACCGGGACGAGCAGGAGGCCGCGGACAAGGTGCTCCGGCTGGGGCCGAGCGTCGACGCGTGCCTCTTCGCCAGCCCGGTGCCGTTCGAGCTCGCCCGCCGCGCCGGCGTGCTCACCATGCCCGCGACGCACGTGCAGCTCGGCGGTGCCGCGCTCATCGCGGCGCTGGGCCGTGCCGCGCTCGACGAGCGCATCGACCCGCGCCGGGTGAGCACCGACGTGCTCAACCGGGCCGACGTCGAGGAGGCGTACGCCGACCTCGGCCTGCCGTCGAACGAGGTGCACTGCCGAGACGAGCCCGGGGCGACCGGCACGATCTCGGCGTACCACGAGCGGCTGATGCGGCAGGGCGTCACCACCGGTGCGCTCACCTGCATCCCCGCCGTGGCCGACCGGCTGTCGGCCGCCGGGCTGCCGGTGATCCGGGTGCGGCCCACGGCCGGGGCGGTGCGCACCGCGCTCAACACCGCGGCGCTGCTCGGCGCCCACCACCGGCTCGAGGAGTCACAGCTCACGGTGATCATCATCGAGGTGCCCACGCTCCGTGAGCCGGTACGGCGGGCCGCCCCGCGCTACTGGCGGGAGGAGCTGCGGCTCTCCCTGCACCGCCTGCTGGTGCAGGAGGCGAACCGGATGAACGCCGCGGTGTGGCCCATCGACGACCACAGCTACCTGGTGACCGCGACCCGCGGCTCGATCCACGCGGCCACCGACGGGTTCCGGGTGCTGCCGTTCGCCGGGCGCATCCGGGACGAGCTCGGACTCGCGGTCGAGGTTGGCGTCGGCATGGGCCGTACCACGCACGACGCGGAGAGCCACGCCCGCGCCGCGCTCGCCCGCAGCCAGGCGGGCAAGCAGGCGCAGGGGTTCGCGGTGGACCGCGAGGGCAGAGCCCTCGTGCCGCCGCCCCGGATGCCTCCCCAGGTGGCCGGACCGGCGAAGCCCAAGGGCGTGGAGGTGCTGTCCCGGCTCGCCGCGAAGCTGGAGGGCGGGGACACCGTGGTCGACGCCGAGAACGCCGGCCGCATGCTCGGCGTCACCCCGCGTACGGCACGGCGGTTGCTGCGCACGTTGGTTGACGAGGGACTCGCGTGGCCGCTTCCGCCGAACCGTACCCCCCAGCCCGGCCGTCCGCGGCAGCTCTACCGGCTGATCGTGGAGAAGCTCGGCACGCACTGAGCCCTCCTGGAACGGCCGGCGGTGCCGACCCCCCACCGCGCGCCGCCGCCGTCGCCCCCGGCGCCTGAGGCCCCTCCCACACCCACGGGGCCCGGGTCGCCGGGGGCGATCCCTGTGCGGCGGGCGGCCGGACCTGAACGAAAGCTGAGAGAGGAAAATCACCGGCGCATCGAACACATCGAAAACCCCTCCCGTATCTCGCATGCGACGGGGCACGTGATCCGAGATACGCAAGGGAGAGAGTCGATGCGTCCTGACCTGCGGCGACGAGGGGTGACCCCGGCCCTGCTCACCGCGTTGGGTGTGGCGGTGCTGGCGGGTTGCTCGTCGCAACCGGAGAGCCCCTCACAGTTCAGCGCGGGCGACGGTTCCGCGGCCGGGACCGCGGTCGCGGTGACCGTCGAGTGCCCGAAGGTGGCCGACGCGCTGCCCGGCGTCCGGGTGTCGAACGCGGTCCGCCGCGCGGTCGCCCGGAACCTCGGCGTGCTGGAGATCCAGGTCGCCGACGCGAACCGCCGCCTCGCCCAGACCGTCGGCGCCCAGAACGCGGCGGCCGCCCAGCAGGCCGTGCTCACCACCCTCACCAACCAGCGGACGGTCACCATCGAGCGCATCGCCACCGCGCTCAGCGGGGTGACGCGGCTCCCCCAGAACCTGGCCGACCTCGCCGCCTGCACGCTCCGCAACGGCGGCACGGTGGATCCGGCCCCCACCGGCAGCGCCGCGCCCACCGCGAACCCCACCGGCGACCCCACGGCCGATCCCACCGGGACCGCCGCCCCCACGGCCGCCCCCACGGCCGGCACCGCGCCGACCGACGCGCCGTCCGGTGGCGACACGGCCATCCCCACGCCGCCCGCGCCGGACCCGGCGTCGACGGCCGGCGCGGTGGAGCTCACGGTCGCCAACGCCGCGGCCAAGCCCGCCCCGTTCAAGAACCCGTCCGCCACCGCCACGGCCGCCCCCACCGCCACGGCGACGCAGGCCCCGGAGGCCACGCCGGCCGCGTCCGCGACCGCCACCGGTACGGCGAGCCCGCCGGCCTCGGCGACCCCGGCCGGCACCGCCACCGCGACCCCCACCCCGGCGCCGACCGCCTCCCGGCTGCTCGCCTGCCCGTCGGTCGCCGACCAGATCGTGATCCCGCGCGACGTGCGATCCGCGGTCGCGCTCGAGCTCGGCCTGATGGAGCTGCAGGCGGCCACGGTCAACGCGCGGCTCGCCGGCACCCAGAGCCAGGCCGACCAGGACGCCCTGCTGCAGCGGCTCGCCCAGGAGCGCACCCGGAACCTGTCCCGCATCGCCACCCTGCTCAACCGGTCCGGCGGGCAGATCACGGGTGACCTCAACAGCCTCGCCGCCTGCGAGCTGAACAACGGCGTGCTCGAGGACAACGGCGACAACGCCGGCAACGGTGGCGGCGGCGCCCCCGCGCCGAGCGCGACCCCCGCCCCGGCCGACACCGCCACCCCCGCGCCGACCGGCACTGCCACACCGGCCGGGACCCAGGCCCCCGACGGCAACGGCTCCGGCGGCAACGGCTCCGGCGGGAACGACGGCGCCGCGGGCTCCGGCGGGAACGGCGGCACGGGCGACGGCTCCGGTGACGCCGGTTCCGGCGGCGACGTGTGGTTCGAGGACAGCGGCACGGGCTATTGAGCCGCCGCGGCACGCCCCGCACGAGCGGGGCCGTACGGCCGAGGGCGGGCGCGACGGACCGGCCGTCGCCGGCCCTGCCCGCCCTCACCCCTGCGGCCCGCTGACGGGCCGTCAGGCCGCGTGGCGGCCTACCGGGGGAACTCGGCCGCGGCGGTGAGGAAGGCGTCGTTCTCCTCGGCGTCGCCGATCGACACGCGGGCGCCCTCGCCCGGGAAGGGACGCACGGCCACGCCGTACCGGGCGCAGTGCTCGGCGAACTCGGTCGTGCGGTCGCCGAGGCGCAGCCAGACGAAGTTCGCCTCGGTGGGCGGCACCTGCCAGCCCTGGCCGAGCAGCGCGTCGCGCACCCGGGTGCGCTCCTTGACGACCTCCTCCACGCGCGCCAGCAGCTCCTGCTCGGCCTCGAGCGCGGCCACCGCGGCGGCCTGGGCCACGTGGCCGACCGCGAACGGGATCATGACCTTGCGCACCGCCTCCGCGGCCTCGCGCTGCCCGATCAGGTAGCCGACGCGCAGCCCGGCGAGGCCGTACGCCTTGGAGAAGGTGCGCAGCACCACCACGTTCGGCCGGTCGCGGTAGAGGGTGAGCCCGTCGGGCACGTCCTCGTCGCGCACGTACTCGCGGTAGGCCTCGTCGAGGGCGACGATGACGTGCTCCGGCACCCGGTCGAGGAACGCGGCCAGCTCGGCGGTGCGGGACACCGTGCCGGTCGGGTTGTTCGGGTTGCACACGAACACGAGCCGGGTGCGGTCGGTGATCGCCTCGGCCATCGCCTCCAGGTCGTGCGCCTCGTCGCGCAGCGGCACCCGCACCGAGGTCACCCCGGCCATGTCCGCGAGCAGCGGGTAGGCCTCGAACGACCGCCAGGCGTAGACGACCTCGACGCCCGGCTCACCCACGGCCTCCAGGAGCTGCTGCGCCACGGTCACCGACCCGGGGCCGAGCGCGACGTGGTCGTACGGCACGCCGTACCGCTCGGCGATCGCCTCGGTGAGCCGGTGGCAGGAGGCGTCGGGGTAGCGGTTGATCTCCGCGGCGGCGCGGCGGATCGCCTCCACGACCGAGGGAGGCGGCGGGAAGGGCGACTCGTTGGAGGAGAGCTTGAACGACCGGCCGTCCGGCGCCACGACCCGCTTGCCCGGCTTGTAGACCGGCATCGTGTCCAGAATCGCCCTGAAACGCATCCTCGTCCTCCCTCACTCCGCGCGTCCAACCATATCGCGCGGCGGATCGCTCCACCTGCGGCGAAACAGGCCGGACACCGCCCTCGCCGCCGGGGGAACGCCGGCCGCGCGGTGCTCTCCCCCAGGACGATTCCACGCCGGGCGGGGCCGCTGAAGGCCCGCCGCGCGCCGCAGGTGTCCCCGCCGGCCCGGCGGGGCGGGGATCACCTGCCCGAGGTCGCCAGGCCGGCGCCGGAGGAACCGCCGGCGCATCCGCCGTACGTGCTCGTGCGCAGCATCGGGGGGTGCAGCAGCTCGGCCGGGCCGCGGCGGTAGAGCATCGCCGGGCGTCCGCCGTCGCGGGTCGTGGTCTTCCCGGTCGGGATGAGGAAGCCCTCGGCCCTGGTGACCTTGCGGTGGAAGTTGCGCGGGTCGAGCGGGCGGCCCCACACGATCTCGTACACCCGGCGCAGCTCGGCCACGGTGAACTCGGGCGGGCAGAACGCCGCGCCGAGCGAGGTGTACTCGAGCTTGCTGCGCGCCCGCTCCACGCCGTCGAGCATGATCCGCCGGTGGTCGAAGGCCATCTCGGTGAGCGAGTCCACCGGCTGCCAGCTCATGTGGGCCTCGGTGGAGGCGGGCAGGTCGGGGGCGATGCCGAGGTAGGCGACGCTCACCACGCGCCGCCGCGGGTCACGGTCCGGGTAGCCGTAGGACTGCAGCTGCTCGAGGTGGACGGGTGCGCCGGGCAGGCCGGCCCGCTCGGCGAGCACGCGTTCGGCCGCGGCGGACAGGTCCTCGTCGAGCTTGATGAACCCGCCCGACAGCGCCCAGCGTCCCTCGTACGGGGGCCGGTCCCGACGCCAGACCAGCGCCATGAGCGTTTGCTCACGGACCGTGAGCACGACGAGATCGACGCTGACGGGAAGTGTCGGGATCACGTTTCGCACGCTACCGGAAACTCACCACCCGCATGCGCACGGTCCGCGTCCCGATCAGGACGCGGAGCCTATGACGTGTGCCGGTAGTAGACGGGTTCGGCGGCGATGCGCCCGTCGGGGGCGGTCACCCCGACCCGGACCCACTTGCCGTCCGGCACCTCGTCCAGGTCGAAGGGTATCCACAGCCGCTCCACCCGGTCCGGCAGCCCCGCCACCGGGCCGGTCTCGTGTGCCCCGGCCACCGTCGAGTCGACCACCCGCGGCTCGTCCACCCCCGGCCAGCTCAGCGTGACACTCGCCCCGGCGAGGTTGTAGCCGCGGATCTCCAGCCCGTTCTGGATGTCCCGCCGGCTGCGGAACGCCTGGATCGCGATCGGCCGGGTCCAGTCCTGCGCGATCTGCTCGGCGAGCGACGGCGAGCCGCAGGTGAAGTAGTCCGACCACATGTACGAGATGATCTTCGAGACGTACGGCCCGACCAGCGTCACCTGGGTGTCGAGCCGGGGCTTGTCGGCGGCGCCGCGGTCGCTCTGCGAGCTGCACCGCTTCTCGCCCTGCCTGCGGGTCGGCTCGAACGCCTCGATGTTCGCCCACAGCTCGACCCGCACGCCCTCCTTGAGCAGCTCGTCGCGGGCCTGGGCCATCTCCCGGTAGTAGTCGCGGGTGCCGCCGTAGTAGGCCTTGGCGTACGTGGTGTCGCCCACCACCGGGCGCAGCCGCTCGTCGACCGGCTTGTTCTTCCAGTTCGGCCAGAACAGGCCGCCCTTGCCGGTGCCCCGGCCGTCCTGCGGCGCGATGATCCCCACGCCGGTGCGGGCGAGCACCTTGAAGCCGCGGCCGACCTGCTTGGGGGTGGAGGTGAACTTCCGGTCCCGGCGCGCGTCGAGGTACGGGCTGATCAGGATCGGCTTGCCCGCGAGCTCCTGCTCGACGATGAGGTGCTGCTCGGCGAGCACCTTGAGGGTGTCCACCTTCGACGGGTCCGGCCAGTCCCGGATCTGCAGCTCGAACGGCTGGTAGACGCCGCCGAGGGACTCCCGGCCGGCGAACCGGTCGCCGTAGTCCTGCAGGATGCGGCGGGTGAGCGTGGTGAGCGTGCCGATGTGCCGCGGGTTCGCCCGGGTCGGGCCGGTCGGGTCGCGCGGCGCGAGCGGCAGCGCCGGGAAGACCCGGATGCCGAACCGGTCGCCGAGGTCGAGCAGCGTGGTGAGGCTGTCCTCCTTCCCGGCGGAGACCAGGATCAGGTGGTAACCCCGGCCCCGGGAGGTGAAGTCGCAGGACGCGTCGTCGGTGCCGTCGTCCGGGGCGATGATCCGGAAGAACACCGCGTCGCCCACGACGATCTTGCGCTCGATGTCGGGGCAGCGGAACACGCCGTCGCCGTACTGCTCATCGGTCCGGAAGACGTACGTCCAGGTAATGCGGTTGTCCGGGTGGGCGTCCTTGAGCGCCTTCTCGGCCGCCTGCACGCAGGTGAGCTCGCCCTCGACGCACTTGGCGTACCGCGGGTCGGGCTTGTCCCCCGCGGCGTCGAGCACGAGCCCGGTCTCGGAGTCCACCCGGCGCGGCGAGAGGCCGTGGCCGAGCCGGATCACGGTATCGCCGCCGACCCGGTGGATCGCCTGGAACTGGGAGCGCCAGGTGCACGGGTCCGCGGTCGGGATGATCCAGTACCCGGTGATCGGGTACGGCGTGCGCACCGTGGTGTCGAACGTGCCGCAGGGGTCGGTGAACGAGGCGGCCGGCGTCGGGGTCCGGGAGGCGGCGGTCGCGGCGTCCCGGGCGGCCCCGGCGTCCTGCCGCTGCATGTTCACGACGATGCCGACCGTGGTGATGATCGCCAGACCAACGACCAGGGCAACCCAGCGCACCTTCAGGAGAGTACCGTCCTTACGATCAGGCGGGCGTAAAACCGCCCGGCGGCGACGTCCGTCCGCGAACGCCTACTGCTCGGCCTTCTCCACCCGCTCGGCCGGACCGGGCTCGGCCGCCCCGCCCGCGCCGCCGGACGACCGGCGCCCGCGGTCCTTGTCCGCGTTCCGGCGCCGCTTGCCCTCCTCGGCCCACTCCTCGAGCTGGGCGACGAACCGGCGGGCCGAGTTCGGCCAGTGGTGGTTCGCCCGGGCGGCGGCGTACCCGCGCGCCCCCTCGGCGCGCCGCTCCTCCGGGTTGTCCCGCAGCCGCAGCACGGCCCGCACCACGGCCTCCGGGTCCCGCCACGGCACCACCACGCCGCTGGCGTACCGCTCGACCAGCTCCACGGCGCGCGGCGACGGGGTGGTGATCACCGGGATGCCGTGCGCCATGTACTCGACGATCTTGGTGGGCATGGAGTGCCGGTAGTTCGGCTCGTCGCGCAGGAGCGAGAGCCCGGCGAGCGCGCCGTCGAGCCGCTTGAGCGCCTCGTCGTTCGGCATGAAGTCACGCCACTCGAGCAGCCCCTCCGCGACCGCCTGCTCGAGCAGCGGGCGGCTCTGCGCGTCGGCGTACCCGATGAGCTCCACCGAGATCCGGTGCGGCCGCAGCAGCCGGGCCACCTCGACGGCCTCGCGCACCCCGCGCGCCTCCGACAGCCAGCCCAGGTACACCACCCGGTCGTCCCCGGGCGGGCTGACGTGGTCGGGCACCCATGTCTCGTTCGGCACCACCAGGTGGGCCTTGCGGAACCGGCCCGCGTAGGCGGTCTCCGCGAGCAGCAGGTGCAGCCGCCGCTCCGCGGCGCTCTCCAGCAGGCGGGCGAGGAAGCGCACCGGGGGCCGCAGGAACGGCGGCAGCCACGGCTTGAGCGACAGCGTCGCCGGGGTGTCCTCGTGCACGTCCCACACCACCGGCGGCCGGTTGCGCACCCCCACCACGGCGAGCAGCAGCTCGACGTCGTGCAGCAGCACGAGGTCGACCTTGTCGCGCATGTTCCGGAACACCCGGCGGGCGGCGATCACCGCCTTCAGCCGCCTGCGCTCGGAGGCCCGCGGCAGGTCGATGCCCGTGACCCACGGCCGCGGCACCACCCCCCGGGCCGTGTACGGCGCCGCGTACGTGACCTCATGACCGGCGTCCACCAGCGCCCGGACCTGGCGGTGCAGGATCCGCGCGTCCTCCGGATGATGCACCACAGTCATGACGAGCACGTGCACGCGCCGGTCCCCCCTAAAGCCGTTCCACGCGCTCGTTCTCGACCAGCACGCCGCGGGTGTCCAGAACGAGCCGGCCCTTCTCCTCCACGACGCCGAGATCGAAGGCGGAGTGCTGCTGCAGCAGCACGGTCACGTCCGCCTCCTGTACCGCGGTCTCCAGGTCCCCGGCCCGCCGTACCGGAACGCCGTCCACGCTCCACACCGGCACGTGCGGATCGAGGTAGGAGAGCCTCGCCCCGAGATCCAGCAGCCTGCGGGCGATCGGCAGGGCGGGCGTCTCCCGCTCGTCGGCGATGTCCGGCTTGTACGTGACGCCGAGCAGCAGCACGTTCGCCCCGTTGACCGGTTTGCTGTGCCGGTTGAGCAGCCGCTGCACCCGGGCCACCACGTACGCCGGCATGCGCTCGTTGACCTCCTGCGCCAGCTCGACGAAGCGGAACGGGTAGCCGAGGCGGCGCACGGTGAAGGACAGGTAGGAGGGGTCGACCGGGATGCAGTGCCCGCCCACGCCCGGGCCGGGCAGGAACTTCTGGAATCCGAACGGCTTGGTCGAGGCGGCCTCGATCGCCTCCCAGAGGTCGATGCCGAGCTCGTCGCAGAAGATCGCCATCTCGTTGACGAGGGCGATGTTCACGTGCCGGTAGGTGTTCTCCAGCAGCTTCGCCATCTCGGCCTCGCGGGTGCCGCTCACCGGCACCACCTGCTCCACGATGCGCGAGTAGAACGCAACGGCGCGGTCCCGGCAGGCCGGGGTGTACCCGCCGACGACCTTCGGCGTGTTGCGCAGGCCGTACTTGGGGTTGCCGGGGTCGATGCGCTCGGGCGAGAAGGCGAGGTGGAAGTCCTTGCCGGCCACCAGCCCGGAGGTCTCGAGCAGCGGACGGACCAGGCCGTCGGTGGTGCCCGGGTAGGTGGTGGACTCGAGCACGACGAGCGTGCCCGGCTTCAACCGGCGGGCGATCGTCTTCGCCGCGCCCTCCACCGCCGACAGGTCGGGGCGGCGGTCGTCGTCGAGCGGCGTCGGCACGCAGATGACGATGACCTCGCTCGCGGCGAGCACGGCGTCGTCGAGGGTCGCCGTGAAGCCGCTCCGCAGCATCTCATCGAGATCCGCGTCGCTGAGGTCGTCGATGTAGGACCGCCCGGAGGTGAGCGCCTCCACCTTCCGTGGATCCACATCCAGGCCGACCACCCGCATCCCGGCGGCCGTGGCCTCCTTGGCCAACGGCATGCCGACATAGCCGAGACCGACGATCGCGAGATCGAAGGCGGTCACGACGACACCGCGGAAGGTCGGATACAACTCATCATGGTCGCAAAGGCTATCTCAACTTGGCACCAAGCACGTCTAATGCGGGTGAATGCATCACATACGGATGACCAAGCCACGCCAAGCACGGGGCTATCGTTCCGTAACGAATGCGTAAACCTCACGGTAGGTTTCGGCGATGCGACTCCACGTACGCTTCGCCGCCACCTCCGCCCGGCCGGCCTCACCCATCTCGGCCCGCCGCTCGGGGTCGTCGCGTAGCGCGGCGATGGCGTCGGCGAGCGCCTCGGGGTCGCCGGGCCGTACCAGCAGGCCGGCCTCGGAGCCGCCGAGCAGCTCGGCGAGCGCGGGCAGGTCGCTGAGCACGACGGGCTTGCCGAGGGCCATCGCCTCGACCGGCTTGAGCGGGGTGACGAGCCGGGTCACCCGCAGGTCGAGCCGGGGGCAGACGAAGATGTCGAGCGCCGACTGCGCCTGCAGCGCCTCCTCGGGGCCCACCCGGCCGGGCAGGATCGCCCGGTCGCCGAGGTTCAGCTCCTTCACCTTGGCGAGCAGGTTCTCCCGCTCGGCCCCGTCGCCGACGAGCAGCACCCGGATCGGCACGCCCCGGTCGCGCAGCACCGCGGCGGCGTCGAGCAGCACGCCGAAGCCCTCGTAACCGACGATGCTCGACACCGAGCCGACCACCACCTCGTCGTCGGCGATGCCGTACGCGCGGCGGAACGCGGCGCCGTCGTACTCGGCGGTCAGCAGCGAGTCGTCGACCGCGTTGGGGGCGAGGAAGATGCGCTCCCGCGGCACCCCGCGCTCGACGATCTCGGCGGCCATGGTCTCGGCGAGGGTCACCACCGCGTCCGCCGACCGCATGAGGTTCGCCTCGGTCTCCCGCTGCATGCGGTGCCGCTCGGTGCCCACCCGCGCCGGGTCGCGGGAGGCCCAGGTCTCCTCGAGGAAGCCGCGCACCTCGTAGACGAACGGGGTGTCGGTGCGCTGGCGCACCGCCATCGCCACGTTGCCGTTGCGGTGGTCGGTGGCCGCGTGCAGCACCCGCGGCCGCAGCTCCTGCACGAGCCGGGTGACGTCCTCGGCGCCGCGGAGCAGCCGGTCGTGGGCGTGCTTCGGCACCTCGCCGTGCGGCAGCAGCCGGTGGTAGGGGATGCCGTCGATCTCCTCGAACGGCTCGACCGCGGTGTGCCCCTGGAGCATCGGCCAGCCCCAGCTCGTCACCACGTGCGGGTCGAGGCCCGCGGCCTTCTGCGCGGTGACGATGCGGTGGGTGCGCACGGTGTATCCCGCCTGCGTGTACGGCAGGGCGTTGGTGACCAGGTGGAGCACCCGGTTCTCCACGCGCGGCCCGATCGTGACCTTGGGGCCGGGCGGGATCGGGTTCGGCTTCAGCGCGGCCACCTCGCCCTGGTAATAGGCGAGCCGCCGCTTGGTGAAGGCCCAGCGCTCGTGCGGGCGGAGGACCTCGAACGCCTCGCTGATCCGGCCGGAATCGAAAAGCGTTTTCGCCTCGCGCAGCGGCCCCCGTGCCCGGCGCATCGAGATGTGGCCCGCGACCCGCCTGACCTTGCGCGCGACCGGCCAGGCGACGCTGCCGATCAGCGGGCGCAGCCGGGGCGGGGTCGCCTCGGCGACGGCCTGCGCGACACGAAGTGGGTCTGTTCTGACCCTAGTGATCACTATTTTGGAGACAATGACCGGATGCCGGAGCAATCCCCGGAGGAATCCCCGCACGCCCGCTTTGGCCAGCCGGGGGGACACCTTTTGCTTCGGCCTGGCATTGGACACCACGCCGGTGACCGTACCATAGGCAACGTTTGTCCCACTGCTATATGAAAGGCAAGGTCAATGAGGGAAGCCCCCCTCGTCCTGCATGTTCTCGGCGCACGCCCCAACTTCGTCAAGGCGGCCCCGGTCGTGCGCGGCCTTGCCGAACTCGGCGCGTCCGCGGACGGCACCGGATTCGCCCTGCGGCAGGGCATCATCCACACCGGCCAGCACTACGACGCCCTGATGTCGGACGTGTTCTTCGCCGACCTGGGCCTGCCCGAGCCGATCGCCAACCTCGGCGTGGGGTCCGGCACCCACGCCCGGCAGACCGCGGCGCTGCTCACCGGGCTTGAGGACGTCATCACCGAGCACCGGCCGGACCTCGTCGTCGTGTACGGCGACGTGAACTCGACCCTCGCCGCCATCCTCGTCTGCGCGAAGCTCGGCGTGCCCACCGCGCACGTCGAGGCCGGGCTGCGGTCGTTCGACCGGACCATGCCGGAGGAGATCAACCGGGTGGTCACCGACGCGCTCGCCGACATCCTGCTGTGCACCAGCCCGGACGCGATCGCCCACCTCGCCAACGAGGGCGTGGACCCGCGCAAGGTGCACTTCGTCGGCAACCCGATGATCGACAGCCTGTTCGCGGCGCTGCCCTCGCTCGACCCGGAGCGCATCCGTGCCCGCCTCGGCCTGCCCGAGCGCTACGCGGTGGCGACGCTGCACCGGCCCGGCAACGTGGACGACGCCGCGGCCGCCCGGGAGGTCGTCGACGCGGTGCGCGAGGTGAGCGAGCTCGTGCCGATCGTGGTCCCGCTGCACCCGCGGGGCCGTACCCGGCTCGCCGAGGCCGGCCTCGTCACCGGGGGCAACCTCACGATCATCGATCCGCTCGGCTACCTCGACTTCCTGTCGTTGGTCAAGGGCGCGGCCCTGGTCGTCACCGACTCCGGCGGTGTGCAGGAGGAGACGACCATGCTCGGCGTGCCCTGCCTCACCGTGCGGCCCAACACCGAGCGGCCGATCACGATCACGCACGGCACGAACCTCCTGGTCACCCCGGCCACGTTGCCCGCGGCGGCCGCGAAGGCCCTCGCCGACGGCGCGGCCACCCCGACCGGCGAGCTCCCCCCGCTGTGGGACGGCAAGGCCGGCCCGCGCATCGCCCGCGTGATCGCGGCCTGGCTGCGCGGCGACAACCTTGCCCCCGCGGCGGCCCAGACCGTACGCACGTCAGCCGACTAGCGCGACGCGATTCGACAGGCAGGACAGGACATGGCCGACGAGAAGCAGGACGAGCAGCAGGACCAGCCGCGCTTCCAGCGCCTCGGGGCGGTCAACTGGCTGCCTGAGGAGCGCAAGGAGGTCGAGCGGTACGAGGAGCGGATCCGCGAGCTGGAGGAGAAGCTCGCGATCCAGACCGCCCGTGCCGACTACGCGATCTGGAAGCTGCGCGCCACCCAGAACCAGCGGCCCTACCGGGTCGCCGAGGCGCTCACCGGCGCCCGCCGCCCGTCGAAGCTGGTACGGCTCCCGGCCGACCTGCGCCGCGCGCTGAAGGTGAAGAAGAGCCCAAAGGCGCCGATCTCGGTGGCGGAGGCCGCGGAGGCCGCGGCGAACCGGCGGCCCGAGGTGAAGATCCCCAAGCTCGCCTGGCCCGAGGGGCCGATCGTACGGCCGGACCTGCCGGTCGCGGTGATCCTCGACGACTTCTCCCGGCTCGCGTTCCGGTACGAGTGGGACCAGATCGAGTTCGGCCTCACCGACTGGCGGGAGATCTTCGCCGAGAAGCGGCCCGAGCTGCTCTTCGTCGAGTCGGCGTGGTTCGGCAACCAGGGGCGCTGGCGGTACCAGATGACCGGCACGAACGCCCCCAAGAAGGAGCTGCGCGAGCTCGTCGCGTGGTTCAAGGAGCAGGGCATCCCCACGGTCTTCTGGAACAAGGAGGACCCGCCGAACTTCGACCACTTCATCGAGACGGCGAAGCTCTTCGACTACGTCTTCACCTGCGACGGCGACATGATCCCGAAGTACCGGGAGATCCTCGGGCACGACCGCGTGGGCGTGCTGCAGTTCGCCGCGCAGCCGCGCATCCACAACCCGATCCAGACCCGGTGGGGGCGCACCTACGACATCGTCTTCGCGGGCATGTACTTCCGGGACAAGCATCCCGAGCGCCGCCAGCAGATGGAGACCGTGATCGCCCCGGTACGCCCGCTCGGCCTGCACATCTACGCCCGCAACGACAGCGCGGGCGAGAAGTACCAGTGGCCGGACGAGTACCGGCCGCACATCGTCGGCGAGCTGCCGTACGAGCAGATGCTCGCCGCGTACAAGATGTACAAGGTCTTCCTCAACGTGAACTCGGTGATCGACTCACCGACGATGTGCGCGCGGCGGGTGTTCGAGCTGTCGGCCTGCGCCACCACGGTGCTGTCCGGCTGGTCGCGCGCGATCGAGGAGACCTTCGGCTCGCTCATCCCGATCGCCCACACCCAGGAGGAGGCCTACAACCAGGCCCTCTACCTGATCAACAGCCCCGAGTACCGGGCCCGGCAGGGCCACCTCGCGATGCGCCTGGTGCACGACAAGCACACCTTCACGCACCGGGTCGACCAGATCCTCCGGGCGATCGGCCGGGACGTGCGCCCGCGCAGCCGCCCGATCACCGTGGTGCTCCCCACCAACCGGGCCGGGCAGCTCGAGCACGCCATCCACCAGGTCGCCCGGCAGCGGCACCGCGAGCTGCAGCTCGTGCTCGTGCTGCACGGCATCGACATCGAGCCGAACGTGGTGCGGGAGAAGGCGCTCGCCGCGGGCATCCCGGACGTCAAGGTCCGGCTCGCCGACCCCTCGCTCACCCTCGGCGAGGTGCTCAACCTCGGCATCGAGGTCGCGGACGGCGACTACATCGCCAAGATGGACGACGACAACCTGTACGGCGAGCACTACCTGTCCGACCTGATCCGCGCCTTCGACTACGCGGACGCCGAGATGGTCGGCAAGGGCGCGCACTACACGTACTTCCCGGCCACGAACACCACGGTGCTGCGCCTGCCCGGTCTCGAGCACCGGTACGCCCACCTGATCCAGGGCGCCACCATCCTCGCCAAGGCCGACCTGCTGCGCGAGATGCGGTTCGAGCCGGTCAACGCCGGCGAGGACACCCGGCTGGTGCGCCGGTGCAAGGAGGAGGGCGTGCGCATCTACTCGGCCGACCGGTTCAACTTCGTCTACATGCGCTCGGCCGACCCCACCACGCACACCTGGCAGGCCCCCGACTACAAGCTGCTGCGCAACGCACAGTTCTGCTTCGTCGGCAACCCCGAGGCCCACGTGATGATCTGACCGGGCCCGCGGTCAGGCGAACAGCTCGTCCACCGAGCGTACGGCGGTGGCGCGATCCATCCACTCGGCCGATCCAGATCGCGCCCCGCCTTCGGCGTGCCCCGAGGCGAAGTACCGCCGGGCAACGTCACTGCGAAACACGGCCGGACTCCGTGAACGGGCCGAGCCGGTCCTGTCAGGCGAACAGCTCATCGACCGATTCGGCGGTGAGGGCCCGGCCGTGCCACTCCTTCAGCTGCGCGAGGTCCGTGCATCGCTGAATCCGCTCGGCGGCCTCCTGTGGTACGTCGACACCACGCTGGCTGAGCGCGTCGAGAACCGCCATCGCATACCCTTCGGCTCGCCCCTCAACGAGCCCTTCCGCTCGTCCTTCCGCCAGTCCTTCGGCTCGGCCTTCGGCCTTGCATCGAAGTGCGTAGTCACTGCGGTACTTGGCAGTTCCGGTTGTCAATAGTTCCTCCAGGTATGCCCTTGGTGCCGCTGGAAGCATCCTGAGAACGTAATCAGCGTACAGGTACGCTTTATCCGGGTCGAGCGCGGCGAAGCCGTCGTGCATCGCGCGCAGGATGTCTTTACCCTTCGCGGGATCGGCGCCGTGGGTGACGGCGGAAAGCACCGCGAGCTCGGGCGATTGTGCGGCGGCATCGGAATCGGTGATGGTGGGGATTCGGCTCGGGCTGACGACCAACGGGCGGAGAACCCATCCGGGATGTCCCAAATGGATTTCCTGTCGGCATTTCCGGGCTTCTTTCTCGTTCGGGCAGATCACCAGGAGCATGACGGGCGACTTGTTCCGCGCCCGCAGGGTCGCCAGGTACAGCGGCCAGGTCCTCGCCTTGCCGTCCTTGTACTTCCGCTGGACCTCGACGACCACCGTCATGACCACGTCGGAGCCGAACCGCTCCTTGTGCAGGATGTCGGCGGAGAGGAAGACCACCACGGCGTCCGCGCGGTACGGCACCGGCGCGAAGTCGGTGCAATCACCCGCATCGGTGCGGGCTTTGTCGTATTCCGGTAACTCTATGCCGAAAGTTCCCTCGAGCAGTTCGCGGGCAAGCTCGGGACGGTTTCGGAAGAGCTCCGCGGTCATCTCGTGTTCTTCCGAAATCATGACCGCCACATTACCGAGAGAAGGCGAAACGCGTGCGCATTTTCGACCTCTCCAGGCTGACAAAATCAGAAGCCTCGATAATTCGTCATTATTCGCCGGTCTCGCACACAATTAAGTGAACAGTCAGAGATTGGATACTGAATCCCAAAAATTGTTCTCATCGGCCTTGTAACGGTTCCATCCGGCTTACCCTCTCCGGCCCAGCCGCCGATCGGCCGAAAGCTCCCGACATCCCGTCGATGACCATGAACCGATGTCCGGTTTTGTGCGTATCACGAGGCGACGCGATGGATATGCACCGGTCGGTGATTCCTATGGCGGCTCTGCCCTGCGGGAAGGGGTGGCGGGTGTGTCGGTGGGCATGCTGAGGCCCGAAAACATGAGTGAGGCACGTATTCGGTGCCGCATTCGGGTCGAGGGCATCGTGCAGGGCGTCGGGTTCCGGTCGTTCGTGTACGCGCTCGCCCGGGAACTGGGCCTCGCCGGGCTGGTGAGCGACGACGCCGGCGGGGTCGTGATCGAGGTCGAGGGGCCGATGACCGCGATCTCCCGGTTCGAGCGGTCGGTACGCCGGGACGCGCCGCCGCTCGCCGTGATCTCGCGCGTGGTGGTCGAGCCGATCCCGGCGCTCGGCGAGCAGGGGTTCGCGATCATCGCCAGCCGTGGCGACGAGCGGCAGGCGTCGATCCCGCCCGACACCGCGACCTGCGCCGACTGCCTGCGCGAGCTGTTCGACCCCATCGACCGCCGGTACCGGTACGCGTTCATCGGCTGTGCGAACTGCGGCCCCCGGTTCACCATCGCCAAGGACGTGCCGTACCAGCGGGCGGCCACGACGATGGCGGGCTTCACCATGTGCGCGGCCTGCGAGCGGGAGTACCACGACCCGGCGGACCGGCGCTTTCACGCCGAGCAGAACTGCTGCCCGACCTGCGGGCCGAAGCTGCGCATCGTAACCGCCGACGGCGAGACGGTCCAGGGGGACCCGATCGTGGCGGCGGCGCGGCTCATCCGGGCCGGGCGGATCGTCGCGATCAAGGGGTTGGGCGGCTACCACCTCGCCGCCGACGCCCGGGACGAGAACGCGGCGATCACGCTGCGGGCGCGCAAGATCCGGGAGGACAAGCCGTTCCCGGTGATGGTGCCCGACCTCGCCACGGCCGAGGAGCTGTGCGAGCTCGACGACACCGCGCGGCGGCTGCTCGCCGGGCCGCGGCGGCCGATCGTGGTGGCGCCGCTGCGCGAGGGCGCCCGGATCGCGTCCGCGGTCGCGCCGGACCACCGGTTCCTCGGGCTGCTGCTGCCGTACACGCCGCTGCACCACCTGCTCGCCGCCGAGCTCGCCGCGCCGTTCATCCTCACCGGCGGGAACGCCTCCGGCGAGCCGATGGAGCACGACGACGAGCGCGTGGTGAAGCGGCTCGGCGAGATCGCCGACGCGTTCCTCCTGCACGACCGGCCGATCCACGTGCGCACCGAGGACTCGGTGGTGCGGGCCTGCAACGGCACGGTGACCCCGCTGCGCCGGTCCCGCGGGTACGCGCCGCAGCCGCTGCCGCTGCCGGTGGCGCCGCCGCGGCCGGTGCTCGGCTGCGGGGCCGAGCTGCGCAACACGTTCTGCCTCGCCAAGGACGGGCACGCGTACCTGTCGCACCACATCGGGGACGTGCGGGACCTCGCCGCGCTCAAGACGTTCCGGGAGGGCATCGCGCACTTCGGGCGGCTGGTCGACATCGTTCCGCGCGTGATCGCGTACGACCTCAACCCGGAGTTCCTCACCACGAAGTACGCCCGGGAGTCGCAGGGCGTGGAGCTGGTGGCGGTGCAGCACCACCACGCGCACATCGCCTCCTGCCTCGCCGACAACGAGGAGGCCGGACCGGCCATCGGGGTGGCGTTCGACGGGCTCGGGTACGGCCCGGACGGCACGATCTGGGGCGGCGAGATCCTCGTCGCCGACCTGCTGGGGTACCGGCGGGTCGGGCACCTGCTGCCGGTGCCGATCCCGGGCGGCCAGCTCGCGATCCGGGAGCCGTGGCGGATGGCCGCCGCCTACCTCGACGCGGCCCCGGGGGCGCCGGAGACCACGCCGCTGCGCGAGCGGCGCGCGAGCCGGTGGGAGCTGGTGGTGCGGTCCGCACGCAGCGGGACCAACAGCCCGCTGACCTCGAGCGCGGGGCGGCTGTTCGACGCGGTGTCGGCGCTGCTCGGCGTGCGCGAGATGATCAACTACGACGGGCAGGCCGCGATCGAGCTGGAGCAGCACGCCGACCCCACGGTGCGCGACGACTACCCGGTGCGGGTGCTCGGCGGCCAGCCGCTGCTGCTCGACGGCCCGGACCTGGTCCGCTCGGTCGCCGACGACCTCAACGCGGGCACCGAGACGCCGGTGATCGCCGCCCGCTTCCACAACAGCCTCGCCAAGCTGGTCGTCGAGGCGTGCGAGCGGGTGCGCACCGCCACGAGCATCGGCACGGTCGCGCTGTCCGGCGGCGTCTTCCAGAACCAGCTCCTGCTCGACAGGCTCGTGCCCGCGCTGCAGGAGCGCGGCTTCCGGGTGCTCACCCACCGGCGCGTGCCGCCGAACGACGGCGGCATCAGCTTCGGCCAGGCCGCGATCGCCGCCGCCCTCGACGCCGCCCGCAACGGCGCGAGGCGCTAGGACCCGCCGCGAAGGCACGCGAACGGGGGCGCACGGCCGGAGCGTCACCCCCAAGGCCGGCGCCCCGGTACGGCCCGGCAGGCGGCGGCCATGGCTTGGCCACACGCCCGCACACGACCGCGCGGGCCCCGATCCGACCGGCCTCCCGGGGCCGGCCGTTCCGGTGCGGGACGGTCTCAGCAGGGCCCGGGGACGACCTGGAAGGCGAGCACGCAGGTGTCGTCCTCGGGGTTGCCGATGTCGAAGGCGGCGAGCATGCGGTCGGGGTCGATGGCCGGGCCGGCGCCGTCGAGCACCGTGCGGCGCAGGGCGCGGGCGGGATCCGCGAGGTCGCCGCCGCGCCGTTCCACGAGGCCGTCGGTGTAGAGGAAGACGAGGTCGCCCGGGCGCAGCGCGGTGGTGGTGGCGCGGTAGTCGGCCTCCTCGGTGGCGCCGAGCAGCGGCCCGAAGTCGTTGCGCAGCCGCCGGGTGCGGCCGTCGCGGACGAGGATGGGGGCGGGGTGACCGGCGCGGGCCCAGGTGAGCCGCCGGGTGGCCGGGTCGAAGTGGGCCACGACCGCGGTCGCCGTGGCGGTCTGCTCCTGCACGTGGAGCACGAGCCGGTTGAGGCAGCGCAGGATCGCGGCGGGGTCGGCGCCGGTGAACGCCACGCCGAGCAGGGCGTTGCGGAGCTGGGCCATGCGGGCGGCCGCGGTCAGGCCGTGCCCGCTCGCGTCGCCGATGACGATCAGCACCCGGCCGTCCGGCAGCGTGGTCGCCTCGTACCAGTCGCCGCCCACCTGGGCGGTGTTCTCCGCGGGGTGGTAGCGGACCGCGAAGCGCAGGCCGGGCAGCTCCGGGTGCGCGTCCGGCAGCAGGGCGCGCTGCATCTCCTCGGCGAGCCGTACCCTGTGCCGCTCCAGCTCCACCTGGGACCGGGCGAGCTGCTCCTCGATCTGGCGGCGGAGGGTGACGTCCTGCATCACGCCGCGGAACGCGATCGGCCGGCCGAGGTTGTCGAGCACCGGCTCGACGGTCGCGGCGACGTGCCGCTCGCCCACGCGGAACTCGAACGCCTGGGGCCGGTGCAGCTCGGTGAGCGCGGTGAGGGCGCGGCGCGCCTCGGGGGCGTCGTCGGGGTGGACGTGGTCGGGGATCTCGTCCAGCGGGAGCGGCAGCCGCGGCGCATGGCCGCGGAAGATCTCGTAGAGCTGCCCGGTCCAGGAGATCTTGCCGGTGACGAGGTTCCACTCGGCCCAGCCGAGCCGCCCCATGCGCTCCACGTCCCGCAGGTGCGCGGCGAGGCGGGCCTGGTCGTCGTGGAACTGCCAGCTCACCAGCAGCCCGTCGGCGACCCTCCGGGCCCGCACGCTGAGCACCACGGGGCACAGCACGCCGTTGACCGGCTCCTGGTAGGTGAGCGGGCCGAGCCGTACCGGCTCGCCGGTCCGCATGACCTTGACGTACGCCTCGAAGAGGCCGGAGGGCCCGATGCCGGGGAACACCTCGCACAGGCGGCGGCCGATGATCCGCCGGGCGGCGCGGCCCATCAGGTCGGTGGCCTCGCCGTTGCACCGGTCGATGCGGAACTCCACGATCGTCCCGCCCGGGTCGCGGATCGGCACCAGCAGCGCCGCCGGGGTCGGGACCACGTCGAGCAGCGCGTCGATCCAGGGCGGGACCGGCTCGGCCGCCTCGGGACGGTGCGCGTGCGCCCGCGGGACGACCCGCTCGTCGCCGGTGATCCGCTGCAGGTGGTCGAGCACCTCGTCGGGGGTGCAGCCCATGCGCCCGGCGAGCGGCCACTCCGGCTCCTCGACGACCGTCGAGGGGTTGACGGTGACCTCCCGCGTCTCGCGGCCGTCCGGTAAGTACCCCACCATTCCCCCTGTTCCGCTCGTGGTGGATCGACGCACCTGGTCGCCCCGTCGTAGGGACCGTGCCGCTCGCCGTCGCCCGACGCCGGCATTCCCCTCCCGTCCGGCGCGGGCGCCGCTCACCGCCATGCGACGACAGGCGCAGTGAGTGGTCACGTGACTACGTTTCGCAGTGTCCTGTCTACCAGTAATCCCCCGCCACGTCACTCGCAAAGGAGAATCCAAGGACCCACAGGGTTTCAGGGCGGGGGGCTCCGACGTGTCCGGCCCGTGCGGCAGCACGATACCGCCCGGCACCGACAGTCCGGGGGCTTGATCGCCGCGCGTCGCCGTACCGCGTCCGGATCCGGTCGTCCGGCCCGCCGGCGCGTCCGTGGCTAGGCCGGATCGCCGCCGTCGCCGAGGTAGCTCGCGGGATCGGCCGCGCCGGTGGCCCACCGGATATAGCGCTCGGCCGAGCGCCACACCGCGGCCTTCGCGCCGGACGGGATCACGCTGTCCCACCAGCCGCCGTACACCCGGTCGAAGGCGAGCGGCTCCAGGCGGTCGAGGATGTGGCGGATCGCCCGTTCCGGGAGCGGGATCTGATTGGGGTAGCTGCGCATGAACGTGACGTACCGGCGGTCCCGCACCACCGTGATCGTGTCGCCGGTGAGCAGCGCGCCGCGGCCGTCCGCGCCGCCGGCCCAGTGCAGGACCGCGCTGCCGGGGAAGTGGCCGCCGCACTGCACCAGCGTCACGCCCGGGGCGATCTCGTACCGGCCGCGCCACAGCCGCACCGCCGGGTCGGGGCGCATGAGCCACTCGGCGTCCGCCTCCGGGATGAGGATCGGCGCGCCGCCGAAGGCCCGGCTCCACTCCACGGCCACGCCGTAGAAGTGCGGGTGGGAGGCGGTGACCGCGAGCAGCGGACCCCGCGCGCGGACCGCCTCGATCGCCGCGGCGTCGACGAAGCCCGGCACGTCCCACAGCACCTGCCCGGCCGGGGTGGCGACCACCAGCGCCCGCTGGCCGATGGCGACCTGGGGGCGCACGCCGATGCCGAGCAGGCCGGGCTCGACCTCGCGCACCTCGCCGCGGTGGCCCGCGGCGGCGAGCTCCGCCAGCGTCGTCCACCGCTGCCCCTCGGGCCCGACGTACTGCCGTTCGTCCTCGCAGATGCGGCAGTGCCCGGGCGGCCGCTCGCTCGGCGCCGCCTGGTTGCCGCAGGTCGCGCAGATCCACGCGTGGGTCTCGCGCACGGCTCCACCTCCGTGGTCGTCCGGCCCTCCGCGGCCCGCTCTCCGGCCAGCGTACGGCGGGGCCGGCGCCGTGCCCACCGGCCCGACGCGGGCCGCCGCCAGAAATTAGGGCAGGTGGCCAATTTTTGGGATAAACCACCTGACAGGGGTAGTGAGGGCTGCGTGACCGACGAGCTCCACTCCGCACGGGTGCGCACCCGCACGGTCCGGCTGACCGTCAACGGGGTGCCGCACCACATCCGCGTGGACACGCGGGCCACGCTCCTCGACACGCTGCGGGAACGGCTCGGCCTCACCGGCGCGAAGAAGGGCTGTGACCACGGCGAGTGCGGCACCTGCACGGTGCTCGTCGGCGGCCGCCGCGTGTACTCCTGCCTCACCCTCACCGTGGCGGTCGACGGCGCCGAGGTCACCACCGTGGAGGGCCTCGCCGGCGACGGCGGGCCGCACCCGCTGCAGCGCGCCTTCGTCGAGCACCGCGCCGTGCAGTGCGGCTACTGCGCCCCCGGCCAGCTCTGCGCCGCGGTCGCGGTGCTCGCCGAGGCGGAGGCGGGCATGCCGAGCGCGGTCACCCCCGACCTGTCCGCCCCGCCCGCCCTCGACCCCGCCGAGATCCGCGAGCGGATGAGCGGGAACCTGTGCCGCTGCGGCTGCTACGGCCGCATCGCCGTGGCGATCGCGGAGGTGGCCCGGTGACGGCCCGCCGTACCCGGGACCGGGCGCACGCGCGGAGGCGGTCGCGGTGAGGCCCTTCGACTACGAGCGGCCGTGGAACATCGACGCGGCCCTCGCCACGGTGCGCGACACGCCCGGGGCGATGTACCTCGGCGGCGGCACCAACCTCATCGACCTGATGCGGCTCGGGGTGCTCGCCCCGGAGCTGCTCGTCGACGTGAGCCGGCTGCCGTTCGACCGCATCGAGGAGACCGGGGACGGCGGGCTGGTGATCGGCGCGGCGGTGCGCACCGCGGACCTCGCCACCCACCTCGGGGTACGGCGGCGCTACCCGGTGCTGGCGCAGGCCGCGCTGTCCGTCGGGTCCGGGCAGATCAGGAACATGGGCACGGTCGCCGGGAACCTGCTGCAGCGCACCCGGTGCGCGTACTTCAGCGACATCAGCAAGCCGTGCAACAAGCGGGAGCCCGGCAGCGGCTGCCCGGCGATGGAGGGCGTGCACCGCAACCTGGCGATCGTCGGGTACTCGCCGTCGTGCGTCGCCACCCACCCGTCCGACCTCGCCGTCGCGCTCGCCGCGCTCGACGCGGTGGTGCGCGTCGAGGGCGCGGCCGGGCCGCGGCGGCTGCCGATCACCGGGCTGTACCGGGACCCCGGCGACGATCCCCGGCGGGACACCGTGCTCGAGCACGCCGACCTCATCACCGGGATCGAGGTGCCGCCCACCGGCGCGGAGCGCTCCCGCTACCGCAAGGTGTGCGACCGCACGTCGTTCGCGTTCGCCGTGGTGTCGGTCGCGGTGGTGCTCGAGGTGACCGGCGGGGTGGTGCGGGAGTGCCGGGTCGCGTTCGGCGGTGTCGCGCCGAAACCGTGGCGGGCCGAGCGCGCGGAGGAGGCGCTGTACGGCGCGGACGCCACCGAGGAGAACTTCGCCCGCGCGGCCCGGACCGAGCCGGCCGGGGCCCGCCCGCTGCGCGACAACGCCTACAAGGTGCCGCTCGTGCGCAACCTGCTCACCCGCACGCTCACCGAGCTCGCCACGGAGGGACGCTGATGGACCACCGGTACGCGGACCAGGCGACCGCCGTGTCGGGCCACCGGGACGACCCGTGGCACGACGCGCCGTGGAACGGGGGCCGCCACGGCGGCGGCCGGGCGAACGGTGACCGCCGGAACCGCGACCGGCGGGACGGTGACGAGTGGGCCAAGGTCACCGGCCGGGCGAGGTTCGCCGCCGAGTACTCCCCCGGCGCCGCGCTCGCCTACGCCGTACCCGTGCAGGCGACGATCGCCCGCGGCGAGGTGGTCAACGTCGACTCCGAGACGATCCTCACCATGCCCGGCATGCTCGCGGTGCTCTGGCACGGCAACGCGCCCGGGCTGGGCGTGCCCGAGGAGTCCGACCTCGCGCTGTTCCAGTCGCCGAAGATCGCCTACCGAGGGCAGTTCGTCGCCGCGGTCGTCGCCGAGACGCTGGAGACCGCGTACGACGCCGCGGCCCGGGTGCGCGTCGACTACGCCCCCGAGCCGCACGACGTGGTGCTCCGCGAGGACCACCCGCGGGCGTACCGGACCTGGGAGGAGGCACCGGAGGAGGACGGCCGCGACGCGGTGGAGCGGGCGCTGCGGGAGGCGGCCGTGCGGCTCGACCTCACCTACACCACCCCCGCCTACCACCACAACCCGATGGAGCCGCACAGCACCGTGGCGGTCTGGGACGAGCGGGGCCTGGTGCTCTACGACTCCTGCCCGGGCGCGACCGCGGTCCGGGAGACCCTCGCCGAGCTGTTCACGCTGCCGCCGAGCCTGGTGCGGGTGATCACGCCGCACGTCGGCGTCGGGTACGGCAGCACGCCCGAGGCCCGGCCGCAGACCGTGCTCGCCGCGATCGCGGCGCAGGTGACCGGGCGGCCGGTGAAGGTCACGCTCACCCGGCGGCAGATGTTCGCGGTGACCGGCTACCGCACGCCGCTCGTGCAGCGGGTACGGCTCGGCGCGGACGGCCGCGGCCGCCTCGTCGCGCTCGGCCACGACGTGGTCGAGCAGACCTCCACGGTCGCGGATCCGGGCCGTGGCACGGAGTCCTCCGGCCCGGCGAGCGGCCCCGCGGCCGAGGCCGCGACCGGCATGGCCCGGCTCGTCTACGACGTGCCACTCCGGTTCCGCACGCACACGGTCGTGCCGCTCGACGTGCCGACGCCGTCGTGGTCGCGCACGTACGGGGAGTTCCCCGGCACGTTCGCGCTGGAGTCGGCGATGGACGAGCTCGCCGCCGCCTGCGGCCTCGACCCGATCGAGCTGCGGCTGCGCAACCTGCCGGGGGCGGACCGGCAGGGGTACGGCACCGCCGCGTCCGCGGCCGTCGCGGCCTGCCTGCGGACCGGTGCCGAGCGCTTCGGCTGGGCCGGGCGCGACCCGGCGCCGGGCGTGCGGTGGGACGGGCGCCGGCTCGTCGGCACCGGGGTGGCGGTCTCGGCGTACCCGGCACGGCAGCCGCGGCCGGAGGCGACCGCGTGGCTGGACGACGACGGCCGCTACCGGCTGCGCCTCGCCGCCGCGCGCATGCGGCCCGAGGAGCGGGCCGCGCTCACCACGATCGCCGCGGTCGTGCTCGGCGTCACCCCGGAGCGGGTGGAGATCGAGGTGGGCGGCGAGGGCGGCGCGGCGGGGCCGCCGGGCGGCGCCGCACGCGGCGACGAGCCGGAGGACGTGGTCCGGTGGAGCATGCCCGTGGTGCGCGCCTGCGAGGCGCTGCTGGAGCTGCTCGGCGCGGCGGAGCACGGGCGCGGCGGCCGGCCGGGCGGGCACGCCGAGGGCACGCCCGTGGCGGCGAGCGCGCGGGCCGACGACCCGGACCGGCGGCACGTGTACGGCGCGCAGTTCGCCGAGGTGCGGGTGAACGCCGACACCGGCGAGATCCGGGTGCCGCGGCTGCTCGGCGTGTTCACCGTCGGCGGCGCGGCCGGCGGCGCCGCCGAGGAGGACGAGCTGCGTGCCCTCTTCGCCGGGGCGATGACGCTCGGCCTGTCGATGACCCTGTTCGAGGAGGGCGAGATCGACGAGCGGTGGGGCGGCTTCCTCAACCAGGACCTGTCCCACTACCTGCTCGCCACCTTCGCCGACGCCCCCTACGTCGAGGCCCACCTCGTCCCGGGCGACGGCCTCGGCCCCGAGCCGCCGTCCGCCGGCCACCTGGCGGGCGTCGGCACGGTCGGCGCGGCCGCCGCGATCGCCAACGCCGTGTACCACGCGACCGGGATCCGCGTGCGCGACCTGCCCATCCGCCTCGACGCGCTGGTCGGCCGGCCGCCCCTGGCCTGAGCCGCGCGCGAGCCGTACCGGGGGCCGGAGGCGGCCCGGGCGGCGCTGAACCCGGAGATCACTCCCGGCGTACCCCCTGCTGATGCCCGAGCGCGCCCGAACGATTCACCCGTGACCGGACGCCCGCACGCCGGACCCGGCCGCGGGGACCGCTCGTCAGGCGCGCACGGTACGGTACGCCGGGTGGGCGCCGGGAGAACCGCGCGGACACGGCGGGCGTGGCGCACCGAGGTGAGGAAGAGTGGGAGACATGACGAAGAAGGCAGTCATCGGCGTTACCGGCCTCGCCACGATGGGCCGGAACCTCGCCCGCAATCTCGCCCGGCACGGGCACGCCGTCGCGGTGCACAACCGGACGCCGGCCAGGACGAAGGCGCTGGTCACCGAGTACGGGCACGAGGGCGTGTTCCTGCCCGCGGAGACGCCCGAGGAGTTCGTGCGCTCCCTGGAGCGGCCCAGGCGCATTGTGATCATGGTGAAGGCGGGCGCGGCCACCGACGCGGTGATCCAGGAGTTCGCGCCGCTGCTCGAGCCGGGCGACATGATCGTCGACGGCGGCAACGCCCATTTCGAGGACACCCGGCGCCGCGAGCGTGAGCTGCGCGAGCGCGGCATCCACTTCGTCGGCACGGGCATCTCCGGCGGCGAGGAGGGCGCGCTCAACGGGCCGAGCATCATGCCCGGCGGGTCGCCCGAGTCGTACGAGGCGCTCGGCCCGCTGCTGGAGAGCATCGCCGCCAAGGTGGAGGGCGTGCCGTGCTGCACCCACGTCGGCCCGGACGGCGCCGGGCACTTCGTGAAGATGGTGCACAACGGCATCGAGTACGCCGACATGCAGCTCATCGCCGAGGCGTACGACCTGCTGCGGCACGGCCTGGGCATGCCCCCGGCCGAGATCGCCGAGGTGTTCCGGAGCTGGAACAACGGGCGGCTCGAGTCGTACCTGATCGAGATCACCGCCGAGGTGCTCGCGCACACCGACCCGGCCACCGGGCGGCCGTTCGTCGACGTCGTGGTCGACCAGGCCGAGCAGAAGGGCACCGGCCGGTGGACCGTGCAGACCGCGCTCGACCTCGGGGTGCCGGTGAGCGGCATCGCCGAGGCGGTGTTCGCCCGGTCGCTGTCCGGCAGCCCGCGGCTGCGCGAGGCGGCGCGCCGCCTGCCCGGGCCGTCCCGGTTCAAGCTGGAGCAGCGGTTCGCCGACGACGTGGAGCAGGCCCTGTACGCCTCGAAGATCGTGGCCTACGCGCAGGGCTTCAACCAGATCCAGGCGGCGAGCGACGAGTACGGCTGGGGCATCGACCTCGGCGCGATGGCGACGATCTGGCGGGGCGGGTGCATCATCCGGGCCCGGTTCCTCGACCGCATCCGCGCCGCGTACGCGGCCGACCCGCGCACCCCGACCCTGCTCACCGACGACCACTTCGCCGGGGCGCTCGGGGACGCGCAGGACTCCTGGCGGACCGTGGTGTCGATCTCGGCCCAGCTCGGCATCCCCACCCCGGGCTTCGCCACCGCGCTCGCCTACTACGACGCGCTGCGCGCCGAGCGGCTGCCGGCCGCGCTCACCCAGGCGCAGCGGGACTTCTTCGGGGCGCACACCTACCGCCGGGTCGACCGTGAGGGCTCCTTCCACACCCGCTGGGAGCTGCCCGACCGGCCGGAGGTCGAGGCCTGACCGGGCCGCGGGCCGGTGTCCGGCCGGGTGGCGCGCCGGTCGCCCCCGGTCGGATCACTTCCGGACACCACGGTGCGGAGGCGCGCCGTGACCAAAAGTAAATAACGTCAGGCCAAGAGCTGTACCGGGTTTTCCACAGCCGGTGCGTCACCTCCGACTGGCCCGGTCGCGGCCGGTTATCAATCCGGTATGGCCGTCCGAGCACCCGCCGATCACGAGGTCCGGAGCCTGCCGTCCGCCGTCGCCCTCACCGTGGCCTCGGCGCTGCTGTGGGGCGTCGCCCACCTGGTGGTCGGGCGCACCCGGGCGGGCGTCGCCCTGCTGGCGCTGCAGGCCGGGCTCATCGCGGTCACGCTCGTCGCGCTCACCGCGCTGCGGCTGCTGCCGCTCGCCGTACAGCCGGGGTGGCTCACCGGGCTGATCGTCGCAATACTGGGCATCGGCGCGGTCTGGGTGGCCGTGGTGGTCTGCTCCTACCGGTTGGTACGGCCCGCCGAGGCGGCCGGGCCGGGCCGGGTCCTCGCGGGCGCGGCGGTCGCCGCGCTGTGCGCGGCCATCTGCGTGCCGTTCGTGCACACGGCGCGGCTCGCGTACGTGTCGCGGGACGTGCTCATCACCCTGTTCGCCCCGGAGACCGAGGGGGACGACCCGTGGCGGGGCCGGTCGCAGGTGAGCATCCTGCTGATCGGCGCCGACGCGGCGAAGAACCGGCCGGGGGCGCGCACCGACAGCATGACGGTCGCCACCGTCGACGTGCGGACCGGCCGCACCGTGCTGTTCGGGCTGCCCCGCAACCTGGAGCGGGCCCCGATGCCCGCGGGCCCGGCGCGCCGGCACTTCCCGTTCGGGTTCACCGGCGACGGCACCCGGCGCAACCCCGGGCTGCTCAACGAGGTCCACCAGTGGGCGGAGGACCACCCGGAGGTCATGCCGGGGGTGCCGGACGGCCGCCGCGGCCCCACGCTGCTCAAGCAGACCGCCGGGCTCATCCTCGGCATCCCGGTGGACCACTACGTGATGGTGGACATGCGCGGGTTCGCCGAGCTGATCGACGCGATCGGCGGCGTCACCGTCACCATCAAGTCCGACATCCCGTACGGCAGGCAGGGGCGTGTGCTGCCCGCGGGCACCCGCCGCCTGTCCGGCACGGAGGCGCTCTGGTTCGGGCGCTCGCGCAGCGACAGCGACGACTACGTGCGCATGACGCGGCAGAAGTGCCTGCTGTACGCGGTGGCCCGGCAGGCCGACCCGGCGGCGGTGATCCGCGGGTTCGAGCGCATCGCCGAGGCCGCCAAGCGGCACGTGTCCACCGACATCCCCCGCGACATGCTGCCCGCCCTCGCCGACCTGGCCTCCCGGATGGACGCCGCCGAGCTGCGCACCCTCCAGTTCGTCCCGCCGCTCATCAACCCGTCCGCCCCCGACTGGTACCTCATCCGCCGCAAGGTCACCGAGGCGCTCGAGACCGAGCGGAGCCGCCCGCGCCGCTCCGCCTCCCCGGCGGCGACGCCCCGTCCCGCGCCCGGGCCCGACCGGCCCGCGAGCCTCGCCGCCATCTGTGACTGATCCGGTCACCGACCTGCCCCGACCGGGCGGTTTTGTGGCAGACTGCCGCTCTGCTGGTGTCGCTTGACGTGTCCGCCCGCGAAAGGGCTTGCGCATGGGTGCTCCTGGCCGACTCATCGTCAACCGGTACCGACTCGTGCGAGCGCTGGGGCAGGGGCGCGCGGGCACCGTGTGGGAGGGGCACGACACCCTGCTCGACCGCCCGGTGGCGGCCAAGGAGGTGCCGCCGCCGCCCGGGCTGGGCCTCAAGGGCCGGGCCGAGTTCATCCGCCGCATCACCCTCAGCGCGAACGCGGCGACCCGCGTCGCCAACCGGAACCTCGTGGCCGTCTACGACGTGGCCGAGGACGACGAGCGCCTCTGGGTGATCATGGAGCTGCTGCCGTCCCGGTCGCTCGCGGCGATCGTCGCCAACGACGGGCCGCTCCCGCCGGAACGGGTGGCGGCGATCGGGCGGCGGGTGCTCGACGCGCTCACCGCCGCGCACGCCGCCGGGCTGGTGCACGGCGACGTACGGCCGGCGAACGTGCTCATCGGGTACGAGGGCCGCGTCGCGCTCGCCGACCTCGGCGTTCCGGTGACCGACGGCGAGCCGCCGTACCGGGCCCCCGAGGGCGCGCGCTCCGGCCCGGCCGCGGACCTGTGGGCGCTCGGCGCCACCCTCTTCACCGCCGCGGTCGGCACGCCGCCCGTGGTCGACGACGGGGTGCCGGCCGACGAGCTGGCACGCGCCCCGGAGGCGCTCCGGCCGGTGCTCGGCGGACTGCTGACCGTGGATCCGGCGGCCCGGCTGCGGGCGGCGCAGGCGGACGCGATGCTGGCGGAGCTGCTGCCGCCGGAGGAGCCCGCCGCGCCGGCCGCCCGCAGACGCGGCAGGGCGGCGCGCCCCGGCGACCAGGGCGAGGAACCGCGACCCGGCGCGCTCGCGATCCCCGGCGCGGCAGGGGCGTCCGGGGCCGCCGGCGGGCCGGGACGACGGCGGGGCGTGCTCGTCGCCGCGGTCGCCGGGGGCGTGGTGCTCGCCGGCGCGCTCGGCGGGTTCGCGTTGTTACGCTCCACCGGCGCCTCCCAGGCCGCCCCCGCCGCGGTGGCGTCCGGCGGGCCGTCCCCTGCGGTCACGGTCGCCGCCACCCCGGCCCCCACGCCCTCGCCCACGGCACCGGCCCGGCTGCCGCTGAAGTGGTACCGGCCCGGCACCGGCTGGGAGGCCGCGGTACCCAAGGGCTGGAAGCGCACCGACCACACCGACTACCAGGAGTGGTCCGCCCCGGACGGCTCCGGCCACCTGCGGATCAGCGTCATCGACTGGGGCGGCCAGGACCCGCTCATCGTGCTGCAGGACGCCGAGTCGAACCTGTCGGCGTCGGTGAGGTCGTACCGCAAGATCAGGATGGAGCGCATCGAGTTCAAGGACGCCAAGGCCGCCGAGTGGGAGGCGCGCTGGAAGGCGTCCGGGCTGCGCCCGTACCCCTGGTCGGTCAAGAACACGGTCTACCGCGAGCTGCGCCGGGTGATCTGGACCGGCAAGACCACCACCATCCTCACCTGGGTCACCCCCGAGGCGAAGTGGGCCGAGCTCCGCCCCACGATGCGCGCGGTCCTCCGCCTCTACCGCGTCCCCGAGGGCGACCTCCTGCCCGCCCCGCGCACGCCGTAGGCCCGCCCACGACGGCGGTGCACGCGGCCGACCGCGCCTATCCCCCACAGGCACGGTCGCGCAGGCGCGTTGAGCGGCACGCCGGCGGCGCCCCGGGGCGCCGACGGCACCCGCCCTCCTGCCGCCCTCTCGGATACCGCGAGGGCGGGACGGCACCCCGGCGACGTGACCGCCTCGTGCGGGCGGCGCGCACGAGCCCGTCCGCGGCGGCGGCCCCCGCGAGCACGGCATCCGGCACCGCCGCGTCCGCTCGCCGACCGGGTCTCCGGCCCGCCCGACGCCACCGACGGAGTGACGGGAACGCCCACTCCTCACGTGTTTCATCCTTCTCGCCCGCCGCATCCCCGGCTGTCGTTTTCGCAGGTGAACGGGCTTGCCGTACGGCGAAAGCGGGCCTACGACACGCCGGAAACGGGGGACGCGCGGGCCGGTGGCGTGGCATCATGGGGTCGCGTCAGGTGAAAGTGATTTTCATCGTCAGATTGGATCGGGGACGTGAGGGTTGCCTTCGTCGGCAAGGGCGGCAGCGGGAAGACGACGCTGTCGTCGCTGTTCGCGAGGTACGTCGCCGCCGAGGGCGGCACGGTGATCGCCATCGACGCGGACATCAACCAGCACCTCGGGCTCGTGCTCGGGCTCGAGCAGGACCGCCTGCCGGAGCCGCTCGGCGCTCACCTGACCGAGATCAAGGACTACCTGCGCGGCGACAACCCGCGCATCCGCTCGGCCGCGGCCATGGTCAAGACGACCCCGCCGGGGCGGGGCTCCCGGCTGGTGCGGGTCGACGACCCGTTCTTCGGCAAGTTCAGCGTCGAGGCCGAGGGGCTGCGGCTCATGGTCACCGGCCCGTTCGCCGAGGAGGACCTCGGGGTCGCCTGCTACCACTCGAAGGTCGGGGCGGTCGAGCTCTACCTCAACCACCTGGTCGACGGCCCGGGCGAGTACGTGGTCGTCGACATGACGGCCGGCGCCGACTCGTTCGCCTCCGGCCTGTTCACGCGGTTCGACCTGACGTTCCTCGTCGCCGAGCCCACCCGGCAGGGCGTCGGCGTCTACCGCCAGTACCGCGAGTACGCCGCCGACTACGACGTACCGATCGTGGTGGTGGGCAACAAGGTGCAGGACGACGGCGACGTCGCGTTCCTGCGCGACCAGGTGGGCGACGACCTGCTCGTCTGGCTGGAGCACTCGCGCGCGGTGCGCGGGATGGAGCAGGGCCGCCCGTTCACCCTCGACGACCTGGAGCCGGTCAACCGCGAGGCGCTCGCCACGATGCTGCGCCGGCTCGACGCGCAGCCCAAGGACTGGGAGAAGTTCGGCCGCCAGGCGATCGAGTTCCACCTGCGCAACGCCGAGGCGTGGGCGAACCGGGCGGTCGGCGAGGACCTGCGCGCCCAGGTCGACCCGGACTTCGTCTTCGGCCCGGTCGCCGCGGGATCGCCCGCGTGACCCGGCGATCCGGCCGCACGGTGGCGGCGTTAGCCGGTACGCGGGCCGCGCGCAAGACAGATCTGATCTCGCCTTCGCGTCCGGCGAGTGTCGCCTCCCGGTGGCTGGATGCCGGTCGGCTGATCGGCCTAGCGTCGAAGCGGTTGCCCCGCCACCGGTTGATCAGCTCCCGAGGCACATCCGCCCGTCATGTCGATGCGAGAGGAGCACGCACATGTCGCTGACCGTTCCCAACGATCTGCTCGACCAGGCCCAGGCCGGGGAGGTGGACGACGAGGCGTTCGTCGCCTGCATCCGCGACTCCCTGCCGTACGCCTGGTCGCTGATCAGCGGGCTCGTCGAGGAGCGTAACCGGACCGGCGCCGACTTCGCCGACAACCAGGTCCCGCCGCCGGACGAGGCCGCCCGCGGCCAGCTGCTGCGCTGCATGGCGAGCGACGCCATGCGCGGCGCGCTGGAGCGCCACTTCGGCGTGCGGCTCGCCTTCCAGAACTGCCACCGGGTCGCCGTGTTCGCGCCCACCGCGACCGAGGCGTACGCCGAGTTCATCACCCCGCGCGCGCAGATCCTCAACCAGAAGCCCGAGCTGGTCGACTGCTGAGCGCACCGGACGACGCGAGCGGGCGGGCCGGCCGAGCCGGCCCGCCCGTTTCGCCCTGTGGGGCGCGTCCGCCCTAGCGGGCGCCCCCGTTGACGTAGAGGGTCTGGCCGCTGACGTACGAGGCGTCGTCGGAGGCGAGGAACGCCACGACGGCGGCGACCTCCTCCGGCCGCCCGACGCGGCGCAGCGGGGTGTTCGCCGCGGCGGCCGCCTGGTGGTCCTCGGGGGTGACCCCGACCCGCACCGCCGTGGCCTCGGTCATCGCGGTGACGATGTAGCCGGGGGCGACGGCGTTCACCCGGATGCCGAACGGGCCGAGCTCGATCGCCATCGTGGCGGTGAGGCCCTGGATCCCGGCCTTCGCCGCCGAGTAGTTCGCCTGGCCCCGGTTGCCGAGCGCGGAGCGGCTCGACAGGTTGACGATCGCGCCGTACCGCTGGGCGACCATGTGGCGCTGCACCGCCCTGGAGACCAGGAAGACGCTCTTGAGGTTGACGTCGACGACCCGGTCCCAGTCCTCCTCGGACATCTTGAACAGCAGGTTGTCGCGGGTGATCCCGGCGTTGTTCACGAGCACGTCGATACGGCCGAACGCGCCGGCCGCCGCGTCGACCATGGCCTCCACCTGGGCGGCGTCGGAGACGTCGCAGGCGAGCGCGATCGCCTCGCCGCCGGCCTGTCTGATCTCGTCCACGACCGGGCCGCAGCGGCCGGCGTCGAGGTCGACCACCGCGACCGCGGCGCCCTCGGCGGCGAGCCGCCGCGCGGTGGCGGCGCCGATGCCCTGCGCGGCTCCGGTGACCAGCGCGTACCTGCCCTCGAAGCGACGGGGAACCGATGTCGGCACGGGGATCCTCCTTGACGGGGGCCTGGCGTCGTCATGACGCAAGGGGGGACCTACCCCGCCGATCGTGCCCCATCCCGCGGCAGCAGGGACTGCACGGGTTCCAGATCCGCGGCGATGTACCGCGCGGCCACGTGGATCGCCCGCAGCGTGGCGGCGACCGACGGCCGGTGGGTGCTCGACGGCCGCACCACCGCGTGCACCTCGCGGGCGGGCGGGTCGCCGGGCAGCCGCCGTACCGCGATGCCGCGCACCCCGGCGGCGAGGGCGAGCGAGGGCACCGCGGCGATGCCGACCCCCTTCGCCACCAGGCCGAGGATCGTGCCGAGCCCCTCGAACTCCCACGCCACCGGCTGGGCCCCGCCCACGTCGGCGAGCATCCGGTCCACGGCGAGCCGGGAGGGCTCGCCCTCCGGGGTCGCCATCCACGGCTCGTCCCGCAGCGCCTTCAGGTCGACCGGCACCGCCGGGTCGGCCATCGGGTGCCTGCGGGGCACCACGAGCACGAGCGGGTCCTTCAGCAGCGGGAACACCTGCAGGTTGTCGTAGCCGCGGGCGCGGCCGTACCAGTCGTCCACGAGCGCGATGTCCACCTCGCCGGACTGCACCTCGCGCAGCCCGCGGCCGGAACGGCTCTGCCGCAGCCGCAGGGTGAGCTCCCTGTGCCGCCGCAGCGAGCGGGCGAGCGCCGGGGCGAACGCCACGGCGGCCGTGGGGAAGGCGGTGACCACCACCCGCCCCCGGGGCGTGGCGGCGTGCGCGGACAGGTCCGCCTCGGCCTCCTCGACCATCGCGAGGATGCGCTCGGCGTGCGCGACGAGCCGGCGGCCGGCGTCGGTGAGCTCCGCGCTGCGCGAGGTCCGGTCGAGCAGCGCGGTGCCCGCCTCACGCTCCAGCGTGGCGAGCTGTTGGGAAACCGCACTCGGCGTGTAACCCAACGCGGCCGCCGTCGCCGCAATGCTCCCCCTACGGGCGAATTCACAGATCAGGGCCAGGCGCCGGATATCTAGCATCACTAAATCTTATGCCCACCCCCGGCAACCCTCGCTTGTACTTACGCCTACGCCGACGCACCCTGGGAACGGTTCCGAGCACACGAAGGGTTTGTCCATGAACGTGACGCTTTCTGCCACCTTGGCGGCAAATGAGGAGATAGCTCGTCGGCGTATGGCGGGAGAGCGGGTGCTCCACATGGCGTTCGGGGAGGCAGGACTTCCGGTCCACCCCTCGTTACGGGAGCGCCTGGAGGCGTCCTCCGCGCAGAACGGCTACGGCCCGGTCGCGGGTACGGCGAAGCTGCGCGAGGCCGCCGCGGGGTACTGGGCGCGCCGCGGCCTGCCGACCGACCCGGAGCTGGTGATCTGCGGCCCCGGCAGCAAGCCGCTGCTGTACGCCCTCCTCATGGCGATCGGCGGGGACATCGTGCTGCCGCGGCCGAGCTGGGTGAGCTACGCCGCGCAGGCCGAGCTGATCGGGGTGCGTCCGCTGTTGCTGCCGCCGCCGCCCGGTGAGGGCGGGGTGCCCGACCCCGGGCTCGTGGCCGACGCGGTGCGCGAGGCCCGCGCCCGCGGCCGCGACGTCCGCTCGCTGCTCGTCACCCTGCCCGACAACCCCACCGGGCTGCTCCCCCGGCCGGAGACCGTGCACGGGCTGGTCGAGGTGGCCCGCGAGCTCGACCTGACGATCATCTCCGACGAGATCTACGGCGACCTCGTGCACAACCCCCTCAACCGGTGCCCGAGCCCGGCGGCCCTCGCCCCCGAGCGCACCGTGATCACGACCGGGCTGAGCAAGAGCCTCGCCCTGGGCGGCTGGCGCATCGGCGTGGCCCGGCTCCCCGACGACGCCCATGACCTGCGCGCGAGCATGCTCGCCATCGCGAGCGAGATCTGGTCGAGCCCGGCGGCGCCGATCCAGCACGCGGCCGCCTACGCGTTCTCCGAGCCGGTGGAGCTCGTCGCCCGGATCGCCGACAGCAGGCGGCTGCACGCCACCGTGGTGCGGGCGGTGGCCGAGCGGTTTCTCGCCGCCGGGGCGGCCCTGCACATGCCGCAGGGCGGCTTCTACCTCTACCCCGACTTCGGCTTCCTCACCGGGTTCGCCACCTCGGACGAGTTCGCCGCGGCGCTGCTCGACCGGTACGGCGTGGGCGTGCTCCCCGGCAGCGCCTTCGGCGACGACCCGCGGGCGCTGCGGGTGCGGGTGGCCACGAGCATGATGTACGGCGAGACCGACGAGCAGCGGCTGGCCGCCCTGGACGCCGCGGACCCGCTGCGCCTGCCGTGGATCGCCGAGGCGCTCGACCACCTCGCCGAGGCGCTCGCCGGCATCACCGGCAACGACGTCGGCCCGGCCGCCCGGTCGCTCGCCTCCACCTCGCTCTGATCCGGACCCCGCGACGGCGCGTCCGCCGACGCCGCCTGCCGTACCCGATCGCGCCGGCCGGATCCCGGGAACGCCGGACGGCCCGCCCGGATGCCGATCCGGGCGGGCCGTCGTGGTGTGGGTGTGCTCAGGAAAGCGGAGGAGGGGGCCGCGCGGTCACGCCCGGGCGGGGCCGGACGCGCCGCGCGGAGCGGAGCGGGAACTACCGCCGGACGTCGTAGATGACCTGCGTCCGGCAGGCGAGCGGACGGCCGCCGAAGCGGTCGATCTGGCAGACCGTCGCCCGGACGGCGCCGATGTTGTTCCGGGTGAAGGAGAAGGAGCGCGGGGCCTTGTCGGCGCCGCACCAGGTGTAGGTCGGCCCGTCGGAGAAGGCGAAGCGCGGCGCGCCCAGACGACGCAGGTCGAAGTTGACGTAGGCGCACTTACCGCCCCGGCGGAAGGTGCGGAAGTCGCGGTCGGTGAGCTGGCCGGACACGGTCACCGTGTTTCTGCGGACCCCGAACCAGTTGTCCCGCACCACGCCTCTGGCGCTCGCCAGGCCGTTTCTGGCGAAGATCGGGCCCCAGCGGTCGACGCTGTCGGTGAGGGCGGCCCGGGGGTCGGGCGAGGCGGTGGAGGCCGCGGCCGGCGAGGCGAGGGCCGGGACGCCGAGGGCGACGATACCGGCGGCGGCGGTCACACCGAGCAAGGTGCTGATCGAGCGGCGCATGACATTCCCTCCGTATTTGACGAGGCTGCTGGGAGCGGGGTGCGAGTCGTCCGTCCGTCTTCCGGACGAGCTCGCACCGTCAGTGAAACCCGCGCCGCCTGCATACCGCTTGCATCCGGCCTTGCGCCGCTTACAGACCGCTGAAGTCGGGTATGCAGGCCGATCGCAATCGACTAGCGGAGTTTTCGCCTATAGGACAAGTCCGGCAATTCCGCCGTCGGCTGCCACTTCGCATCGCGCATCCGGGTTCCATCGTCCCGTCATGGAGTACGGCACGGCGGAATCGATCTCCATCCGCCCGGCGCGGTCATCGGGGCCGACGCGACCGGCACCGGGCCACGACGGCGCACGCGCGCAGGCGCGCACCGCTTGCCGGGACGCGGAGCCGATGGCGCGGATCACCCTACACCGCCCGGCGCAACGGCCCGGCACGCGGGGGTACGGGCGGCGCGAACGCGCAGGTGGCCGTGGGTACCGGGTGGTCCGGGTGGGACGGCGGTGCATCCCGCCGCCGGCGGCGCCCGCCCGCAGGAGGCCGCCGGGCGGCGCAAGGTCCTCCGCGGCCCCCTGGGCACCGCGGAGGACGAGACCGGGAACGGTCTGCACGCGGCACGGCGCCGGGCGACATCCCACCGGGAATCGTGCGCCGCGGGACCGGCCCAGCGGCCCGGAAACGACCGGGCCGCGAATATCATCTCGGCGTGGCCGCCCCCGTGGAGACCACGCGCGCTCGCCATCAAGAATCCCCGATGCCGGGTGAAACCTGATCAATGGAGAATCAACGCTTCGGCCAGCGTTATCCTCCGTGTCTAGGGCGCGCGCAATACGGGGATCTATGATGCGGTGAAAATCAGCACCAGGGGCGGAGAAAACGGAGAATGGCTGGTCAGGGTGGGGGAGATGGGCTGCGTTTCGCCATTCTCGGGCCGGTCCGGGCCTGGCGTGACGGCCAGGAGCTCGACCTGGGCACCCCGTTGCAGCGCTCGATCCTCGCGATGCTGCTGATCCGCGCAGGGCGCGTGGTCACTCCCGAAGAGATCATCGACGGCGTCTGGGGGGAGGGTGCGCCGCCCCGCGCGCTCGGCGCGCTGCGCACCTACGTGTCGCGGCTGCGCGGCGTGCTCGAGCCGGGCCGTTCCCCGCGCTCCCGGCCGCAGCTGCTCACCTCGGTCGGCCGCGGGTACGCGCTGCGCCTCGGCGAGGGCGCGCTCGATCTCGCCGAGTTCGAGCGTCTCGTCTCCGATGCCGAGTCCTGGCGGCGGGACGGGCGGCTCGCCGAGGCCGCGGAGACGTTGCGCACCGCCCTCGGCCTGTGGGGCGGGGAGCCGCTCACCGGCGCGGTCGGGCCGTTCGCGGAGAACCAGCGGGAGCGGCTGGTCGAGCGGCGCATGACCGTGGTGGAGAACCTCGTCGACCTCGACCTGGCGCTCGGCCGGCACGCCGACCTCGTCGCCGAGCTGCGCGCGCTCACCGGCGAGCATCCGCTGCGCGAGCGGCTGCGCGCCCAGCTCATGCTCGCCTACTACCGCTGCGGGCGGCAGGCCGAGGCGCTGAACGTGTTCACCGAGACCCGGCGGGTGCTCGTCGAGGAGCTGGGCGTGGAGCCCGGCCCCGAGCTCGCCGCGCTCCACCGGCGCATCCTCGCCGCCGACCCCACGCTCATGGCGCCCTCCCGCGCCCCGGTGCCGGACCCGCGCACCCCCGCGGACGGGCCGGTCGAGGGCACGCGGGACGACGCGCAGGACGGCGGGAGCGAGGCCGGCGCGCCCGGCGCGCCACCGGACGGCCAGGCCGTACCGGACGCCCCTGCCGGGCCCGCCGCGGCGCCCCAGGCCGCGCCGGCCCGGATGGCCGAGCCGCCCCGGCCCGCCCAGCTGCCCCCCGCGGTCGCCGACTTCACCGGCCGCAAGGAGCTCGTCAAGCGGCTCCGTGCGCTGCTCACCGAGCCCGCCACGCCCGAGGCCGTGCCGATCGCCGCGATCTCCGGCATCGGCGGCGTGGGCAAGACGACGCTCGCCGTACACGTGGCGCACCTGGTGCAGGACCGGTTCCCCGACGGCCAGCTCTACGCCGACCTGCGCGGCTACGGCGAGGACCCGATCGCCCCGGAGACCGTGCTCGCCGCGTTCCTCCGCGGCCTCGGCGTGCCGATGGACGTCATCCCCGAGGGCACGGCCGAGCGGGCCGCGCTCTACCGCTCACTCCTCGCCGACCGGCGCATCCTCGTGCTGCTCGACAACGCGCGGGACGCCGAGCAGGTGACCCCGCTGCTGCCCGGCGCGCCGGGCTGCGCGGCGATCGTCACCGGCCGGGTCAAGTTCGCCGACCTGCCCGCGGCCCGGCTCATCGACCTCGACGTGATGGAGCCGGACGAGGCGCTCGACCTGTTCGCCGCGGTCGCCGGGCCGGATCGGGTGGCGGCCGAGCGCGCGGCCGCGATGGACGTGGTCGCCGCCTGCGGGTTCCTGCCGCTCGCGGTGCGCATCGTGGCGGCGCGGCTCGCCGCGCGGCCCGCGTGGACGATCGCCTCGATCGTGCCCCGGCTCGCCGACGAGCGGCGGCGCCTCGACGAGCTGCGGGTCGGCAACCTCGCGGTGAGCGCCACCTTCGCCCTCGGGTACGGCCAGCTCGACGCGCGGCAGGCCCGGGCGTTCCGCCTGCTGTCGCTGCCGAGCGGCCCGGCGATCTCGGTGCTCGCCGCCGCCGCGATGCTCGGCCACGACCCGGTCGAGACCGAGCACGTGCTCGAGTCGCTCGTCGACGCGAGCCTGCTCGAGGCCCCCGCGCCCGGCCGGTACCGCTTCCACGACCTGCTCAAGCTCTTCGCCCGGCGCCAGGCCGAGCGGACCGAGGACCCCGCGGAGGCCGCGCGGGCGCTGCGCCGGCTGCTCGGCTTCTACCTCGCCTCGGCGCAGGCGGCCCACCGGCTCGCCTACGAGGGCAGCCTCATGGCCGACCGGCTGTCGAAGCCCGCCGTGCCCGGCCGTACCTTCTCCTCGGCGGACGAGGCCGTGGCGTGGCTCGCGGTGGAGGGCGAGGACATGTTCGCCGCGATCGGGCAGGCGGTCGGCGAGCCGGGGGACGGGCCGGCGCCGCTGCTCACCGCCGCCGACCTGCTGGTGGCGATGGAGCCGCTGCTGGAGACCGGCACCTACGCCCGCGAGTTCGACCGGCGCGCCCGGGCCGTGCTCGCCGCCGCGCGCGCGGCCGGGGACGCGGCGAGCGAGCTGCGCTGCCGCTACGTGCTCGCCCGGGTGCGGTTCGGGGCGAACCGGCTCGACGACGCCGAGCAGGAGTTCCGCCGCGCGCTCGACCTCACCGAGGCGACCGGCGACCCCGTGCTCACCGGCGAGATCCTCAACGGCCTCGGCGTGGTCGCCGGGCGCAAGCGCCGCCACGAGGAGGCGCTGGACTGGTTCGACGCGGCGCTGAAGGTCTACCGGGCGACCGGGGTGCCCGCGGGCGAGGCGCTCGTGCTCAGCTACTCGGCCCGCGACCACCTCGGCCTCGGGAACCCGGAGGCGGCGATCGCCGCGGCCGAGCGCGGGCTCGCCATCTTCACCGAGATCGGCAGCGGGGCCGGGATGGCGCGGGCCCGGTACCACCTCGGCATCGTGCTCTCCCGGGTGGGCCGGTTCACCGAGGCGGTGGTGCACCACGCCGAGTGCCTGGAGTTCTTCCGGGCGAGCCGACAGCGGGTCTGGGAGCAGCGGGTGTGCTGCCGCCTCGCCGAGACCTTCGTCGCCGCGGGCCGCCACGCGGACGCGGCCCGGCACGCCGAGCAGGCCCTCGCGGTGAGCCGCGAGATCGCCCACCCGTACGGCGAGGCCCAGTCGCTCGCCGTGCTCGGCAAGGCGCTCGCCGGGCTCGGCAGGACCGAGCGCAGCGCCGAGTGCCTGCGCGCCGCGCACGACATCTTCCGCCGCCTCGGCGCGCCCGAGGCGGACGACCTGCGCCCGCTGCTCGAGCGCGACGGCGTGGGCAGCTGACCCGCCCCGCGCGAGCCGTACCGGGCGGAGACCGGCGCGGGCACCACCCGCGGCGGCCCGATGGCCTCGCAGGGCCGCCGCGGGGTGCTCAGTGCCCGGCGGCCTCGTCCGGCGGCGCGGCGCGGCCGGGACACGGATCGCCGGCCGCGGGCGTGGATGGATCGGAGGAGGGCCCCGCCGGATGCGTCAGGGCGGCGGGGACGTCGACCCCGGCGAACAGGTCCTCGTCCAGCCGGGTCATGGCGAAGTGGTTGATCACGTCGGTTTCCCGTCGTCGCGGGCACGAAGGCGAGCGTCCGGCCGGCCTCCCCGGCCACCGTCGACGGGTCCCGAGAGCCGCAGGCGGTGGCCGCCGCCTCGTGGTGACCGGCCGGACGGGGCGCGGCCCCGAACCCCTTTGAGCCGGCGCCCGGTCCCACCTTCCCGCGCGCCGCTCAACATCCGCTCAAAGATCGTTTTATCGATCGTTTGCGGGTTCCTTGATCCGGAAGAAGCCCTCGGCGATCAGCGGGCGCAGCTCGTCGATCCGCGCCATGGTCTCGTCCGGGTCGGCCCCGGTCAGCTCGGCGATCGCGGCGAGCAGCGCGCCGAGCGGCAGCTCGCCGTCGCAGGCCCCGGCGAGCGCGGCCTCCACCGTGCCGACCTGGGCGTGCCGGCGCAGCCCGCCGGTCTGGCGGAGCACGATGCGCGCGGGGTCCTCGGCGCCCGGCGGCCCGATCCGCTCCTCGACCACGTCCGGGCGGGTCACCAGGTAGGCGTGGCGCAGCTCGTCGGCGCCGATCCGGTGCGCGGTCGTGATCGCGTCGAGCACCTCGTCGACGTAGGCGCCCACCGGCTGCTCGACCGGCGTGGTGAGCTCCTCGACCCGCACCACCGGGTCGAGGCTGCCGCCGTCGCGCAGCGTGATCCAGCCGAACCCGATCCCGGTGACGCCGAGCGACTCCAGCCAGGTGAGCCACTCATCGTACCGCTCCCGGTAGGCGGGGGTGCCCTGCTCGGCGGAGTCCCGCAGCCACAGCTCGACGTACTCGGCCGGGTCGAGCACGTCCCGCTGTACGGCCCAGCCGTCGCAGCCGGTCTCGGCGAGCCAGCCGCCGACCCGGTCCCGCCAGTCCTCCCCCGCCACGTGCAGCCAGTTGGCGAGGATCTGGCAGTACCCGCCCGGGTTGAGGTGCCGCGGGGCGGCGCGGACCAGGTCGCGGCAGAAGTCGTCGGCGGCCGCGCCGGACTCGCGGTAGGTGAACCGGCCGCGCGGCGAGATCACGAACGGCGGGTTACTCACCACCAGGTCGAAGCGTTCATCCGCGACGGGGTCGAAGCCGGAGCCGAGCCGCGCGTCCACGTGCTCGATGCCGGAGAGCGCCCAGCTCAGCCGGGCGATGCGCAGCGCCCGCGGGTTCACGTCGGTGGCGGTGATCCGGCCGGCCCGGCCGGCGAGGTGGAGGACCTGCACGCCGCACCCGGTGCCGAGGTCGAGCGCGGACTCCACGGGGCGGCGGGTGACGAGGGCGGCGAGGTTCGCCGAGGCGCCGCCCGCGCCGACCACGTGGTCGGGGCGCAGCGCCGGGTCGCCGGGCCGTACCTTGCGGTCGGAGACGAGGTAGCCGCCGGTCTCCCAGGGCTGCAGGTGCACGGCCGCGCGGACCTCGTCGCCGTCGCGCCGCAGCAGGCCCGCGGCGACGAGCCCGTCGACCGGCAGGTGCAGGCGCCGCTCGGGTACGGCGAGCCCGAGCCACCACAGCCGGATCAGCGCGCCGAGCGGGTCGGCGTCGCGGGTGGCGCGCTCGGCGGGGACGAGCTCCTCGCGGGCGAGCGCGGCGGCGGCCACGTCCCCGAGGCGCTCGCGCACGCCGTCGATCGTGTAGCCGGTGGTGACGAGCCGGTCGCGGAGCCGGGCGAGCAGGTCGGCGGGGACGTCCACGGCCCCGAATCTAGCGGGTCCCGCGCCGGGCCTCGGTCAGCGGCCTGCAAGTGCCGATCAAGCCGGCCGGGGTACGCATATGCGTAGGACCGTGTGAGCGGACGGTTACCGAACCGGTCACCGCCGGGTGGCCGATGACGGAACGAACGACGAGGACGGCCTGATGTTGATCCCCTGCTTCGCCTGCGAAGCCCGGTTCACCCCCGACGAGTACTTCGCCGCGTGCCACGACTACCACCGCGGCCGGGATCTCGTCGCGTGGACCTGCCCCCGCTGCGGCAACCGGGACGAGTTGCGCGTGCTGCCGGGCGAGCTCGGCTTCGGCTATCCGTCGCGCGGCAGGTTCACCGTGGAGGACCGGTTCCGGGTGCCCGGCCTCCGGCGGCGCCGGGCCGAGCTGCGGCTGGACATCAGCCTCGACAAGCGGGTCTGGCGGGTGCCGAGCCGTACGGCACGGCCGGCGCGCTGCGGGGCCTGAGCTGCGGCTAGCGGTCCTCCCCCGGGTTGGGCTCGCGCAGGCAGTGCCAGGCGGCCACGCCGAGCTCCTTGATCTCCTCCTCGGTGGGCTGGTGCGCGCCCGCGAACCACAGCCGGCACATCTCGTTCGCCGGGCCCAGCCAGAGCACGTAGCACAGCGTCGGCGGGATCTCGCGCAGCAGCCGCGCGTTCATGTGCGGCCGCCACCAGTCCGCGACCTGGCGGAGGAAGGTGCGCCGGGTCTCGGCGACCTCGGGGCCGCCCGGCTCGTGACGCCGCGGCGGGCGCTCGCTGATGAACACGCGGGCCCGCTCGGGGTTGTCGAGGCACCACTTCATGTGCATGGCCACGATCGCCTCGATCCCCGACCGGGCGTCCCCGTGCCGGAGCAGCTCCTTGAGGAAGGCGTCGTAGTACATCCGGCAGATGTCGTGGTACAGGACGCCGAAAACGTGTTCTTTGCTGGCGAAGTGATGGTAAAAACTACCTACGCTCACTCCGCTTTCCTGCCGGAGGCTGGCGAGCGTGGTGGCCGATACGCCGTCTCGGCTGAAGCGCCGCAACGCGCCCTCGAGGATCCGGCTCCGGCCGTCGCGGCTCGTCCTCGCGTTCGTCACATGTCAATGGTGACGCAACAGAACGTTATTCTGCAAACGAAGTTCCGCGAGCCTTGAGACCCGTCCGCACCTCGACCGTTCCGTAGCTCATCCGCATTATCGCATCCGGCCACCGGCGGCGGATCGCCCGCAGCAGCCGGTGATTCTCGGCGAGCACGTCCATCACCGCCTCGGTCGCGCCGCGCGCCGCGGCGCGCAGCAGCAGCCGCCGCAGCAGCCGCTCGCCGATCCCCCGGCCCTGCCAGTCGTCGGCCACCACGATCCCGATCTCCGCGACCGGCCGCGCCGCGCCGTCGCCCTCGCCGGCCCCACCGGGCGGGACCACGTGGCAGCTCATCGCGTGCCCCACGACCTCGTCGCCGTGCGGCGTGCGCCGTACCGCGAGCAGCACGTCGCGCCGGTCGTCGCGGGTCACGAGCGCGCGCACCAGGGCCGGGGTGGGGCGGCCGACGCCGGTGAAGAACCGGAGCGCCCGGGTGTCCGGGGAGAGGCGGGTGAGGAAGTCCCGCACCCGCTCGGCGTCGTCCGGGCGTGCCGGGCGGATCTCCACCGTCGCCGCCGCCGTCGCCGCCGGCGGCCGGGGCGCGGGGCAGGCGGGCGCGTGCGGCCGAAGCGCCTGAGTTCGTTTCATAGACTCAGCATCGGCAGGAACGGTCCGTCTGTCAAACCCATGCCAAAGACGCTGGTGACGACGGGGAAGGAACCATACGATTTGCCCATGACCCGGACGCAGCACACCGCCCAGGAGCGGGGACCCGACGCGCCCGCACCGGGCCCGTCGGGGGCGTCCGCACCGCCCGCCCCGGGCGATCAGGACCGCGCCGTGGCCCGAAACCGGCTGCGCTTCTCCAACGAGAACTGCTCGATCGCGCGCACCCTCGCCATCCTCGGCGAGAAGTGGACCTTCCTCGTGCTGCGCGAGGCGTTCCTCGGGGTACGCCGGTTCGCCGACTTCCAGGAGGCCACCGGGGCCCCGCGGCAGGTGCTCAGCGCCCGGCTCGCCCGTCTCGTCGAGGAGGGGCTGCTGCGCCGCACGCCGTACCAGGAGCCCGGGCAGCGCCGCCGGTACGAGTACCGGCTCACCGAGAAGGGCGTCGACCTCTACCCGATCATGGTCGCGCTCATGCACTGGGGCGACCGCCATCTCGCCGACCAGGCGGGCCCGCCGGTCGTGCTCACCCACCGCGGCTGCGGCGCCCCGGTACGGCAGTACCTGCGCTGTGACGAAGGCCACGAGGTGGGCGGGGCCCGCGAGGTCACCCCGCTCCCCGGCCCCGGCGCGCGCGTCGCCTGACCGGCCCGGGCCGGGCCGTACCCGCTCGTCACGGGCCTTCCCAAGTGCGGGACCGCGCCGCGGCGTACATACCCTGGAGTCGTGTATCGGTTCCTGCTCGCCCCGCGCTGGCTGGCGTTGCACCTGGTGGTGCTGCTGGCCGTCCCCGCCTTCCTGCTGCTGGGCAAGTGGCAGTTCGGCCGATACGAGACGCGCTCGGCCGCGCACGAGCGCACCCAGGCGAACCTCGCCGCCGAGGCCGTGCCGCTGGACCGGCTCAGCACGGTCGGCGGCTCGGTGGACGCCAGGCTGAAGTACCGGGCCGTCACGGTGAGCGGGCGCTTCGACCCGGCCAACGAGCTGCTGGTACGGCGCCGCACCCTGAACGGCAAGGTCGGCTACTACGTGCTCACCCCGCTCGTGGTCCGCGACGGCGAGGCCGTGCTCGTGGTCCGCGGCTGGGTGCCGATGGGCCCGACCGCGGAGGCCGCGCCCGAGGTGCCGCCCCCGGCCACCGGCGAGGTGGCCGTGACCGGCCGGCTCATGCCCGCCGAGACCGAGGAGACCACCGGGATCTCCGAGCGGTCCGGGCTGCCCCAGGGGCAGATCATGCTGATCGACACCGCCACGCTCGGCAAGCGCCTGCCGTACCGGCTCTACGGCGGCTACGTCCAGCTCGGCTCGCAGAGCCCGCCGGCCGCGACCGCGCCCACCCCGCTGCCCGATCCGGAACCGGACGGCGGCGGCGCGCTCAATCTCGCCTACAGTTTCCAGTGGTGGGTGTTCATTCCCATCGCGGTGGGCGGCTGGGTCGTGCTCATCCGCCGTGAGGCGCGCGACCGCAAGGCCGCCGCGGAGGCCGCCTCAACTGGGAAAATCGCGGAATCACACGAAAAAGTAACCGGCTGACCGCTCCGGGTGAACGAAAGGATACCGACCGGAGACCTGGCAGCTTGAATGGCGTTATTCCCTGGGCTTACGGTTTTCCCTGTGACTACTCCGCCGTCTCTTCCCGATCCCGAGCCCAGGCGGCGGGATTATGTGATCATCTCGGCGGACGACCACCTCATCGAACCGCCCGACCTGTTCGAAGGCCGCCTGCCCGAGAAGTACGTCGACCTCGCCCCGAAGGTGGTGGAGACCGAGACGGGGCACCAGGTGTGGCGCTACAACGGGGCGACCTTTCCGTGCGCCGGGCTCGACGTCGGTGCCGGGCTGCCCGTCGAGAACCGCACGCTCGAACCGGTGCGCTTCGACCAGATGCGCCCCGGCTGCTACGACATCGAGGCGCGGATCGCGGACATGGATCGGGCGGGAATCTGGGCGGCGCTGTGTTTTCCAGGCATGCTCGCGGGTGAGGCTGGAACGGTCTTCTCCAAGACCCGGGACCAGGATCTCGGCCTCGCCCTGATCCGCGCCTGGAACGACTGGCACGTGGAGGTCTGGGCCGGTACCTATCCCGAGCGGATCATCGCGCTCCAGCTTCCGTGGCTGCCGGATCCGGAGCTCGCCGGAAAGGAGATCCGGGCGAACGCCGAACGCGGTTTCAAAGCCGTGCTTTTCCCGGAATTCCCCACCCGGCTGCGACTGCCGTCGATCCACACCCGGCACTGGGACCCGTTCTTCGCCGCCTGCGAGGAGACGGGCACCGTGGTCTGCCTGCACACGGGTTCCGGGTCGTGGACGCCGGTGCCGTCGCCCGACACCCCCATCGAGGCGATCACCACGCTCATGCCGGCGAGCGCCATGTTCGCCTGCGCCGACTGGCTCTGGTCCGGGATCCCGCTGCGGTTCCCGAAACTGCGCATCCTCATCGTGGAGGGTGGGGTCGGCTGGCTTCCCATGCTCGCCGAGCGGGCCGACTACGCGCTGGACCATCCGGTCGGGGAGATCGAGTGGGACAGCGGGCTGCGCCCGAGCGAGGTACTGCGCCGCAACTTCTTCTTCGGCACCCTCAACGACCACGCCCTCTCCGGGGTACGGCTCGCCGTCGGCCTGGAGCACGTGCTGCTGGAGAGCGGCTACCCCCACGCGGACTCGACCTGGCCGGACACGCAGCGGGTCGTCGCCCGCAACCTCGGCACGCTGCCTCCGACCGACATCGCGCGTGTCGCGTACGGCAACGCCGCCCGCCTCTTCGGCCACCCGCTGCCCTCGCGCGCGTGGCTGCGTATGGAAACCATCTGACGGTCGTCCGACACCACCCAACGCCTGGCCGCAGGCGGGGGTGGGCGCCCCGCGCCCCGGCGCGCCCGCCCCCGCCCGCACGAGACGCCCTCCCCCACCCTCGGCGCGACGTCGTGCGGTGCCGCCGGTACGGTCCACGCGGTGACGGGCCTTCCGGACGCCGTGGCCGCGAACTCACGTGCCTGGCGATCGCTCGGCCGGGCTCCTCGAGCGCCGAGCCTCGGCGCCCGTACGCCCCGGCTCAACTCCCGGGTCGCCGTGCCTCAGGGCACGGCGCGGGCGCCGCGGCGCATTCCGGAGACGAATCCGGGGCCGGAGCCGGTCACGGAGCCCGGGACCGGGCCGTACCCGGCCAGGCCGGCCGCCCGCCCGCGCTCCCACTCAAGGTACCGCCCGCTCTCCCCGAGCAGCGCGGTGAGCAGCCAGAGGAGCACGCCGAAGTCGTCGACCGCGCCGATCACCGCGAGGAACTCGGGCACGACGTCGATCGGCGACAGGATGTAGGCCAGCCCGAGGCCCAGCATGCCGATCCTCGATCTGCTCAGGTGCGGGTAGTCGCCCCGCAGCGCGCCGCGCAGCATGCGCGGGATCGCCCGTACCCGGGACAGCACGCCGGGGCTCCCCGGGCGCTGCGCCTCCCGCACCACGCGCCACACCGCGAGCGCCCGTGCCGCCTTCTTCATCGGCCGCTCACCTTCCCCCTCGATCTCCCCCGATCGGTCCCCCGTGGCCCGACATGGACATAACGAACGGGCGGCCCGCGATGTGCCCGAGGTGCCGTTCCTGTGTCCTTCCGGTCAGTCCGCGGCCGGTCGGACCGGCCCTCCCCCGGCACACGCCCGCCGTCCGATCGGCGCCGTGTCCGTGGCGTCCGCGCGCTCCCACATTCGCCTGTGTGCGGCTATCGCCCCCGTCAGGTCGATTCGTCCTCTGGTCAGGGCATGTCCCGGTGATCGCCAGGTTCCAACAAAGATCATCCGGATTGAGGGATCAGTCCCGGTCTGCCGTGGGATCGATGTCTCAGCGTTTGGATCGGCCTGATGAGGAACCACTTATGGAAACTCGTCCGTTGCGGCGGGAGCGCGCCCGGATGTCCGCGGCCGCGCTGCTCACCGTCCAGATGGCGATCACGGCCCTCGTCCCGGGGGTCGGGGCCCCGGCGGCACCGCCGTCGGCGCGTCCCGGCGACCCGGTCGACCCGTACGGCCCGGCGGCCGCGGGCCCGGCCCACCGGATCGGCGGCGTTCCGGCGCACCGGCTCGGCCGGCTCGCGGTGGCGCGCACCGGGCGGGGCCGTACCGGGGCCGCCCGCCTCGCGATCGCACCGGCCGCACCGGCGCGCGTCCCCGGCGCGGCGTTCGCCCCGCTCATCGGCGGCGACCGCGCCGACCCGGTCTCCGGCGGGTACGGCCGCGCCAGCGGGCTGGTGAAGCTGCTGGGGATGTCCTCGGGGTCCGGCACGCTCGAGCAACCGCAGCGGCGTACCCGGCACCGGTGGTTCCGGGCGTACGCCCGGTTGTCGCACGGCTTCGTCGCCCGGCGGCTGCGCACGGCCGGCATCAAGCGCCGGTCGTCCGGCAGGTGCACCAGCAGGTACCGGCCCACCTGCACGTCCTACGACGGCATCCGGGCGAACACGGTGGTGAAGCTGATCCGGCTCAAGCGGCACAGCGGCTGCCCGGTCGTCGTCACCGGCGGCACCGAGATGGGCCACGCCCCCGGACGGCACAGCCACGGGAACGGCTACAAGGTGGACGTGTCGCGGAACACGTGCCTCGACTCCTACATCCGGCGGCACGCCCGGTACGTCGGCGTGCGCGCGGACGGCGCCCGGCTCTACCGGTCGGGTGACGACACCTACGCCCTGGAGCACAACCACTGGGACATCACCTTCCGGTGAGTCCCTCCCGGCTGTCCGGGAACGCGACACGGCACCGGAGAACCCCCCTCCGGCCGTTCTCCACCGGTTCGCAGGCCCGTCTCACGCCCGCCGCGCGGCCCTCGCCCCCGTCTCCGGCCGCGAACGGCGGGGAAACCCTCCGCAAGCACCCGCGCCCGCACCAGCGCGTGGCGGCTCACCGCGCGCGGCCGCGACGGCGCATCCGGCCGACCGGCCGTGGCCGGGGCCTCGGCGCGAGACGGCCGGATGCGAGGTGCGACGTGCGGCCGGGAGGTCAGGAGGTGAGCTCGGCCGCGACCAGCTCGGCGATCTCCGCGGTGTTGAGCGCCGCGCCCTTGCGCAGGTTGTCGCCGCAGATGAACAGGTCGAGCGTGTTCGGGAAGTCCAGCGCCTGCCGGATCCGGCCCACGTAGGTGGGGTCGGTGCCCACGACGTCGGCCGGGGTCGGGAAGACGTTGTTCTCCGGGTCGTCGAGCACCACCACGGTGGGCGCGGCGTCCAGCACCCGCCGGGCACCCTCGACCGTGACCTCCTTGGCGAAGGTCGCGTGGACCGCGAGCGAGTGGGTGGTGACCACCGGCACCCGGACGCAGGTCGCGGAGACCTTCAGGTCCGGGATGCCGAGGATCTTCCGCGACTCGTTGCGGACCTTGAGCTCCTCGGAGAACCAGCCGTCGCCCTTGTACGAGCCGGCCGCCGGGACCACGTTGAGCGCGATCGGCGCCGCGAACGGCGAGCCCGCGAGGTCCGGCACGGCCTTGCGCACGTCACCGGCGACGGTGCCGAGCGTGCGGTCGCCCGCCACCGCCTCGAGCTCGTCGTACAGCCGCTGCGAACCGGCCACGCCCGCGCCGGACACCGCCTGGTAGGAGGCGACGACGAGCTCGCGCAGGCCGTACTCGCGGTGCAGCGCGCCGAGCGCGGCCATCATCGACAGCGTCGTGCAGTTGGGGTTGGAGATGATGCCCTTGGGCCGGTTGCGCACCTGCTCGGGGTTGACCTCCGGCACCACCAGCGGCACGTCCGGGTCCATGCGGAAGGCGCCGGAGTTGTCGACCACGACCGCGCCGCGGGAGGCGGCGATCGGGGCCCACTCGGCCGACACCTCGTCCGGGACGTCGAACATCGCCACGTCGACGCCGTCGAACACCTCGGGGCTGAGCGCCTGGACGACCACGTCCTCCCCGCGCACCCGCAGCACCTTGCCCGCCGACCGGGCCGAGGCGATGAGGCGGATCTCCCCCCACACGTTCGGGCGGTTCGAGAGGATGTCGAGCATCACGGTGCCGACCGCGCCGGTGGCGCCGACGACGGCGAGGGTGGGCTTGCGTTCGCTCATCGTCCGGTACCTCCGTAGACCACGGCCTCCACCTGGTCGGCGTCCAGGTTGAACGCGCTGTGCGCGGCGGTCACCGCGGCGTCGACGTCGTCCTGGCTCACGATCACCGAGATGCGGATCTCGGAGGTCGAGATCATCTCGATGTTCACGCCGGCGTCGGCGAGCGCGCCGAAGAACTTCGCGGTCACGCCCGGGTGCGAGCGCATGCCCGCGCCGATCAGCGAGACCTTGCCGATCCGGTCGTCGTAGAGCAGCGACTCGAACCCGACGTCGTCCTGGATCTTCTTGAGCGCGTTGATGGCGGTCGGCCCGTCGGTCGCGGGAAGGGTGAACGAGATGTCGGTCCGCCCGGTCGCCGCCGCCGACACGTTCTGCACGATCATGTCGATGTTGATCTCGGCGTCGGCGAGGGCTTTGAAGATGGAGGCGGCCTCTCCGACCTTGTCGGGCACGCCGACAACGGTGATCTTGGCCTCGCTCCGGTCATGCGCGACGCCGGAGATGATCGGCTGCTCCATCTGCCCTTCCTCACTGACGGGGTCGGCAACGACCCACGTGCCTTCCTTGTTGCTGAACGAGCTTCTGACGTGGATCGGCAGGTTGAACCGGCGGGCGTACTCGACACAGCGCAGGTGCAGGATCTTGGCGCCGCACGCGGCCATCTCCAGCATCTCCTCGTACGAGATGCGCGGGATGCGGCGCGCCGTGGGCACGATGCGCGGGTCGGCGGTGAACACGCCGTCCACGTCGGTGTAGATCTCACAAACGTCGGCGTTGAGCGCCGCCGCGAGCGCGACGGCCGTGGTGTCCGAGCCGCCGCGACCGAGGGTGGTGATGTCCTTGGTGTCCCGGGACACGCCCTGGAACCCCGCGACGATCGCGATCTGGCCCTTGTCGATCGCCTCCCGGATCCGGCCGGGCGTGACGTCGATGATGCGGGCCTTGCCGTGCGTGGAGTCGGTGATCACGCCGGCCTGGGAGCCGGTGAACGACCGGGCCTCGACGCCCAGGTTGCCGATCGCCATCGCCAGCAGCGCCATCGAGATGCGCTCGCCCGCGGTGAGCAGCATGTCGAGCTCGCGCCCGGGCGGCATCGGCGAAACCTGCTGGGCGAGGTCCAGCAACTCGTCGGTGGTGTCGCCCATCGCGGAGACCGCCACGACGACGTCGTTGCCGGCTTTTTTCGTCGCGACGATCCGCTGCGCGACCCGCTTGATGCAGGCAGCATCGGCGACGGACGAACCACCGTATTTCTGGACAACGAGCGCCACGACTTGTCTCCGAAGGTCAGACTGCGGACGTCTCAGTTTACTGAGGCTCGGCCGGATCACCGCAGGTCCGCCCAGTATGTGGACACCCATGGCCGTGCCACCCGGCCTGTCCGAAAGCGCGGCGATCCGGCACGGCCCGCGGTTTTGTCCCGGCGGACGCCGCGTGACACCGGGCCCTTCGCCCGGCTGTGAGATCGGTCACGGGGGTATCACGGCGTCGTCACAGGTCCCGTACGGCGGGGCGTGCGGTGGGCCGATCGGTCCCGCCGGGGAGGCGTGCGCCGTGTCCCGTGCCGTGGCGCTGTCCGTGTTCCGGTGATCAGACCGGGGTCTTCTCCTCCTCGACGTCGAGACGGGAGTGCGCGACCAGCGCCTGGAGGGCGCGCAGCGCCGCACCGGCGTGGTTGCCCCAGGAGTTGAAGTAGGAGTACTGCAGCCACCACAGGGCCTCCATCGGCCGCCCGGCCCGGTAGTGGCGCAGGCCGTGGGTGAGGTCGGCCGCGACCGCGGCGAGGTCGTCGGAGAGGCGGTACGGCGTGACCTTGGTGTCCTTGTACGGGTCGAACACCTCGACGTAGTCGTCGACCGGCCCGAGCCGCGCCGCGAGCGCGGTGCGCAGCGGGTCGATGTCCGGGTCGGGGCCGATCGGCGGCTCGAAGTTGCCGGGCAGGATGACGTCCTCGGCGGCGGCGAGCTGCGCGCCGGCGAGGCTGAGCTGGGAGACCTCCACCAGCAGCAGCGGCAGGAACGCGTCGCCGCCCTCCCCGTTGGCGAGCCTGGTCAGACCGTCGAGGAAGTTCTGCGCGTGCCCCGCGACCCGGTCGGCGAGGGCTTTCCACTCGTCATACATCCAGCAGTCTCCGTCCTTCGAACGCACGGCCCAGCGTGACCTCGTCGGCGTACTCCAGGTCGCCGCCGACGGGCAGCCCGCTGGCGAGCCGTGTCACCTTCAGACCCATCGGTTTGACCAGCCGGGCGAGGTAGGTCGCGGTCGCCTCGCCTTCGAGGTTCGGGTCGGTGGCGAGGATCAGCTCGGTGACCTGGCCGTCGGCCAGCCGCGTCATGAGCTCCTTGATCCGCAGATCGTCCGGGCCGACGCCGTCGATCGGGCTGATCGCGCCGCCCAGCACGTGGTACCGCCCGCGGAACTCGCGGGTGCGCTCGATCGCGACGACGTCCTTGGGCTCCTCGACGACACAGATGACGTGGGGGTCGCGCCGCGGGTCGCGGCAGATCCGGCACTCCTCCTCCGCGGCCACGTTCCCGCACACCCGGCAGAAGCGCACCTTCTCCTTCACCTCAAGCAGCACGTGCGCGAGCCGCTTGACGTCCGCCGGGTCGGCGGCGAGCAGGTGGAACGCGATGCGCTGCGCGCTCTTGGGACCGATGCCGGGCAGCAGGCCCAGCTCGTCGATCAGGTTCTGGACGACCCCTTCGTACATCGCCGACGTCCGTGCTCAGACCCCCGGGAAGGCACCGCCGAAGGCGCCCCCCAGCCCCTGGGTCAGCGGGCCCAGCTTCTCCTGCTGCAGCTCGGCCGCGGCCCGGGTGGCGTCCCGCACCGCCGCGATCACCAGGTCGGCGATCGTCTCGGCGGTCTCCTCGGGGTTCTCGGCGTCGATGACCTTGGGGCTGATCTTCAGCTCGAGCAGGTCGCCGCCGCCGCTGACGGTCGCCGTGACGAGCCCGCCCCCGGCCGTGCCCTCGACCTTGGCCTCGCTGAGCTCCTGCTGCGCGTTGACGAACTGCTGCTGCATGAGCTGGGCTTGCTCCAGCACCTGCCGCAGGTTGATGTCCCCTGGGTTCACGATGGTGCGCTCCTTGTGGCTCGCTTGTTCTCCCGAGCCTACGGCGTTTGCCCGTGGAGTTACACCGGGGAGCGCCTGTGTTCCACGACATCCCGCCCGCCCCGGCAGCCGGGCGGCGTCGCACGGTGCCCGTGCCGTTCCGGTACGGCGGGCCGGAAGCGCCGGCGAACCGGGCCCACGCCCGGACCTCTACCCGGCGAACGCCCCGGCATCGGCGGCCGGCCGCGCCGCCCATGGATCCATCGATGACCTGTCCGTTCATCGATCGGCCGGTCAGGGACGCGGGCCTGGCGGCGGAACCGGGAACGCAGGCCGAAGGGGCGGCCGAGGGCGCCCGCGACGATGCGGCCCGCGGCCAGGACCTTTTCCCGGACACGCTCGCCGCGGAGGCGTCGTCCCGCGCGCCGGGGAGGCTCAGGCGCTGTGGTCGATCTCGTCGATGATCTCGCCGCCGAGCTCGCGCTTGATGAGCTCGAGGCCCACCAGGCCGTCGCCCTCGGCGTCCAGGTCGTTGTCCGGGTCGACCTCGTCCAGGTCGGAGGTGCCGCGCCGCCCCGGGATCGCGTCCGGCCAGGCGGCGGCCCCGCCTCCACCGGCCGGGCGGGGACGCGGCTGCGCCGTCGCGGGGCCCGGCGGCGGGCCGGGGGGTTCGGGCTCGTAGTCGTCGATGGGGGCGTCCGGCCAGGACTCGTCGGTGGTGGGAGGTTGCGGCCGGGCCGCGTTCGGGGCGGGCGCGGCGGCCGGTACGGCCGCGCCGTTCCCGGCGGCGGGACCACCCGCCGCTCCGCCGCCGTTCCCGGCCACGGGGCCGGGCGCGGTGACAGGTCCGGGCGTGGTCGGCGCCGTCGCCCCGGCGCCGGGGGCGGGCTGCGGGCCGCCCGCCGTGGCGACGCCCGCGGTGGCCGTGCGGGCGGCCGGGCCCGGGGCCGCGGGACCGCCGGAGGGAACCGCCGGTCCGCCGCGACGCGCCGCGGGGGCGCCACCGGCCGGGGCGGGCGCGCCCGTGCCGCCCACCACCGCCTCGACGCGCCACTGGCCGCCCAGCACCTCGCCGAGCGCCGCCGCGACCACCTCGTCCCGCTTACCGGCGAGGAAGCCCTTCATCGTGCCGGGCCGCTCGAAGCCGAGCGTCACCGTGGTGCCCTCGACACCGATCACCTGGCCCTCGGTGCTGAGGATGCTCCAGGTCACCCGCTGCCGCTGCTTGACCGCCTCCAGCACCCGGGGCCAGGCCTGCTGCACGGCCGCCGCCGCGGGCGACCCCGGCGGCACGGCCGGTGCGGCCGGTGCGGGCCGGGCGGGCGCCGGGGCGGGCTGCTGCGCGGCGCGCGGGGCCCCGGGCCGGACCGGCTCGGGCCAGTCGTCGGCGGGCCGTACCGGGGTGGCCGCGCCCCGGGACGGAGCGGGGCCGCCCGCGGGCTGCGCCTGCGGCGGCACGGCCGGCGCGGCGGGCGCGGGGCCGCCGGACGGCTGGGCCGGGACGGCGGCCGGGGCCTGGGCGACCGGCGGGGCCGGGGCGGCAGCGGCGGCGGTCGCGAGGCCGCCGCGCTCCAGGCGCTCCAGACGGGCGAGGATCGACGCCTCGCCCTCGTCGGCGGCCGGGAGCAGCACACGGGCGCACATGAGCTCGAGCTGCAGCCGCGGCGAGACCGCGCCGCGCATCTCGATCAGCCCGGCGTTGAACACCTCGGCGGCCCGGGTGAGCTCGGCCGGGCCCATCGCCGCGGCCTGTGCCTTCAACCGCTCCAACTCGTCCTCGGGCCGGTCGAGCAGCCCCTTCTCGGCGGCGTCCGGCACGTTGGCGAGCACCACCAGGTCGCGGAACCGCTCGAGCAGGTCCGTGGCGAACCGCCGGGGGTCGTGCCCGCCCTCGATCACCCGGTGCACGGTCTGGAAGACCGCGGCGCCGTCCCGCCGGGCGAACGCGTCCACGATCTCGTCGAGCAGGTCGGCGTCGGTGTAGCCGAGCAGCGCGATCGCGCGCTGGTAGGTGATGCCCCGCTCGTCGGACCCGGCGAGCAGCTGGTCGAGGATCGACAGCGTGTCGCGCGCCGACCCGCCGCCGGCCCGGATCGCCGGCTCGAGCGCGGCGGGCTCGTACGGCACGCCCTCGGCCTGCAGGATCTCCTCGATGAGCTTGCGCAGCGTGGACGGCGGGAGCAGCCGGAACGGGTAGTGGTGGGTGCGCGACTTGATCGTGCCGATGACCTTGTCCGGCTCGGTCGTCGCGAAGACGAACTTCAGGTGCGGCGGCGGTTCCTCGACGAGCTTCAGCAGCGCGTTGAACCCTTCCCGGGTCACCATGTGCGCCTCGTCGATGATGTAGATCTTGTAGCGCGCGGAGACCGGGGCGAAGATCGCGCGCTCCCGCAGGTCACGGGCGTCGTCCACGCCGCCGTGCGACGCCGCGTCGATCTCTATGACGTCGAGGTGCCCGGGGCCGGTGGGCGCGAGCGCGACACACGACTCGCATTCGCCACACGGATCGGGAGTGGGCCCCTTCTCGCAGTTGAGTGACCGGGCGAGGATCCGCGCGCTGGAGGTCTTGCCGCATCCGCGCGGCCCGCTGAACAGGTAAGCGTGGTGGATTCGGCCGGTGCGCAGCGCCTGCCGCAGCGGCTCGGTGACATGTTCTTGACCCTTGACCTCGGCGAACGTCCCGGGCCGGTACTTGCGGTAGAGCGCAAGACTCATGAGGGGTGTCCCCGTCCGGTGGCTAAGGCTGGGGACCCCCCGCGCACCCGCCAGAGCCTGCTTATCCTTGCTGCCTTCCGGCCCTGGGGAGGTTCACAGGATGACGCCGCACGGGGGGTCGCAGCCCAGTCTAGTCATGTACGGCGGTGCCTGGGCCACTCCTCACTCATCACATTCGCCCCGGCGGTCTTGGCCGCCCCTCCCGTCCCGGCCCGGGCGGGAACGCCGGATTCCCGCGACGTGATCTCGGGCGCCCCTCCCGGGACGCCCGGCGAACCCTCCCAAACCGCCGCGACTCTGTGATTTGCATCACACCACGTGCCCGGTGAAACGCGCAGGTCACGGGGCCGGTCGCGGCTTCGCCGGTGCTCCGGGCGCCACGAAACCACAAGGCGGCCGATTCGTGACCGACCACGGCACGGAAAGGTGGTCACCGCACCCCGGAAAGTTAGGTAACCTTCTGGGCGGAGGATTCGCCTAGTTGGCCTAGGGCGCACGCTTGGAAAGCGTGTTGGGGGCAACCCCTCGCGAGTTCGAATCTCGCATCCTCCGCTTGGTTGAGCAGTACGTCGAGGGCCGTCCGCGCAGGGCGGCCCTCGACGCGTTTCCGGCACCCCCTCACCGCCGGCGCCCAGGCGTACGGCGGGGCCGTACCGCCCGCGCGCCCCGGGCGGCCCGCGTGACGTGCGGCGGCACCGCCCACCGGCCTCGCCATCGACCGGCCTACACCCTCCCGCCGCGGCCTCGGGCGGCGGCCGTACCGGCGGGACCGCCGCGGCTCGGCCGTGCGGCGGGCGGCCGAATCTCTCCTAAACTACGTAGGGTGATCTTCAAGATGGTCGGCGACGGACGCCCATATCCCGAGCACGGACTCACCAACCGGGACTGGGCGCAGATCCCCCCTCGGCAGGTCCGCCTCGACTCGTTGATCACCACCAAGGCCGTCCTCGACCTTCACTCCCTGCTCGCCAAGGACTCCACGTTCTACGGCGACCTGTTCCCGCACGTCGTCCGGTGGAAGGGTGAGCTCTACCTCGAGGACGGGCTCCACCGGGCGCTGCGCGCCGCCCTGCACCAGCGCTCCGTGCTCCACGCCCGCGTCCTCGAGCTCGACGACACCGGCGAGAGCGCCACCGACGGCGGCGGCGGCGACGGCGGCGAGTGACCCGCCGGCGGCCGCCCGGATCGCGTACGCCGGCCATCGTGCACAGGTTCCTCCGAACATCGGGTAGGCTGCTGCGCGGTGGAGTCGCCTAGCGGCCGAGGGCGCACGCCTCGAAAGCGTGTGATGGGGCAACCCATCCGTGGGTTCAAATCCCACCTCCACCGCCACTCGAAGGCCTCTGAACCGCCGCCGGTTCGGAGGCCTTTCGCATGCC
>ERZ777003.409-NODE-409-length-84678-cov-14.640937_pt1 | contig 84678 bp, 75 predicted proteins | sample MGYA00374956_ERZ777003 | MGnify/ENA primary metagenome ERZ777003 (study PRJEB29302, sample SAMN06268252) | bioreactor metagenome | isolation source: Joint BioEnergy Institute, California, USA | place: USA:Joint BioEnergy Institute, California, USA | collected...
CTCGCGCGACGCGATCGCTTCGGAGACGAAACGCGACTCCGACCACCAGCGCAGCTCCGTGCGATCGAACGTGATCCCGGCCGTGGTACGTACCCCCTTCTTCCCTTCGGCGTGGGCCTCACGGATCGCCTTCAGGGCGGAGAGCGAAAATCCGGCCTCCTTGATCCCCGCCATCATCACGCCACGAGCGTGGAACGCGGCATCGATCGAGTGCGGGGCGGTCGTCTTGTCCTGCGTGATCGTGAGCCGCTCGCCCTCGGTCTTCACCTCGTACCCCGCTTTGCCGAGCACGTCCCGGGCCCAAGGGACCTGGAGCGCGGTCGGGTCGACCGCCAGCGGATAGCGCGGATCCCACGACTCGAGACGCTGTCGCTCCTTGTTCAGAGCGAGCGGAAGCCGCCAGTGCCATGCGGCGCGGAGACAGCGGTCGAAGAGCACGAGCTCGACGTGGTCGGAGACCGGGGCGATCTCGCACTGGTCGACGATCTGGCCGTGATGGCTCGTGAGCATGATCTTCAGCGCGGGCACGGCCTCGTCGGTGGCTTCTGTGGACGGACTGGTGTCCACGAACAGCTCGGCGACGCTCAGGAGGACGCCACTGGCCGTCGTCTTCTGGAAGCGCGTGATCTGAATCGCGGCGACGTGCCGGCCGATCCGCGCGAGCAATGCATCGGTGATGGCTATCGGGTTCACGGCTCCGGCGACTGCTGGAATGGCGGCTCTCGGTACGCCTGCAAGCAGAGACCTCGTCGAAAGTATCGTCCCCCTCCCGCGGCGCTCGATGGTTGATTTGCAGACACACCAGCCGCCGGAGGTGCCGCTACTACGGTGGTCGGCCGAGACTCGGCTTCATGTCTCCCGGCCTCGCGACGTGCCGCTACGCGCCAAGAGCGCGGCCGCTTCTCCCCGTGTCGAGACGCCGAGCTTCCGGAACGCCGACGCCACCTGGTTCTGGATGGTGGACACCGAACGCCCTCGCTGCAGCGCGATCTCCGCGTTCGACAGGCCTCCCAGGACGGCGAGCAGCACCTCGCGCTCGGCCTTCGACAGCTTCGCCTTCGCCGGAATCCGGACGTTCGACGAGACGGGATAGCTCAAGACGAGGAGCTCGCCGTCGAGGTGAAACCGCGACGCGCGGAGACCTTGGGGTACGCCGGGTCGGCGGTCAGGCATCGGACGAAGCCTCGCGCCGTCGCCACTCCGCGATCAACCCGGAGCGCGAGCGGACTCCGAGCTTGCGCGCGGCACGCGTGAGGAGGGTCCCCACCGTGCCGACCGACAGACCGAGCTCGGAGGCGATGAGCTTGTTCGTTCGACCCAGCGCAGCGAGCGCGACGACCTGCTCTTCGCGCTTCGACAGTCGCACCGCCCCGTGCGGTGCGAGATTGGGGCGCGCGATGAGGTAGCGGCGCCCGTCGGACTCGAACTGATCGACCAGCGTCCAGCGTCCTTCCGCGAGCGCGTGCCAGAGCTCGATGGCTTCGTCGGGGTCTTGGCGAATCGCGCGCGCGCAGTCGATCGCCCGCGCCGCATAGCGGAGCGCAGCGCGCGCCGCCTTGCCCCTCGCCGGACCGCTCGCCCGCCTCTCCGAGCCCTCGAGCACGGCCTCCCCCTCCCCGGCGGCGACGCGCGCGAGGCCACTGTCCATCAGCACGCCCGAGGAGTCGATCGTGTGCATCCCGATCCGTCCCGGCAGCAATGGGCATGCCGCACAGGACCGATCCGCTACCCCCACTGAACTCCACGTTTTTCTCGTAGGCGCAATCCTCCCCGGACGGCGTTGCCTAGTCGAATCGACTAGGCAACGTCGGGACCGCCTCGTCCATCGGCTGGACCATCCGGAGGCCGCGGGGATGCCTCACGCGCACTCTCGCGGCGCTGCCACTCCGCGATCAACCCGGATCGCGAGCGAACTCCGAGCTTGCTCGCGGCGCGGGCGAGGAGGGTCGCCACCGTGCCGACGGAAAGACCGAGCTCGTAGGCGATGAGCTTGTTCGTTCTCCCGAGCGCGGCGAGCGCGACGACCTGCTCTTCGCGCTTCGACAAGCGCGCCGCTCCGTTCGTCGGCACGGGGTTCGGGCGAGCGAGGAGATAACGCCGGCCGTCGGACTCGAACTGATCGACCAGCGTCCAACGTCCCTCCACGAGCGCGCGCCACAGCCGCGTGGCTTCGTCGGGGTCGGCGCGCTTCGCCCGCGCACGGTCGATGGCTCGTGCCGCGAAGCGAAGGGCCGCGCGCGCCTCCTTACCCTTCGCGACGCCGGTCGCGTGATGGACCTTCCCCGCTGCGTCCAAAACGGCCTCCGGCTCCCCCGCGGCGAGACGCCGGAGCCGGAGTCCCGCGCCGACGTGCGCCATGACACGCGCCCAGCGCAGGCGGAACGCGGGCGTCGTCTCTTGCGCGCGCGCCAGCCCGACGTTGACCAGCACGCCGAGCCCCGAGGGGTCGATCGTGAGCATCCCGATGGAGTCGCGCAGCCCGAAGGGCGAATGGACGCGATCGAGGAACGGCACGCCCGAGACCGGTCCGCCCACGAACTCCGTGAGCGTCGAGACGCGATTGCGCGCGAACGCCTCGTGGATCATCGGAGGAGGCGCAGCCTGGACGAGCCAGTCGACCGCCTCTCGCTCGTCGTCACGCCCGACGAAGCTCAGAACGCGCGGCGCGGACGCCGGCTCGAGCCTGTAGGTGTACGCGAAGATGCTCTCGCCGCGGAGGAGCGGCCGCATCGTCTCGACGACGTTCGCGAGCCAAGCTTGGTCGCTGCTCGCATCGGAATACGTGGCTTCGACGACCTGAAGGAGGTTCACGGTAGGCTCGAGAGCCCCTCTTCAGAGCGAACCTATCATGAACCGCCCCCTGCCCGGCGCCCCGGCCGCGCAGGCTCGTCGCGCCGGACGAACGGGCCGAAGACACGCACGAGCTCGCGCCGGTTCTTCAGGCCCAGCCTTCGCACCACCTTGCTCACGCGACTCGCGACGGTGCTGCGCGGAATCCCGAGCTCGTAACCGATGAACTTGTCGGAGTGCCCGAGCGCGGCCAAGGTCATGATCTCACCGTCGAGACCACGCAGAGAGGCGGCGACGTTCGTGAAGGCGTTCCGGTGTACGAGAACGAGCCGCTTGCCGTCGCGCTCGACGTGATCGACCAGCGTCCACTCGCCTTCGACCATCGCGGTCCAGATCGCGATCGCGCGTTCGGGATCGAGGCGACGCAGCTTGCCTCTCGCGGTGTCGACGCGGCGCACGGCCTCGGCGATCGAGTGACGTGCCGCGACCGCACGGCGACGGCCGTCGAGCATCTTGCCGTCCGGCGTGCACACGGCGTCGGCGGGCCGTGCGCGAGCCGCGAGGAAGCGGCGTAGTCGATAGGCGCTGGCGACGTGGGCCGAGACGAGGCTCAGCGTGTGCTTCGTCCGCGGAGGCAAGGACACCTCAGCGGAGAGGGAGAAGAACGCTCCGGTCCCACTCGGGTCGCATGCGACCACGGCGGTGACCTCGGGGATTCGATAGCCGTGAAGCTCTTCGACCTCGGACAACGAGAGACCGAAGCGACGGGCCACGCGAGACCACCGCGAGCGTGCAGTGTCGACCGGCGGGCTCGGCACGTGGGCGGCCCTCAGCAAGAGCTCGGGCACGCGATCGCGGACGGCTTCGATTCGGGTCGTCGCCAACGGGAAGCGCCCGACGAAGTCGGAGATCTTCGCCCCTTCGATCGTGTAGCCGAACCATGGCCCGGGATGGATGGCTTCGAGCTCGGCGCAGATGCCGCGGAGCCACGTGCGCGACGATCCGAGTGGTGCGTACGCGGCCTCGATGGCGCGGATCGCACCGTCGCGAGCCCTCATCGACCGCCCCCGGGCGAAGAGCGCGGCCCGAACTTCTTCGTGTCACACTGCCTCCGCCGTCCCGTCGTGGACTTCCGGCGCGCTCGCCGTGCGTCGGCGTCCTCTCTTCGTTCGCCGCTCCCGTGTGCCTCCATGAGCGCAATGAGCTAGACGCGAGAATGGACGCCGACCTTCCGGAAAATGGACGCGACCTGGTTCGCGACCGTTCGGAGGCGCCGCTGGCGCCGCCGTGCGATGGCTTCGTTCGAGTCGCCGCGCACGATTCCCTCGAGCACCTCGCGTTCGGCGTCCGTCAGCCCATGCGCGGCCGCGAACGCCTCGATACAGGGACTGGTCGTTCCCCACTCGAGCAAGACGAAGGAGTCGCCCCCCAATTCGAGCTGGTATCCGACCAGATCGGCTGGCGGCCTCAGGCCCCACCCAGGCATGCCACCTTCAGAGGCTAACCGAGCCGCTGCTCCCCCCGCATAGTCATTTCGACGACGGGTTGCGGGCGCGTCCGAACGCGTCGACGCCAAGAAAAAGCAGAGGAAAGCGACCGCCCCGCTCGACCGCAAACGGCGAGAAAGACGACGAGAGCGGCCGGGAAGAGAAAGATTGAACGGTCCGCCCGCGAGCGGCGACACACGGCCGAAAACGCTCGCCGGGGAGGCCGGCGGTGAACGCCACGACCCGATCGTCGTGCGCGCGCGCCGTCCTGCACGGCGGAACCGAGGCCCGTCTTGAGACCGATCTCCATCGTCCGATTCGGACGAGCGGCGGCCGTGTGTGCGCTGCTCTCCGGACCCGCGATCGCGCATGCCGAGGATCCTCCCGCTCCCGACGGCGCCGCGCTGACGCCTCCGCGGCTCACCACCTTCGTCGAGGCCGAGGATCCACGGCCGGCCGGCGCCGCCGAGCGCGCGAGCGTCGAGCTCGAGCTCGACATCGACGTCACGGGCAAGGTCAGGGACGCACGCGTCGTTCGATCCGCCGGCACGGAGCTCGACGAAGCGGCGCTCGCGGCCGCGCGATCGTTCGTCTTCGAGCCCGCCCGACGCGGCGACGAGCCGGTGCGGGCGCGCATCCGCTACGAGTACGTGTTCGCCGCGCGCGCGCAGCCTCCATCCGCGCCGGCCGAAGCTCCGCCGGCGCCCGCGGCGATCGCAGGCACCGTCCTCGATCGCGAGACGGGCGAGCCGATCGCGGACGCCGACGTGCTCGTCACGACGGACGCCGGAGCGACGTACACGGCGAAGACCGACGCGCGCGGGGCGTTCCGCGTCGACGGCGTTGCGCCCGGGCCGGCGCACGTCGTGATCACGGCCGAAGACCACATGGTGTCCCGGCTCGACGAGACGCTCGAGCCCGGAACGCTCACCGAGGCGACGCTGCGCCTCGATCGGACGCCGGACCCCGATGCGTTCGTCGCCACGGCGAGGATCGAAGCGCCGCCACGCGAGGTGACGAAGCGATCGCTGGAGCGGACCGAGCTCGCGAAGATCGCCGGCACGCGCGGCGATCCGATCCGCGCGGTCGAGCTGTTGCCGGGCGTGGGGCGCCCGCCCGTGGGCGGAGGGCTCCCGGTCCTCCGCGGCGCGAACCCGTACGACACACAGGTCTCCCTCGAGGGGGCTCCGGTGCCCCTCCTCTTCCATCTCGGCGGTCTGACGAGCTTCGTCCACTCGCGCGTCGTCGACACGGTCGACCTCTACCCGTCGAACTTCTCGGTCCGCTACGGGCGCAAGGTCGGCGGCGTCATCGAGGTACGCCTCCGCGATCCGAAGACCGACGGGCTGCACGGCATCGCCGACGTCAGCATGCTCGACAGCTCGCTCCTCGTCGAGACGCCCGTCGGCGAGAAGGTCTCGTTCTTGGCCGCGGTACGGCGCAGCAACATCGACGCCGTCCTCAACTCCGCGCAGAACACGGTCGACCTCGCGATCACGGCCGCGCCCGTCTACTGGGACTACCAGGCGATCGTGGCGTACCAGCCGACGGACGCCGATCGGCTGCGCCTCGTGTCGTACGGCTCGAGCGATCGCCTCGCCGTGGTCCTCGCCAACCCCGCGGACGCCGAGCCCGCGTTCCGCGGCGCGCTCGACACGAGCTCGGTCTTCCATCGCGTGCAGCTGGGGTACCGCCACCGCTTCGGCGGTGGCTCGGAGCAGAACACCGAGATCACGTACGGACGCACGTTCGATCGCGGGCGCTTCGGGCCGCTCGGCAGATACGACCTCACGCTCGACACGCTCCAGGGTCGGAGCGAATGGGTCGGCGTCGTTTCCCCCGCCGTCCGCATCGTCGGCGGCGTGGACCTCTTGGCGGATCACTACTCGGGCTCGTTCGCGGGCCTCTCGCCGAGACCGGACGAGGGCGAGGAGATCACCGCCCTCTCGGCCGAGAAACACGCGACGCTCGAGGCGTCCCAGTGGGTGAGCATGCCGGGGGCCTACCTCGAGGCGGGGCTCCGCCCCATGCCCTCGCTGCTCGTCTCGCCCGGTGTACGTGCAGACTACAACGATTTGCTCGAGGAGGCGGCGGTCGACCCCCGCCTCTCGATGCGCTTCGACGCGACCGAGAGGACCGCGGTGAAGGCAGGTATCGGCCGCTTCTCGCAGTCGCCCGACGTCCGCCACGTCGTCGAGCCCGTGGGCAACCCGAGCCTCGGGATGCCCCACGCGCTGCACGCGAGCGCCGGCGTCGAGCAGAAGGTCACGGACGCCCTCTCGATCTCGGCCGAGGCGTTCGCCAAGTGGATCGACGGCGTCGTCGCGCGTACGCCCGGGGGCCGTCCGCCGTTCTTCGAGAACTCGCAACAGGGTCGCGTCTTCGGCGGCGAGCTGCTCGTCCGCGTCCGGCCGCGGGGCCGCTTCTTCGGCTTCCTCTCCTACACGTTGATGCGGAGCGAGCGGCGCGATCCCGGGCAGGCGTGGCGTCTGTTCGAGCGCGACCAACCGCACATCGTGAACGCCGTCGCCGTCTACCGCCTCGGACGCGGCTGGGAGGCAGGCGCCTCCGTCCGCTACACGAGCGGCACGCCGTACACGCCCGTGATCGGCAGCACGTACGAGGCGACCTCGGACGTGTACTCGCCTCGCCTCGGGCGACCGATGAGCGCGCGCAACCCGGCGTTCTCGCGCATCGACCTCCGCTTGCAGAAGACCTGGACGTTCGGCCGCTGGTCGCTCGCCGCGTACCTCGACGTGCAGAACGTGCTCAACGCGAAGAACCACGAGGGCTTCGAGTACACGTACGACTACCGAGCGCGCCGCGGCGATCCCGGGCTCCCCATCCTCCCGATCATCGGGCTTCGAGGTGAGCTGTGATGCCGAGCCGTCATCTCTCGTGCTTCGTGCTGTCCGTCGCGCTCCCGCTGCTCACGTGGGCCTGCGACAACGAGTTCTCGAAAGGCTGGCTCGTCGATCGAACGCGGGTGCTCGCCGCCCGCGTCGAGGCGGCGGCGGAGCCCTCCCGCGCGTCGCTCATGCCCGGCGAGCATGCTCGCGTGACGTGGCTGGTCGGCGCGCCGAACGGGACGCCGAGCCTCGCATGGTCGTTCGCGACGTGCCCGGCGCCGGGCGGCTTCCTGCCCGAGCTCCGCTGCCCGAACGGCGCGCACAAGGTCGGCCGCGGCCGCGCCGACACCGAGGTCGTGGTGATGGAGCTCGACGTGCCGCCGGCGGAGATCGTCGCCGACGCGCAGGAGCTCCTCGTGCTCGCCGCGTTCTGCGAGACCGGCGAGCCCGAGCTCGATCCCGTCCGGTTCGAGGGGACGTGCAGCGGCGGAGGCGCGGCGCTGCTCGCCTCCGTGAACGTGCGCCTCGCCGCCGCCGGACCGAACGCGAACCCCCGGATCGCGGACGACGACGTGTCGCTCGACGGTGTGCCGACGGCACCGGCGACCGCGCGGCCCTCCGGCCCGCCGTGCGCCACGAACCATGAATCGCCGATCGTCGTCGCGGGGACGGAGCACACGTTCGGCTTCACGTTCCGCGATGACGAACGCGAGGCCGTGCCCGACTCGCCCGACGGCGTCGAGACCCTGCTCCTCTCGCACACGGTGACGGCCGGCAAGCTCGCTCGCCAGTACTCGTCGCTCGAGCCCGGCGAGACGGCGCCGAAGCACGTCACGGTCTCGTGGACGGCGCCATCGCGCGACGAGGTCGGCGAAAGCGGAAGGCTGGTCGAGCTGTTCTTCGTCCTCCGCGACGGCCGCGGAGGGACGGCATTCACCCGCCGCACGGTCTGCGTGCGGCGCGATCCATGAGCTCTTCGAAGGGAGACACGTGATGTCGATCGAGACGAAGCTGCGTGCGCTGGCGAACCTCGGCGCGGGATGGGTCATGTGGATCTTGCTCGCGCTCAGCGTGCTCGTCGTCGCCATCGCGATCGAGCGCGCGATCGTGTTGTTCCTCGGTCAAGACGACGTCGCCGAGCTACGGCGCAATCTGGCGAGCGCGCTCGGCCGCGGCGATCTCGTCGCGGCGCGCGGGCACGTCGTCACCTCCCGCACGTTCGAGGCGCGCGTCCTCGAGGCGGGGCTGGGCGCGCTGCCGCGAGGTCCTTCCGCCGTCGAGGAGCGGCTCGCGAGCGAGGCGCAGCTCACGCGGCTCGCGCTGGAGCGGCGCCTCGCGATCCTCGGCACCGTGGGCTCGAACGCGCCCTTCATCGGGCTGCTCGGGACCGTCATCGGGATCATCCGCGCCTTCCACGCGCTCGACGCGAGCGGCGGGCAAGTGTCCACGGCGCTCATGGCGGAGATCGGCGAGGCGCTCACGGCGACGGCGGTCGGTCTGTTCGTCGCGCTGCCCGCCGTCGGTCTCTTCAACTTCTTCCAACGGCAGATCGCGACGCGCATCGCGCGGGCCGAAGCGCTCGGCCGCGAGATGATGTCCTTCGTCAAGGACGAGCGGCGCTCGCTCGCCGAAGCGGAGTCGGTCTGATGGGCACCTCTTCTCGGAGCGACGGCGCGCTCCTCACCGAGATCAACGTCACGCCGCTCGTCGACGTCGTGCTCGTCCTCCTCGTCCTGATGATGGTCACGGCGACGTCGCTCGCGAGCAGGACGATCCCGGTCGAGCTCCCGAAGGCGAAGACCGGAAGCCCCGAGCCCAGCGATCGCCCGCTCGTGGTCGCGGTCGACGAGAGCGGCGCCATGTTCCTCGACGACCAGCGCGCCGACGAGGCGGCCGTCCGCGCCCGCGCGCGTGCCGCGAGCGAGGCCTCCGGCGAGGCGAACGCCGTCCTCGCCGCCGACGGTCGCGCGCGACACGAGGCGGTCGTCCGTGTGCTCGAGATCTTGCGGAGCGAGCGCGTCGCGAAGATCGCGATCGTCGTCCGCGCGAGCGGTGAGTGAGATGCTGCTCGCGATCCGCACGAGCGACGATCCCGCCTCGAGCGCACCGAAGGGGCTCCTCGCGTGGCTCGTCCCCGTGAGCCTCGCGCTCCACGCGGGCGCGATCGCGCTGATGCCGAGCACGGCGGCCCTGCCGCCGCCTTCGCGGCCGCCCGTCGTGGTGGAGCTGAGCGCGCCTCCGCCTCCTCCTCCACCGCCGCCGCCACCTCCGCCGCCCGCGGAGACCGCGCCTCCTCCCGAGCCACCGGCGCCACGCATGCCCGCAGCGATCCGAGCGACGCCGTCGCCGTCGCCGGCTCGTGCGGCGACCGACGCTCCGTCCGAGCCCTCGGCCGACGACGCCCCCGTCGACTTCACCGGGACGACGCTCTCCAGCGAAGGGTCCGGCGTGGCCGTCGCCTCTGCGGGCGTACCGATCGCGACCAAGGCCCCTGCCGCCGCGAGGTCGACGCGCGTCGTGGCGAGCGTGCCCGTCGTGCCGGCGTCGGCGCTCGCGCGACCGCCTCGGGCGCCGAGCCTCGACGCGGAGCTCGAGCGCAACTATCCGCCCGACGCGAGGCGCTCGGGCATCTCGGGCACGGCCACGCTGAAGGTCGAGCTCCTCCACGACGGACGCGTCGGGAAGGTCGTGATCGTGTCCGAGTCCCATCCAGGCTTCGGCACGGCGTGCGAGCGAACCGTCCGCTCCGGCCGATGGGAGCCGCCGATCGATCGCGAGGGTCGACCGGTGCGAACCGAGATCAAGTATGTGTGCAGGTTCGAGGTGCGGAGCTAGACATGAGGCTCGGTCGCTTCTTCGTGTGCCTTCCATTGGTGTTCGCCCTCGTGACCTTCGCCGCCGGCGCGGCCGAAGCGGACGAAACGCAGGCGCAAGAGACGACGCCTGCGTTCACGCTGGTCGTCGACTCCGACGACGATCGCGTCTCGTTCGATGCGATCGCGCCTCGACTCGCCGCCGAGCTCGGCGCTTCGGTCGGACCGGCGGGGCAGGCTCCGTCGAACGCGGCGATCACGGTCGTGCATCGCGAAGGCCGGCTCACCGTGCGCGCCGTCCACGGCGGCGGCCGCGTTCTCGAGCGCGAGATCCGCGCCGCGGGAGACGCGGAGGCCGTCGTGCGCGAGGCGGTGCTCCTCGCCTCGAACCTCGCCCGCGACGAGGCGCGCGAGCTGATCGACGAGCTCGCACGACGCGCCCCCGAGGCGCCGGAGCCGAAGCCGTCCGAGGAAGCGCCGAGCGCGCCGCCGCCCGCACCGGAGGTAGAAGAGGAGGAGCAACGCGCCGCCACGTTCGCCGTCGCCTATCCCGTCGCGACGAACGCCGGTAGCCCGAACGTCCGCTCCGGGTTCAACGTCGATCTCTTCTACGGCCGCGTCGGCCGCAGCACGGGGCTGCAGCTCTCGCTCGGCGGCGCCGCGTACGCTTCACGCGGGGTGTCCGGCGCGCAGATCGGAACGCTCGCGGCGGTGTCCGGCGGCGAGGTCCACGGCGCGCAGGTCGCCGGGCTCGCGAACGTGGCGGGCGGGGAGGTCCGCGGCGCGCAGATCGCGGGGCTCTTCGCATGGGGCGGGCCCGCCGATGGGCTCCAGATGGCGGGCGCGTTCGACCGCGCCACGTCGCTCGTGGGGGCGCAGGTCTCCGGCGTCTTCAACGCGTCCGGCCCCGTCGACGGTCTCCAGATCACCGGCGCCGTCAACGTCGGCGCCAGGGTCGACGGTGCCCAGATCGCCGGCGGGCTCAACCTCGCTCGAGGGAGCGCGAAGGGCCTGCAGATGGGCGCGGTCGACATCACGAGCGGTGACGTCGTCGGCGCCCAGGTGTCCGGAGCGCTCAGCCTGGCGACGGAGAGGATCGACGGCGTGCAGATCGCCCTGGTCAACGTCGCCAAGGAGGTGCACGGAGTCCAGATCGGCGGCGTCAACGTCGCGAAGCGACCGCGCGGGCTCCAGGTCGGCGTCGTGAACGTCGCCGAGGAGGCCGACGAGGCGATCGGCCTCGTCACGATCGCACGCAACTCGGTGCACCCGATCGCATGGGCGAGCAACCTCGCGTACACGAACGCGGGCATCAAGTTCACGTCGCGGCACCTCTACACCCTCGCCGCGATCGGCTTCGGTACGAACGAGATCGCCCTCGGCGACGACGGCTTCGTGATCACCTCCGGGCTCGGTGGGCACTTCGGCATCGGCGCCTTCGACGTCGAGACCGAGCTCGCCTACTCGCACGTCGAGGGCCGGCCGGAACGGAACCATGCGCTCCACCCGCGCGTCCTCGGCGGCTACAGCTTCTTCGATCACCTCCGAGTGTTCGCCGGAGGGGGCGTGCGCGTCCCGATCCAGTCCGAGCTCGGCCGCAACGTCGTTCGCCCCGAGGTCGTGGCAGGCGTTCAGTTCTGAACGCCTCGTTGCTTCGCGTACGCGCCTCGATTTTGGCTACGCTGGACGCGCTCTGCGGGTGCCCGAAGAAAAAGAGCCGGCGCAGTGAACGAATCGGCGGGCTCCGGGTACCAACGGCGCAGAGCGCATGGGATTCGCTCCGATGGCCCGCGGGGTCTCCGACGAGATGGTCCTCGCTGACGACGCCGACGACACGTCGTATGCGCTCGTCGTTCGCCTCCAGGAGCGGGATCCTGCCGCGATCACGCAGGTCTATCGGGAGCATCACGTCGCCGTTCGGCGCTTCGCACAGCGGCTCGTCGGTGACATCGAGGCGGCGGAGGATCTCGTCCAGGACGTCTTCGTCGCGTTGCCGGGCGCGATCGCCCGCTTCCGCGGCGATTGCTCGCTCCGGACGTTCCTCGTGTCGATCGCCGTCAACCACGCGAAGAACCACGTCCGCGCGGCTGCGAGACGACGCGCGGCGCTCGCACGGCTCGCGCGCGAGCCCGAGCCGTCCTCGCCCGATCTGCAGCGAGAGGTCGAGCGTCGCGACCTCGGAGACCGGCTCATGCACGCGCTCGATGCGCTGCCGCTCGATCAGCGCGTGGCGATCGTGCTGAGCGAGATCGAGGAGCGAACGAGCGCCGAGATCGCCACGATCGTCGGCGCGCCCGAAGGCACCGTGCGCACGCGGATCTTCCACGCCAAACGGAAGCTCCGCGAGCTGTTGACGAAGGGAGGGATGGCGAGATGAGCGGGCATCAGGACGACTCTCGCCTCACCGACTCGACGGAGTCGCCGCACGAGGACCGCGAGCTCGCCGACGCGTTCCGCGCGATTCGCGACAAGTACGACGGCGAGCACGACGCGGCCGATCTCACGCTCCAGCGCGCGCTCTTCCAGGCGCGCGTGCACCGGCGGCGGCAGCGCTTCACGCGCTGGGTCTTGCTCCCCGCCGCGGCCGTCCTCGTCGCTTCGACGGCGTGGGCGGGCGTGACGGGACGCCTCGCCCCGACGGTGAGGATGATGCTCGACGCGATCTACGAAGGGCCTTCGCGCGATCGATCGCACGGCGCCTCCGGGACGCCCGCGGCGCACACGAGACCGGCGGAGTCGTCTTCCGAGAGATCGTCCTCGCCCGCGGGGACGGCGCCTCTCCCCGACGAGTCGGCCGCCGTCGCCGCGAACGATCCTCCGCCGAGCGCGACCGAGGCGATCGCGCCCGCGACGCCGTCGGAGGGCTCCACGCCGCCGAGCACGCGCGCGCCGTCCGCGACGGCGTCCGTGGTCGGTGCGGTATCGGCGCGACGTCCCGACGTCGTCGCGCCCGCACCCAGCGCACTGGAGGCCTCCGCGCCGACGCCGGCAGCGACCACGTCCGCCCCCGACCCGCACGCTGCGCTCTTCGCCGAAGCGCATCGCATCCACTTCGGCGAGCGCGATCCCGCACGCGCGCTCGCCGCATGGGATCGCTACCTCAGCGCCGCGCCGAACGGCCGCTTCGCGCCGGAGGCCCGCTACAACCGCGCCCTCGCGCTCGTTCGCCTCGGCCGGACGGCCGAGGCACGACAGGAGCTCACCGCCTTCGCCGACGGCCTCTACGGCGAGTACCGGCGCGCGGATGCGCAGGCTCTGCTCGACGCGCTCGCGCGTGACGCCGGTCGGTGACCTCGCCCAGAGTCAGCCACCGAGCAGCTCGAGCGTGCGCGCATCCTGCACGCCGCCGAAGAACTTCGTGAGCGCGCGCTCGAACGCTTCGTCGCCGGGAGCGGCGCGGAGAAAGAGCGTGAGCGAGGAGCGAAGCTTCATCGCATCGATGCCGCCGAGCACGGCCTCGGCGTCGTCCGTCGGGAGCGCGTTCAAGGCCGCGACGCACTCACGAAGGCGCGCGCCGAGGACCGGATGCGCGAGGTACGCCCGCGCCTCGTCGAGCGACCGGATCGCGTAGCGCTTCGACATCGAGCTCCACCCCAGACCGGCGATCTGAGGGAACACGAACCACATCCAGTGGCTCCTCTTGCGTCCGGCCCGCAGCTCGGCGAGGGCGCGCGCGTACGTCCCGTGCTCGTTTTGCGCGGTGACGAAGCGCTCGAGGTCGAACGGATCGCTCATCCTGGCGCGCGTCATCCGATCATCGCCGGACGGCGCCGTCAACGTACGACGGATGCGTTCGCCGTCCACCTTCTCGAACGAACGACGTGCAAGCGCCGGGTCAGAAGCCGACGACCTCGACCGGCACCGGCGAGCTGGACGCGTCCGTTCCGCCGCCGAGCTCACCGCTGTTGTTTCGGCCCCAACACGAGACGCGCTCTCCGGCACGACGCGCGCAAGAGAAATGGTGCCCGCCGGCCACCACGAGGGCGTCGGTGAGCGTCGCCACGGGCAAGGGCGTGATGGAGACGCCCGCGGAGGCGTCGCCGGTGCCGAGCGCGCCGTGCTCGTTGCGGCCCCAGCACAGGACGTCACCGCCCGAGCGTACGGCACAGGTGTGGTAGTAGCCGGCGCCGATCGCGACGACGTCGTCGAGATCCGGCACGACGAGCGCCGACGAGCTCGACGTCGGGCTGGGTCGTCCGAGCTGACCGTACTCGTTGCTCCCCCAACAAGCCACCGTCCCATTCGCGCGGAGCGCACAGGCGTGAGACTCACCGAGGGCGAGGGAGACGGCATTCGTCACGCCCGAGACGACGGCGGGTGCGCGGCTGTGCCCCCAACAAGACACGGTCCGATCGGTGTGTATGACGCAGGCCCGAACCACGCCGCAGGCGAGGAGCTCGACATCGGCGATGTCCGGGACCGCGATCGGCACGCTCGAGCCCGCAGCGGCGTCGAAGCCGAGCTTCATGCCGGAGTTGTCACCCCAGCATACGACGGAGCGATCGCCCTTCGTCGCGCAGCTGAACCTGTAGCCCGAGCACACGCCGCGCATGCCGGTCAGGTCCGGCACGGGAATCGGGACCTCGGACGTCCATGGTCCGCCCGGACCTTGGCCGAGCTGACCGTCGGAGTTCGATCCCCAGCAAGCGATGGTTCCGTCGCTTCGAAGCGCGCAGGTGTGGTCTCCGCCCGCGGCGATCTCGACGACGTCGTTCAGCCCCTGCACCGTCACGGGCGTCGCCGAGTAGTCACCGAGGTCCGGCACACCCAATGCGCCCTGCCAGTTCCAGCCCCAACACCTCACCCCGCCCTCGCGCACCGCACACGTGTGCGCGTACGTAGTCGAGAAGCCGAGAGGCCCACGAAGCGGCAGGCCTCCGTCGACGACGTCTCCGTCGTCCGCCGCGTCGGCCCCCGCGTCCTCGACCGACGCGTCATCGACCGGCGGCTCGGCGTCCTCGGAGGGAGGGTCGATCGTTCCGTTGCCCGTTTCCGCGCTCGCGGCGTCGGGCGGCGAGGCGTCTCCGCCGCCACCGCCTCCCGCCCCGTCGTCGTCGTCGCTGCACGCAGCGAAAACCCCAGAAACCCCTGCGAGGACGAGGACCAGCACGCGAAATCCGAGCCGAGACATCGTGCTCCGAGTGTGACGCAACGGGACGGTCGGCTCACCGCAAAATTCTTTGCGGCAGGGTTCGTACGCCTGCGCGCAGCTACGTCAGAAGCCGACCACCTCGAGAGGCGTCGCCGAGCTGCCCGCGTCCGTTCCGCCGCCGAGCTCACCGACCTCGTTCCTGCCCCAGCACGAGACCTTCTCTCCCGCGCGTCGCGCGCACGCGAAGTGCAATCCGCCGCGAACCACGAGGGCGTCGGTGATCGCCACGGGCAAGGGCGTCGCAGAGAAGCCGGCGGAGGCATCACCGGTGCCGAGCGAGCCGAGCTCGTTGCGTCCCCAGCAGACGACGTTGCCGCCATCGCGGACGGCACACGTGTGGTAGTAGCCCGCTCCGATCGCGACGACGTCGTCGAGCCCGGTCACGACGACGGCCTCTTCGCTGTCGCCCGCCGCGCCCGGACCGAGCTGTCCGTACTGGTGCGCGCCCCAGCAAAGGACGGTCCGATCCTCGCGAAGCGCACACGCGTGAGTGAAACCGACGGCGAGAGCGACGGCGTTCCTCACTCCGGGCACGACGGCCGCTTCGCGTCCACGGCCCCAGCAGGAAACCGTTCGATCCGTGTGGATGACGCAAGCCTGCCCCGAGCCGGCGGCGATGACCTCGACGTCGGTGATGCTCGGGATCGCGACGGGCACGTTCGAGGTCGCACCTGCGTCGGGACCGACCACCCCGGAGTCGTTCCGTCCCCAGCACACGACGGTGCGATCGTCATTGACCGCACAAACGAAGGCGTATCCCGCGGCGACGGCGCGCATGTTCGTCAGACCGGGCACCGGCAGCGGAGCGTCGGACTTCGCCGGAAGAGCCGAGCCCTGACCGAGCTGAGCGAAGTCGTTCTCTCCCCAGCAAGCGATCGTTCGATCGCTCCGAAGTGCGCACGTGTGCCTTCCACCCGCCGCCACCTCGATGATGTCGTCGAGGCCCTGCACCGTCACGGGTGACGCCGAGAACTCGCCGAGGTCCGGCGCGCCCAAGGCGCCGCCGATGTTCCACCCCCAGCACGTGAGCCCGCCGTCGCGCAACGCGCACGTGTGCGAGTACACGCTCGAGAACTCGACGTGCCCTTGGAGCGGCAGCGGCGGCCCAGCGTCGGCGCGCGCGTCGGAGGTCGAAGCCGCGTCGGTCGAAGCCTCGCCAGGTGTGTCGTCGTTCGCCTCGGGGCTCGCCGCGTCGGACGACGAGCCGTTCCCCCCACTCGACGAACCGTCGTCACCGCACGCAACGAAGACGACAGAGAGCCCCCCGAAGAGGAGCATGAAAGTACGGAAGCGAAGTCGAGCGGTCATTCAGGCACTATGCCGCACTCTGCCGCACTCGGGGTACGCCCCATGTCCGCAAAACCGCGGACAGGCGGCGAGCTCTGCCGTTCGGCGCCGGCATCGCGACTCGACGTCAGCCCTCGCGAAGATCCACCGGCCCGTCGAGCGGAGGGCGCTGCATCCGCCCGAGCGCCGAGACGCGCGCCCACGGCGGAGCGAGCGCGCGCGCAGCCTCCTCGTCGTCGCTCCCGACGGCGATCACGGATCGTCGCATCGGCTCGAGGAGCGCGGCCGCCGCCTCGCGCGTCTCGCAGGCGGCGACGTGGACGTGGCGGTACGGCGGCGCGAGGACCATGGGCGCGCCCGGCGGAGCGACCCCGATGGCGTGTCCCGTCCCCACGAGCGCGCGACACGCGTACGTCATCGTCGCGACGTAACGATCGCCGGCCGCGCGCTCCTCGGCCGGCACGTCGCCGCGCGGCACCGCGAGATCGAAGCGCTCGAGCTCGGTGTGCAGCGCATCGGCGAACGCGTCGGCACGCGCGAGGTCGCCCTCGACGAAGGCGACGCGCGGGCTCAGACAGCCGCGCTGATCGAAGACGACCACGTCCTCGGCGAGGCCCCGCGCCGCCTCCTCGAGCGACGCGGACCGCGAGATCCACGCCACCCCCATCCCGGCGCCGTGGCCTCGCACGCGGACGCCCTCGGACGCACGCGCGCGGACGTCCGCGATCGTCTCGTCCCTGCCATAGACGTGGATCTCGCCGCGCGTGACGCTCGCGACGTCGAGGTCCTCCGCGAGGCGGATCGCGGGATCGGCGGCGGCCTCCACCAGCGCACGCGCGAACACGGGATCCCTCCGCGACGGGCGCACGAGGACGAGCGGAGCCGCCGCACGCGCCAGCGCGATCGCGCGCAGCGCGCCGACGAACACGTTCGCGGAGAGGATCACGGCCACCTCGGGCGCGTCCCCCGCGCGCTCCACGAGGCGGCGGAGCTCCTCGTCGGTCGGGTCGAGCTCGAGGTGACGCGTGAGCGCGAGCTCGACGTTCGCGGGCGAGAGCCCCGTCGACTCGACGATGGCGGGCACGAGCGAGGTGCGGCGGTCGACGACGGCACGCGCGGCCCGCACGACCGCGCGGACGTCATCCATCCGCGTCTCCGTCGTTCGTGACATGGGGCTCATTGTACCCATCGTGCACGACGCGACCGGCCGCGCTCAGGCTGGAGCGTCTCGACCGAGGAGCTCGTCGATCGCGATCGAGCACCCCCGCGGGGGCGCGCCCGGCGCGCGCCCGAGGAGCTCGAAGCCGTTCGGGACGCGCCGAACCTGGTCCTGCGTGAGGATCGCGACGGCGCTGTCGACGTTCATCAGATCGACGATCTTCGCGATGCCGATCTCGCCGTCGGGCACGGGCTCGAGGGTCTCCGGATGGACGGGGATGACGCGTGCCCAAGGAGGCTCGGCGTAGACGCCGTGCTCCACGTCGGAGAAGAGCGTCTGCTCGTAGAACTGGCTCGAGAGCTCCGTCATCCCGTACTCGGCGACGATGGCGCGCTCGTCGATGCCGAAGACGCGCGCGAGCTCCGCGCGGAGCTCGTCGGCGGGGACCTCGCGGCTCTTGCCCTTGAAGCCGCCCGTCTGCATGACGCGCGATCCGCGCGGCAGCTCGAACGTCGCCTCACCGATGGCGTCGAGCAGGTGCACGAGCGCGAAGGACGTCGCGAGCACGAGCATCGGCCGGCTTTCGCGCAGCGCGCGCGAGATCCGCATGTCGAGGGCGACGACGTCGAGCGTGTCACCGTCGACGAGCCAGGTCTCGTCCGCCGGAGCTTCCTCTCCGAAGGCGCGGACGAACGCGGCGCACATGTGACCGAGCGACGAATCCGGCGCGACCTCGGGCGACGGTCCGAGCACGACCACCGCCGCGCGCTGCGTGAGGTCGCGCGCGAGCCACCGGCGACCGAAGGCGACGGCGGCGGCCTCGTAGGTCGATGGGTCTCGCATCGCGTGCATGCCGCGTGCGCCGATCGTCGTGCCGCTCGTGCGAAAGACGACGGCGTCGTGCTCCGGCTCGAAGGTCGCGACGCGAGTGAGCTTGAACACGTCCGTCGGGACGGGCGGGATGTCCTCCGCGCGACGCAGGCGAGCGACATCGACCGCGCGCGCTCGGCAGAGCCTCGCAAAGCCCTCGATCCGCTCGGCTTGGAAACGGGCGAGGTCGCACGCCAGCTCGTCGAAATCCGGCAGGGGCTCCCCGCGCTCGAACGAGGCGACGAACGCACGAGCACGCTCGTGGAGTGCAGAGCTGCGAGCGAGATCCACGGCGAACCCTTACCTCGACGGGTTCGCCGGCGCGAGCATGTCGAAGGGACGGCACGCGGGCCGCGCGCGCTCGCGGCGACGGCGTATGGGCACGCGACGCCGCGACGGGGCGCTCACCAACCCGTCGTTCGTATCGGAGGAACGATGACGGGCGCGGGGCCCGAGGACGGAGGCGGAGGCCTGGAGCTCCGCGCTCGGGAAGGGATCGCCGTCGGCGTGTTCGTCGGATCGGTCCTGCTCACCTTCGACTTTCCCGCCGCGCCACGCGACCGCTTCGACGTCGACGAAGCGGTCGACGCAGCGAGCGATGCCTGACCGAGATGAAACGTGGATGCCGAACGCATTTCGGATCTCCCTTCGAAAGCCACAAGCGTCGCCTTCACCGAAGCGGCCACGGCACGGCGCGCTCCGGGTCCCGGCGAAAGACGAAAAGTCGACCCAACCCACATGTCATCCCATGTAAGCAAAGCGCGCACCCAACCCCTACGCGAGGAAATTCGCGCCTTTATCCGGCACCGATGGGGCGATCGGGGCTTTCCTGGGATCTCTCGATGTCCGGATCGTCCCCGTCCTAGCCGTTGCGCGAATTGCGCAATCCGCTCCGGAGCACCTCGCCCAGGCTCTCGGCGAACGCGGAGAGGAGGCTCGGGTCGATGGTCACCGGCGGCGAGAGCGTCAATGCGGAGCCAGCCATGCCGCCGGTGAGGACGATGAACCCGCGCGCGAGCAGGGCGCGAACGACGGCGAGCGCCTTCGCCGCGTCACCGAGCTCGATGCCGACCATCATGCCGGCGCCGCGGACGACCGCTGCGTCTCCACACGCGGCCTCGAGCTCCCTCCGCCAGACGTCGCCTTTCGCCCGCGCCATGGCCGGTAGATCGAGCGACCGCACGGCGCGGATCGTCGCGAGCGCGGCGGCGCACGCCGGCGGCGAGCCGAAATGCGTGCCGGTGTGGATCCGGGAGCCGCCGTGCCCGCCCCACGCTTCCATCGCGCGCGCCGTCCCGACGCACGCGGAGATCGGAACGCCTCCGCCGAGGGCCTTGCCGAGGCAGAGCACGTCGGGCTTCACCGGCTCGGACGCGAGGATCGATCCGGTGCGTCCCATCCCCGTCCAGATCTCGTCCACGACGAGGAGCGCGCCCGCTTCGTCGGCGAGCGCCCGGAGCTCGGAGAGGAACGACGGGGGCGGCACGACGCATCCGCCTCGGCCGAGGATCGGCTCGACGAGGATCGCGCCGACCGTGCCGGTCGCGAGCGCGGCGCGGACGGCGGTGAGGCTCGCGTCGAGCTCGGAAGCATCGCCGGGATATGGCGCGAACGAGACCGGCACGCCGAGGTGCGGAAGGAACGGCTCGCGGAACGCGGGCGCGAACCCGAGCACGGACAGCGGCCCGTACGACAGCCCGTGGTAGCTGCCCTCGAACGCGACGACGCCGGGCCGCTCGGTGGCGAGCAGCGCGGTCTTGAGCGCGCACGTGACCGCGTCGGCGCCGGAGAGGCCGAGCATCACGCGAGCGCCCGGCTCGGGGAAGAGCGACGCGATCGCTTCGCACGCCTCGACCTTGATCTCGGACGCGTAGACGTCGCCGAGCGCGAGCACGAGCTCTTCGCTCGCCGCACGCGCGGCGTCGGTCGCGACGTTCGGGGCGTGCCCGAGGATCAGCGCGCCGAACCCCGCGGTGAGATCGACGTAGCGATTGCCGTCGACGTCGATCACGTTCGCGCCGCGAGCGCGTGCGTAGACGATCGGCGCCTGCTCTTCGCCCGAGATGGCCGCGCGCGCCTGCCTCCGCGCATCGAAGGCAGGCGACTCGACGGCGGCCATGCGCCTGCCGAGCGCGCGCGAGCGCGGCCCGGGAGGAGCCACGACGATCGAGGGCAAGAGCTGCCCCAGCGGCTCCCCCGGACCGGCGACCACGTCAGGACACGACGCGGTTGCGACCGCTCCGCTTCGCCTCGTACAGCTTGCTGTCCGCAGCGCGAATCAGATCGAGCGCGGTCTTGTCGTTCTCGGACAGCGTGGCGACGCCGACCGAGATCGTGACCGGGATGTGGTCGCCCTGGAAGACGAACCGGCTCTGCTCGATCTTCTCGCGGAGCCCCTCGGCCAGCGCGCGCGCTCCTTCGAGGTTCGTCTCCGGAAGCACGATCGCGAACTCCTCGCCGCCGTAGCGGGCGAAGACCTCGTCGCGCCGGATGCGCCCTTGGACGATGCGCGCGAGCTCCTTCAGCACGAAGTCGCCGGCGAGGTGACCGTGGTGGTCGTTGATCTTCTTGAAGTGATCGATGTCGAACATCAAGAAGGCCAGATCTCGCTGGTGACGACGTGCCCGGATGATCTCCTTCTCGAGGGCCTCGAGCAGGTAGCGCTTCACGTGCGCCTGCGTGAGACCATCGATGATGGTCATCCGGTAGATCTCTTCGTGGTACTGCGCCTCGACGTCCGCGCCCGACAGATACTTGAAGATCGTCGGACCGATCTTGATGCGGTCGCCGTTGCTCAGCCCGAACTCGCGATTGATCTGCTCGTCGTTGACATACGTGCCGTTGGTGGAGCCGTCGTCGACGGCCCACCACACGTTGCCGCGCTGTTCGAGATGAGCGTGCCGGCGCGACACGCTGTCGCCCTCCAGCACGATGTGATTCTCGGCACCGCGACCCACCCGCAGCGGCGTCTGGTCGAGGACGAAGCGCTTTCCGAGGAGCGACGGCTCCTTCGTGTAGATCACGACGATGCAGTCGTTCGTCCGCGGTGCGCCTTCGGCCACCGCGCCGGCGGGCTTCTGAACGATGGTCGTAACCCGTGTCTTCTCGTCAACCTCGCTCACGTTCTGTCCACGCCCGAAGTGAAAGCCGCTCGATCACAGGCGTCTTCCAGCTCGACACTATTCCTGAATCGCGAGCACGGTCAAGGCAGCCCATGTAGGCCGTCTTGCTCCGCAACGGACACCATGTAGTCGACCGTACGTCTCGATCCCATGGAGCCCACTCGCTTCGGGAGCGCGTCTGGAACGCGCATGACAGCGGCGGTCTTCCTGACGAATCTCTCGCGCGCGCGATCTTTTCAAGCCCCCGTTTGGAGGGTGCTCCGAGCTGCGCGATCGGCTGAGCTTGCTCGGGGAAGAAGCGCGCGGAGCGCCTCCTCCACGGAGGACGGGAGGGTGACGCCGGCTTCGAGGATGCCGAGCCTGCGTCCGAGCGGAAGGCCGCCGAGGTGGAGGGCGCACTTCTCCGTGGCGAGCCAGGCATCGACGGCGGCGCTCGAGAGGCGCGCACGGGCGCGCGCCGTCACGGGCCCGTGATCCGAGACGCTCACGATCTCCTCGAGCCGAGCGCCTTCGGCGCGAAGGGCTTCGACGAGCCGGTGCGGCCGGGCGATCGCCGTGAAGAGCCCGAGCCGCCCCTCGCGGATCGAGGCGAGCGGAGCACGACGCGGCGCCTCGCCCGGGGTCGACCACCACACGGCGGAAGGACGCGCGTCGACCGGCACGACGTGATCGGCGCACGCGACGAGCGCGTCACGAGGCGCACGCAGATCGCCCGCGGGCGGCAGGCGCCCCGTGCCCCAGGGCCGCACGGAGTCGACGGCGAGGATGGAGACTCGTCGCGACCCCGGCCGCGAGAGACGGAGCGGCCCGTCGATCACGACGACGTCGGGCGTGAGCCGCGCGGCGTGATCGAGCGCGCTCTGCCGCGTCGGTCCGACGACGACGAACGCATCGACGTCCGCGAGCGCTCGCGCGCAGACGAGGGCCTCGTCGCCGACCTCCTCCAGCGATCGCGCGTCTTCGTCGGCGGCGACCACGCGCGCCCGTCGGCACGTCGATCGATACGCATGCCCGACGAGCGCGACGCGCGCCCCCGCGTTCGCGAGAGAGCGCGCGCATGCGACGGCGACGCGCGTCTTGCCGGAGCCGCCGAGCGTCGCGCCGCCGACGCAGACGACGGCGATCCCGCGCGGCACGACACCAGGTCGCACGATGCTGCGCGACGCGATGGCCGCCCACGCACGCGCGAGCCCTCGTCCGATGGGCCCGTCCCACCGACCGGTCTCGAGCGCGTCGGCCGCTGCACGACGAAGCACGCCGCCACGGTACACGCCCTTCGCAGGAGCGCGGTAGCGCCTTCGCCGTCCGGCCCCGCGGTGTACCATCGCTCGCGATGGAGTACGTGCACCTCGGAAGGACGGGCCTCAAGGTCAGCCGCCTCTGCCTCGGGACGATGAACTTCGGTCCGCAGACGAGCGAGCCCGACTCGTTCGCGATCATGGACCGAGCCCTCGACATGGGGATCAACTTCTTCGACACCGCGAACGTCTACGGCTGGAAGAAGGGCGAGGGCTGGACCGAGCAGATCATCGGCCGCTGGCTCGCTCAGGGCGGCGGTCGCCGCGAGAAGGTCGTCCTCGCCACGAAGGTGTACGGGACGATGGGCGACTGGCCGAACCAGTCCCGCCTCTCGGCGCTCCACATCATCCGCGCCTGCGAGGACTCGCTCCGCCGGCTGAAGACGGACGTGATCGACCTCTACCAGATGCACCACATCGACCGGAACACGCCGTGGGACGAGATCTGGCAGGCGATGGAGACGCTCGTCCGTCAGGGCAAGGTCATCTACGTCGGCTCGTCGAACTTCGCCGGCTGGCACATCGCGCAGGCTTGCGAGAAGGCGCGCGCGCGAAACTTCCTCGGGCTCGTCTCCGAGCAGAGCCTCTACAACCTCATCGATCGGACGATCGAGCTCGAGGTGATCCCCGCGTGCAAGGAGTACGGCCTCGGCCTGATCCCGTGGAGCCCGCTCAAGGGAGGCGTGCTCGGCGGCGTCCTCAAGAAGGCCGCGGAGGGCCGCCGCTCGAGCGACCTCGCGCAGAAGGCGATCGCGAAGCATGGCCAGGCCCTCGAGAAGTACGAGGCGCTCTGCGATCGCATCGGTGTCCCTCCGGGAGAGGTGGCGCTCGCGTGGCTGCTCGCGCAGCCGGTCGTCACGGCGCCGATCGTCGGGCCGCGCACGATGGAGCAGCTCGAGGCCGCACGGAAGGCGCTCGATCGCAAGCTGGACGAGGCGACGCTGAAGGAGCTCGACACGCTGTTCCCGGGGCCCGGAGGCGCAGCGCCGGAGGCCTACGCTTGGTGACGCTCTCTCCCGTTGCGGTAAGCTCCGAGACGTGAGCTTCTCCTCCAGGGTCGTCGGCATCTCCTGCGGGCTCGCTGTCGCGACGGCGTCGATGACGGCGCACGCGAACAGCCGGTATCCGGAGTCGAATCACATCGTCTTCGCCCCGCACGATCCGAACCTCCTCCTCGTCCGCGTGACGTTCGGCCTGCTCGTCTCGCACGACCGAGGCAAGACGTTCGACTGGGTCTGCGAGGAGTCGATCGGGTTCAGCGGTATCGAGGACCCGATGTACACGGTGACGCCCTCGAACACGTACTTCGGCACGACGTTCCAGGGCCTCACGATCACGCGTGACAACGCCTGCAACTGGGCCTTCGTCGAGGGCGACCTGACGAACCAGGTCTTCATCGACCTCACGACGAACCCGAACGACCGAGCGAACATCGTCGTCTTCGCCTCGTCCTACGACCGCCAAGACGAGCAGGGGAAAATCCTCTTCACGAGCAAGCTCTGGGAGACGAAGGACGAGGGCCAGACCTTCCAACAGCTCGGTGACGCGCTCGATCCCGCGCTGCTCGGCCACACGCTCGACCTGACCAAGACCGATCCGAACCGGATCTACCTCACCGCGGTGAGGGACCCCGGAGTCCAGCCGAAGGCCTACCTCCTCCTGTCGAGAGACCGCGGCCAGACCTGGGAAGAGCAGGAGATACCGCTCGAGGACACCGAGCGCGCGCTCTACATCGCGGCGGTCGACCCGAACGACGCCGAGCGCGTCTACATCCGCACGTACAACTCCGTGGACAAGCCGACGCGCTTGCTCCTGCGCGAGGCTCCGGACGGCGGCCCGCCCACCATCCGAACGATCTTCAGCGCGAAGGCCGCTCTCACCGGCTTCGCGCTCACGCCCGACGGCAGCAAGGTGTTCGTCGGCGGCCCGAAGGACGGCATCTGGCTCGCGAACACGACGGATTTCCACTTCCAGCAGCGCTCGAACATCGAGATCCAGTGCCTCGCGGTCGCAGAAGACGGCCTCTGGGCGTGCTCGAACGAGCAGCAGGGGTTCATCGTCGGCCGCTCGACGGACGAAGGCGCCACCTTCGAGCCGCTGCTCCACTTCTGCGACATCCGCGGGCCGCTCGAGTGCGCTCCCGGATCCACGACGAACGACCGTTGCACCCAGCGCTGGCCGGTCCAGAAGGCCGCGCTCGGGTGCGGACCTGCGCCGAACAGCAGCTCGGGCGGCGCGCCCTTCGACGCGGGCGGCGACTTCACGGAGGACCCCAAAGGCGGCTCGTCCTCGAGCGGGTGCGGTTGCAGCACCGCACCGGCCGGCACCTGGGGCGCCTTCGTCGCGGTGATCGGCGGCGCCCTCGCGCTGCTCCGCCGCGCGCGGCGCAAGCGCTGACGAGCGCCGACGCGCAGCCGGACGCCGAACGACCTCGCGTCTCAGGACCCGCCGTCGCTCCCGGCGTCGTCGTTTGCGCCGTCTGCACCGGCGTCACTGTCGCCGGAAGAGCCGGAAGCGCCAGAAGAGCCCGAGCTGCCCGAAGAGCTGGCCCCCGTAGAGCCCGAAGACCCACCACCGCCGCCGTACGAGCCGGAGCTGCCGTCCCGCGATGGCTCCTCCGACTCGTCCGTTCCAGGGCCGGGCGGAAGCGGCTGCGGATTCAAGCTCGTGTCCGGCTCGCTCTCGACCGAGCATCCCACGCCGAGAGCGAACGCTCCCGCGAGGAACAGAACGATGCCGATCGCGTGTGTCAGCCGCATCGATGACCTGCCTTCCATCTCAGCAATGCTCGTTCCGAAGCGCAACCACGCGGAAATCCATCGGTTGGCAGCTTCGGCGCGAGGCCGAGATGTGCCGGAGTGAGCCAGCGAGGCACAAGGGGTGGAGGCTCCGGGCTCCAGGCTCCAGGCCGGCACACGCGCCGCGACGGCGCGCCTCGCCCCGGCGGCACGCCCTCATCAGCGGGCCTCGGCCGCCGATGCTGAAGACTGAGTCCTCAGACCTCGAACTCCGCCTTCTCCAGGATCTCGCGCACGCGCCACAAGAACGTGTTCGCGGCGACGCCGTCGACGATCCGGTGGTCGTAGCTGAGGGCCATGTACATGACCGGGTGAATCGCGATCTGATCGTCGCCGTTCGGGCCCTCGACCACGACGACGCGCTTCTTGATCTCGCCCATGCGGAGGATGCCGACGTTGGGCTGGTTGATGATCGCCGCGCCGAAGAGGTTGCCCTTGAGGCCCGGGTTCGAGACGCTGAACGTCGCGCCGGAGAGATCGTCGATGGTGATCTTGCCGCTGCGCGCACGCGAGGCGAGGTCGTCGATCGCCCGCACGATGCCGCGCACGCCGAGCTCGTCGGCGCGGCGCACGACCGGGACGACGAGCCCCTCCGGCGAGTCGACCGCGACGCCGATGTTGATGTCCCGCTGGATCACGTACGCGTCGTCGAGGACGCGCGCGTTCATCGTCGGGTTCTCGCGCAGCGCCCTCGCGACCGCGACCGTGACGAAGGCGAGCATCGTCAGGCTCATGCCCTCCTTCTTGTAGCGGTCCTTGTGCGCCTCACGCAGGCGCGACGCGGCGTGAAGATCGACCTCGGCCACGGTCACCACGTGGGGCGAGACGAGCTTCGAGTAGACCATGTGATCGGCGGTGATGCGCCGACGCCGCGTGAACGGGACGACCTTGTCGCCGGGCTTCTCGCGATACGGCGGGACCTTGAACGATCCGAAGCCGACGCCGGGGACCGGAGGCACGAACCCTCCGCCCTGATTGATCATCTGCGCGAGCGCCTGCGCGTCGCCGCTGCGCGAGGGCAGGCTGGCAGCCACCGGTGCTTCGGCGCGCGCCGACGTATCGTTCCCCGCGGCGCGCAGCACGTCGTCGCGCGTGATGCGCCCGTGCTCGCCCGAGCCGCGCACCTCACGGAGATCGACGCCCTGCTCGAGCGCAGCACGCCGCGTCGAAGGCGTGGCCAGCGGCCTGTGTGCCTGCTCACGGGGAGGAGCGGTCGGCTCGGGCGCCGGCGCGGCGGCGGAGGGCGCGACCGCGGGCGCGGCTCCGGCCCCGCTCGGGTCGATCTGGAGGATCACGGACTTGACCGGAACGACGTCGCCCTCCTTCGCCAGGAGCTTCACGACGCGACCGGCCGCCGGAGCGGGCAGCTCACTGTCGGCCTTGTCGGTCGCGATCTCCGCGACGGCCTGGTCCTTCACGACGACGTCGCCCTCTTTGACGAGCCACTTCGTGATCGTCCCTTCCGTCACGCTCTCACCAAGCTGAGGCACCGTTACGTCGATCATTTCGCCGCCAACCTACCCCACGCACGGGTCACTCCGCAACGCGCTGGAGTTTTCCCGTATCGGAGCCATCTCGACCGCATGGAATAGGGCTCGGCGGCGCGAAGGCCAGGGCCCCGTCACAGTCGAGGCCCCTCCCACGACACCGCTTCGAAGCTCGGCACGTCACCCACGGCGGACGGGCGCACGGCCTCGCTCGAGTCGGTCGACGTATGGGTCGACCGGAAGACGCGCGGAGTCCGCGTCGCGGCGAAGGCCACCCTCCCGCTCCGGCAGATCGCGACGAGCCTGGGAGGCGTCCGCGTCTTCGCAGCGCGGGACGAAGGCGCGGACGGACGGCGGTTCGTGCACTTCGTCGTCGCGCCCCCGAACGATACGCCGATCAACGTGCTCGAGGCGACGTCCGTGGCGTCGAGCTTCGGCGCGGAGTCGAGCATGTGCGGCCATCATCGCCTCGCCGTACCGGTCACACGAGACGGGGAAATGGCCGTCCTGCAGCTCCCGGACGTCCTTCCGGACCTCCCGCCTGGACAGCCGTCCCCCATCAGGCCTCCGCCTCCGCCATCCCCGGGCCATTCGTTCCAGGACTTCCGCGCGCGGACGATTCACGTTCAGGTCAGCGTCAGCCAGACGTCACGGGACGAGGAGCCCGTGTTGGCGATGAGCATGGCGTGGGCCAGCCTCGATTGGTTCCTACGGGTCGGAGACGCGGCGCTGCCGCCGCCATAGGTGGCGACGAGCGCTCAGCGACGGCGCACGAGCGAGGCGACGAAGTAGCCGTCGGTGCCGTGCTCGTGCGGGAGCAGCCGAAGCGAGGCGCCGCCGGCGCCGGCGATCGCGATCGCCGGCGGCGCGTCGAACGGCGCCGGATCGAGGCCGAGCGCTTCCGCGCTCGCGATCACCTCCTCGGCCTCCTCTCGAAGGACGCTGCACACCGCGTAGACGACGCGCCCTCCCGGGCGGACGAGCGTCGCTGCGCGAGCGAGGATCGCGCGCTGCAGCTCGGCGAGCTCCGAGAGGTCGGCGCCGACGCGACGGACGAGGAGCTCGGGCCTCCGGCGCAGCGTGCCGGTCCCCGAGCACGGCGCATCGACGAGGACGCGATCGTACTTGCCGGCCTCCTCCGCCGCCTCGCCGAGGCCCTGCGACCAGTCCACGGCGAAGCGCTTCCGCGGACGCTGGCGGATCCGTTCGAGCTCGTGCGCGAGCCGATCGAGCTTCTTCGGGTGGACGTCCGCCACGTCGACGGCGCCGGCGTCGCCGACGGCACGTGCGAGGAGCCCGGTCTTGTTGCCTCGCCCCGCGCACGCGTCGAGCACGATCTCTCCGGGACGCGCGCCGAGCGCGAGCGCGACGAGCTGCGAGCCCTCCTCTTGTGGAGTCCACGCGCCCTCGTCGTAGCCCGGCAAGGCGACCAGCTTCCCCGCGCCGCGCGCGACGATCGCGTGAGGCGACACGCGCCCTCGCTCGAACGTCGCGCTCGGGCGGGCCTCGCGCAGCCGCGCGATCCACTCGTCGCGTCGCGCGGGCTCCTCGACGCGCAGGCCGAGCGGCGGCGCACCTTCGTTCGCGCCGACCAGCGCGACGGCGCCGTCCTCGCCGACGGCACGCACGATCGCATCGCGCAGCGCGGGATCCATCGACGTCACCGCGGCTCGCGCGAGCTCCTCCTGCGTCGGACGCGGCTCCGACGCGAGCTTGCGGAGGACGGCGTTGGCGAAGCCGGCGACGTGCTGCCCGCGCGCGGCGCGGACGGCACCGACCGCCTCGCTCACCGCGGCGAACGCGGGGACGCGCGTGAGCACGAAGATCTGGTAGGCGGCGACGGCGACGTGCGCGCGCACGATGGGGTCGAGCTTGTCGATGCCGCGCTTGGCGTGACGCCCGACGCGCTCCTCGAGCCAACGGAGATACCGTAGGGTCCCGTAGACGAGCTCGGTCGCGAGCGCCCGGTCACGCGGCTCGAGCTGCACCGCGCGATCGAGCTCCGCGTCGAGCGCGGCCGCGGCGAACGCTCCCTCCGCGACGACACGCGCGACCACGGTCGCGGCCACGCTTCGTGCGGTGGGTGCCGAGATGGACATGCCGCGACGCCTAGCACGCCTCGCGGCGCGATGGGCAGCGCGACGCCTACTCCGCGCGGACCTTGACGATGGGCGGAGGCGGGTAGGAGGTGCTCTCGTAGCTCCAAGCCTGGATGTGGACCACGGCCTTCTCGCAGACGCCGAGCTGGAGCCCGCCGCCGTTCGCCTTCGTGAGGCCCGGACAGTAGGGGCTTCCGCCGTGCTCGGGGCTCGAATAGCCGCCGGCGCCGTTCGCGCCCTCCGAGATCCAGAACGCGCAGCCGAGCCGTTCGACGTCGCTCGCCGGGATCGTCGGGCGCCGGTAGAGCGTGAGGAAGGCGTCGCCCTTCCCGTCGTTCGTGCAGTCGGCCCAGGCGGACAGCGTGACGGGAGCGCCGGTCGTGTTCTGGACGACGGCGTACCTGCCGGGCTGCTCGTTCGAGCGGAGGAGCGCGGCGGACGTGCACGAGCCCGCGCCGCTGAAGCGGGGCATGAGCGCGCCGCCGTTCGAGAGGTTCGTCGCGAACACGTAGGTGGTGCCTTTCGCCGTGAGCTGCAGGTGCACGCCGGCGGTGTCGCAGCCGACGGCGATGGTCGCCGGTCGGCTGGTGCCGCCGCCCGGCGCCGGGTTCGTCACGGTGATCGTGACGACGCCCGGTTGGAGCAGGTGATTCGCGGGGACGATCGCCTCGAGCTTTCCGCCGCTCACGTACGTCGTCGCGACGGGCTGTTCGTTGCTCCGGACGGAGCTGCCCCGGACGAAGCCGGTGCCGTGGATCGCGACGGCGACGTCGGGCGCCCCCGCGGTCACGGAGGACGGCGACACGGACGTGATCGTCGGCACGTGGTTCGTGGTCGTGAACGCGAGCGCCGACGACGAGCCGCCGCCCGGGCTCGGGTTCACCACGCGGACGAGGATCGATCCCGCGGCCGCGAGCTGCGCCGCCGTGAGCGTCGCCACGAGGCGCGTGCCGTCGACGAACGTGGTCGCGGCCGGTACGCCGTCGAACGTCACCTGGGACGTCGGGTAGAAGCCGGCGCCGGTGATCGTGACCTCCGTCGGCCCCGATCCGGCCGCGGCGCTGCTCGGCGAGAGCGACGTCACCGACGGCATCGGGTACTGCACGCGGAGCACGGCAGGAGCGCTCGGACCGCCTCCGGGCGGAGGGTTCTGGACGGCGACCGGGAGCTCGCCGGCGACGCCGAGCGAAGAGGCCGGCACCTGGGCCACGAGCTTCGTGGCGCCGTGATGGGTCGTCGCGAGCGGCGTACCGTTGAGGACGACCGCGCTCCCGGGGACGAACCCGCCGCCGGTGACCGTCATCGTGAACGGCCCGGAGCCGACGAGCACGCTCGCGGGGTCGATCGCCGTCACCGTCGCGCTCGGGTTCGAGATCGTGAAGGAGATGGGAGACGACGCTCCGCCGCCGGGCGCCGGATTGACGACCGTGACGGGCACGCTGCCGGAGGTCGTGAGCAGGCTCGCGGGCACCGTCGCCTCGAGCTCCTCGCTGCTCACGAGCTTCGTCGCGAGATCGGTCGCCCCGAACACGATCTTCGCGCCCTCGACGAACGCGCGGCCCCTGACCGAGAGCGAGGTCGCGCCGGCCCCGGCGATCACGGAGAGCGGCGCGATCGAGACGAGCTGCGGCTCGGGGTTCTCCACGACGAAAGGGAGCTCCTTGCTCGCGCCGCCGCCGGGCGGCGCGGTCCCGACGGAGATGCGGAGCGTCCCCGTCGTCGCGAGCTTGCTGGAAGGGAGGGTCGCGCGCAGCTCGGTGGCGCTCACGAACGTCGTGGCGAGAGGCGCGCCGTCGACCTGCACCACCGATCGCGGGACGAAGTCGTCTCCCGTGACGACGATGGACGGCCCCACGGAACCCACGGTCGCGCGGCTCGGCGTGATCGCATGCAGCTCGGGGGCGGCCGCCTCGTCGGCGCTCGGGGGCGCCGACCTTCCGACTCCGTCGGGCTCGGGCTCGGTCGGCGAGCCCTCGCTCATCACGCCCGCGTCCTCCTCGATCGAAGCCCGCGGCTCCCCTTCCCCGCACGCGAACACGAGCGCGACGAGGACGGCCACGACGACTGCGAACGAGAGGCCCTTCGGAAGCATCCCTTCGGCTCGCGCCCACGACGGACCGCGAGGCCGAGCGGCCTATGCCACAGCCCTCGGGGGCGTGCCATTCGGACCGTCGAAGGCCGGTCGACGAGACGCGATCGAAGCCGCGGCGGAAGGGCTCCGCGCGGTGCGTGGATCCGTCGTCGCCCCGCGCGCGGTCAGTTCAGGATCTCGCGCACTTGGAGCACGATCGCGTCCCAGTTCCACTTCCTCGAGACGTCGTTCTTGAAGGCGACGAGCATCAGGACGGCGAGGACGCTGATGCCGAAGAGGCTCGACAGCGCCCGGGCGCGCACGCTCACGGGGCGGCGGCGGACCCACTCGATCAACAAGAGGAGGAGGTGGCCGCCGTCGAGGACGGGGATGGGCAAGAGGTTGATGAGGCCGAGGTTGACGCTCGTGACCGCCATCGCCCAGACGAAGTAGGTCGTGCCCTTCGCGCCCGCGTCGCCGGCGACGTCGTAGAGCGTGATGGGGCCGCTCACGGTGGCGAGGCTCACGCGTCCCTGCGCGATGCGGACGAAGCCGACGACCATGAACCGGATCGCGCTCATCGTCTCCTCGACGCCGCGGCGGACGGCGTAGAGGATCGGATGGGGGTTCGGCACGAGCTTGCTCGGCGCGCGCGGCTGCCAGTGCGTGGTGCGGAACACGTAGCGCTCGTAGTGCTGCCCGAGCTCGTCGTCCCACCGCTCCTTGCGGAGCTGGAACGTGCCGCTCATGCGCTCGCCGTTCCGGGTCCACACGAGCTCGTGCGTGCGGTTCGGCTCGCGCAGCAGCCTGCCGACCATCGTGGTGTCGTCGATCGCGTGCCCCGCACGCCGTTCGACCTTCCACATCCGCATCGGCACCCCGTCGAGGTGCGTGATGCGGTCGCCGGCGCGGAGCCCCATCTTGTGCTCGCTCGATCCTTCGGGGACGAAGGCGACGTACATCTCGGCGCTCTCGATGCCGACGCGGTCGAGCACGTCCTTCGCGCGCCCCTCCGGATCGCCCTCCCGGAGCATCGCCCCTTCCTTCCGAGGCAGAGGCGCGAGCGAGGCGATCCCCGTCTCGAGGATCGCGAAGTCACAGAGCCCGCCGAGCCCGCGCACGGGCACGGGCCGCATGTACGTGAGGACGACGTTGTCGCCCTTGTTCTCCGAGAGGATCTTGAGCAGGTCGACGAAGGTGTCGACCTTCCGGCCGTTGATCGCCGTGATGCGATCGAACGTGCGCAGCCCCGCACGCCACGCGGGCGAGTCCGTCCGCGGGATGCCGATCACCGGCGCGGCGAAGGTCGGCGTGATGCCGATGCGTCCGACGTGCTCGTAGAGCTCGAGCTCGCTCGGCTCGATGACCTCCACCTCGTCGTTCGGCGTGACGTCGACGTCGATCGTCTTGCCGTCGCGCTCGACCGTCACGCGCATCGAGACGCCCGCCTTCTTCGCGAACGCCTTCTGCACCTCGGGGAAGCTGTGGACCGGCTTGCCGTCGATCGCGGTGATCACGTCGCCGGGGAAGAGCTTCCCGTCGGCCGGCTTGCCGGGGAACACCGCGCCCACGGTCGGCGGGAGGAACTCCTTGTCCTCGAGATACACCGACGTGTAGAGCGCGATCGGGAACACGAGGTTCATCGCCGGCCCGGCGAGGACGATGACGACGCGCTTCCAGAGAGGCTGCGCCTCGAAGGTGCGGTCCTTCTCCTCCGGGAGGATCGGCTGCTCGGCCTTCCCCTCCTCGAGCATCTTCACGAAGCCGCCGAACGGCAGGATCCCGACGCAGTACTCCGTCTCCTTGCCTCGGACCTTGAGGATCTTCGGTCCGAAGCCGATCGAGAACGTCAGCACCTTCACCCCGAACAGCTTCGCGAAGACGAAGTGCCCGAACTCGTGGATGAAGATGAGGATGCTGATGAAGAGGATGAAGTAGAGGAGGTCCACGTTCGCGTGTGCCGGCCGTCGGACGCCGGGCCTCTCCGCCGACCGTCGCCGTGTTGTCGTATGCGGCCCCGTGCGTCAAGCCCGGTTCGGCGCGTCGAAGGCGCATCGGGACGTGCCATCGGGCGCGAATAAATTCACCGACTTACGCGCGTCCTCGCGCATGTCGTCTCGGTCGCCCACCGCCCGCGTTGCGACCTCTCGCCGCCCCTCTCCCCCCTCGCGGAGGTGCCTTAGAGTGCCGCCCATGGGCATCGCCCGCGTCGCAAGAGCCGCGGCCTTCGCGTGCGTCGCGAGCATCCTCGTCGGCACGGCGCCGGCGCGCGCGCAGTCGAACTACCGCACGGCCCCCGTCGGAGGACGCTCGCAGCTCCTCGGCGGCACGGGAATGACCTACGGGCGTGACGCGGCCGCGGCCTTCCTCAACCCCGCCACGGCGGTCCTCATCGACGACGAGCGTCTCTCGTTCTCGGTGAACTTCTACCAGCTCTCCTTCGTCTACGCGCCGCGCTGGTACGTGCCGGGCCCCATCGATCGCTCGAAGTTCGGCGAGCTCTACGTCGGTGACGCGACGATGACCGACGTGGAGTTCAACGCGCTGCCTTCGAGCCTCTGCGTGTTCTTCCGCGCCGGCGAGCTCCCACGCTCGGAGGCGCTCGATCCTCGCGAGAGCGAAGCTCGCCTCGGTCTCTGCTTCGCCTCGACGCAGAGGCATTCGTTCAACTTCGCCGCGGAGGGCTTCAGCCAGGCGCGCTCGCCCAGCGTCACGCGTCAGGCGCAGACGCTCTCGCAGAGCTTCAACCGCTTCTCCGCGGGCCCGACGTTCGCGCTGCGCCTCACGAACGCGCTCGCGGTGGGCGCCTCGCTCCACGCGAGCCTCGCGAGCCACCGGAGCCTGTTCGCCGCGAGCGCGACGACGTACGGGTCGTCCCCCGCTCCGATCAACTCCACGTTCTACAGCGGCTCGCGCGGCGACTCGTTCCAGTTCGAGGCCCTCCTCGGCGCGACGCTGCGCTTCGGCAAGCAGACCGTCGGGCTCTCGTTGAGGACACCGTCGCTCCACATCTACGGCGTCGGAGGCGCCAACCAGCAGTCCCACTTCGACGGCGCCGGCGACGCGACGTCCGTCATCTCGGCGCAGGGAACCTTCGTGTCCCGGACGCCCCTGCGCGTCGGGCTCGGCACGGGCATCGAGATGCCGTGGGGGCAGGCGGAGCTGAACACCTTCATCCACGCCCCGCTCGGCAACGGATACAGCGCCGAGCTGGAAGGGACGCACGTCACGACCAGCGGCACGACCGTCGACGACCGATTCATCCAGTTGCAGCTCGGCGAGCCCGCCCGCGGCGTCGTCAACGTCGGCGCCGGCGCCGAGGTCTACGTGTCCGATCGCGTCAGCTTCCTCGGCGGCATCTCGACGGACTTGAGCGCCATCTCCCCGGGCGCGCTCCGCGGGAGCCTCTTCAACTACTACCCGTCGCGCACGCACGCGATCGCCGCCTCGTTCGGAATCGGCTCGCACGGCCCCGGCGGAGAGCTCCTCGTCGGAGGCGAGCTGTCCGTCGGCTGGGGCGAGCGGCTCGCGGTGAACTCCTACCAGCTCCCGCCGGTGATCGGGACGACGGGGCACGGGACCTATCAGTTCTTGCTCGTCGTCGCGGGGTCCACGAGCTTGCGCGCAATCCGACGGGCGGTCGAGGACGTGCGGGAGGTGATTACGCCTCGATAGGAGGCCTCAGGCGTCAGGCCTCGGCGGTTCGGTCTGCGAGCGCAGTGCGCCTCTCGCTTCGCCGGGCGCGCCTTGCGTTCGAGTTCGGCTCGCGCCTAGGCGGCGCGGCGCGACTTGGCGTGCGCGATGACCGCGGTGAACAGCTCGAGGCCGTCCGCGCCGCCGAGGCAAGCCTCGCTCATCCGCTCGGGGTGCGGCATGAGGCCGAGCACGTTCTTGCTCGGGCCGCCGTAGATGCCGGCGATGTTCCGCACCGAGCCGTTCGGGTTGGCCTCGTCGTCGACGCGACCGTCTTCGTGGCAGTAGACGAGCGCGATCTGCCCCGCGTCCTCGAGGCGCGCGAGGACGTCGGGGGACGCCTGGTAGCGCCCCTCGCCGTGCGCGATCGGGAGACGGAGCACCCGGCCGGTCGCCGGAGAGAACGGGCCGTTTGCGGTCACCTTCACGAACACGTCGCGGCACTCGAAGCGCATGTGCTGGTTGCGCGTCAGCGCGCCCGGAAGGAGGCCGCACTCGGTGAGGATCTGGAAGCCGTTGCAGACGCCGAGGACGTAGCCTCCACGCGCCGCGTGCTCACGGATCGCGCGCATGATCGGACCGACCTTCGCGATCGCCCCGCACCGGAGATAGTCGCCGTAGCTGAAGCCGCCGGGGATCGCGACGAGGTCCGTGCCGGCGGGCAGCGACGTGTCGGCGTGCCAGGCCTTCGTGACCTTCGCTCCCGCCAGCTCGAGCGTGCGGATCATCTCGGCGTCGGCGTTGAGCCCCGGGAACAGAACGACGGCAGCGCGCATGCGGCGGGGGTAGCACGGACGGGGCAGAGGCTCCAGGCAATCAGACCTCAGTCCTCGGTCCTCAGTCCTCAGCGGAAAGACGTGACCGCCGCCCCTTCGTTTCTCGAGCCTCACGCGGCCCTTCTCGACCTGGCCCATGTCGCGCTGGTGGGCCCTCGAGCTCGAAGCTCCCAGCCCCCAGCGAGAGAGGACGAAAACCCCAAGAGCGCGCGCCCTTGCGCGCGCATCCGCAGACGCTGAGGACCGAGGACCGAGGACCGAGGACCGAGGACGTCTCGACCCCCTCGATCGGACCGGCTATGAGGGCGCCATGGCGGCCACCGCGTTCCCCGGCGACGTCCCCATCACGCCGGAGGTCATCAAGCAGCACAAGCTCACCCCGGAGGAGTACGAGCGCATCGAGCGCGCGCTCGGGCGTGCACCGACGTACACCGAGCTCGGCGTCTTCAGCGTGATGTGGAGCGAGCACTGCAGCTACAAGTCGTCTCGCGTCCACCTCAAGCGGCTCCCGACGAAGGGGCCGCGCGTCATCCAGGGGCCGGGCGAGAACGCGGGCGTCGTCGACATCGGTGACGGCTTCGCCGCCGTCTTCAAGATGGAGTCGCACAATCACCCGAGCTTCATCGAGCCCTACCAGGGCGCGGCGACGGGCGTGGGCGGCATCCTCCGCGACGTCTTCACGATGGGCGCTCGCCCGATCGCGTCGCTGAACTCCTTGCGGTTCGGCCGTCCGGATCATCCGCGCACGCCGGAGCTCCTCCGCGGCGTCGTGGCCGGCATCGGCGGGTACGGCAACTCGATCGGCGTCCCGACCGTCGGCGGCGAGGTGCAGTTCGATCCGGCCTACGACGGCAACATCCTCGTCAACGCGTTCACCTGCGGCGTCGCGCGGACGGACCGCATCTTCTACGGACGCGCCGCCGGCGTCGGGAACCCCATCCTCTACATCGGCGCGAAGACGGGACGCGACGGCATCCACGGCGCGACGATGGCCTCCGACGAGTTCTCGGAGGAGGGCGAGGGCGCGCAGGCTCGAGGCTCGAGCTCGAACGACGGCAAGGACGGCGAGCTCGCGACGGCGAGCTCCATCAAGAAGGGCGTCCGCTCGACGATGCAGGTCGGCGACCCGTTCATGGGCAAGCTTCTCCTCGAGGCATGCCTCGAGCTCTTCGCGGCAGACGTCCTCGAAGGCATCCAGGACATGGGCGCCGCCGGCCTCACGTCCTCGAGCGTCGAGATGGCGGGCCGCGCCGGCAACGGCGTCGAGCTCGACCTCGACAAGATCCCCCGCCGCGCGCGCAAGATGACCCCGTACGAGATCCTCCTCAGCGAGTCGCAGGAGCGCATGCTGCTCGTCGCCAAGCGCGGGCGCGAGGAGGAGGTGATCCGCATCTGCAAGAAGTGGGATCTCGACTGCGCCGTCGTCGGCCGCGTGACCGACACGAAGCGGTGGGTCGTCACCGCCACGCCCGGATACGACCCGCTCGACGGCGAGCCGCCGCGCGGCGAGAAGAAGGTCTGCGCGGACATCCCCGTCGACGCGCTGACGGACGCCGCGCCCGTCTACGATCGACCGCGCAAGCCCGCCCCTGCGCGCCCCGACGTCGCGGTGCCCGAGACCACCGACGCGGGCGCCGACCTGATCGCGCTCCTCCGCTCGCCGAACGTCGGGTCGCGCGCCTGGATCTGGCGCCAGTACGATCACATCGTCCGCGGCGGCACCATCGTGCGCCCCGGCTCCGACGCCGCCGTCGTACGCGTGCCCTGCGAGCGCGACGGCGACGTCGTGATGAAGCACCTCGCGTTCGCGGTCGACTGCAACGGTCGCTACGTCGAGCTCTCTCCGGTGGAGGGCGCGAAGATGGCCGTCGCCGAGGTCTGCCGAAACCTCGTCTGCGCCGGCGCCGAGCCGATCGGGATCACGGACTGCCTCAACTTCGCGAGCCCGGAGGATCCCGGCACGATGGATCAGTTCGCGCAGGCGATCGACGGTCTCGCTGCGGCTTGCCGCGCGCTCGACGTGCCGATCGTGAGCGGGAACGTGAGCCTCTACAACGAGACGACCGACGCGTCCGGGCGCAAGCCGATCCTCCCGACGCCCACCGTCGCGGCCGTCGGGCTCGTCCGCGATGCGAAGGACGTCCTCACGCAGTGGTTCGCTCGCGACGGAGAGGTCGTCGTCCTCCTCGGCGCCGCGGCAGGCCCCGGCCTCGGAGGCAGCGAGTACCAGGCGATGAAGACGCACGCGCTCGGAGGTCCGGCGCCGCGGATCGATCTCGAAGCGGAGGTGCGACTGCAGCGGCTCGTCCTCGATCTCGCGCGGGCGCACGTCCTCTCCAGCGCCCACGACGTGTCCGACGGCGGCCTGGCCGTGACGCTCGCGGAGTGCTGCACGACGGGGCCCGTCCTCGTGGGAGCCGATCTGACGATCCCCTGCGAGGAGGGCGGCGGCGCGTCCGCGGCCGAGGCGCTCTTCGGTGAAGCACCGTCGCGCGTCGTCGTGTCGGCACCGACCGCAGCGGAAGCGGAGGTCGTCCGCCGGGCAACGGACGCGGGCGTCCCGGTGCGCGTCATCGGCCGAACGACGAACAGCGGACGCCTCGTGCTGCGCGCGGGCAAGCACGTCGTCGACGTACCCGTCTCCGAGCTACGCGCGGCGAGAGAGTCGTGCCTCGAGGCGATCGTCGGGGCCTGATCTCGCCCGAACGAACCGCCTCGGCGCTCGAATCGCCCTTCATTTTCGCCCCGCGAGCTCGCCCCGCGAGGCGCGACGCTCGATGACGCTTGGCCGTGATACGTTTGTGAGCGACCCTGGCTGCGAGGGTCTGCTCGGCTCATGGCCAAGTTCCAGTCGCCTCTGCTCGGGTACAACAACAACGTCCGCTACCGGGGGCGCATCTTCCATATCCAGACGGAGGACTCGGGGGTCAATCACCCGCACATCATCACGCACCTCTTCATGGATGGCGGACGCATCCTGAAGAGCTTCAAGCGCTCCTACGCCGAGCACGTCGGCAGCGACAAGATGAGCGAGACCGTGCGGCTCCTCATGAAGGAGCAGCACAAGGCGATGTTCATCGCGCTGCGGGAGGGGCAGTTCGATCACCTCCTCGAAGAAGCCAAGAGCTCGCCTGGAGCGACGCCGGCGTCCCCGACGTCCCCGAAGAAGGCCGAGACCAAGACCGACGAAGCGGCCCGAGCGAAGGCCGCGACGGCGACGGGCGCCGAAGCTCCGAAGAAGGAAGCTCCGGACGCCGCGGCCCAGAAGGCCGAGGCACCGAAGACCGAAGCGCCGAAGACCGAAGCGCCGAAGACCGAGGCGCCCAAGACCGAGGCGCGGAAGGTCGAGCCACCGCACGCGGAAGCGCGTCCCCCGCAGGCGGAGGCGCGCGCGAAGGACGCTCCCGCGACCGCTGCACGCCCTGCGTCGTTCGACGACGGCGCCGCGGCGATGGAGCCTCCGCGGCCGGACCCCGACCGGATCCCCTCGTTCATCGAGCAGCTGGGGGCCGAGACGCCCCCGGAAGCTCCGACGGCCATCGACATCCCCCGCCCGACCGACTCCGACGAGAGCGTCCCCGTCGTCGAGCTCGGCCCGATCGACTCGGAAGCGGAGGCGGAAGTCCAGGCCGCGGCCGCGGAGGCGGCCCCGAGCACGACGCGGGACGTGGAGAAGCGCACCATCTCGGTCGCGGATCTCACGCTCGACTTCGACGCGCTCGAGCGCGACACCGTGGACTCGAGCCCGCAGCTGCCGGACAACGATCTTCCGCCTCCGCCGCCGAACCTCTTCGCGAAGGAGCCGCGGACGGCGCCGTACAGCACCATCGAGCCGCGCACGCACCACGATTGGGTGCAGCCGTCCCCGCGACCCGCGACGCCGGGGCAGGCGATCTCGGCGTCTCCGGTGCGGCCTCCCGCGGCGCCCGACGCGGCGAACGACGGTCGCTACGCGCCAGCGCGGCCGGCGGCGATCTTCGGCCCGCCATCGAGCCCGACGTCGAAGCCGACCTCGCCGTCGCTCTTCGACGACGACCTCATCAGTGACAAGTCGCTGGACGAGGTCATCCTCAGCTACCTCGCCGAAGACCTCGATCCGCCGCGACGCGACTGACCACGCGCCGCTCGATCTCATCCATGGGTCCGCAGGCAGCGCGGCCGTTGCGGTGGGCCTCCGCAGGAGGATCTTTTTTCGTAGGAGGCCTTGATCGCTGTCACTCCATCCCCATGTTGGGGATCGCGATGGCGCCTCGATGGCGCCGTCAAAAGCTTGGGTTTGCGCGAGCCCCTCCCCCCGAACGCGCAGGCCCTCCGTGCCCAGACGGTCAGACCGTCTGGGCACTCTCTTCTTGTCGGCCTTTTCGCGTTTTCGGCCGTTCTCGGCGCTTCGAGCTCTGCCCTCGTTTTCTCAGCTCAGCCGTAACCGAGGCGCGAGCTCACGGGCAGGTGAAGGTGACCGGCACCTGGAGCTCCGGCTCGGCCCCGGCATCGGCCGGTGTCTTTGCAGCGACGAGGTTTCGCGACGAGCTCGCGATGCAGGCCGCGAGCTCCGGCGGACAGTCGGCGCAGGTCGCCTCCTTGAGGGAGCGATCCCTTCCGAGCCGGAGGTGTACCGTCGCCGCGATCGGCGCGGCCGGTCGCTCGCGGATCGAGCTCTTGGCGCAGGTCGTCCACGCGGTGGCGGCCCGCTTCGCCGAGAACTCCTTCGCGGCGATCCCGCCGGACGCTTTCGGCGTGCCGACCACCGCACGGCACTTCGCCGGTTGGAACGGAGCTGCGGCTCGCGGCGCGGGGGCGGAGGACGCCGAAGGCGCCGAAGACGCCGAGGCGGAGGCTTCGGGAGCGGTGCTCGCATCGGGAGGAGCCTCGGGCTCGCCGGCCGCCGGCGGTACTGCGGGCTCCGGCGTGGCGCTCGGAGGCGTGCTCGACGGCGACGTCTCCGACGCGGATGCGGCGGGCGCTTGCTCGGAGGCCGAGGACGGAGGCGCAGGCGCCGCCGGCACGAGCTTCTGCGTGTGGAGCAGATAGCCCACGGCGGCCGCCCCGATCGCGAACGCGAGCACGCCGACGACGACGAACGGAGACCGCGAGCGACTCCGCTCCGTCGGCTCGGAGCGAGCGCCGACCGGGGGCGTGCTCTTGGCCACGTCCGTATCGCCGGCAGCCTTCGTCGCCGCGGTGACGTCTCCGCCCGGCGGGGCGTCCGACGAAACCGACGGGCTCCTCATCGAGACGGGTATGCTCGCGCCCGGCTCCGGAAGCGGCTCGCCGGCCATGACGGCCTTGATCGCCGCACGCATCTCGCGGGCTGTCTGGAAGCGGGCCTCCCTCGCCTTCTCGATCGCGCGCATGCAGACCGCCTCGAGGCCCTTGTGGACCTCCGGGTAGATCGCCCGCGGAGGCTCCGGCGCGTCGTTGATGTGCTTGAGGACGACCGCGAGCGGGGATTCGCCGAGGAAGGGCACGCGCCCCGTCAGGAGCTGGTAGAGGATGATCCCCATCGAATAGATGTCCGAGCGGGGATCGAGCTTCTCGCCACGGGCCTGCTCCGGGGACATGTACTCGGGCGTGCCGACGACGAGCCCCGCGGTCGTCAGCTTCGTCCCTGCGGTCTTGAGCGAGCCGTCCGGAGAGTTCTCGTCCCGCTCGGTGATCTTGGCGATCCCGAAGTCGCAGACCTTGACGAGGTCGCGCCCGTCGTCGTCCTTGCGATCGAGGATCATGATGTTCTCGGGCTTCAGATCGCGGTGGATGACGCCCATCTCGTGGGCGACCGCGATCGCCGCGAGCGCCTTCATCATGATGTCGGCGATGCGCTCGTCCGAGAGCGGCCAGTCCTCGTGGATGACCCGGTAGAGGTCGCGCCCCTCGAGGTACTCCATCGCCATGTAGAGGAGGCCGTCGGGCTCCTCGCCGAACTCGATGACGCGCACCGAGCTCGGGTGGTCGAGGCGGCTGGCGGCGCGGGCCTCGCGATGGAAGCGGGTGACGTACGTCGGGTCGACCGCGACCGACGGGTGCATCACCTTGAGCGCGACCGTCCGATCCAGCGTGTCGTCCCGGGCGCGGTAGACCGCGCCCATCGAGCCACCGCCGAGATGCTTCTCGACGACGAACTTCCCGGCGATGCGCCGGCCGATGAGCGCGGGATCTCCCGCTTCCGACATGAGCGGCAGCATAGCCGCTTTGGGCTCCGCCGGAAGGTCGGACCACTACCGTACGGAAGCCATGCTAGTAGAGAGCGCCATGCCGCTCGACCGTGCACGTAGGTCCATCGAACGGCTGCGCTCCGTCGCGGCCGGAACGTCGAGGCTGCCCGCGCCGCCGCTCCGGCTCGAAGCCGGGCTCGCACGCGAGCTCTTCGCGTCACAGCTCTTCTGCCGCCTCACGGACGTGGAGGCCCACGAGCTCCGCGCGAGGAACCAGGGCTATTACACGATCTGCAGCGCGGGTCACGAGGGGAACGTCGCGCTCGGCGCGCTCACGCGCGCGACCGACCCGGCCCTCATCCATTACCGCAGCGGCGCGTTCTTCCTCGCGCGGGCCCGCCGGTGCTCCGGCGCCGACGCCGGGCGCGGCGCTCCGCCCGGCGTCGAGGAGCTTCTCCTCTCGCTCGCAGCGTCCTCCGACGATCCGATCTCCGGAGGCCGGCACAAGGTGTTCGGCAGCGTGCGCTGGGGCATCCCTCCGCAGACGAGCACCATCGCTTCTCACCTGCCGAAGGCCGTCGGAATGGCCCTCGCGATCGACCGCATGAAGAAGCTCGGCGTCCGCACCGGCAACGGCGGAATGCCCGAGGGCACGGTCGCGACGGAGCCCGACTCGATCGTCATCTGCACGTTCGGCGACGCTTCGCTGAACCACTCGACGGCGCAGGGCGCGATCAACTCGGCCGCGTGGGCCGCGTACCAGCGCATCCCGGTGCCCCTCCTCTTCGTGTGCGAGGACAACGGCATCGGCGTCTCCGTGCGCACGCCTCCGGGTTGGGTCGAGGCGCGCATGCGCGCGATGCCGGAGGTGGCGTACTTCGCCGCGAACGGGCGCGACCTCTCGGAGGCATGGGAGGTGTCCAAGCTCGCCGTCGACTACTGCCGCGAGCGCCGCAAGCCGGCGTTCCTCCACCTCGCATGCGAGCGCGTCTGGGCGCACGCCGGCAGCGACGCCGACGGCGAGTACCGATCGCGCGACGAGATCGCGCGCGCGGAGGACAACGATCCGGTGCTCCTCACGGCGCAGTCGCTCCTCGACGCCGGCGTGATGACCGGCGCCGAGCTCGCCGCCGAGATCGAGCGGGCCCTCGAGATCGTGAAGACGCTCTCGGCCGAGGCGACGCGCAGGCCGAAGCTCTCCACGCGTGGCGAGGTGATGTCGTCGATCGCGCCATCGCGGCCGAGCCTCGTCGCCGCCGAGGCACGCCGAGCCGGATACGCGCCGCTCCCGCCGGATGCGGAGAAGCCGAAGCCGCTCGGGCACTGCATCCGCGCGGGCCTCGCGGATCTCATGCGCAAGTACGGCGAGATGATCATCTTCGGCGAGGACGTCGCCGAGAAGGGCGGCGTCTACGGCGTCACCGTCGGGCTCCGCAAGACGTTCGGCGCCGGACGCGTCTTCAACACGCTGCTCGACGAGCAGACGATCCTCGGGCTGGCGATCGGCGCCGGGCAGGCCGGGCTCCTGCCCGTGCCCGAGATCCAGTTCCTCGCGTACCTCCACAACGCCGAGGACCAGATCCGCGGCGAGGCGGCGACGCTCTCGTTCTTCTCGCGAGGGCAGCTCAAGAACCCGATGGTCGTCCGCATCGCCGGCCTCGGCTACCAGAAGGGCTTCGGCGGACACTTCCACAACGACAACAGCCTCGCGGTGCTGCGCGATCTGCCCGGCGTCATCGTCGCCGTCCCGTCGCGCGGCGACGACGCCGTGAAGATGCTGCGCACGCTGATGGCGCACGCGCGCATCGACGGCCGCGTCGCGGTGATGGTGGAGCCCATCGCGCTCTATCACACGCGCGATCTGTTCCCCGGCGACGGCGCCTGGGCGTTCCCGCTCCCGCCGCAGGGCGAGGCGATCGACGTCGGCGAGGTCGGCGTCTACGAGCCGAAGACGCGCGACGCGAGCAAGCCGCCGCTCGTGATCTTCACGTACGGCAACGGCGTGCCGATGTGCCTGCGCGCGGCCCAGAAGCTCGCGAAGGAGGACGTCGCAGCGCGCATCGTCGACCTCCGCTGGATCGCGCCGCTGCCCGTCGAGGCGATCGAGCAGCACGCGCGCGAGGCCGGCGCGATCCTGGTGGTCGACGAGTGTCGCAAGTCCGGCAACGTCTCGGAGGCGATCGCCGGCCTCGTCGCGGACAGCCCCGCGCTCCGCTCGAAGCCGTTCGCGCGCGTCGCGTCCGCCGACTGTTTCATCCCGCTCGCCGAGGCCGCGAACCTCGTGCTGATGCAGGAGGACGAGATCGTCGCGAGCGCGCTCGCCGTCGTGGGACGGCGGCCTCAGCCTGCGCCGGCCGAGGCACGTCCGTCCTGAGCGATCGTCGCTCTCTCAACGGCGGCCGCCGTCCACGCCCCTTCCGCCATCCGGGAAGCCGCCGTCCACGCCGCTTCCTCCGTCGGAAGAGCCACCGTCCACGCCGCTTCCTCCATCGGAGGAGCCTCCGTCCACGCCGCTCCCGCCATCCGAGGGGCCGCCGCCGTCGACGTCACCTCCTCCATCCGAGGAGCCGCCGCCGTCGACGTCACCTCCTCCATCCGGGAAGCCCGGCGGGCCGCCATCCACCGGCGACGGCACGTAGTACCCGTTGTCACGCGCGAAGGTCAGGAGGTTCTTGAATGCTTGCACGTCCGTGCCGGGCAGCGCGTCGAGCTCGCTCACACGCGTGAACTCCTCGTCGTCGCCGCCGAGCTCCCAGTCCACGATGCACACGGAGGACGGCGGAGTCTGACCCCACGGGCACGGCCCCGGAGTGCCCGCATCGCCGAACGAAGGCGGCTGCTCGCCCCAGCCCGATCCCCAGTAATAGATGGGGCGCGACTCGTTCTCGCCGTTCGTGCCGTTGCGGACCGCGATGATGGCGAGCGCGGTCTTCCGCGAGATCCGCACGCGGTAGACGTAGTCGGTGATCGTGAGCGCGCGATCGTTCGCGACGGCGAGAACGGCGCGGGCCTCGTCGGATCCCTCGAAGATCCCCGCTTCGGACGCCTGATCGAGCAGCTCGTCGGCGCTCGTTCCGGTGTCTTCCGTCGACTCCACCGCGCAGCCGAACGACAGGAGCGCGGCGAACGAGATGGCGGCGCTGCCCGACATGGCAACGCGGAACGGGAGCCTACGCGATGAGCCGAAAGAGCGCATGAAGACCTCCAACGAAAGAGTCGGAGCGCTTTAGCGCCACGCTCGACGGACTGCATCTCGATCGTCACGCCCAATGCCGCTTTATGAAACGGATCGACCCGGCTCGAGCGTAAGTGCGCGACGTTGCAACGATCGGCGCGTCAGGCGTGCGGCATCGCGCGCCACCGACCGCGCGGTACGGAGTCAGAGGCGTGCGCCGCGAGCGGACCGCACGAAGGCGACGACCTCGCGCTCCTCGTCGCCGACGGCCGCGACCTCGCGGGCGATGTCGCGCGGATCGTCGCCGGCGAGGATGCGCTCGCGTGCGCGTGACGAGCCCGTGAGCAAGTCGAACGCGGGGATGTGATCGACGAACTCGTACTTCTCCGTGCGGAACGCGAAGTGCTCGGGATGCGCGTGGTGCGCGAGCGCGACGAGCGCCACGTACGTGGCGACGGGTTGGAACGCGCGCGGATCGGTCGGATGGATCTGGACGCCACCGCACGTCGTCCGTGCGTGCTTGTGGAACGTCGGCTCGAACGCGATCGGGCGCGCGACGAAGCCGCCGAGGCCGGTCGCCATGAGCCCGCGCGCGAGACGGGCGCCGTCGAGCCACGGCGCGCCCGTGATCTCGAACGGGCGTGTCGTCCCGCGCCCGTCGGAGAGGTTCGTGCCCTCGAGCAGGCAGCCGCCCGGATAGACGAGCGCCGTCTCGTACGTGGGCATGTTCGGCGAGGGCATCACGAACGGGCGGTCCCAGCTCGGCGCGTGGGCTTCGCGATCGAGGCCGCGCACCTCGACGACGCGCACGAGCTCCGCGTAGCCCTCCTCGCGCGCCCGCCACGCGACGATCTCGCCGAGCGTGAGACCGTGGCGAATGGGGACGCGCTCGAGCCCGACGAAGGAGAGGAAGCTTGGCGCCTGGAGGCGCCCCTCGATCACCGTGTGCCCGAGCGGGTTCGGCCGGTCGAGGACGACGACGCGGACGCCCGCGTCGCGGCACGCACGCGCCACGAGCACGGCCGTCCACACGAACGTGTAGTAGCGCGCGCCGACGTCCTGGAGATCGACGACGACGACGTCGATCCCCTCGAGGTGCTCGGGCCGTGGCGAGAGATCCTCGTAGCGCTCGCCGTAGAGGCTGACGACGCGCACGGGCGAATCGCCGTCGCGCGCGAGCGCCGGGCCGTCTTCGACGCCGACCATGTCCTGCGCGTGCCCCGACCAGCCGTGCTCCGGTCCGAACAGGATCCGCGGCGCGATGCCGAGCTCGCGGAGCACCTCGAGGGCGTGGACGAGCCTCCTGTCGACGGACGCGGGATGCGCGAGGAGCCCGACGCGAGCGCCGCGGAGCTCGGCGACGAGACCGGACAGCGAAGGATCTTCCCTCAGACGATCGAGCCCCACCTGCATCACGGCGCGTTCCACGGCGGCGCATTCTAGCCTCCGCATCACGCACGCCACGGCGCCGTCTCTCGTCGCGCGTACCGAAAACTTTGCGGCACGAGGAGCGCGCCTTCGCCGTGATTGCCGCGCCATGGTATGCTCGACTTTGCAAACTTTGCGGACGATCCCGCTCGGGGAGTAGAGCATGCGCCGCGTGTTGGTCGTCGACGACGAAGAGAACATCCGCCTCGTCCTGAAGACGCTGCTCAAGCGGCACGGGTACGAGGTCGAGGTCGCCGAGAGCGGCGAGGCGGCGCTCGCGCTCGTCGACTCGTTCGGGCCCGACGTCATCCTCACCGACGTCCGCATGCCGAAGATGAACGGCCTGGACCTGCTCGCCACGCTGAAGGCGAAGCAGAACCCGGCCACGGTCATCGTGATGAGCGCGTACGGCAGCATCGACCTCGCGCTCGAGGCGATGAAGGCGGGCGCCTACGACTACGTCGGCAAGCCGTTCAAGCCCGACGAGATCGTGCTCGCGCTGCGCAAGGCCGAGGAGCGCGAGGCCCTCCGCCGCGAGAACCGAGCGCTCAAGGAGCAGATCCAGAAGGAGAGCCAGTTCGAGTCGATCATCGCGAAGAGCCCTGCGATGCAGGAGATCTTCCGCACGATCACGAAGATCGCCGACTTCAAGACCACGGTCCTCATCCAGGGCGAGAGCGGCGTCGGCAAGGAGCTCGTCGCGCGTGCGATCCACGCGCGGAGCTCGCGCAAGAACCATCCGTTCGTGCCGATCAACTGCGGCGCGATCCCCGAGAACCTCCTCGAGAGCGAGCTCTTCGGCCACAAGAAGGGCGCGTTCACGGACGCCCACTCCGACCGCCGCGGGCTCTTCGAGGAGGCCGACGGCGGCACGCTGTTCCTCGACGAGATCGGCGAGCTCCCGCTGAACCTCCAGGTGAAGCTCCTCCGCGTGCTGCAGGAGGAGTCGATCCGCCGGCTCGGCGACTCGAAGGACATCAAGGTCGACGTCCGCATCATCACCGCGACGCACCGTGACCTCGCGGCCGAGACCAAGGCCGGACGCTTCCGCGAGGATCTCTTCTACCGCATCAACGTCCTCCCGATCGTCATCCCGCCGCTGCGCGCGCGGAAGGAGGACATCAACCTGCTCATCGATCACTTCGTCACGCGCAACAACGCGCGCCTCGGGACGCAGATCCGCGGCCTGACGGCAGAGGCCCGGAAGCTGCTCCTCGAATACTCGTGGCCCGGGAACGTCCGCGAGCTCGAGAACACGATCGAGCGCGCGATGGTGCTGTGCGACGGCGACGTCATCGACGCCCACGATCTGCCGGAGCGCTTGCGCGAGGCGCTCGATCCGGTGCAGGTGCAGCTCGCGAGCGGCGAGCTATCGGTGAAGAAGACGGTCGCCGCGATCGAGGAGATCCTCATCCGGCGCGCGCTCCAGAAGACGCGCGGCAACCGTACACGCGCCGCCGAGCTCCTCGAGATCAGCCACCGCGCGCTGCTCTACAAGATCAAGGACTACAAGATCACCGATCTCTGATCGGGCCCCGCTCACGGGTGGCCGGGGTGCAGCCTGTGGCGGATCATGTCACGGCGCTCCACCGTCGCTCGGCGAGCGAACAGCTTGACGAGCACGACGCCGGCGAGGAACCCGCCGATGTGCGCGAAGACCGCGACGCCGCTCGAGACGTCCTCGTCGACGCGGCTCAGCTCCGGCAGCGCGGCGACGACTTGGACGACGATCCACCAGAGCAGCATCATGAACGCCGGCACCCTGAAGATCGGCCAGATGAACGGGATCGGCACGAGCACGTCGACGCGCACGCGCGGGTAGAGGACGAGATAGCCGCCGAGCACACCCGCGATCGCGCCCGACGCGCCGACCATCGGCACGGGTGAAGCCGGATGGACGATCACCTGGAGGGCCGCCGCGGCCAGGCCGCACGCCAGGTAGAAGACGATGAAGCGGAGCCTCCCCATGCTGTCTTCGACGTTGTTCCCGAACACCCACAAGAACAGGGCGTTGCCGATGAGGTGGCTCCAGCTCCCGTGGAGGAACATCGACGTGAGCGGCGTGAGCCGGTTGATGGGCTCCGCGTCGACGACGCAGAGGAGGCCGGGGGCGATCGGGACGCCGGTCCCGAGGCGCGCGCGTCCCGTGATCTCACCTGGGACGAGGCCGAGGTTGCAGATGCTCGCGGCGAGCACCTCGACGTCGAGCCCGGCGCCCTGGACGAACACCCACACCGCGCCGAGCAGGACGAGCAGCGCGATCGTGACGACCGGCGTGCGGAGCGTGGGGTTCTCGTCACGGATGGGGATCACGCCAACATCCGTGCAGCCGGCGTGCCCACAGGTCAACCGTCGTCGCTCGGGATTCCTGAACGACGAAGACCCCGACCGTGCTGCGGTCGAGGTCTTCGAAAGTGGCTCGAGGAGCTCAGCCGGCGGGCGTCAGTTCAGGCCCGGTCGGACCGGTACAGACACTCGCGAAAGCGTACGACGCCTAGACGAGGCGCGGATGCGGCTCCGGCACGAACGTGCGCGGCGCCTGCGTGACCAAGAAGCCGACGCCGCCCGCTTCGACGAGATCGCCTACCGCGAGGAAACCACGCTCGACTCGACGACCTTGGACGAACGCACCGTGCTTGCTTCCGAGATCGACGATGCGCACGCGATCACTCGGCCACGACCTCGGCGTGCTGGCGCGAGAGCTCCGGATAGCGCTCTGCGAAGATCGGGTTGTCGCGACCGAGCAGGAGTCGACCGTCGACGAGAATGCGACGGCCCTCGTCCTCGGGAGCTCCCCCGACCTGCTGGACGAGGACCGTCTCGAATCGGAGCGATACCTCCTCGTCGCTGCTCTCCGTAGTATCCGCCATCGCGAGCGGTCCTAGAATACGGCCACGTCGGTGAAGCGAGCGACGCGTGGCGGCTCGCTCTGCATGGGGTTCCACCTTCGCGCGGCCCGGTCGCGGTCGTATGATGATCGTTTGTTCCTTCCTCGACGTCATGGAACCGAAGCTCGAAGCGATCCTCGGTGACGGCGACCGACAGCGCGAGACCGAGCTCGCGGCGTGCACCTCGGCGCCCGAGCACGTGCGCGCCGCGACGGCGAACAAGCTCGCGGCGATCGCGAGGGAGGCTGCCGCCGCGATCGCGGTGGCGGAGGAGTGCGGCGCCTCGACTTCGGCGGAGACCGTTCGCCTGTCGCGCGCGGTCCACGCCCTCTCGCTCTTGCGGGTGGAGCACGCCAAGCGGCACTTGCTCTCCCTCGCCGACGACACCTCCTTCGGCGTCCGGCGAGCCATCGCGCGCGCGCTCCGCGGCACGACGACTCCGGAGGGCCGCGCCGTGCTCGTTCATCTGCTCGCGGACGACGACGTCCGCGGGGAGGCGCTCCTCTCCATCGGAGAGGCGCCTTGGCCGGAGGTCTTGCCTTCGCTGATCGAGGTCGCCGAAGCCGACGAGCGCGCCGCGCGGTTCGCCGACGCCGCGATCGCGAAGTGCGGGGCCACGGCTGGGCCGAAGGAGGCGTACGCCGCGGCCGACTTCTTGGTCGAGCAGCTCGACGACGACTCGACGCTGGCCGCCGCGGTGCACGCGCTGATGGTCTGGGGCTCGAGCTTCGTGGGCGTCGCGGACAAGGCGCGCCGCCTCGCGAAGGAAGCGGGGAAGCGCAAGGTCGCAGGGCTCTGCTTGCTCGCGGCATGCACGGACGAAGGGAGCTCCTCTCTGGTCGAGCTTGCGCTCTCGGGGGGGGCGGTCGAGGCAAACGTCGCGTGGAGCTTCCTCCGCCCCCTCCTCGAAGACGCGGACGAGCGGATCCGCACCGCAGCCGAGCGCGTCCGCAAGGCGCTCGATCTGCGCTGATTTCCGCGGCCGAAGGGGCCGATGGTATAGTCCGCGCATGCGTGGTCGTTCGATCATGTTCTGGGGGGTGTGCGCGCTCGGCGTCCTCGTCGCCTGCGGCGGCGGCTCGAAGAAGGAAGCGAAGAGCGCGGCGGACGACGACAAGCCCGCGTACGAGGACGAGGTCCCGAAGTGGGAAGGCGCGACCAACCCGCGCCCCGAAGATCCGCCGCCGACCAAATCGTCCGGCGCTCTGGTGAACGAAGCGCCCCCGAAGCGCAGCGACCAGTACGACAAGGAAGCAACCGAGGTTGTCCTCCGGCGCGCGGCCCGACAGGTGAAGGAGAACTGCGGTCACGCGAAGGACGAGAACGGCAAGGCGACCGGGCCCTGGGGCAAGGCCACCATCACGATCGTGCTCGGCGCCAACGGGCGCTCGAAGGGCACGACGATCCCGGAGCCGTTCGCAGGCAAGCCCACCGGCAACTGCGTCGAGAAGGCGTTCGCCAATCTGACCTTCCCGCCGTGGAAGGGGCAGGATGCGCAGATCGAGTGGGAGGTCGAGATCGTCGAGCCGAAGTGATTGCGACCTGCCGGATCGTTCGGAAACGGGGTGTCAGCACCTCGAAGCCGCTTCCGGCGTAGTCGCGACCTGAAGCGTCGTTCGGGAACAGGAACGGGGGGCTCGACGCCGGCGGATCGAGACGCCGGTGGCTCCTCGCTCCCTGGAGCCCGGAGCCTCTCAGATCCCCTCGTCCATTCGCCGCATGCCCTCGAGCAGCAGCGCCTCGGCGGACTCGGCCACCACACGCTTCGGCGGCACGAACGTGGGATCCAGCGCGAACTCGCCGTCGGTGAAGCGGACCATCGCGTAGAAGGCGTCGGCGCCCTGGAGGGAGCCGAGGATCGCGTTCGCGATCGCGCCCTCGAGGAAGTGGATCTCGCCGATCTTGCCGCCGCTCTTGATCGTGAGCTTGCCCGTCTTCCGGCCGTGGAAGAGGACCTGGACGATGTCGGGCAGGCCCATCTCGCGCAGGCTGCCGCTGACGCCCTTCGCGCCGCCGCCCTTGCCGCTCTGGGCGCGCTGCTCGAGCATCGCCTTGATCTTCGCGACGAGCACGTCGGCCTGGACGGGCTTCGCGACGAAGTCGAGCGCGCCGTTCTCGAACGCACGCTGCGCCTCGGTCCTTCCCTGCTTGTGTGTGTGGACGATCCACGCGATGTCGCGGCCCCAGGGCTCCTTCTTCGCCTCGGAGAGGAACGCGAGGCCGTCCGCGTCGGGTAGGTCGACCTCGCTGACGACGAGATCGAACTCGGCGCCGTCCATCGACAAGAGGCGGCGGGCGGCGTCCGCGCTGCGCGCGATCTTCACGTCGAAGCCCTGCTCCACCATCCGGAGCTCGAGCACCGTCGACTCCTCCGGATCGGGGTCGATGACGAGCGCACGGTGCCGGTTGGCGAGGAGCTTCGCCTTCATGTCCTCGCCGAGGACGAGCGACTTGAAGAGATCGAGGATCCCCGGATCGAAGATGGTCCCCTTGTGCTGCGAGAGGACCTCCATCGCCTCCGCCGGCGTGAGCACCTTCCGGAACGGGTTGCGGGGGTTCTGCGTCAGATCCGCGTAGGTGTCGGCGACGGCGAGCAGGCGCGCGCCGAGCGGGATCTCCTTGCCGACGAGCTTGTCGGGGAAGCCCTTGCCGTCGAACCGCTCGTACATGTGGAAGACGGCGTTCTTGATCGACGGCGGCAGGCGCACGGCCTCGAGGAGCCGCAGCGGCGTGTCGAACGCCTTCTGGGCCGCGAGGCGATGCCCCTCGTACTCGCTGCAGTTGAGGGCAGTCAGGTGGAACTGCCCCATCTTCCCGATGTCGTGGATGTGGCCGGCGATGATGACGGAGTAGACGTCGGCCTTCTCGAGGTTCATCCGCTCCGCGACGCGGCGGAGCAAACGCGCGACCTGCGAGGAATGGCCGCGAAGCTCCTGGCGCGCGTTCTCGAGCAAGCTCACGAGCACCGTGAGCAGCTCGATCGTCATGTCGTTCTGGAGCGGGTTCGGAGGCGCCTCGGCGACCGCCGACGGTGCCACGACGCGATTCGTGAGCACCGAGGGCTCCTGCGGAGGCGGCAGGTCGACCGACGCACGCGTGCGCGCCCTCTGCGGCTGCGGCATCGGCGGCTCGCGCGCGGGCACCGGAGGCGGCGGCGCTGAGAGCGACGTGTCCGCGGTGATGCGCTTGACCGAGGGCATCTTGGCGCCGGGACGCGCTTCCATCCCTGCGCCGTGAGGCGCCATGCGCGGGTCGTCCATCGCCAACGGCGCGTTCCGTCCGGCCCGGTGATGCGGGAGCGGAGGCGGCTGCGGCGTCGGCGGCATGTCGAGGTCGGGCGAGCTCTGGCGCGGGCCGCGCGCGTACTCGAACTCGGGCGCGCTCGGACGCGCCCCGCGCGAGAAGTCGGCGTCGCCCTCGAGATCGGGATGCGATCGCCTCGGCGCCGGCGGCGGCGAGATGCGATCGAACGTGTTCTCCTCGTCCCTCGTCGTGTTGCGGCGGAACGTGTCCCGAGCGGACATCACGCGGCCGTCCGCCAGGACCTGTTGGCCGAACTCGTACGGGACCACGCGCTCGAAGCGCTCGAACGCGCGCGGGTCGCCGGCGTGGTGCTTTCGGATCGCGGCGGCCACCGCGGCCGGCCGGGCGACGAACGCCTTCACGTCGCGCGCGCCGGAGACGAGCTTCACCTCGCGCAAGAGCTCGACGTTCTCCGGGTCGGGCGTGACGATGCTGAGGACGTTCGTCTGCCGATCGAAGAGGACCGGGAACACGCCGAGCGTCTCGGCGACGCGCCGCGGGATCATCTGCACGGTCGAACGCGGGATGTCCGCCTTCGACAGCTTCTCGGCCGAGACGAAGTGCGTGCGGTAGATGCCGGACAGCGCCTTGAGGAGGTCCGTCTCGCTCAGGATGTCGTTGTCGATGAGGACGTCCTCGGCGCGCTCGTTGGTGGCGTGGACCAAAGAGAGCGCACGCTCATACTGCGACCGTCCGAGCACCTGCGCATGATGCAGCTGATGCAGCAGATCGACGGCCTTGGCTTTGGACGCCTGGGCGTTCACGGAAGTGACCGCCCTCCATTCTATCCCTGCTCACCCGCCCTTTGGCGTACGAAACTCAGAAGAAAATCGAGCGCCACCCGGTTCTGGCCCCCCTCGGGGATGACGATGTCGGCGAACCGCTTCGAGGGCTCGACGAACGCCAGGTGCATCGGCCGGACGGTCTCGTAGTATTGCTTCCGAACCTGCGCGAACGTGCGGCCGCGCTGTTCCAGATCGCGCCGGATCCTGCGCATCACGCGAATGTCCGGGTCGGTGTCGACGTACAGCTTCACCTCGAACCTCGACCGGAGCCGATCGTCGGCCAGGACCAGGATGCCCTCGACGACGATGACCGCGGCGGGCTGAATGAGGACGCCCTCCTTCAGCCGGTCGTGGATCGTGAAATCGTACGTCGGCCGAATGATCGGCTGCCCGGTCCTCAGCGCGTCGAGGTGCGAGATCAGAAGGTCGAGCTCGAGCGCATCCGGATGGTCGTAGTTGACGTGCGCCCGCTCGGCCTCGGGCAGGTGCGATTGCGAGCGATAATAGTGATCCTGCTGGAGGAGCACTCCCCGCCCTTCGGGGAGCGCGTCGAGAATCGCCTTGGCGATCGTGCTCTTCCCGGAACCGGATCCCCCCGCGATCCCCAGGATGAGCGGTGGTCGAAAATTAGGTGGGGGCGGCTGCATCGAGCGCCATCCCTAGCACAGGACGCGCGCGGCGAAAGCCGCCTCGGCGTCCCCCGTCGGAAGCGCGCGGAGACGCCCTCGGAACGCTCGAGGTTGACCCCGCGCCGGGCGGCGGAGGCGCCTCCTTCGGACGAGGTGTGAGCCCCTCCGCACGGGCGCCGATCAATCGGCGGTGAGCCAGGCGAGCGGCCGGTGGTAGGTGCTGATCATGCGGTCGCCCGGGACCTTGTGGCCCATGCCGGGCACGAGCTTCACCTTGACCGGGACCTTGAGCTTCTTCAGCGTCTCTCCGACCTTCAAGGTGTTGGGAGCCACGCTGTCTTGCTCCCCCGTAAGGAGGTAGACCCGGCGCAGCTTGCGCTTGTCCTTGTCGAGCGCCTCGGTCACGTCGCCCCAGTACGCGTCGCTGGCGCCCAGGATGAGCCACCGGTTCCAGGTGCGCTGGTCGGCCAGCCCGACGTTCATCGCGACCCACGCGCCCTCGCTGAACCCGACGAGGACGTTGCCGCGGCGCTGGATCTTGCTCTTGTACTTCTCCTTGAGGGCGTCGAGCGTCGCATCGATGACGCGCTTCGCGTCGAGCGTCCCGCTCGTCCAGGTGCGTCCTCCGGACTCGGTCACCCCGGGCCCCTGTGGACACACGACCCACCCGAACTGGGTGCCCACGCGAGCCCACTTCCGGCAGTCCTCCCGGGGGTTACCGCCCCGCCCGTGGAGGTACATGATGACCGCCTTCGATTTGACGCGCGGCTTGTAATAGAAGGCGTCCGGGGCTCCGGGGACCTGGATGCGGAGCGGATCGCCGATCCCGTCCTTCTTCTTGGCGGAGGCCTCGCGCGGAACCAGCGCGACAACCGCCGCCGCGATGAGAGCGCACAGCACCTGCCGCATGGGGAGCCGAGCATAGTCAGCGACGTCGCGGAGGCAACCCTCTGTGAGGGGTGGGCGACTCACGGGGCGAGGGGGGCGAGGGCAGGAGGCATCAGTTGTAGGCTCCGGGCTCCAGGCTCCAGGCTCCAGTAAGGCCGGGCGCGGGCGGAACTGGCGCCTCTGGGCGCCCTCAGGCGAGCGCGGCGACCAACCGGTCGCCGACACGCTTGCCGAGCGCCGTCGCCTCCTCGTCCGTCGCGGGCCACGGGATGGTCTCGTCGTGGCGTTCGAGGCGCTTGGCGACGCCCGGGGCGTCGCCGGGCTCGGCGACGAAGGCGCGGAGGCGCATCGTCACGGCGCCGTTCGATTCGACGCGCTCGGCATGCGCGCCGAGCGGCGTCTTGCAGTCCGCCCCGAGCGCCGCGAGCACGCCTCGCTCGGCGTGGACGCAGCGGCTCGTCACCTCGTCCGCGAGGACGGCGAGGAGGGATCGTGTGGCGTCGTCGTCGGTGCGCGACTCGATCCCGAGCGCGCCCTGTCCGACCGCGGGCAGGCTGACGTCGGGAGAGAGGATCTCCGTCGCCCGGTCGGCGAGGCCGAGGCGCACGAGACCGGCGCGCGCGAGGACGATCGCATCGCACTCGCCGGCGTCGACCTTGCGGAGCCGCGTGTCGACGTTGCCGCGCATCGGCACGATGACGAGGTCGGGCCTCGCGGCACGGATCGCGATCGCGCGGCGAAGGCTGCTCGTGCCGACCTTCGCGCCCGGCGGCAGGTCGGCGAGCTTGCCGTTGCGAGGCGCGACCAAGACGTCGCGCGGATCCTCGCGCGCGGGGATGCACGTGATCGCGAGCCCGTCGGGCAAAGTCGCCGGAACGTCCTTGATCGAGTGGACGGCGATGTCGGCGCGGCGCTCGAGGAGCGCCTCCTCGATCTCCTTCACGAAGAGACCCTTGCCGCCGACCTCGGAGAGCGGGCGATCCTGGATCTTGTCGCCCGTCGTCACGACCTGCTCCTCGACGAGCTCGAGGTCGGGATGTGCCGCGCGGAGGCGGGCGACGAACGCTCGGCACTGCGCGAGAGCGAGGGCAGACCGGCGGGTGGCGTAGACGAGACGCGGCATGGCGCGAATATAGTGCAGCGCTCCGTCCGGCGCGCCGCCGTCGCCGATCTCAACCTCCGGAGAGCGCCTGGAGGATGTAGACGTGATCGTGAGGCGCGAGCGCGTCGCCGAGACGCTCGCGATCGTAGATGGGCTCCTCGCCGACGAAGACGTTGACGTGACGGCGGAGCCTGCCGGTCTCGTCGGTCACGTACGATGCGAAGCCGGGGTAGCGCCGCTCGAGCTCGTCGATCAGCTCCCGCACGGTCGTGCCGGGGTACTCGCCCTCGGTGAGCGTCGGGAAGAAGCGCTGGAGGTGACGCGTGAACGTGACGTGGGGCATCGCGCGAGTCAGGCGAACCGCACGGAGTGGACCGGCGGGAAGTTGTTGCCGATGCAGCGCCAGGTCTCGCCGCGATCCTCCGAGACGTAGACGTTGCCCGTCGTGCTTCCGAAGCACACGCAGTCGCCACGCGCGTCGAGCGCGTGGCGGTAGACGACGTCGTAGGCGTGCTCCTGCGGTAGCCCCTCGCGGAACGTCTGCCACGTCGCGCCGCCGTCCGTCGTGCGCGCCACGAACAGCGCGGCGCCGGGCGTCATGCGTTCGTCGTCGCCTTTCGCCGGGACCACCCACGCGGTGTTGCCGTCGCGTTCGTCGACCGCGATGGGGAACCCGAAGTGGACGGCGACCTCGGGGCGGCTCACCCGCTTCCACGTGCGAGCGCCGTCCTCGCTCGTGAACACGCCGGTGTGGTTCTGCTGCCAGAGCCGATCCGGCTGCCCCGGGCACATCGTCACGAAGTGAGGATCGTGTCCCCACTCCGCCTCGGGGTTCGGGAGGTAGTCGTTGAGCATGCCGCGGTTGCAGCCGTGCCAGGTCTTGCCGCCGTCGCGGGTCTCGAGGACGCCCGCGCACGAGACCGCGACGTAGACGTGATTCGAGTCGCGCGGATCGACGATGACCGAGTGGATGCCGGGGACGAACTCGCCGTAGGCGATCGCCGCGGGGGTGCCGCCCCAATGGTTCTTGCTCGTCGCGTCGCCGGCGAACAAGTCGCCGCCGCGGCTCTCGTGGTTCCAGAGCGGGCGATTGAGCTCCCAGGTCTCGCCGCCGTCGCGGCTCGTGAAGAGCCCGCCCGGCAGCGTGCCCGCATGGATGACGCCGGGCTGATCGGGGCCGGCGAACGCGAGCACCCAGACCTTGAGCAGCGTGGCCTCCTTGTAGGTCGTGGGCCGCTCGACCTCCGGTCCGGGCGTCGGCATGTGCTGCTCGATGAACCGCGCCCCCTTCGGATACGCGATCTGCGTGATGTGCTCCCACGTCTTGCCGTCGTCCTTCGATCGCGAAAGCTTCGGGCCCCAGTGGGCGTGATCCATCGCGACCCAGATCGTCCCGTCGCGCGGGTCCTTCGCGGCGTAGCTGATCGACATGCCCGCGTGCGCGATGGGACGCGGCGTCCAGCGTCCTCCTTTCCGGTCGAGGATGAGCGTTCCTTTGCGCGTACCGAGGAGGATCTGATCGGACATGGACGCGCAGGCTACCGTGCCCCGAGCGCCAGGTCATCGGTGCCAGGCGTCAGTTGGCGAGCCGCTCCTCGCTCTCCCCGGCGGACGCCTTGCCTGCGACCTTCGCGGGCTCCTCTTCCTGTGCGGCGGGCGCGGGCAGATCGAACAGGTGCTGCACGGCGCGCACGAGATCGTTGCCGTCGCTCTCGCCGGCAGCCTCGCGCAGGCGCGTCGTCGGCGCATGGAGGAGCTTGTTCGTCGCGCTCTCGATCATCTGCGCGAGCGCCGCGCGCTCGCCCTCGCCGAGGTGCTTCAGGCGCGTGCCGAGGGTGCGTTCGAGCTCGGCGACGAGCACGCCCTTGGTCTTCGCGCGGAGCGCCACGATCGTCGGGTTCACGTTCAGGCCGCGCGCCCACTTGACCCACTCGGCGAGCTCGGCCTCGACGATCTTCTCCGCGGCGGCGACCTCCTTCTGCCGCGACTTCATGTTCTCCGCGACCTCGTGCTCGAGATCGTCGACGTTGTAGACGTAGGCGTTGTCGATCTGCTCGTGGATCTGCGGGTCGACGTTTCGCGGGACGGCGATGTCGATGAAGAACAGCGTGCGGCCCTTGCGCTGCTTCATCACGCGCTTCACGAGGTCGCGCGTGATGACGTAGCTCTTGCTCGAGGTGGACGCGACGACGACGTCGGAGATCAGGAGCTCCGACTCGAGCTGATCGAGCGGAGCGGCCGTCGCGCCGAAGTGGGCGGCGAGGCTCGCCGCTCGTTCGAAGCTCCGGTTGCAGATGCGGACCGCCTTCGCCTGCTGTCCGAGGCTCCTCGCGGCGGCCTCGGCCATCTCGCCTGCGCCGACGAGGAGCACCGTGCGATCGCGCAGGTCGCCGAAGATGCGTTTCGCGAGATCGACGGCGACGCTGGAGATGCTCACCATGCCCGCGCCGAGCTGCGTCTCGGTGCGGACACGCTTGGCGACGGTGAACGCGCGTCGCACGCAGCGCGAGAGGTGGCTGCGCAGGGCGCCGGCGGCGACGGCCGCCTCGTACGCGTCCTTCACCTGGCCGAGGATCTGCGGCTCGCCGAGGACCATCGAGTCGAGGCTCGCGGCGACGCGGAAGACGTGCCGGACGGCGTCCTCTCCGCTGCGCTCGTACAGCCACTCGCGCAGCTCCTCGACGGACGACGCGCCGATGTGATCGCGCAGCGCCTCGCGGATCGCGCGCGACGCGCGCTGCACCGACTCTTCGTGGCTGCCCGCGATCTTCGGCAGCCCGATCACCTCGACGCGGTTGCACGTCGAGAGGAACATCGCCTCGTCGATCTCCTTGCGCGCCGTCAGTCGGGCGAGCACCTCCGGCAGGACGTCCGGACCGCTCGCGAATCGCTCGCGCACCTCGACCGGGGCGGTCTTGTGCGAGAGCCCGATGACGACGACCGGCAGTGTCATGGTGTGGACGATGCCTCGGCGGATCCGAGCGCCAGCGCAGCCGTCGCCGGAGCCTCGACCTCGTCGGCCACCGCGGCCGACGGCTGAGGCGCGCGCAACAGATAGATCATCAGCACGACCAGCGAGAAGGCGTAGCCCGCGATCGTCCCGTACGCGGCTCGGCGTCCCCGCCAGCCCGCGGCCGCACGGAGGAACAGCACGCCGGCGATGACGAGCCACGTCACGTACCCGAAGACGGCTCGGAGCACCTCGCCGGGCGCGCCCATCTCCACGTGGCGCGCCCAGAGCGTGCCGGTGACGATGCCGATGGTGAGCAGCGGGAAGCCCGCGACGAGGAAGCGATGCTCGGCGCGGTCGAGGACGTCGAGCGGCGGCAGGCGCTTGAAGACGCCGTCGATGCGCTTCCGCTTCAGGAGCCGCTCCTGGATCAAGTAGAGGGCGGCCGCCGAGAACGCGAGCGTGAAGAGCGCGACGCCGAACAGGTTCGTCGCCACGTGGAACGGCAGGATGGCGCTCTTGATGCGCGCGCCCGGCTCTTCGCCTCCGCCCACGAAGCGCGAGGCGAGCAACGACGTGAGCGCCAGCGGCGCGACGAACGCGCCCGCGACCTCGATGCGATAGCGCTTGCGCGCGAGCACGTAAGCCACGCACATCGACATCGACGCGACGCTCATCGGGAAGTGGATCCCCTCGACGGGGCACCTCCGGAGGACGAGCGACGCGATGACGATGTGCCCCGCGTGCAAGAGCGCGCCGGCGCCGATGAGCCGCGGTCCGAGCACGCCGACGTCGCCCTTGCCGCGCGTGAGGAAGCGAAGGAACAGCACGGACGCCGCCACGTACGTCGCGACCGTCAGGTAGAACAGCGCGTCCGCGATACCTTCGCTCATCATCCCCCCCGGAGCCTTCCGCCTTCTGCCTTCCGCCTCCGCTTCTTCACAGCCTCCCCTCCACGAAGCGCGTGAGCATCTCCTCGTCGCTCTGCGGCGGCGAGCCGACGTCGGTGCGGCCGCCTCGTGCGGTCATGCGCTCCGGAGAGAGCAGGTGCGCCGAGAAGGGCGTCTGCGGCGTGGCCATCCACCCCGGCACGACGTCGTACGCGTTGTCGCCGATGATCATCGAGTTCTCGAGGATCTCGGCGCCCATCGCCTCGAGGTCCGCCTTCGGCTTCACCTTCCCGATGATGCCGTGCGGATCGTTCGCGCCCGTCACCTCGACGACGACGCGCACGGCCTCGGTGATCGAATACCGCCGTCCCTCTGCGACGATGAGGAGCTCCGTCGGCGTCAGTTCGATCTTGCCTTCGATCCCCCACTGATCGAGACATGCCTGAGGGAAGAAGACGCGGTTCTGCATGGGACGACGCACCAAGGATACCACGCCGAGCGACGTCGCCGCTGCGTACGAGGCCATCGTGGCGCTCGGCGATTCCGGTGATCTCGCCGTCCACGCCGCACGGATGAGGCGGGAGTTCCAGCGTCGAACGGGAGCGTTCGGGCCGGAAGATCCCTGGTTCGAGACGCGCGCACGAGCGTTCTGGGACGACGCGCTGACGACCCAGGGCTTCGCTGCGCTCGCCGTCGAGAACGGCGGCCTCGACGAGGACGTCTGCGCCGTCGCGGCCTGCGTCGCGCGCGCGCATCGTGGCTTCTTCCTCGTGGAAGAGGTCGACGAGCACGGCGCCCTCCTGCTCGACGCATGGTCCGGGGCAGAGCTCCTCGTCAAACACATCGACGACATGCAGGCGCTCACGCTCGAGCATGCGGAAGGCGGGATCGACGCGCGCGTCACCGCGGCCCCGCGCGGCTCGGACCTGTTCCTGCTGCCCGGCGCGTACCACCATCCACCGGAGGCGCTCGAGCCCGCGATCGACGTGCTCGTCGCCGCGCGGGCGCGAGGCATGGAGACGCAAGAGGCGCTCGACGCGCTCTTGCGGATGGAGCTCCTGTTCCGGTCCTCCTCGCGCGTGAAGGCGGGCTTCGCCTACCGCGTCGAGAGCCTCGACCAGATGGCGAGCGCCCCCTCGAGCTCGGCGTGGTAGACCCCTTCGGTACGCGGCGCTATACGCGGCATGAAAGATGCCGCCCCCGCCGACCTTCGACGTTCGCCTGGCGCGCTCCCGGATGCTCTCGCCGAACGTGCGCGAGCTCGGCTTCGAGCGCGTCGACGGCAACGCGTTCGAGTTCCAGGCAGGGCAGTGGATCAGCCTCGTCTTGCCGCTCCCCGAGGGTGAGGGCCGCCGCGCCTACTCGATCGCGTCGCCCCCCGACGGAACGCCGAACCTCTCCATCGCCGTGACGAGGGTCGAGGGCGGCCCCGGCTCGAGCTTCCTCCACTCGCTGAAGGAGGGCGCGGTGCTCCGCGCGATCGGGCCGCAAGGGTTCTTCACGCGACCGCGCGGCACGCCTCATCCGTCGCTCTTCGTGGGGACGGGGACGGGAGTGACACCGCTCCGGAGCATGATCCTGGACGCGCTCGCCAGCGGCGACACCTCGCCGATGACCCTGCTGTTCGGGGTCCGGCACCTCGACGATCGCCTGTACCACGACGAGCTCGAGGAGCTCGTGCGCAAGCACCCGAACCTGCGCGTCGAGTACACGCTCTCGAGGCCGCCGCCGGACTGGACGGGCCGGCGCGGCTACGTGCAAGAGCACGTCGAGAGCTTGTGGCGAGAGCTCGAGACGAGCGGTCCCCCGCACGCGTACGTGTGCGGCCTCGAGCGCATGGTGGGCGCGGTCCGCGAGCTGTTGCGCAAGCGGATGGGCGTCGACCGCAAGCAAGTTCATACGGAGCGCTACGACTGACGTCGCTCAGCGCGGACCGCTCGGCGGAGCATGCTCGCCGTACGAAGCGTGCTCGCTCGGCACGACGTGCTCGGTCTCCGCGGCGTGCTCGGTCTCCGCGGCGTGCTCGGTCTCCGCGGCGTGCTCCTCGGTCTTCCTTTCGCGGAGCGGGACCAGGAACTCCTCCAACTTGCCGATGAGCTCGGTGAGCTTGTCGTGCGTAGCCTGGGTGATCTCCTTGACGGTCTGCTCCATCTCGAAGAGGCGCGGCTCGAGCTTCTCGTCCCACTCCTTCTTCGCGTCGAGCGACGCGAGATGGAGCTTGACCCTCGCCTCGTCACGCAACGTCCAGAGGTGCTCGACCCGCTTCTCGATCTCTTCCTTCAGCTTGTGAGTATCCATGCCTCGGTGGGTTCAGGAGGCATGCCAGGAGAAGGAGGCTCCAGGCTCCAGGCTCCAGGGAGGGCGCGCCCCGAGCCTCGGCGCATCGCTCAGCGAGGCTCCAGGCTCCAGGCTCCAGGCTCCAGGGACGGCGAGCCCCGAGCCTCGAGGCATCGCTGGTGCGCCTCGAGCTCCGGTCCATCCTCGGAGTCATGACCTCGGTGAAATGAAGAAGGCTCCAGAGGACCTTCCCCTGGAGCCCGGAGCCTGGAGCCTCTTCTCAGTACCCCTTCCGCGCCACCGCCCGATCGCCCGGGTCGATTTCGCGGCGCGACGCCGTCACGAGCGCCATCGCCGTGTGCTTCTTCACGTGGACGACGCGGAGCTCGGCGATGACCTCCTCGGGGAGCGCCTTCTCGTTGCGGGGCTTCGGGATGTTCTCGGTCGCGGCCGGAGAGTCGTCCTCGAGCGCGATGCGCTTGGCTGCGCTGCCCGACGGGTGCGTCTGGTGGAAGCCGTCGCCCTTGCGGACGACGAAGAGGCGGTTGCCCGGACGGAGCCCGTCCTCCTCGCCCTTGTCGATGAAGACGACCTGGTTCTGCCCGTAGAGCTCGTGAGGATGGATGCTCGTGAGGACGGTCGCGGTGACGTCCTTCTCGTTGCGGACGGGCGGGACGACCTCGAACTTGCGCGCGACCGGCCCGACGCGTGCGCCGCGCTCGATCGTGTCGAGCGTCTCCGTCACGCGCGCACGAGCGATCCGCTCCTTCGGGTTCCACTGGTCGACCTTCACGGTGCCCTGGATCGCGATGAGCTTGCCGCCGCGGACGTTGCGGATCGGTCGATAGACCGTGAGCTCCTGGCCGATCTTGACCTCGTGGTTCGAGGCGATGCGCAGGTAGACCTCGTCGAAGTCCGTGAGGAAGATCTTGTCCTCGCGCGACCCGGTGATCTCCCCCCAGTTGTTGTTCTCGTCCTCGATGAAGCCGTGGTTGCGGAGGAAGATCGTGTCCGGCGGGACCTGCCGGCGGCGCTCCGTGATGCTGTCCCGCGCGGGGCCTTGCGGAGCGACGCGCTCGTCGAGCTCGGCGCCCGGGCCGCGGAGCCGGACCTGATCGCCCGGGTAGATCCAGTGCGGGTTCTGGATCTGCGCGTTGTACGACCAGATCCGCGGCCACTGGTACGGGTTGTGGAAGTAGTAGTCGCAGATGCCCCAGAGCGTGTCGCCGCGGCGGACGGTGTGCACGTTCGGGATGATGCCCGTGTGCCTGGGCTGCGTGTCACCGAGCACGAACGACGCGTTCGGATCGCCCCTCACCGACACGGCCGTGCCCGCGCCGCGCTGGAAGTCGAACGTGTCGCGCTCGTTCCCGGTGATCGGCTTCGACGAGGAGAACTCGACGTTGCCGCCGCCGAGGGGCTGGCCGGGCGGCGTCGGGGCGACGCCTCCGGGGAAGAACTGGTACTGCGTCGGCCCCGGGACGGTGGTGACGGTCGGCGCGCCGGCCGCTCCGCCTGCGGGCGCTCCACCTGCGGGCGCTCCACCTGCGGGCGCTCCACCTGCGGGCGCTCCACCTCCGGGCGCTCCGCCGGGGGTCTGCTGGCCGAACGCCACGCCGACGTGGACGAGCGGAACCGCGAGCCCCGTCGCGATGGCGACCGCCACGACCTTCTTCCGCCTCAACCCGATGCCACCGTCGAAGCTCATCAGCTCTCCTTCGGACCGACTCTGTTGTCGCTCTTGGAGTCGGCAGGGATCTTCCGCGCCGCCTCGCTGCGCGGGTAATCGCGCCGAAGCCGCTCCCAATACGCTTTCGCGCGATCGGGCGCCCCGAGCCGGTCGTGACACATCCCGAGCTTCAGCAGGGCGTCCGGCGCCTTGTTCCCGTTGAAGCGCGAGAGCACCGCCTCGAACTGCTCCGCCGCGCGGAGAAGCTCGCCACGCGCGAAGTAACACTCTCCGCGCCAGTACATGGCGTTCTCGGCGTAGGGATGATCGGGCCAGCGGACGAGGAAGCCCGCGAGGGCGTCGAGCGCCTTGTCGAACTGCTTCGCGTTCACGAGCGCGAGCGCCGCCTCGTAGCTCTTCTTCGCCTCCGGATCGAAGACGGACGGCAGGACCTTCTCGCCCGTCGGCGGCTCCGACGGCTCCGCCACCGTATCGCTGCGCGCGGCCGTCTTGCCGCGAAGGGGCCTCTGCCCGTGGAGGCGGATCTCGGGTCGGGGCCCCGAGTCCTCGGGGTCGTCGACCTCGCGCGGCTCGTCGACGTGCCCGATCTGCACGGTGTGCCGCGGCCGAATCGGCGCGCGAGCGCCGGCTCGACGTGCCGGAGCCTCGTCGAGGCCCATCGTGCCGAACCGCCGATTTTCGCGGTCCTGCTCCGCCTGGATCTCCCCGATCGTCTCGCGCATCTCCGAGATGTGGCGCTCTGCGACCGTGTCCGCGCGCGCACAGCCCGCCGCGCCGGCACCGAGCGACCCCGCGGAACAGAACGCGACGAGCGCTGGCAGCAGAGTCCGCATACCCCAAGGGTAGGCAACCGCCGGCCGAGGGGCCAAATCGCAGGCATATGGATGCCCGATTCGGCGTTCCAAGGCCTATGCTTGGGGAAGTGGGGGGTGGCCCCCGTCGGACTGCGTCCGAAGACCAAGAGCTTTTGGGACTTCGCTTCGCGAATCGCGCAACGTGAACCGCCTGCTTTACGGTCGCGTTGCCCTAAGGCAGAGTCAAACGAATGGGAGCGCCCCGCCGGAAGCTGGATCTGAGGAAGACGCTCTTCCTCCTCCCGAACCTGATCACGCTGTCGAGCATCTTCTGCGGCTTCGACTCCATTCGCCTGACGGCGACGGCGACCAGCGACGACGACTACTACCGCGCGTCCCTCTTGCTCGTGTACGCGCTGTTCTTCGACATGCTCGACGGCCGCGTGGCGCGGCTCACGAAGACGCAGAGCGCCTTCGGCCTGCAGATCGACTCGCTCGCCGACGTCATCTCGTTCGCGACCGCGCCCGCCCTGCTCGTCTACAAGTGGTCGCTCGTCCAGAAGGGCACGGTCGGGCTCATCGTCGCATTCACCTTCGCCGCGGCGGGCGCCATCCGCCTCGCCCGCTTCAACGTCCTCACCATGGGTGAGGGCGGAAAGCCGACGAAGCCCGGCAAGTACATCATCGGCCTCCCGGTCCCTGGCGCCGCAGGGATCCTCATCTCCCTCGTCGTCGCGAACCACGCGATCAGCGGCGACCTGTCCGGGCCGAAGTACGTCTACCCGATGATGGGGCTGACGGCCTTCCTCGCCTTCTTGATGGTGTCGACGATCCGCTTCCGCTCCTTCAAGGACCTGCGGCTCAACGCGCGGACCGTGGGCCTCGTCCTCTTCGCCGTCGTGTCGAGCGCGATCGTTTCGCTCCAGACCAAGCCGGCCTTCGTCCTCGTGTGGCTGCTGTCGTTCTACGTGCTCATCGGCCTCGTCGAGACGCTCGTCTCGCTGCCGCGCGATCTGGCGAAGAAGCGCAGAGAAGCCGCGTCCGAGCGTTCGAGCTTCCCGCCTTCTTGAGACGCGGCCGGCGAGCGCGCGTCGCGGACGCACGCCCCTCCGGGGTACGCGCCGTGCACGAGACCTCTCCGCAGACGGAGGTCTCATGGGACTGGCGACTCGAGCGACAGCAGTGCTCCTCGTCGCGGCGCTGGGTGTCTTTGCGTGCTCGGACGAAGAGGAGGCGGCGCCGCGAAAGCCGATCGATCCGTCACAGCTCCCGCCTCCTCCGCCGCTGGAAGCCGGCGCCCCTCCACAGCCCAAGGTCAACCTCGAGAGCTGGCCGGTGGTCGATCCCGGCTCCGCCTCACCGACCGCCGTGACGCAGGCGGTCGCGACGCTGCGCGGGCTCGGTGACGGCCTCGGGATGAGCGACGCCAGCGCATACGGCACCGTGCGGTTCACGGCGACGTCGCAGGGCGCGCGCGTCGGCGTGACGTTCGCCGGCTTGACCTTCATGCGCGAGTACACGATCCGCGTCCACCTCTTCGGCGACTGCTCCTCCGGCGGAGCGAACGTGGGACCGGGCTTCAACTTCGTGGGGAGCTCGCTCGAGCAGCCTCCCGGCGCAGAAGGCGGCATGGGGTTGATCGCCGCGCTCAAAGGCGAGGTCTCGGGGAACACGACGGGGCAGTCCGAGGTCCCCGGCGTCGCGCTCCGCGGGCCGTACTCGATCCTCGGACGTGCCGTCGTCCTGCACGGGCCTCCGAGCGAAGCGGAGCCTCTCGGGCCGCCGCTCTCGTGCGGCGTCGTCGGCCTCGCCGGCGCGCAGTGAGGCCGCCACGCTCGAGCACGGCTTCGCGCTACACTGCATCGCGCGAGATGCTCGACGACCTCTACCATCTCCGAGAGCGCGCCCGAGCGGCGCTCAACCGCGGCGACCTCGACGACGCCGCGAGCTCGCTCGTCGCCGCAGCCGAGCAGACGCACGTCGCGGAGCACGACTACCTGTCCGTGCTGCGCCCGCTCGTCGAAGTGCTCGCGAGGCGGAAGGACTTCCGGAGCGCGCTCACGGTGCAGTGGTACATGGCCTTCTCGGAGCCGGACGGCTGGAGGAAGGCGATGCAGCTCTTGCCGAACGTGCCTTCGGTCGATCGCGCGCGCACGCTCGCGGCGATGAACGAGATGGCCGGCGCCGCGCGCGAGATGGAGAACGCGGGGCTCGTCGCGGCGGCCGCGATCTACCGCGAGAAGGCGGAGGACTGGCGCGGTGCGCGAGCGCTCTGGTCGAGGCTCGCGCAGGTCGTCGGAGGAGGCGCGGACGCGTACAACGCGGCGCTCGTCCAGTTCAACCTCGCGCGGTGCGCGAAGAAGTGCGGCGACGCGAGGCAAGCGCGCGAGGCCAACGTCGCGGCGGTGCGCCTGCTCGAGGAGGCCGCGGACTACTTCGAGAGCGTCGGACAGCGCGAGCGCGCGTTCGACTGCTTCCAGGTCCTCGTCCAGATCGGGCGCGAGGGCGGGACGTTCGAGGACGTCCTCGAGGGCTTCGTCAACTGCATCCGCATCCTGCGCGAAGACCACCTGAAGTACTTCGCGCTCCAGTATTTCGAGGACGCGCTGAACGCGGCGAAGGAGCGTGGCGAGCTCTCGGCGGCGGCGACGCTCGCGCGCGAGGCGGCCGACTACGCGCGCGTGCTCGGGATGGCGAGCACGTCGGCGCACTACATCGTCGTGCAGGCGGAGCTCTGGCGCGAGGTCGCGCGCCAACACCTCGAACGAGGCGCCCCCGCCGAGATCGCCGAGAACGCGCTGCTCGCGGCCATCCTCGCGTTCGGCGAGGTCGGTCACTACGCGCGCGTCGGAGCGCTCTACAAGGAGCTCGCGCACATGGACCTCGAGGAGGCCCGCCGCAAGCACTACGCGCGAGCAGCGAAGCGCTACGAAGGCGTCCGCGACGAGCCGATCGACACGGCCCCGCTGCCCTCGCACCTCCGCCAGGACAACCACTTCCCGGACGTCTGGCACGTCGATCTCATCGAGTGGGAGCAGCAAGGGAGCGCCGCGGAGGCGTGCGCCGACGTGCTGCTCGACAGGCGGTGGCCGGACTTGATCCGCCGCAAGGCGATGCTCGCGCGCCTCACGGCGTTCGCCGTCGAGAGCCGGCCGGAGGACTCGAGCGGCCCGGTGACCAACGCGCGCGTACGCCTCGCCGACCAGCTCGCGCAGCTCCAGCTCTACGCCGTGCTCTCGCCGCTCGAGAAGCTGTTCCAGCGACCCGAGCGCGCCGTCAAGATCGCCGTGCTCGCCGCGATGCAGCAGCTCTTCTTCAAGCGGAGCTTCGTGACCGTGCGCGCCGGCCTCCGCGACAGCGATCCGGCCGTCGTCGAGCAGGCGGCCAAGGCCGTCGAGTCGCTCTACTTCCAGCACGCCTTCGATCCGCTCTCCCGCATCGTCCGCGAGTCGCCGCAGCCGTACGTGCGCGCGTCCGCGCTGCGTGCGCTCGCGAGGGTCGACACGATGGAGGCGGCCGAGTTCCTCCTCGGCGTCCTCGAGCACGGCGCGCCCGCCGATCGGAGCGCGGCGCTCGAAGGGCTCAAGCGCTCGCGCGGCGCCCGCTTCGTCGAGCTCGCCCGCAGCGCCATGCACACGTCGACGCCCGAGGTGCAGGCCGCGCTGCGCGACGTGCTCCGCGCGCGCGGCATCGCCGCGTGACATGTGCGGGCTTCTCCCCGAGGGATCGCTGCCGATCCAGGCTCGTCGTGATCACGGGCAAAGGAATTCACGCTTTGCGGAAAATTCCGATATCCGACGCGAGCTTCGATGGATCGCGGCTTGCAACGAGTCGTAAACGTGCAGTGGATCGATCCCGTCTCATCGCCGACCGTCACGCTGAGTGACGGTCGCGAGGTTGCACTCCTCGAGGTGCTCGGGCGGGGCAGCTACGGAGTGGTGTACCGAGGCCTCTTGGAGGGCCCGTGGGGGGTTTGGCGTCCCGTCGCCGTGAAGGTCTGCTCCCTGCCGCCCGAGGCCAATCACGACGACGCGATGCGATGGATGGCTCGCGTCGGTCGTCGCGCAGCGTGCGTCCGCCACCCGAACTTCATCCAGGTCTACGAGGTCGACAGGACGGACGGAGGCTTCGGGGAGCCGCCGTCGCCGTTCATCGTCACGGAGCTCGTGGAGGGCGAGTCGCTGGCGAGCATTCTCGAGGGCTGGAAGAACGACGGCTTCCGCGTCCCCGTCGACTTCGCCATCGTCGTCATGCTGCGTGCGGCCGAGGCGCTCGGTGCGGCGCTCTTCACCGACAGCGCAGACGGCTCCCTCACGAACCTCGTCCACGGCGACCTGTCACCGCGACAGATCCTGATCTCGAGTCAGGGCGAGGTGAAGGTCGGCGACTTCGGACAACACGCCTTCGCAGACGCGGCCTCGCACGTTCGTTCGCGCTCTCGCCTCGCGTGCACGGCGCCCGAGGTCGCGTGCGGCGCGCCGCCGAGCGCGCGATCGGACGTGTTCTCGCTCGGGATCATCCTGCACGAGATGCTCATCGGCCCGCGCTTCGCGCCCGGGACGAACGTCGCCGAGGCCGCCCGCATGGTGCGCGACGGCGTCCTCCACACGAACGTCCTCGAGCCGAACCTCCCGCGCACGCTCCGGGACATCATCGCGCAAGCGACGGAGAGAAACCCGGCGCTCCGCTACCCGCATGCACGCGCGATGGCCTTCGACCTCCGCCGCGAGATGCTCCGGCTCGGCCTCTGCGACGCGCAGACCTGCGTACGCCACGCCGTCGTCGGCTGGTGCGAGGTCCGCGGCACCGAGCCGCCCGCGCCCGTTCGTCCGAGGAGCGACGTGGCCCCGCGCCCGACGGCCTCGAGCGGCGTCGACTGGCGCTCGACCCCCACCACCGTGAGCCCCCTCTTTCCGTCGGCCGAGGACACGGTGCCCGACTTCCCGCGCGCGCTCCTCGAGAAGAAGTGAGGCCGCCTCTCAGTCGGTCGCGGTCGTCGATACGAGATCGGCGAGCGCGGACTCGAGCTCCGGAAAGACGAACGCGAAGCCCGCGTCGACGAGGCGCCGCGGGATCGCGCGCTGGCCGGTGAGGACGATCTCGGCGGCCTCGGAGCCGAGCGCGAGCTTCACGGCGAACGCGGGGACGCGGAAGATGCACGGGCGATCGAGCGCCTTCGCGAGCGCCTTCGCGAAGACGTTCATGGTGACGGGCTCGGGAGCGACCACGTTGAAAGGCCCCTCGAGATCCGTCCGTGCGACGAGCAGCTCGATCGCGCGCACGACGTCGTGCAGGTGAATCCACGGCACGTACTGCTCGCCGTCTCCCACGGGGCCACCGACGAAGGAGCGGAAGATCGGGGCGAGCTTCGCGAACAGACCGCCTCGGCGTCCGAGCACGAGGCCCAACCGGGGATGGCACGTGCGCACGCCGGCCTCGCGCGCAGGCGCAGCGGCTGCCTCCCAGTCCTTCGTGAGGACCGCGAGGAAGTCGTCTCCGCACGGCTCGTCCTCGGTGAGGACGTCGGCGCCGCGCCGGACGCCGTAGTGACCGACCGCCGAAGCGGAGACGAACACCTTCGGCTTCCGCTCGGCCTCCGCGATCGCCCGTGCGAGGAGCGTCGTCGAGGTGATGCGGCTCGACCGCAAGAGAGCCTTGCGCTCCGGCGTCCAACGCTCGTCACCGATGCTCGCCCCCGCGAGGTTGATGACCGCGTCGACGCCGTCGACGATGCGCATCCAGTCGCCCGGCTCGTCGGGCGTCCACGTCACGAGCTCGACCTTGCCGCCCGCGCATTTGGCACATGCGTGCGTCACCGACCGAGCCGGACCGCGGGTCAGCACGGAGACCTGGTCACCGCGCCGTACGAGCGCGTGACACAGCGCTCGCCCCACGAAGCCGGTTCCACCGCTGACGACGATCCGCACGACCCTCTAGGATGCCGGACACGCGCGTTCCATCACAGCATTTGCACGACGGAGCCCGCCCCACGCACGCCGTTTTGCGCGCCGAGGCGAGGCCGGTATCCTGGAGCTCTCGCGTCTCGAAATGCGGCTCGTTTCCTCCGCGCTCCTCTCCCTGACCCTCCTCGCCACCTCCGCGTGTGGGCCCAAGTCGGCGGCCGAGGCCGAGGCCAAACGAGACATCCAATGGCTCTCCGAGAACCCGTCGGGCGAGTCGATCGCGGCGCTCGGTCGCCTGGCCGACACCGACGAGCGCGCGCTCGAGGCCCTCGAGGCCCGCGCCGACTCGGACGTGGCCGTCTACATCGCCGCGTGGTCGGCCGTGACCCGGAACGCGGCGTGGGGCACGCCGTTCCTGAAGAGCGCGCTCGCCGACCCCGCGAGGGCAGAGCTCGCGTCGAGCGCCTTGCCGCGCAAGGACCAACGGCTGGGCCCGTTCGTACCCGAGCTCGAGAATGCCCTCGTCCGGCTCTCCGCCGGAACGCGCGCCAGCATCATCGCAGGCATCATCGCGAGCGTCGGCCCGACCGCGCACGCCACGGTCGAGCGCCGCCTCGCGGACCCGAAGACCCGCGGGGTCATGTGCGACGGCATCGCCTCCCCCGATGCGAGCGGAGACGCGAAGTCGACGCTGCTCGCCGTCGCGCCCGAGGCGCGCGACCATCCTTCGTGCGTCAACGCCGTGGTCGCCATGGCCGCGACGGAGGACGTCGTCTCCGACTGGGTCGCCACCCGCGCGGAGATCGGCCTGCTCGGCGCCGCCGCGAAGAGCACCCTGCCCTGCCCTCGCCTCGCCGCGATGTGGAAGAAGGCCCTCACCGAGCGACAGCCGAGCGCGGCGATGAACGTCCCGCTCCAGCGATCGATCTCGCGATGCTCGGCCGAGCTCGATCCGGTCCTCGCCGAGCTGCTCGCGAAGGCACCTCGCGCCCGCGCGACGATCGTGCAGGCCATCGATCCATTCGGCGGCGACCTCCAGAACATGGCCGAGACCTGCGACGCCCTACGGAAGGGCTACGCGAACGGCGAGAGCGCCGTCGTGCGCGAGCGCGCGCGCGACGCCGTGAGCCGCGGCTGCGCTTTTGCGCTCTGAGCGCCGCTCGTCACGAGGAAATCCCCTGGAGCCCGGAGCCTCTTGCCGAGGCCTGAGGCCTGAGGCCTCTTCATCCCCCGAGATACGCCGCCTTGATCTCCGGATCGTGAGCGAGCTCCTTCGAGTCGCCCTCGAGCGCGATCTCGCCGCTGCGTAGGACGTAGGCGCGCTTGCTCGTGGCGAGGGCGATGCGTGTGTTCTGCTCGACGAGCAGGATCGTCACGCCGCTCTTCGCGATCTCCGTGATCGCCGCGAAGATCTGATGCACGAGCTTCGGGGCGATGCCGAGCGACGGCTCGTCGAGCAAGAGGAGCGCCGGGCGCGACATGAGCGCGCGGCCGATCGCGAGCATCTGCTGCTCGCCTCCGGAGAGCGTGCCGCCCTCCTGCTTCATGCGCTCGCCGAGCCGCGGGAACAGAGCCGTCACGTCCTCGATCGTCTCCTTCATCGCCTTCGCGTCGCGATGGAGGTACGCGCCGAGCTCGAGGTTCTCGCGCACCGTGAGGTTCGGGAAGATCGCGCGCCCCTCCGGGACCAGGGAGATCCCCGCTTCCACGCGCGCCTCCGTCGACTGGCCTTCGAGCGAGCGTCCCGCGAAGCGGATCGTGCCGCCGGCGAGCCGCAAGAGCCCCATGACCGTCTTCAGCGTCGTCGTCTTGCCCGCGCCGTTCGCGCCGATCATGGCGACGATCTCGCCGGGCATGACGCGGAGGCTGATGCCCTTGAGCGCCTTGATGCCGCCGTACGAAACCTTCACGACCTCGAGCTCGAGGAGCGGCTTGCCATCCTCGACCTCGATCTTGGCGCGCGTGGGATGAGCGACGCGCATCAGCGATCGCCCTCCTTCTTGGTCGAGCCGGGCTTCTCTCCACGCCCCGGGCCCGCGCCCGCGCTCGGCGAGCGTGCGCCGGGCGCGTCGCGGCCGGTGACGCGCGGCGCGACCGGGATGTTCCGCGCCGACTCCGCGAGCGCGAACGGCTCCGGCGTGCGCGGGAGCGGCTCCTCCGAGGAAGCAGAAGCCGCGGCCGACGTCGTCTGCTTCGGCGGCTCCTCGCCGAGCTCGCCCTCGGAGATGAACGGCTGCGTGATCATCTTCGGGCGGAAGGCGCCGGTCGAGCTCGGCGCAGGCACCGAGATCGGCGCGGGCACCTCCTTCGGCTCGGCCACCTTCACGAACGGGCTCGACGGGAGCGACGCCGTGGGCGCGGCCTCCTTCTTCGGTTCGGCTTTGGCAGACGGCGCGCCCGAGACCGCGCCCGTGGGACGGCGGGCAGGCTCCTCCTTCGCCGGATCGGCGAGCGACGGCGGCGGGTCGGACTTCGGAGACAAGTCGGCAACGGCCTCCTCGGCATCGGGCTGCGAGAGCCCGCGCTCGAGCTTCTCCTGCAGGTCCTTCGAGATCTCCTCGAGCTCCGGCTGCGAGAGCGGCCTGCTGTCGGCCGCGGGCGCCTCTTCCGCGGGGCCCGGGCTCGACGTGCCGGCGCTCTTCGCCAGCCGCGAGCTCGAGGGCGGGTCGACCTTGGAGACGTCGGGACGCGACGCCTCCTCCACCGCTTCGCGGACGGCTTCGGCGCTCTCCTCTTCGCCCAGGTAGGCGGCGAGGACCTTGGGGTCCTTGCGGATCTCCTCCGGCGTCCCGTGCGCGATCGTCTCGCCGTGATCGAGCACGTGGATCTCCTCGCACACCCCCATGACGACCTGCATGTTGTGCTCGACGAGGACGATCGACAGGTCGAAGGTGTCGCGCAGCCATCGGATCTGCGTCTTGAGCCCCTCGGCCTCGCCGTAGTTCATCCCGGCCGCGGGCTCGTCGAGCAGGAGGAGCTTCGGCCGGAGCATCATCGCGCGGGCGATCTCGAGCCGCCGCTGGTTGCCGTACGAGAGCGAGGTCGGGACCTCGTCGGCCATCCGATGCAGGTCGAAGACGCGCAGGAGCTCGAGCGCGCGATCGTGCATCGCCTTCTCGTCCTCGTAGTGGACGGGCGACCGGAAGATCGCCGCAGCGAGGTGCGCTCGTTTCTGGAGCTCGCACGCGACGAGGAGGTTCTCGATGACCGTGAGCTGCCCGAAGAGGCGGATGTTCTGGAACGTCCGGGCGATGCCCACGCCCGCGATCTCCGCCGGCTTGAGCTTCCCGATGTCCGTCGATCCGAACGTGATCCGCCCCGAGTCGTGCTTGTAGACGCCCGTGATCAGGTTGAACACGGTCGTCTTGCCCGCGCCGTTCGGCCCGATCAGGCCGAAGATCACGTTGTCCTTCACCGAGAAGCTGACGTCGGACACGGCACGGAGGCCGCCGAAGCTCTTCGTCACGTTCTCGAGGAGGAGCTCCATCTCACGCCTTCACGGCCTTGCCCGACGCCGCGGGCTCGGCCTCCGTACCGGTGCCGGTGTCGTCGCCGCCCTCGTTGCGCTTGCGTCGCTGGAAGAGCTCCCGCTCGCCGAGCAGGCCCTCCGGTCGCCAAGCCATGAGGAGAACGAGCACGATCGCGTAGACGATCATGCGGAGCGCGTTCAGGTCGAGCGTCGGAAACTGCGTCCTCAGCTCCTGGATGAAGTCCAGCGCCTGGACCTGCTCGATCGCCTTGATCGTGAAGGTGATGAAGACGCCGCCGAGCGCCGAGCCCGTGACGCTCCCCGATCCTCCGAGGATGACCATCGTGATGGCGTCGAACGAGGCCTGGAAGTTGTAGTTGTCCGGGTTCACGAGCGGCGTCCCGTCGCGCATGATCGCCATGAGCCCGCCGGCGATGCCGGCGCCCACGGCGGCGATCACGAACGAGGTGACCTTGTACCGCGTCGGGTCGACCCCCACGGCGGCAGCCGCGATCTCGTCCTCTCGCAGGGCCCGGAGCGCGCGCCCCCACCCGCTGAACTTGATGCGCCACGCGACGACGCCGAGGATGAACGCGAGCCCGAAGACCCAGAACGGCCCCGCGTAGAGCGGGACGCCCTGATTGTCGATCCCTTGGTAGCCGTTCTGCCCGCCGAGCCGGGAGATCAGGCGAGTGAACACGTCGCCGTCTTCGTCGGACTGCGCCGTCGCGATGACGAGACGGAAGATCTCCGCGAAGCCGAGCGTGACGATCGCGAGATAGTCGCCTCGCAGGCGGAGGCTCGGGAGGCCGACGAGGAAGCCGAAGAGCCCGGCGAGCGCCGCCGAGCACAGCAGGCTGATCGGCACCACGACGAACGACCTCGAGAACGTGGGCTCGCCTCCGCCCAGCATGTGATGGACGTGCGAGGCGACGACGGCGCTCGTGTACCCGCCGATGCCCATGAACCCGGCGTGGCCGATCGAGAACTGGCCGGCCATGCCGTTGATGACGTTGAGGGAGAGCGCCACGACGACGTTGCACGCCGCCAGCGTCATGAGCTGGCGGATCGAGCTGTCGGGGACGAGATCCTCGAGCGTGAAGTCGAGGACCAGCGCCACGCCGAGCACGGCGAGCCCGACGGCGAGCCGCAGCGGTCGAATGCGAGTTGCCGAGGCTCCCCTCACGAGACGCGACTTCTAGCACGTCCCCGGTCGCGCAATCAGCATTCGGTCTCGGCGATCGGCCGAGATCGCGCGCTACTTCACGACGCGGAGATACGGCGGGAGCTCACGCTTGGGCCGCGTGCCCGGACCGGACGGACCGCGCGGCGGGGCCGGCGGCGGAGGGTTCTCTCGCCTCTCGTCGAGGCTCTCGACCCGGGGAGAGGACTTCTCCGGCGAAGGAATCGCGACGAGGACCGGTCGAGCCGGCGGCGCCGCTCCTTCTTCCTTCTTCTTCTTGGAGCGCTTCGACTTCGTCGCGCGATCGGTCGACGCGACGTCGCGCTCGGACTCGCGCGGTGCGTCCCCCTGCTGCCGCGCCTTGCTCTTGCTGCTCGGCGTGCGCTCGCTGCCGGGAGACGAAGAGGGCTCGTCACGGACGGGCGTGAGGCGACGCTGCTCCTCGGCGACGCGGACCGCGAGCTCCTGCGGCATGTCGTCGGGCCACACCATCCCGCGACCGTCTTCCCCCACCATCGCGAACACGCTCATCCATGGGACGACGCAGAAGAACGGCCGACGATTGAACGAGAGCGTGCAGCTCATGCTCTCGTCGTCGAGGCGAAGGTCCGGGATCGGCACCGGCATGTTCAGGCCGATCTTCAGGATGAGGCGCGGCTCCTTGCGGAACTGCGGAGGAACCACGACCCCCTTCGCCCGCGGGTCGAGGTAAACGTCCACGTTCGAGCGCTCGAGCAGCGCGAGCGCGACCTCCTTCTTCGGTGGTAGGAGCTGGGTCATCCTCGACTCCTCACCCTTCTAGCGCGCCTTGCCTTCGTCTGCCAGTGTCGCGGTCGACGGCCGACTCCCCGTCCACCATTCGGTCGTCGCCGACCTTCGAGCCCCATTCCGTGTCGTCCCCGTCCGACTTCGCCCCGGTCGATCCGCCCTCGGCCGATTCTTCTTCCGAGCGAGCTCCCTCGTCGCGCGTCGTGATGCTCGACGTACCTGCGATGCCGTGCGTCGTTCGCGAAGGCGTCTTCGACGCCTTCGGCTGGTGCGCGAGCGACGTGCTCGAGTGGAGGCTGCCGGCCCCGCCCCGCGACTCGCTCGTGATGAGCGAGCGGATCGGCGGGGACAACCCGCCCGGCCTCGTCTTCGTATTCCGCGACGAAGCTCATGAGAAGTGTCCCGGATTGCCGCGGGAGCTCGCGTGTCTCCACGCGTTCGGCTACGGCCTGACCGACGAGATGGCGCTCGCCCCGTGGGCGATCGACGACGCGACGGATCTGCTCTTCGAGCACCGTGCGAGACCCCGCGACGTCTTCTGGCTCGCGGCGAGCTCGCTCGAGGCGCTCTATTGGGGGCTTCACGACTGGGCGCACTTCCACAACCACGGTCCATTCGACCAGCCGGCGATGACCGAGCTCCAGTGCGATCTCTGCGCATTGGCATGGCTGCGGATGAATGCCGAGCGCATCGGGCTCGACGACGCCTGCTTGTCGCGCGTCGCGCGCGATCTCGCCGCGCTCTCGCGCAGACGCTTCGCCGAGGAGCGCGTGGCCCCGCCCACGGACGACCTCGAGGGACTGTTCCTCGGACCGTATCCGAGCCCCCTCACGGCCGGGCGACCCGGATCGTGGCGATCGTGAACCAGGCGCGCCCTCCTGCTCGATCCATCTCGTCACGCCGGCGCGGCGGCGCGCGTCGACGAACGCCGCGGATCGCACCCCAACCGCGCGGACTCTCGTCGATGGCGCCCGGGCGCACGGATGGCACGACGCGTGGATGAGTGTCCGTCAGCGCACCGCGGCTCGTAGCACGGGGCGAGCCAGGTGCGCCGGGTCGTCACAACCGAGCAACCGACCTGGGCGATGGCGCCCCCGCGCGGGACCTCGAGTTCCGCGCGGGGACGCTGTCGACGATTTGCGTCGACGCTGCGCGTCGCCGATGCCTCGCACCGCTCGGCCGCGTGATCGTTGGTGCTCTTCCCGCTCGCCTCGGCGCTCGGGTCGCGGCCGGCGACGCTCTGCGTCGCGGCAAAGAGACCGCGCGCTCAGCTCCGTCGCGGACGTCCCTTCGCCGCCGTCGTCAGGTAGGCGTGCACGGAGAACGGCAAGAGCTGCGATAGGCGCGTCAAGAACCTCAGCGGCGGCGGGAAGGCGATCATGCCGGGCGCGTGCTCGAGCCGATCGGCGATGTAGCGCGCGGCCTTCTCTGCGTCCCACATGAACGGCTTCGGGTGCTTGCTCTTCGCCGTCATGGGCGTGTCGACGAAGCCAGGCTGCACGTCCGTGATCGCGAGGCCGGACGATGCCAGATCGATGCGGAGCCCTTCGATGAAGGTCGAGAGCGCGGCCTTGCTGGCGGAGTAATCGGCCGATCCGGGCAGCGCGCGCCGGCCGGCGAGGCTCGAGACGCCGACGAGGTGACCGTGCCCGCGCGCGAGCATGACCGGGATCGCCCCGAGCAGCGTCGCCATCGCGCCGCGGACGTTGACGTCGATCGTCCGGACCATGTCTTCGAGCGTGAGCTTCGCGGCATTCGCCGTGGAGCCGACGCCTGCGTTCGCGACGACCATGTCGACCGATCCGAGCATCTCCTCGGCACGCTTCGCGATTTCATGGGCCGCCGCCGCGTCGGAGACGTCGCAGACGAGATGGCTCGCGCGTCCGCCGGTCGCGCGGATCTGCTCGCAGAGCGATGCGAGCTCCGCCTCACGCCTCGCGGTCACGAGCACGTGCGCGCCCCGCCGGGCGTACTCGATCGCGAGCGCGCGACCGATCCCGCTCGACGCGCCGGTGATGACGACGGTGCTCGGCTTCACGACCTTCGCCATTCTTTCCGCGGAGACGCTAGCTTGCCGGCGTGGATGTGCTCCATCCTTCCTGGCGCTGAAATGTGGAGGAGACGTACGGCCGAGCACGCTCGAAGGCGCCCCCTTCTCGCGGCGATTGTCGCGGTCGTCGCGCTGACCGCATGCGCATCCGCGCCTCGGAGCCCTCACGGCGACGCTGCGCCTCGAGGCGCGTCCCCGGTCGCGACCGCGACGCACGGCCCCGAGGCCGAGGGCGCGCTCGCCGAGATCGAGCTCGTCGAGTCGGCGCCCGTCGAGACGACGCTCGACCACGCGGACCTGCGCGACGCCGCCGTCGTCTGGCCCGAGATGATCGATCGCGCGAAGCGCACGCTCGACATCGGCCAGTTCTACGCGAGCGAGGCCGAGGGCGCCGCCGCCCCGACGAGCCTCCTCCGCCCGGTCATCGAGGCGATCGAGCGAGCCGTCGCGCGGGGCGTGCGCGTGCGCTTCCTCGCGGACGCGCTCTTCGCGTCGGAGTACGGTAGGACGCTGGATCGCCTGCGCGCCGCGGGCGTCTCGGTCCGGATCCTCGACGCGGGCTCGCGGTACGGCGGCGTGCAGCACGCGAAGTACTTCGTCGTCGACGGGCAGGAGGCGTTCGTCGGCAGCCAGAACTTCGACTGGCGCGCGCTCGCGCACATCCAGGAGATCGGGGTACGCCTCCGCTCGGCCCCGCTCGCCGGCGCCCTGCTCGACGTCTTCGAGACGGACTGGGCGCTCGCCGACCCGGCGACGCCCGCGAGCGCGCGAGCACGCTCGGGGCCGCCGAGGGTGCGCGTGAAGACCAGCACGGGCGAGCTCGTGACGCTCTGGGCCGACCCGAAGGGCTGGCTGCCGGACGAGTCGTCGTGGGATCTCGACGGGCTCGTCGCGCTCCTCGAACGCGCGCGGACCTCCATCGACTTGCAGGTCCTGCACTACTCGACGCAGAACCGCGACAAGAGCCCGTTCCCGACGCTCGACGACGCCCTCCGCCGCGCGGCCGCTCGCGGCGTCCGCGTGCGCCTGCTCGTCTCGCACTGGGGAGCGCGAGAAGGACGCCACACCCGCGCGTCGATCGACGCGCTCTCGAAGGTCCCGAACGTCGAGGTCAGGGTGCTGACCGTGCCGCCATGGTCCGGCGGAGAGATCCCGTATGCGCGCGTCGCGCACGCGAAGTACATGGTCGTGGACGACCACGTCGCGTGGATCGGCACGAGCAACTGGGAGGGCGACTACTTCCTGAAGAGCCGCAACCTCGCCGTCGTCGCCGAAGGCGGCGCCCTTCCGCCGAGGCTCCGGCAGGTCTTCGACCACGGCTGGTCGAGCTCCTATGCGACGCCGCTCGCGTCGTACGCGCACGTGCCGAGCGGCCCGGCCGCCGACTGAGCCCGCCGAGCTCGTCGCGCGACCGTCAGCCCTTCTCTCCGGTCTCGCCGCGGCGCAGCGCCTGCCGGAGGCGCAGCTCGACCATCAGGCAGCGGTCCTGGACCACGGTGATGCCCGCCTCGGCGAGTCGGTTCGCGAACGCGTCGTCACGGATCTGCTGCTGCAGCCAGACGGCACGCGGCTTGGCGGCGAGCAGATCGTCGAGGTGCTGTCCGAGATCCTTCGAGCGGCGGAAGACGTTCACCAGATCGACCGGCGGCGGCACGTCGGCGATCCGCCGGTAGACGGGCCGGCCGAGGATCTCCTTCACCTCGGGGAAGTAGACGGGCACGGGGACGACGTCGAACCCCATCTCGACGAGGTAGCGCGGTACGTAGAACGCCGGCTGATCGGCCTGCGCCTCCGTCTTGATGCCCAGCACCGCGATGCGCCGCGTGCCCTCGAGGAGCTTGGTGATCGCGTCGAAGTCGTCGATGACGAGCGGGTGCAACGTCTGCTCCTTTACCACGTCCGTTGGATGCTCCACGCGCACGGCGGGTCGCGGGCCTCGACCCGCTATCCCGCGAGCTCCGCCAAGACCTCGCTCGCCTTCCCGCGCAGGCGATGCTGGTACAGGTGGCTGAGCGGCGTGTCCTCGAGGTTGATCTCCACCGTCACCGCGCCGCGAGCGACCGCGATGCGAGGCAGCTCCGCGGCGGGGTACACGACGGCGGACGTCCCGACGCTGACCAGCAGATCGCACTGCGCGAGCGCCTCCTGCGCGCGCCCGATGACGCGGTGGTCGAGCGGATCCTCGAACCACACGATGTCCGGACGCCAATACGCGCCGCACGAGCACTTGCGCGGGTTCATCGGGATGGTCTCGTCGGGCCTGACGATGCGCTCGGCGTCGCAGCGCACGCGCCACAAGCTGCCGTGGAGCTCGATGACGTCCTTCGCGCCCGCGCGCTGGTGCATGCCGTCGATGTTCTGCGTGATGACGACCGTCTTCGGCTTCGCCTGCTGCACGCGCGCGACGACGAAGTGCCCGGGGTTCGGCTGGCACTTGCTCACGAGCTCGCGGCGCTTGTCGTGAAAGTCCCAGACTTTGTCCGGATCGCGATCGAACGCCCGCTGGCACGCGTAGTCCTCGTAGTCGTACTGCGCCCAGATCCCGCCTTTGCCGCGGTACGTCGGGATCCCGCTCTCGGCGGACATGCCAGCGCCCGTGAAGAAGACGATGCGTTCGAAGTCGGCGAATCGGATCTTGGCCACGCGGACCTCCAGCGATGGAACGACGGCAGCGGTAGCGCCGATAGCGTAGAGCGTACCGCCGCAGAGGGCGACGTCCTCCGACGGTCAACGCTTCTGACGCCGGAACACCACCGTGCGGCGCGTCGCCTTGGGAGGCAGCGGCTTCGCGGTGCTCGTGACGACGATGCGCTGGAGCGGCTCGATGGGAATGACGCGCGGCTCGCCGTCGACCTTCCACGCAGGGCCGTCCGAGTACGGGAACACCCAGGGCGCGGTCGGCGCGAGCCCCACCGCGACGAACGCGTCTTCGTTCGCGCGGCCGAGCACCTCGGCGCCGTTGTCGAGCTCGGTGACGGCCGCGATCGTCGTGGGCTCGAACCCCTCGCGCCGCAGCCTGCGCGCGAGCGTGACGAGATCGGTCTGCACCTTGAGCGCGGCCGGGTCGGTCACGCCTTGGAGCCCGAAGAGCCAGAACGGCAGCTTCGCCCGCGCGAGCCCGCCGACCGCCTCCGCGCCCTCGACGCGCCATTTGTGCGCTCCGGAGAAGGCGCACACGGCCGCGGTAGCCCGGTCGAGCGCCGCGGTGCAGAACGAGAAGACATCGGCGGGCGCTTCTCCGACGAGCGCGCCCGGCGCGGCCACCGAGAGCGCGACGAGGCGCGCATCCGGATCGGCGTCGAGCGCCGGGGTGTTCGTCACCGTGATCACCGCCTCGGGGATCGCGCTCGCGAGCAAGAGGTTCTTCGCGTTCCAGCCGTGGTCAGCCGGCGCGACGGCGCCCGCCGCGAGCGGCATCTGCGCTTGCTCGGCGATCTCGTGGAGCCCGGCCAGCCCTCCGACCCGAGCAGCCGGCCCGATCAAGACGGCGACTCGCCCAGGCTCCCCGGCGTCGCTCCGATTGCGCACCGCGAGCGCGAGCTTCTCCGTCGACGTGCACCATCCGACGTTTCCGGCCGCGGGCCCCACCGCGCTCGCTCCACGTTCGAGACGCAAGCTCGGCCTGTCTTGCGGATCCTCCGGCGCGAGCACGACGCAGCTGGCCGCGGGGATCTCGACGACACCGAACGGCGCCCGAGGCTCGATCGTCGATACGAGCGCGAACCCGACGTCGCGCAGCACGGCGCGCGCGGGCTCCTTCGCGAGCCAGGCGTCGCTCGCGGCCGCGTCGACCGGCGTCGACGCGCTCGGCCCGTCGGGCCGTTGCGCCTGCTGCGCCCATCGCTTCGACGCGAGCCATGCATCCAGCGAGTCCTCCGCGCATGCCTCGTCGGACCGTCCGGCCGCGCCGGGTTGGAACGGCAGGAACGCGAACGCGCGCGAGCCGCCGATCGCGCGCGCGTCGGCGCGAAGCAGGACGATGCCCTCGCCCGGCTCGGTGTCCGAGGTGACGCTCACGCGCCCGCCTTCGCAGAGGCAGGTGATGACGGGCGCCGGGCCTTCGACCTCCCCGCCCGCATGCGCGATCTTCACGCGGGCGCCCGCCGCCGTCGTGGCCGCGAGCACGCAGCCCTCGGGCACGTTCGCTTCGAGCTTCGACGGCTCGCCGCGCCCGGTCGAGTCGACGAGCACGAACCCCATCGCGCGGTACGGCGCGCCCGCCTGCTCGAGCCGAGCACGCCGCGCGAGCTCGCTCCGGAAGAACAGGACGATCGCGGTCGCGAGCGCCAACGCGAGGACGCTCCCGCTCCCGATGACGAGCATTCGCTTGCGCACGCGGGCGGCCTCCGCCCGCGCGACGGCCTCTTGCTCCTGCAGTCGCTTCGCCCGCCGCTCCTCGTCCTCCCGTCGGAGCCGCTCCGACTCCGGATGCCGTCCGTGGAGGATCGACAGCGCGCGCTCGACCTCGGCGAGCCCCTCTCGGGTCGCATCGCTCGGATCCTGCTTCGACGAGGGAGGGCCGGGCATCGCGAGCTGACGTCCGATCGTGGATCGTCGCTCGACGTCGCCACAAGGCGCCAGTTTTGGGCGAGGCCCTTTCGAGGGTGGACGGCTCGGCTCGAGGCTCGAGGCTCCCCTCCCAGCCCCCGCGTGGTCTCGCCGGCGTCAACCCTTGCGGGAAGCCCACCGCGCGGCGCGCAGCGCGGCCTCTTTCTCGGCCGTGGTCTCTTCGAGGAGCTCCTCGGCCTCCTCGCTCTCCTCGCTCCACCCGCGCCCCTCGTCGACGGGCTCCGGGGGCAAGCTCGCGTCGTCCTCGAGCACGAGGAACGGCCCGCCGTTCTCGTCGTCGACGACCTCGTCCTCCGCGTTCTCGTACGCCGACTCGGCGGCCGTCGCCGACGCGACGAACTCCTCCGCGAACGCTTCGGCGTCCGCCACCGGCAACGGCTCGAGCGTACCGAGGTTGTCCGGCACGAACGCGTTCCCGTCGTCCGGCCGCGACCGCGGCGTGACCGGCTCGAACGAACGCTGCCGACGCTCGCTCCGTCGCGTCTTCTTCATGCGCGTCGAGTCGTGCAAGGGATGCGCCCCAAGGGTCGCAGCCGCGCGACCTCGTCGACGATCGACGTTGCGGCGAAGATCCGCGCACGAACCGCGTGGCCTACGAGAGCTCGTCCCTCTCTGCGCGCGACCTCGGCGGCGGCGACGTCGCCGTTCGACACACCGGTCACGAGGCCGCACGCCACAGTGACGCCACGGCGTCGCGACGCTCGCGATGTCAGTCCTCGTCCTCGTCGTCGTCGTCGTCGGACATCGACGGCGAGTCGGGCTCGTCCGCCGGCCGCACCGAGAACGACGTGCTCGCCGTGCACTGGCCGGAGCAGTTCGTGCCCGAGATCACCCGGTCCCGGTACCGCCACGAGAGCCTTTCACGGGCGGGCTTGCCGGAGACGAGGACCTTGCCGGAGATCACCGCGTCCGTCCCCCAGCGGCAGCCGTCCTCCCAGTCGAGCTCGGTCGAATACTCGAGCTCGACCTCACCGTTGGTGATCTTCCCCTTATACCGATCCGGCCCGAACACCGCCTCCGCCGGCCCGTCGCCCCCGCATGCGTAGTGAAGCAGGCCTTCTCCCTGACTGATGTGCTCGTCGAGGTAACAGCCGGGCATCGACTTCTGGATGGGCGCCGCGAGCAGCCGCACGGTGCACGTGTCGTCCGGGCTCCGCTCCCCGGTCGTCGCGATGTCACCGGTCGAGCTCCCGATCGGCGCGATCGCGAGATCCACCGGCGCGTACACCGTCCCGCGCCGCGCGCCCGTGCAAGCCACGCCGAGCGACGCGAGCACGACCGCGCCAGCGACGCTCCTCGACCACGAGGAAGCCATCGATGCGGATGCTACCGCCTCGCGCGCCTTCGACCTCCTCCATTGTCGCGCGCCTGCCCTCCCTCCTTAAGGAAGGAGCCACCCCGAAGCTCGACCGTCGCCCCTTGCGCCCGCGCGCACCACGACCTAGGTTCCATGAGCCTCATCGCCATGGGGGCGATCGGCTTCGACGGAGATTTCGACCATCTTGCTGCGTGCCGTGGGTCTCGTGGGTCCACGTAAAAACCCGCGGGAAAAATAATTGCGAACGACAACGCAATCGCTCTCGCTGCCTAATCAGCAGGCCTGAGGGCCGGTCGACCGATGGGCCCGTCAGCGCCCACGGAAGACCGTCAGCAAGCTGACTGGCCGAGGCTCGGGTCACCGGGGCCGAGGTGAGATCAAACAGGTGACTAGCCCGAGGCGAGCCTGTCAGTCGGCGCAAGTCGGGTCGAATCAATAGACTGGCTACGCACGTAGACGCGGATGGGGTGGAATTTTCGGACCCGGGTTCGATTCCCGGCGCCTCCACCGTAACCACACGACCGCATTGAGAAATTCGCGCAGGCTCGGTCGTGATCACACGATCGATCACATCCCCGCCGGACGCTGCGATCAGCTCAGGCGGTAGCGGCCCCAGCGGCTCGCCGAAGTTGGGGCCGGCCTCATAGCGAGCGTTCGCGATGTAGCGCTGTACCCGTCTGTGGACGGACGTTCGATGCAGGCTTGACGGGGCGTAGCTA